>Ga0268298_10003820_pt1 | contig 15090 bp, 16 predicted proteins | sample WWTPWeurt_MetaG_FD_194462 | JGI IMG/M metagenome (GOLD analysis project Ga0268298, IMG submission 194462) | Activated sludge microbial communities from WWTP in Nijmegen, Gelderland, Netherland - WWTP Weurt | ecosystem: Engineered > WWTP > Aerobic digester > Activated sludge | place... | reverse complement strand
CGCCCGCCAGCACCAATGAGACTGCCTTCTCGCGGAAGGACGCCGGTGCCAGCTCGCCGGCGGCGAAGCGGTAGAGCTGGCCGTTGGCGCTGTAGTAGCCGGCGATCACCGTGCCCGCCACGAGCAGCCAGAAGCTGCCGATCGACAGCGCGAAGGCGCACAGCAGCGCGGTGAGGAAGGCCACCAGCAAGCCGAGCTGGAAAGACACCTGCCGCCCCCAGCGCCGCTGGCTGCGCGCCACCAGCCCGGTCGAAAGCGCCCCGCCCACCACATAGCCCATCACCGGCAGCGTCGCCATCCAGCCCACCGGTGCGAGGCTGAAGCCCACCAGGCCGTTGATGGCGATGAACACCACGTTGTTGGTCAGGAACAGGCCCTGCGCGATCGCCAGCAGCCAGAGGTTCTTCTTCATCGGTGAATGCTGATTCGTGGTGGAGGTCGGACTTTACCCGTTCTGCTCGAACCCTGCCCATTCGCGCCTTGCGGCGCTCCTACACGAGACGGAAGCCGCGGCGGTTCCGTAGGAGCGCCGCAAGGCGCGAACGCTGCGGTCGAGCCGCGTCACCCACCCGGCGCCGCTGAAACAGCGCTGAAAACCCTCTTCAGCAAGGCTTCAGCGGCCCGGGCGCAGGATGCACCCACGGTCGAAGCGCGACCGCACGAGCCCCAAGGAGAAACATCATGCGCACGAACACCCTCATCGCCACCCTCGCCCTCGGAGCCGGCCTGTTCGGCGGCGGCGCGCTGCTCGTCCACGCCTTCGCGCAAGACAAGGCCCCCGCGGCAACGCAAACCACGGCTCCGGCCGAAGCCGGAACCCTGAGCATGCAGCAGGCCCAGGCCCGGCTGGAAGCCGACGGCTATCACGACTTCGAGAAGATCGAGCGCGAGCGCGACAAGTACGAGGTGAAAGCCATCGATCCACAAGGCCGCCGCGTCGCGGCCAAGGTCGACACCCGCAGCGGCGAGATCCTGGAGGTCGAAGTCAAACGCGACAAGAAGTGATCGCACGAGCGCGGGAGGCGCCATGGCGCCCCCGCAAGCTTTCGGCGACCGGTGCTACGAGGGTCCGCAGCGCGACTCAACGCGCTCCGCCAGGACCGGAACCGCCACGCGCCCCTTCACCGGTCTGCGGGCCCAGGCCGCCACCGGGCCCCATGCCGGAGCCCGGCCCCATGCCCATGCCCGAGCCCATGCCCGCACCGCTCCCCATGCCTGCGCCGCTCCCCATTCCGGCTCCCGGTCCGCGGCCTGCGCCCGGCCCCATGCCGGCGCCGAGACCTTTTCCTGCCCCCGGCCCCATGCCCCCGCGCATCGGCGGCTCCTCGGGCAGGGTCACGCCGCGCTCGCGGGCGCGATCGACCATCTGCTTGTGATGCTCCAGGCGGACCTGCTCGCGCTCCTCGGGCGTGCCCGCCGCACGCATGCGCTCGCGGTGCTCGGCGCGCTCCTGCTCGGTCATGATCTGGGCGCCGAAGACCGGCGTGTCGTCCGGCGCGGCAGGGGTCTGCGCCTGCACTGCACCGGAAATCAACAACGCGAGCGTGCTGGCGATCAAGATGCGATTCTTCATGGCAACCTCCTTGACGATGGTGAGGCGATCCCGTCATGCCCCCCGCGCCACCAGCCTCGACGGGGCACCACGGCCTGATTCCAATCTAGCCCGCCACGGCGTGGTTTTCAGTATCGGCCTGTAGCCCCGCAGCAACCGGCGCGGCAGGCGAACGCGGCAGCACGACGCGGACCTCCAGGCCGCCGAGCGCACAGTCGTCGAGCACGATCGTGCCACCATGCAACTCGACGATGCGCGCGACGATCGCAAGGCCGAGGCCCGCGCCTTCCCCGCCACCAGCGCGGAAGAAGCGCTCGAAGACCTTCTCGCGCAGCTCCGGCGGCACGCCGTGACCGCTGTCCTGCGCGCGCAGCACGATGGCCGCAGGCGAGGACTCCAGCAGCACGCGGATGCTGCCGTCGGGCGGCGTGTGCTGCACCGCGTTGCCCACCAGGTTCTGCATCAGGATGCCCAGGCTGCCGGCGTCGCCCTCAAGATGGAAGTCGCCCCCCTCGTCCGCCTCGAGGGCGAGGTCCTGACCATGTTCGTCGGCGAGCGGGGTGAGCTCGGCGAGTTGCTCGCGGACAAGCGCGAGCAGGTCGATCACCAGCCTCTTCGGCCGGCTCGCGTCGGGTTCGAGGCGGGCCAGCGTCAGCAACTGCGCCACCACCCGGGTGGCCCGCTCGATGCCCGTGCCCATCAGTCGAAGCGCCTCGTCGCGATCCGCCGGATCGGGCGCCTGCAGCGCGTTCTGCGCATGAATGCGCAGCACGGCCAGCGGGGTGCGCAGCTCGTGCGCGGCGTAGGCGAGGAAGCGGCGCTCGCGTTCGAGCAGCGCGTTGACCTGATGCAGCAGCCGGTCGAGCGAGGCCACCACCGGATCGAGCTCCTGTGGCACATCCTGCAGCGCAAGCGCCGAGAGGTCGTCCGGGCCGCGCGCCTGCAGCGACTCGGCGATGCGCGCGAGCGGGCGCAGCCCCCAGCCGATCGCCAGCCACACCAACAGGGCGACCAGCGGCAGCCCCACGAGATCGGGCAGCAGGCTGCGCAAGGTGACCTTGCCGACGAGCTCGCCACGCACGTCCTCGCGCTCGCCGACCAGGATCCACTGGCGATCGCGCACATCCCGCAGCAGGAACAGCCGCCAGGCGCCATCGTGCAGGCTCACCGTATGATAGCCCGCAAGCACCTCCCCCGCCTCGGCGAGCCGCCGCGGCGCGGTGCCCCCGGAGCGTGCGGCGAGCAGCATGTCGAGCGCCCCGAGCGGCGCCGCCGCGGACTGCAGCAGGACCCGCCCCTGCTCGTCCACCACCACGAAGCCGAGCTTGCCCTCGTACTCGTGGCCCAGGGCGAGCGCCTCGTCGCCATCCTCGCGCTCGACGCCCGTCTCCTTCCCCGCCGCGGCACCGAGGCCCCCTGCATCGAGCGCTTCCTGCAGCGCGTTGCGCGCGTCCGGCGCCATCCCGCCCGGGATCATCCCCGCAAGCAGGCGCGCCTGCTGGGCGAGGCGGGCGTCGAAGAGCTCCTGGATCTCGTGGCGGGCGTCGCGATAGCCGAGGAAGGAGATTCCGCCGAGCGCGATGCCGAGCAGGCCGAGCACGAGCAGCAAGGTGCGGCGACGGATCGAGCCCATCAGACCTTGTCCACCAGATAGCCCACCCCGCGCACGGTGCGGATCAGCTCGGGAAAGAGCTTGCGCCGCAGGTGGTGGATGTGCACCTCGAGCGTATTGCTCTCGGCCTCCTCTCCCCAACCGTACAAGGCCTGCTGCAGGCGGTCGCGGGTCAGCACGCGACCGGGCTGGGCGAGCAGCTCGTGCAGCAGCAGGAACTCCTTGCGCTGCAGGACCACCGGCTGGCCGCGGTAGCGCACCTGCTGGTTCACCGGGTCGAGGTCCACCTCGCGGTGGTGCAGCACCGGCTGCGCGCGATTGGCGCTGCGGCGCAGCAGCGCGCGGATGCGGGCCTTCAGCTCGTCGACGTCGAAGGGCTTGACCAGGTAGTCGTCCGCGCCCGCATCCAGCCCGGCGATGCGGTCGCTGGTGGCGTCGCGCGCGGTCAGCACCAGCACCGGCACCGCGTTGGCGGCGGCGCGCAGGCGCTGCAGCACCTCGAGCCCGTCCATGCGCGGCAGGCCGAGGTCGAGCACGGCGAGCGCGAAGTCCTCGTGGGTGAGCGCGTGCAGCGCGCTCGCCCCGTCCTGCACCCAGTCGACCGTGTACGCCTCCGGCTTGAGCGCGACGCGGATCCCCTCGCCGAGCGCGGCATCATCCTCGACGAGCAGGATGCGCATCCCTTCCCTCCCTCATGTTCCCTGCATTCATGGGCGCTGCGTTGATCCGCATATTGGACCCTTACTGCGCGCCTTGCGCCAGCTTCGCGACCACCTGCTCGAGCAGGCGGCGCGCTTCGGCGCGCCGGCCGGCGTCGGCGCTCGCGCGCCCGGGGCGGTCGGGGGCGGCGAGCGCCTTCTCCAGCGCCGTGCGCGCTTCGGCGTAGCGCTTCTGCCGCGAGAGGAAGTCGCCGTAGAAGTAATTGGGATCGATGCCGCCGGGGTTGATCGCCAAGGCCTGCTTCAGCAGCTTTTCGGCCTGCGCGTCGTCGCCGAAGCCCAGCGGCCATCCGGGCACCTGATAGTAGAGGCTGCCGAGGCTGGTGTAGGCCGAGCCGTCGAGCGCGCGCGGGTCGAGCCGCAGGGCGGTCTCGAGCTCGGCCTTGGCCTCCTTGACGAGGCCGAGCGCGCCGAGCCCGCCCTTCGCCCCTGCCCAGGTGCTCAGGACGATGGCGTGCCAGATGCGCAGCTCGGCCGCCTCGGGCTCGACGGCGACCGCCCTCGCGGCGCGCTCGGCGAGCTCGGCGAAGGCCGCCTCGCGGTGCTTCTCGGGCAGGCCGTAGTGGATGTCGGCCCAGCGGCCCTGCACGGCCTGGAGCTCGGCCTTGCCGGTGTCGGCGAGCGCGAAGGCGGCCGGCGCGGCCAGCAGGGAAAGGAGCGGAAAGGCGAGCGGGAGCGCGACGCGGCGGGCGAGCCGGAGTGTCGCGGTGGCGAACGGTTTGTGGTCGCGCAGGTTCATGGGCGGTTTTCCTCCGGTTCGGAATGGGCGAAACGCTGGATGGTGGCCAGCTGTCCGCGCAGGGCACGATCCACCACGCGCGGCAGCAGCCGGTTGATGCGGGCGAAGAAGCGCTCCGGCCAGCCGAGATGACGCTCGGGCGACTCGTCTCGCAGGGCCTGCACGATCGCGGCCGCGACCTGCTGCGGCGTGTCCATCGCCACGCCGAGCGCGCGGTTCATCTCGACCACCGCGCTGGCGTTCATCGCAGTGCGCGTCGCGCGTGGCGCCAGGTAGAGCACGCGCACCGGGCCGTCGGCGAGTTCGCGGCGCAAGGCCTCGGCGAAGCCGCGCAGGCCGAACTTGCTCGCGCTGTAGGGCGCGAAGCCGGGATAGCCGATCGCGCCGAAGGTCGAGCCGACGAACAGCAGCAGCGCGCGCGGCCGCTCGCGCAGCAGGGGCAGCAGGCGCCGGGTGAGCAGCATCGGCGCCACCAGGTTGAGCGCGACCTGGGCCGCGATGGCCTCGTCGTCCTGCTGCTCGACGAGGCCGAAGCGGTTGAGGCCGGCGGCCTGGACCACGCAGCCGACGCCGCCGAAATCCCGCGCCGCGGCAGCCACCGCATCGACGCCGGCGGGGGTGGCGAGATCGGCGGCGAGCGCGCGCAGCGCGTGCGGAAAACGCTGCTCCGCGGCCGCGAGCCTGTCCACGTCGCGACCGACCGCCAGCACCTGCGCGCCCGCCTTGCAAAGCTGCTCGACCAGCGCCTCGCCGATGCCCCCGCTCGCGCCGGTGACCAGCACGCGGCTTCCGTTCAGTTCCATCGCGGCGCTCCTCAGGCCGCCAGCGGCAGGCCGCGGAAAATGTCGCCGTACAGGCGATACACGACGCGCGCGGTGTGCACCACCGCGGCACGGTCGTCGTCCTCGTCGAGCCGGTTCATCAGCGTCGCGAAGAAGTCCATGTGCTCGAGGTCGAGGCTGCCGTGCGAGTTCAGGTAGCTGAAGGCCTCGGGCGGCAGCCCCAGGCCGCTGCGGATCGTCCCCGCCGCGCGGGTGGCGAGCGCGATGCTGGTGCCTTCGAGCACGTTGACCATGCCGAAGAAGCTCACCGGGTTGTGACGCGCGATGCGGTCGTAGACATAGGCCACCATCAGCTCGGTGGGGAGCGCCGGCTGGCTGCGGCGCACCGCCTCGGGGTCGGCGCCGCAGGCGGCGAGGTCGTTCAGGATCCACTCCTGGTGGCCGTACTCCTCGTCGATGTATTCGGCGATCGCGCCGCGCAGCCATTCGAGCCGTGCGGGAAGGCGCGCGCCGCAGGCCATCAGCAGCGGCACGGTGTGGCTGACGTGGTGATAGGCCTCGGTGAGGAAGGCGATGTAGCTCGGCAGCACGACCTTGCCGGCGAGCGCCTGCTGGATGATCGGCGCGGCGAACAGCATGTCGCGTTCGGCCACGGTCTGGTCCTGGAGTTGCTGGAAGAAGCTCATGTTTCGGTCTCGTCGCTGAAGGAGGTGAAGTGGACGCCCGGGGCGCCGCCATCGGCGCCGCTGCGCGGCAGGTAGTGCGCCGCGAGCGCAGCGCGGCGCAGGCGGCCGTTGGCGGTGAGGAGGCCGTTTGCCGGGGTGAAGGGCGCCTCGGCGCGCAGCCAGCGGTGCGCGCGCGCGTAGTCGGGCAGGCCCGCGTTGGCGGCGGCCACCGCCGCCTCGAGCTCGACGTCGCTGCAGTCGGCGCGGCGCGGCACGAGCACGGCGAGGTTCTCGGGGCGGGCCTCACCGTGCACCCAGGCCTGCGCGATCGCTCCCTGCTGGACCAGCTCCGCCTCGACCCACTCGGGGTTCACGTTGCGCCCGTAGGCGGTGATGAACTGGTGCTTCCTGCGCCCGTGCAGGACCAGGAAGCCGTCGTCGAAATGGCCGAGGTCGCCGGTGCCCAGCCACGCGTCGGCCGCCAACGCGTCCGCCGGCGGCGCCTCGCCGAGGTAGCCGAGCATGCGCGCGCCGCGCACCTGCACCTCGCCGTCGTCGCCGATGCGCACCCCGGCGTGCGGCAAGGGCCGCCCCACCGTGCCGATACGGCGCGCCGACGGGGTGTTGAGACACACCACCGAGGCGCACTCCGACAGGCCGTAGCCCTCGTACACCGGCAGCCCGAGCGCTTCGGCACGCTGCAGCAGCCGCGGCGACACCTGCCCGCCGCCCACCGCGACGAAACGCAGCCCGGCGGGCAGCGCATGGCCTTGCTCGGCGGCTCCGACCAGGGCGAGCAGCATCTGCGGCAACAGGATCAGGCTATGCGGTCGATGCGCATGCAGGGTCTGCAGGAAGCGCGCCGGATCGAACCCCCCGCCGCCGCCGAAGCCGATCGTGCGCATCGGCCGCAGCTCGACGCAGGCGCCGGCGAGCAGGCCGGCGTACAGCCCGGCGATGTTCTCGAGCAGCGTCGCCAGCGGCAGCACACCCAGATGACGCTCGACCGCGCACGCCGCGCCGATCTGCGCCACGCTGCGCGCCACCGCGAGTTGCGCCGCCGCGCTCAGGCACACCCCCTTGGGCTGGCCGGTGCTGCCGGAGGTGTAGGTGATCTTCACCGTCCCCGCGGGCAGCGTCGCGACGTGCGCCGGCGCGCGCTGCAGGACGCCCGGCGCGACCGCCGCAAAGCCCGGGAATCCCGCCGCGCCCGCGATGGTGGCGGGATCGACGATCAGCGTGTCGACGCCGGCGCTGTCGAGCACATGGACCTGCTGCGCAGGGGAGAAGAAGCCGGGCAGCGGCACGCACACGCGCCCGTCGGCGAGCAGCGCGAGGTCCCACAGCGCCCACTGCGGGCCGTTGTCGAGCGCGAGCGCGACGCGACGCGCACCCACCGAGTCGAGGAGGGCACGGCACGCGGCGACGGCCTCGGGCAGGCGATCGTAGGCGAGCTCCCCGCCCTCGCCCCGCAGTGCGGGCCGCCCGCCATGGCGGACGAGGCCGGCCAGGAAGGATTCAGACGCATCCGGCACGGAGCGGCCCTCCACGTTCGGACGGGAGGTAGCGACCCGCGCCCGCGAGGGCGCGGTCCCCACCCGGGATCTCCCCCGCCATCACCAGCGGGCCGGCCTCGTAGTAGCTTCCCCACTCCGGAAGTTCCGCCCCCATGCGGCGCGGATCGGCTGGACCGAGCGTGAGCGGGTCGAGACCGAGGCGGCGAAAGCTGTTGATCAGCGCTGGCGTGCCGGTGAAGCACACCCAGCGCAGGCCCTCGGCGGCGAGGATGCGGGTGAGCGCGATGATCAGCAGGCGCGCGGTGCCGGCCCCGTGGGCGGCGAGGTTGCCGACCTCTACGATCCCCTCACGCTCCACCCGCGCTCCCGTCCGTCGCGCGATGACGCGCTCGACCGGCTCGTCGAGATAGCGTTCGAGGAAGAGCCCCTGCTCCGCAGCGCCGCGGCAGCCGACCGCGCCGTGCAGGCTGCCATCGGCGGCTTCGAGCGCAAACAGCCGGGGCATGAACTGGCGCACCCGCGCCTGGTAATGCGCCGCGAAGCGTTCGCGCACGAAGTCTTCCACCGCCCGGCGGCGCGCCTCATCGACCTCGAGCAGGCGAAGGCTGCGCGCCGCGGGCTGCAAGCCAGGGGCGGCACTGGAAGGATGATCGAGCCATGGGAGGTCCATGTGTGTCTGGGTCCATTGATGAGAACTGGACCGGATCCTGACCGCGCAGGCTTAAGTGCAGCTTAAGGCGGCAGCGGCTACACCGCGTGCCGCCTCCATCGGTGTTCAATCGTCTTCGTCATGCCCCCCGCCGCGCGGCTCGGGCAGGTTCAGCGGCTTTGCGCCCCACGCGGCGCGGTAGGTCTCGGCCGAGGTGAAATGGCACTGCTCGTTGGCGCCGACCTTGCCGAGCAGCTCGACGTTGGGGCGCGGCAGGATCTCCGTCTGCGCCGCGATCTGCGCACGCAGCTGCGCACACGGGTCCGCGCCGGCGGATGCGCCTGCCTGCATGGGCGCGGCGGCCGGGGCCCCGGTACTGGATTCGGCAGCGTGGGCCTGGATCGTGAACAAGGCCAGCAGCGCGGCCAGGGAAACCGTATTGCGGCTGAGTCGGGTCGTCATGATCATCTCCGGTTGTTTGGCGACGGGACCCACTCTGCGCGCGCCACCCTGAACCCGCGCTGAATCGGCGACGGTTTCCGTAGGAGCGCCGCCAGGCGCGAATGCGGAGGTGGCGGTCGGCACGCGCATTGATCGCCGGGCCGCCCGTTCGCGACCTGCGCCGCTCCTGCACGGAGTCGAGATGCGCGTCGGTTTCTGTAGGAGCGCCGCAAGGCGCGAATGCAGCGGTGGTGGTCGGCACGCGCGTCAATCGCCGGGCCGCCCGTTCGCGGCTTGCGCCGCTCCACGGGGTCGAGATGCGCATCGGTTTCTGTAAGCGCCGCAAGGTGCGAATGTGACCGATCTCGCCCGCAGGCAGGCCTCTTCGTGCACCCGCGGGTTCAGCTTCCCTTCATGTGCAGCGGCTTAGATTGCGCCCGTGTTCCGGATCGGAACGCATCCGACCAACAGACAGGAGAACAATCATGAACCGCATTCTCGCCCTCGCCGCTGCTGCGCTCGTTTCCACCTCGGCCCTCGCCGGCCCTACCTGCACCGCCCCCAAGGAGAAGTGGATGAAGGAGGCCGACTTCAAGGCCAAGGTCGAAGCCCAGGGCTACAAGATCAAGACCTTCAAGGTCACCAAGAACGACTGCTACGAGATCTACGGCTTCGACAAGGATGGAAAGAAGGTGGAGATCTACTTCAACCCCGAGACCGGCGCCGAACTCGAACGCAAGTGAGTCGCCATCGGAGGGCGGCGCGCGATCGTGCGCCGTCCTCCTCCACCCCCACAGGAGCGCCTGCCATGCCCCCGCCCGATTTCGATCTTGCCCTGCGGGTCTGGGACCCGTTCGTGCGCGTCTTCCACTGGAGCCTGGTGAGCTGCGTCCTCGTAAACTTCTTCGTCGTCGATGACGGCGAGACGCTGCACCAGTTGGTCGGCTACACCGCCTCGGCGCTCGTCGTCGCCCGCCTCGTCTGGGGCTTCGTCGGCAGCCCGCACGCGCGCTTCGCCGATTTCTTCCCGACGCCGGCGCGGCTGCGCGCCCACCTGGCGGCGATCCGCACCGGCAGGCATGACTTCCAGCCCGGCCACAATCCCGTGGGCGCGCTGATGATGCTCGCGCTGATGACGCTCGTCCTCGCACTGGGCCTGACCGGCTTCCTGCAGACCACGGACCTGTTCTGGGGCGAGGAGTGGCTGGAAGAGCTGCACGCGGGCCTCGCCACCACCCTGATCGCGCTCGCTGGCATCCATGCCGCGGCGGCCATCGTCATCGGGCGCCTGGAGCGGGTCAACCTGGTCGGGGCGATGATCACCGGGGTCAAGCGCACGCGGAACGGCCGCGTCGACGTGCGCTGAAGGACAGGGGCTGCGCTCCGGCGCAGCCCGATCGCATCACGCGCGGCGCCGATCGCCGAAGCCGAGCTCGGCGCGCACGGCCACCGCCAGGAGCAAGCTCGCCGCCCACGCCAGCCACAGCGTCCACAGCGTGTGCGACAGGAAGTGCGCGCCCTGCAGCATGCGGGCCGTGCCGAGGATGCCGCCGGCGAGCAGGCCCGCCACCAGGGCGGCGCGCGCCGCCCGCGGTCCGGCCGGTCGCAGTGCCACCGCCCAGACGATCCACAGGAAGCCGGTCGACGCGTGCCCGGCCGGGAAGCACTGCCCCGCCTTGAGCCCCGACGGAGCGGCCTCGAACAGGCCGAGATAGGGTGCGTAGCCGCCGAAGTCGATGATGTCCCAGGGGCAGTAGCGCGCCGTCAGCAGCTTCGCGGTCGAGGTCGCGAGCGGGATCGCGAGCATGCCGATCGCCGCGAGCAAGGCATTGCGCGCCGGCAGCCATGCGAGCCGGCCCCGCCAGCCCTGCCAGCACACATACAGGCTCGCCGCCACCAGCACGTAGGTGGCCTGCTTGGCCGCCTTGTGCATCACCGCCTCGAGGAACCAGCTGTGCCGCAGGGGAAAGAGACCGAGCTCGGCATCGAACAGCGCGTGTGCCAGGCGGCGATCCAGATCGGTGCGCTCAAAGGTCCAGTACAACAGCAGCGCGCCGAGGCCGAGCAACGCCGACTGCGCGAGCAGCCAGCGCCGCGACGCATCGAGCGCGGGCACCGGCAGCGGGGTGACGAGTTCGTTGGTCGGCATGTGCTCAGCTCCGGCAGGGGGCGGCGAGGTCCAGTGCGTCGTCGCGGACGGCGGTGCGCACGTCGAGCAGGCCCAGGACGGTGTGGAATAGGTTGTCGTGGCTCGCGGGCCGGGCAGCCTGCGCACGCAGGCACGCCGCATCGACCCGGTTGCGCGCGGCGAATCCGGACGACAGCCACATCAGCATCGGCACCCGGGTCTGCTCCGCGGGCGCGATCGAGTACGGCAGCCCATGCAGGTAGAGGCCGTTCTCGCCGAGCGATTCGCCGTGGTCCGAGACGTAGAGCAGCGCGGTGTCGTAGCGCGACGCCAGCTCCTCGAGCAGATCGATGCTGCGCGCGAGCACGTGGTCGGTGTAGCTCAGCGCGTTGTCGTAGCTGTTGGCCACCTGTTCGCGGGAGCACTTCGACAGGTCCTCGTCGTCGCAGGTCGGCGTGAAGCGGCGGAAGGCTTCCGGATAACGGCGGAAGTAGGCCGGGCCATGGTTGCCGAGCTGGTGCAGAACGAGCACGAGGTTGCCCTGCGGGTCGCGCAGCAGCGCCCGGCTGCTCTCGAGCAAGGCCTCGTCGAGGCAGCGCTCGCCGTCGCACAGCGCGGGCAAGGCGGCGGGATCGGGACGCAGGCTCTCCACGCCGGCGCACACCCCCTTGCAGCCGGACTGGTTGTCGTTCCACACCACCCGCAGGCCGGCGTGGCGAAGCACGTCGAGCAAGGACTCGCTGCCGCGGATGGCGTCCTCGTCGTAGCCGCGCCGCCCCTGCAGCGAGAACATGCAGGGCACCGACACCTCGGTGTTGGTGCCGCAGCTCGTCACGTCAGGAAAGTTGATGACGTCGCGGCGGGCGAGCTCGGGCGTGGTGTCGCGGATGGGCGACGGCCCCGCCCCGCGGTCCAGCCCCCAGTTGGCGGCGCGCGCGGTCTCGCCGACCACGATCACGAACAGCGCCGGCTTCTTCGCCGACGCCCAGCTCGCCCCCAGGCGGGCATCGGCGCCGACGGGCTGGCGCGGCTGATTGGCCGCCTGCGCGTCGCGGCTCAGCACGCGCGCGAGCGACCAAAGCGGCGCGGCAGGGGTGATCAGGTAGCGCAGCTCCTTGTGGTTGCGCATCTGCGCGGAGAAGTCCTTGAACACGCTGCCGAGCGCGCCCGCGGCCACGACCAGCGCGAGCACGACGGCGGCACCGCGGACCGCCAGCGCGCGCCGCAGCGGGCGCCGGCGCAGGCGCGCGCGCGCGAGCAAGACAAGCGGCGGCAGGGCCAGCGCGGCGACCTGCAGGAAGAAGCCGGGCGTGAGGAGCTCGCGCGCCTCGGCGAGGTCGGTGCGCAACACGTTGCGCAGCATGCTGGGGTCGAAATACACGCCGAAGTGACCGGCGTAGTAGCTCGACACCGCGGCCACGAGAATCAACCCGCCCAGCAGCGGTTTGGTCGTCCAGCGGTTGAGCAGCGGCGCGAGCAGCACGACGTTGAGCGCGGCGAGCGCCACGCCGAGCGCGAGCACGTAAAAAAGGCCGCCGCCCTCGCCGCCGCGGCTGGCGAGCAGGGCGCGCCAGAACGGGGTGTTGCAGGCGAACGCAAAATAGAGGCCGAGGCCGATCAGCAGGCCCTCGATCGACAGCTGTGGGCGCCAGCGCCGCGCGGCGGCCCAAGCGGAAGCGAACGGCGAAGCCCCCTGCGCGCCGCGGCCGACGGACGTCGGGGCGGCGGCAGAGGGCGCGCGGGGCGGGACGATGGACAGACGCGGTTCGGACATGGTTGCGCGGAGCCTGGGGAGGATCGGCGCAATCTACGCAGGCGCGCGTGAGGAAAGCGTGATGCGGGTGTGAGGAAAGTGTGAGCGCGATCTGCCCGCGCTGCGCCCGGTGGGCCTCAAGCGGCGGCGGGTTCGAAGTCGATCGTCAGGCAGGCGCCGCCGTCGGGACGGTTGGCGGCGCGCACCGTCCATCCGCAGGCGGTGCAGATGTGCTGCACCAGTGCCAGGCCGAGGCCGTGCCCCGGCTTGCCGCCGCCGCGGCGGAAGCGCTCGAAGCTGCGCATCGGGTCCTCGCTGCCGAAGCCGGGGCCGCGGTCGCACACGGCAAGTTGCCGCCCTTCCAGCACCACCTCGATCGCACGCCCTTCGCCGTGGCGCAGCGCGTTCTCCAGCAGGTTGCGCAGCACCAGCGCCAGCAGGCCGGGGTCGGCGACGACCTCGGCCCCGGGGTCGATGCGGATGCTGGGCGCCTCGGCCTCCGCCGCGGGCGGGTGCAAGCGGGCCCAGGCTTGGCGCACCGCCGCGCCCAGGTCGATCGGCTCGAGCGCCTGCGGCCGCGCCTCGCGGGCGAGTAGCAGCAGGCTGTGGGCGAGCGTGGTGGTGCGGTCGGTGGCGGCGATGATGCGCTCGGCGCGGCGGCGGGCCTTGTCGGAAAGCACAGGATCGATCAGCAGCATCTCGGCGTCGCTGCGGATGCCGGCGAGCGGCGTGCGCAGCTCGTGCGACAGGTTGGCGTTGAAATCGCGCTCGCGCGCCAGCACGGCGGCCTGGCGCGCCTCGGCGCGGTCGAGCGCGCGCGCCACCACCAGGAGCTCGACGTCGAGCCCATCCTCGGCGAAGGGCTCGCCATCGCGCCCCTCCTCGACACGTTCGGCCAGCGTCTCCAGCCCGCGCGTGAGCCGTGCGGCGATGGCGTACACGAGGAGGAAGGACAAGGCGGTCAGCACCAGGCCGCCAATCACCACCGTGGCGACCACGGCCGACTCGCGCTCGCGATGTTCGGATTCGTCGTAGATCAGCACGTAGCGCTGGCCGTCGGCCTCGCGCACTGCGACGTGCAGCTCGCGCCCGGCGGACCAGTCCTCATGGTCGCCCACCGCGAGCGCGGCCAGCTCGGGGCGGAGCCCTTGCGGCGGCGTCTCGCCGGGGGCGAAGCGGTAGAGCGTCATGTTCGGCGTCTGCGGCCCGATCAGGGTGCCGAGGCGGCGGCTGTGCTCGATGCTGTAGTGCAGCTGCTCGTCGAGCGTGCCGTCGATGAACTCCTCCTCCATCTCCTCGTTGAGCCGCACCAGCGCGAGCGACTGCGCCACGATGAGCACGACCAGCACGGCAGTGACCGACACCGCGATGCGAAAGCGCATGCCGCCCGGCAGCCAGCGCCGGCCACCGCAGCGCGCACCGCCCTCAGCGGCCGACGAGCTTGTAGCCGAGGCCATGGACATTCACCACCTGGATGGGCGCGTCGTCGCCGAGGGCGCGACGCAGGGTGTGCAGCACGCTGCGCAGGTTGTCGCTGCTGTCCTGCTCGTGGCCCCACACCGCGATCTCGAGCTCGCGGCGCGAGAACACGCGCTCGGGCTGGGCGAGCAGCTCGGCGACCAGGCGCAGGGGCTTCGGCGGCAGCGTGAGCGGGCGGCCGTGCAGGCACAGCGCCTGGGTCGCGGCCCGGAACTCGAGCGCGCCGTAGCGCAGCACCGGGTCGGCCGCCCGCACGGCGCTGCGCCGCGCCAGCGCCAGCAGGCGCACCTCGAGCTCCTGCAGCGCGAAGGGCTTCACCAGGTAGTCGTCGCCGCCGGCCTCGAAGCCGAGCAGCTTGTCTTCCAGCGTGTCGCGCGCGGTCAGCACCAGGATCGGCGTGGCGCGGCCCTCGCTGCGCAGCCGGCGCGCGAGCGCAAGGCCGTCGCCGTCGGGCAGGTTGCGGTCGAGCACCAGGGCGTCGAACGCGCTGCGCGCGAGCAGCGCCGAGGCCGCCGCGATCGAGTCGGCGTAGTCGCACTGGTGGCCGCGCGCCTCGAGGTAGTCGTAGAGGTTCTCGGCGATGGTGCGGTCGTCTTCGACGATGAGCAGGTGCATCGGGAGGATGGGGTCTGGTCTAGGGCCATGCGGCGGACGCGCGGTCCGCGTGCCCTTCCCCGCCCTGCAGGATGGTCGGCGGGATGGGCTCGAGGTGGGTGGCGAGGCGGGTGCCGGTGCGCTCGAGCACGACGCGTTCGAGCGCATCGGCGACGGCGTGGGCCTCGGCGACGGTCCAGTCGCCGGGCACGCACAGCTCGATGTGGGCGAAGTGCAGCGCGCCCGCGGCGCGTGTGGTGAGCTTGCTGTGGAAGCATCCCGGGGGCGCGGCCTCGGCCAGCGTGCGCTCGATCGCCGCAACTTCGGCCTCGGACAGGGCGCGGTCCATGAGGCCGTCGATCGAGCGCCGCATCAGCTCCCAACCCTCGCGCAGGATGTTGAGCGCGACCGCGCCGGCCACCACCGGATCGAGCCAGCTCCAGCCGGTAGCACCCGCCAG
>Ga0268298_10003819_pt1 | contig 15093 bp, 10 predicted proteins | sample WWTPWeurt_MetaG_FD_194462 | JGI IMG/M metagenome (GOLD analysis project Ga0268298, IMG submission 194462) | Activated sludge microbial communities from WWTP in Nijmegen, Gelderland, Netherland - WWTP Weurt | ecosystem: Engineered > WWTP > Aerobic digester > Activated sludge | place... | reverse complement strand
TTAGTTTTCTTGGGCGACGGGGCGGTTTGGATTTGGAAATTGGTCTCTCACTACTACCACAACGCCGTTCAAATCGTAGATTGGTTTCATGCCGAAGAGCATTTGGAAATTGTGGCCAAAGCTGCTTTCTCAAAGGTTTCCGATCAAAATGCGTGGATCGAGTCTGCTTCTCAATCCCTGTGGGATGGCAATGTGGAAGATGTCATCCTGGCTTGCGAAGCTTTGGCTGCTTCTTGCACCAAAGCCCAGGAAGCGATCACCTATTTTTCCAATAATATTGAACGGATGCGTTACGATAAATTCCGCTCTGCGGGCTACCTGATCGGCAGCGGTACCATTGAAAGCGCCTGCAAACAAATCGTTACTCAACGCCTGAAGCTTCTGGGTGCTCAATGGGAAGTCGCTGGTGCTGTCCAAACGGCTAAGGCGAGGGCTGCCTGGCTAAGCGGTTCTTGGCAACTTTTATGCAATCTTCGCTCTGCCCTTCCGCTGGCTATTTGACAACTTTTGCGTGCTCACCAACAGCTCTCTAAGAGTTGCCGTGAAAGTACCTATTTGGGGGTTGTGAAAGCGGCTTGGCCGCTTTCACAACCCCCAAATGTAGTCTTTCGGGTAATCCCAATAATTCTTCATGACGGGAAAATTCAATAACCCGAAAGTAGGCTGAATTCCTGAGCCTGACGGTATAATTGAATAATTCCCGGTCCGGATCAGCCTGTTTTGTTTTAAATGGAGAGTTTATGCATTATCCAACTTCACCACGCAAAAATTTTGTTGAGAAGATTCATAATGTGGATATAACAGACGATTATCGTTGGCTCGAGGATATCGAGAGCCAACCAACTCAGGAATGGATTTCTGCTCAGAGTAAGTTTACTCAAGAATATCTCGAGAAACTTCCTGGGCGGGATAAATTGCAGGAACGGCTGCGTCAATTGTGGAATTTCGACAAGTACGACGCCCCAGTTCAAAAACAAGGAAGGCTGTTTTATACCCATAACAACGGACTCCAAAACCAACCTGTATTATTTTGGCAGGAGGGATATGCGGGAAAACCAATCGAACTGATTGATCCAAATAAACTTTCAGGTGATGGTACGCTCGCTTTAGTAGGATATGTACCCAGCCCGGACGGAAAATTCGTTGCGTATGGTATTTCTGCAGCTGGGTCAGATTGGATGATCTGGAACGTACGCAATGTGGAAACCGGTAAGGATACAGAGGATACGATTGAATGGGTAAAGTTTTCCTGGGTCTCTTGGACTAAGGATTCCTCAGGTTTTTTTTACAGCCGTTATGATGCGCCTGTTTCAGGAGAACAGGATTTCAAGGGGACAAATTTTCATCAGAAGTTGTTTTTCCATCGAATCGGACAGCTGCAAGTGCTTGATGTTCTGATCCACGAAGACGCAGATCAAAAGGAGTGGGGATTTGGTGGAGAGGTGACAGACGATGGGGAATTTCTCGTTATTTCAGTGTGGAAAGGCACCCATCGGGAAAACGGAATCTTGATAAAAGAACTCGCCAAACTGACTGAGCAGCCACAAAATTTATTAATGGATTTTGATGCCAGCTATCAGTATCTCGGAAATGACGGAAATAGGTTTTATTTTGAAACGGATTTCGATGCACCACTAAGCAGGATTATCGCGATTGACCGACAAAATCCGGATCGGAAACATTGGAAAGAGGTGATCCCAGAGGGAAAAGATGCTATTGTGGCTAGTTCTTGGGTCGGAAACCGGTTATTTGTTACTCGTTTGCACGATGTTGCAAGCCAGATCACCTGTTATAGTCTTGATGGAAAAATTATCAGCATTCCTCAATTACCCGGCTCTGGAACAGTCACGTCCTTCATCGGTCCGTCGAGTGAGGATGCCCGGTATGCCTTTTATCTTTTTACTAATTTCTTTACTCCCTTAGAGGTATATCGTTATGATCTGGAAACAGGTGAAAGTGTGCTTTTTAAGCAGCCCAGAGTGACTTTTGACCCGAAAGAATTTTTTATGCAGCAGGTATTTTATCCTGGTAAAGACGGCACACTGATTCCCATGTTTATTTGCTATAAAAAAGGGCTGATGATAAACGGCGATGCCCCAACCTATTTGTATGGTTATGGTGGTTTTAACGCACCTTCGTTGCCTGCTTTTATGGTCAGTGCCTTGCTCTGGATGGAGATTGGCGGAATTTTTGCACTGGCAAATATCCGAGGTGGGGGAGAATATGGGAAAGCATGGCATGAGGCTGGCACAAAAGCTCAAAAACAAAACGTATTCGATGATTTTATCGCGGCTGGAGAATGGCTGATTGCGAATGGTTATACTTGCACACCACGCCTTGCGATCGGTGGACGGAGCAACGGCGGCTTATTGGTAGGTGCGTGTCTGACCCAGCGTCCAGATTTATTTGGTGCAGCGCTCCCAATTGTGGGTGTGCTCGATATGCTCCGGTTTCATAAATTTACAATTGGCTGGGCCTGGGTTTCTGATTATGGTTCGCCAGATAATCCTGTGGATTTCAACTATTTGTCTGCCTATTCACCGTATCATCATATTCAAGATGGTCAAGCGTATCCGCCAACCCTGATATGTACCGGTGATCATGATGACCGAGTATTTCCTGCGCACAGTTTTAAATTCGCCGCCAGGCTTCAAACTGCCCAGGCTGGATCTGCTCCCGTTTTGATTCGGATTGATGTGAGAGCCGGGCATGGGGCCGGAAAGCCAACCGCCAAACAAATCGAAGAACTCGCAGATCAGTGGGCGTTTCTTGCAAATGCACTCAATCATGAAATTAAGTAACCCTGACTCAAAATGCATTCATCTTGTGTGGATGAGCCTTAAGGAGGTGAACCATGGCTCAGGTTGAACGCAGATATACAAACCGTCAACTGGCTGATTTGTTTGAGAAAATTGGCAGTTTGCTGGAAATTAAGGGCGAGGTTATTTATAAGATTCTGGCTTACAAGAAAGCTGCTGAAAATTTACGCGCTTATCCGCGTGAAGCGATTGAAATGCTGAAAGAAGGAAAACTGCAAGAAATTCCCGGGGTTGGAAAGGCAATCGCGGAGAAAATAGAAGAGTTATACCAGACGGGTGAGCTTGAATTTTTGCAGAAATTAACCAAAGAAATTCCGTTGTCTCTGCTCGAACTGCTTCAAGTAACCGATCTAGGCCCCAAAAAAGCGTTTTTGTTCTGGAAGCAAGCCGGAATATCAAATCTTGCAGAGCTCGAATTGGCAGCCCAGGAAGGGAGGCTTCGTGGCCTGCCAGGGATGGGCGAAAAATCCGAGGCTAAAATAATCGCAGGAATTCAGGCTTTGCAGCGTCGAACTGGTCGGACGCCCCTGGGAAAAGCCTTCCAGTTTTATCATGAACTTGCGGATTATCTTCAAAAAGTGCCAGGAGTAATTCGGGTAGAGCCAGCCGGCAGTCTTCGGCGGATGCGATCCACGGTGGGCGATTTGGACATTCTGGCTGCAGTTGAAAACTCTCAAGGTGTGATGGATGCATTTATCCGACACCCTCAGGTTGTGCGAGTGATGGGGCATGGAGAAATCAAGTCAAGTGTTGAGTTTGATAATAATATCCATGCACAAATTTGGGCTCATCCCCCTCAACGATTTGGTACTGCTCTCCAGTATGCAACTGGTTCAAAGGACCATAATGTGCGGCTGCGTGAAATCGCATTGAAACAAGGCTTGTCTTTGTCTGAACATGCCCTGACGCGTAGCGATGGAAGTGAAATATTCTGCGCAAACGAGGAAGATGTTTACGCCACGCTTGGACTGGCCTGGATCCCACCAGAATTGCGAGAAGATCGCGGTGAAGTTCAGCAAGCTTTGACCGGGAAAATGCCCCAGTTATTGACCAGCAGCGATGTTGTTATGGAACTGCACTGTCACACTACCTGGAGCGATGGCACCCTGACCGTTCTTGAGATGGCTGAGGAAGCGATCAAACGCGGAAAGAAATTGTTGGTGATTACAGACCATTCCGGAAGCCTGGGAATCGCTGGCGGCTTGAATATTGAGGATTTGAAAAAGCAGCGAAAAGAAATTGACGCAGTTCAAGAAAAGGTTGGCGATCGAATCCGCCTGCTGCAAGGCTCTGAAGTTGAAATTCATGCTGACGGCAGTCTGGATTTCCCTGATGAGGTGCTGGCGGATTTGGATTTTGTCATTGCTTCCCTGCATACCAGTCTCAGGCAGCCACGTGAAAAAATTACAGAGCGCCTTTTGAGGGCAATCGCCAATCCAAACGTGGATTTGATTGGCCATCCAACTGGCAGGCTGCTCCCTGATCGGGAAGGGGCTGATCTGGATATGGATGTGATTTTGCAAGCAGCTGCCGCCAATGGGACAGGATTGGAAATAAACGCCCATCCTTCCAGGTTGGATCTGGATGATATTTATGCCCGCCGGGCTGCAGAATTAGGAATACCTTTAGCCGTCAATACCGATGCTCATTCGGCCAGTGATTTTGATTTACTTAATTTTGGAATTGGCACTGCTCGCAGAGGCTGGGTGCAGCCAAATCAGGTTCTGAATGCATGGGGTGTGGATAAGTTCATGTCCTGGTTGGCTAGAGAGCGGTGATCTTTGGAATATCTTTGATTGGTTGTACAGGAATATGTTGGTCACTTCGGGTACAATTGGTCTATCCTCATTTCAGTTTTTTCAAAGGAGAAATATCTATGGTTTGGTTTTGGGATTTGCTCATTTTGTTTGGTGTTATATTTTTTGTTTGGCTTGCGCTCTCGAACCAGGCCAAGGCTACGGAGGCAGCCGCACACGGTCACCACAACTCTGAGCATGATGATCATGGAGTTGAACCCGATCATGCTCATAGCTCGTCGACGAGCCATGAGGAACATGCTTCTGAAGTCGTTTCCTTACATCAGCACGATAGCCCCCAGCCTACCGAGGAAATCGTTCCGCCGGTTCCCCAGGTGATTGCTGAACCGATTGAAAGTACATCTGTGGCGCCAGCCGAAGTAGTTAATGCAGAAATAATTCCAGACGATCTGGTCAAGATTGAAGGGATTGGACCGAAAATATCTGCTGTGTTAAATTCGGCAGGCATTCTGACTTTTAAGCAGCTTGCCGATTCAACCCCCGAGCAAATAGCACAAATTCTTGCCCAAACCGATCCTCGTCTTGCCCGGATTGCAGACCCTGCTTCCTGGCCGGCCCAAGCCAGGCTTGCTGCAGCGGGAGAGCTGCAAGCGCTTGCGGATCTGCAAGCAAATTTGAAGGGTGGGCGCGCTTAGTATCCCTTCGTTCACATCTTTTCGTGGGTAAATTATGATTTGGGTGTTTTTTGGGTGGCGTAGCCACCCAAAAAACACCCAAAAATCTCTTTCCCGAACTGACGTAGCTTATTGTTCTGCGGGCGGGAGCAACGTCAGACGTGCTTCGGCGTGATCTTTAACGTCGGAAAACCGGAATAAAGTGGGATGATAATCACCGTTCAACCAGGCCTGAATGTTGTCTGCATAGTGTGGACTGGCAGGGTGTCCGGATTGTCCAGGTACGAGCTGACTCATTGAGGCTGCGAGATTGCCTAAGTCGACGATCATTCTAAATGGCGGGCCAACTAGAATTTCCTGTGCCAGATTGTGCCGGGTTGATTGAGTATTCCAGATTGTATCTGCGTCTCCGCCAATTGGAAATGGGCCTCTGTTGAATAAGGATTTTAAAGCAGGTACAGAGCCAAGAATATGGGGGAATGTCAGGGTATGAATCTTTCCCCATTTCCAGTTTTCGAAAGATGGTCCGAATGAATCCTTTAGAAAATCGATCGCCTGTCGAAGGGCCAATTTAACGACATCGTCTCTTTTTTCGCCTTGACCCAAATCAAACCAGGGCGAATCTTTTTTTTGGAGTTGGACCTGCAGAAACTCACGAGCGCGTTCAGCAAATATGCTGCCATCTGCCAGTACGGGAGTTGGGCCTTTACCCATGTAGCGGGTTGTAAGGTCAACACCAAGCCTGGGCTGAAGGATTAGTTCCAGCATTTTCAGACAAAACACCTGATAAACCGAAGCTTCACTGCTCTCGATTGAGAGTGTTCCATCCCAGACACTCATTTTTTGGAGCACATTTCGTATTTCCGGATCATCAGACTGAAATGTTTTTAGGAATTTATTGACTTCAATCGCAGCTGTTGATGTCCAATCCGTGTGCATTTTTTGGATATAGGCGCTGTCAATGGACGGATTCGCGTTTATCAATTCAACAATCCGTTGAGCACGATTCCCGGTGACGAAATCGAAACCAAGCCAATGTTTATAGTCATCTCCAACAACCCGGTTATTGGCAGAAGCAATAAATCCATTTTCGGGGTTGAACTGGTGTGGCAGTTCGTCGAACGGAATATATCCATCCCATTCATAATCTGAGGTCCAGCCAGGAACGGGTAGTCGGCCATCGCCGTTTCGTCTGATTGGGATCTTTCCGGGGAATGTGTATCCAATGTTGCCTTTGGTATCAGCATAGACAACATTTTGAATTGGGACAGCCCAATTGCGGAGTGCCGTATGAAGTTCTTCGCAAGACTGAGAACGGTTCATTTCATAAAGAGCTGTCATCATCTGCGAGGGTTCATAGGCGGTCCAGCGCAGTGCCAGTGGTTGTTCTGGCTTATCCTTTACCCACAAGTTGTTGATGATGGGGCCGTGCTGTGTAGAGATAACTTCTTCATTGACCGAAGGCTTACCCTTAATATGGATTGTTTCTTGGCGAACGTGGGCGTCAAGCCAATTGCCATCGTATTCATACTGCCAATTGCCGTTAGCATCTTTTCGGAGGTGTTCTAAATAGAGATCTTGAACGTCTGGGAACCCATTGGTAAATCCCCAGGCGACAAAGTTGTTGTGACCGGAGATTACGCCAGGTAAGCCAGGAAAGGATACTCCAGTAATGTCCATTTCGCCACTGGATAAATGATTTTCAAACCAAATTGCCGGGATACTCATACCCAGGTGCATATCGTTGGCAAGGAGCGGTTTACCAGTTTTCGTCCTTTTCCCAGAAATTACCCAGTTGTTGCTGCCAATACCACTTGTGGCGCCAGGCCCGCTCAGCTTTTTGGCTGCGTCGGAGCGATTTAATGCGGAAGTGCCAATTTGAGAATACTTCACACCAGGAGGTACCACTAGAGGCCATTGTTCAAAATAGCCTGGTTCGAGCTCGGCTGCTTTTTCGGGTCCCAGTTTTTCAATTAGCATGGATCTGAGTAATTCAGCTTCCCAATTGACAGACAAATTCCAGGCCATCATTTTGCTCCAGGCAATTGAATCGATAATTGACCATGGCTCTGGTTTAAATCTTAGAAGGTTGAATTCCACTGGCAACCGGCCGCGTCCGATGCGGGCGTTTACACCTTTGGAATAGGCTTCAAGGATCGATCTGGTGTGGGACTCGAGCAGTTCGGCTTCTTTGGTCGCTGTAATTCGCATACCCAGTGTACGCATCCAGCGATCCAAATTTACCGCTGGCTCGCCTAAAATTTCACTGACCCTGCCTGCGACAAGCCGGCGATTAAATTCCATTTGCCACAGACGTTCTTCTGCATGGATGAAACCCTGAGCAAAATATATATCCTGTTCATTTGGGGCATATAAATGGGGAACTCCCCATTTGTCGCGTAAAATTTCGACTGGACCGGATAACCCATTTATCTCTATTCTGCCAGAGCGTTTGGGTAACGGGCGGCGAAACAGAAAATAATAAGCAGCGCCAATCAGGCCTGCGGCTGCCCCAAGCGTAACTGCGGCGTATTTCAGTTGTTTTTTCATTATTTTCCCTGTTTTCTGCTGAAACATTATTGGGTTATATTCCTCGTAAGGCAATTCCCAGATAGCCAGCAAAATAAGTATAACAAATCTTTGGTATAATCTCAGAATTGGTACAGGGAAAATTTGTATTTATATCCCTGTTTGCGATGTGGTAAAAAAATTAACCCGGAGGTGAACCAAAAAATCCTGGGAAGAAGAGCGCACGGTCAGAATAGTGCAATATTCTGGTGACGAGGTTGAGGGTTTCTCCCTGCGCAGGGAGACTAACTGGTTGATGATGCATTCAACCGGGAAAATCGAAAGATCAGCGGATGCCCTCCGGATTTGCCAAAGTCCGATTATCTTCCCTCAAAATGAATCGAACAACAAATCCTTAAAGCGATTTTTGGACAAAAAAGTTCGAACTGGCCTGGTTGACTGGCTTTTTATTCGGAAAGAGCAGTCAGAACCCGTGCTGTTTTGGCCCGGAGAATTTACTATGCGAGGGATGAAGAATGTGTGGAATAGTTGGATATATTGGCGATCAAGATGCTACGCCAATCATTTTAAATGGTTTGAGACGGTTGGAATATCGGGGTTATGATTCTGCCGGAATTGCGATTTTAGAAGAAGGAAAGATTGTCGTCCGCCGAGAGGTCGGGAAATTATCCCGGTTGGCTGCGATGGTTTTAAGTCAACCTGTAAAAGGTAACCTGGGGATTGGGCATACTCGCTGGGCAACTCACGGTGAACCCAGCACCCGAAATGCACATCCTCATGTTGGTATGACCGGTGAAATTGTTGTTGTTCACAATGGAATTGTCGAAAATTACCTTGAATTGCGGTCTGAGCTGGTTGCTGAGGGGGTGGTTTTTAGTTCGGAAACAGATACTGAGGTTATTGTTCACCTTGTAGAGCGTTTCTATTCAGGCAGCACCAACCTGGAAGATGCCTCTCGCCTAGCTTTTAAACAGTTGAAGGGTGCACACGGGATCGTTATTATTTCAAGCCGTGAACCAGATAAAATCATCGCGGCGCGCATCGGCAATGCTGGCGGGGTTGTTATTGGAATTGGAGATGGGGAAATGTTCGTCGCTTCAGATATGCCGGCAATTTTGGAGCACACTCGCCGGGTTGTTTTTCTTGAATCACTACAAATGGCTGTGATTCAGCGTGACGGCCTTCAGGTGAAATCTATCGATGGCGTCAGGATGGCGTACAATATTTCGACAGTTTCATGGGATCCAATTGCCGCTGAAAAAGGTGAATACCGGCATTTCATGCATAAAGAGATCCATGAACAGGTGCGGTCATTGACCGATACTATTGCTGGCAGGGTTGATTTCGAGCATAGTCAGATACGATTGCCTGAACTGAACCTCACACCGGAAGCTGCCCGGAAAATAGAGAAGATTTTTATCACGGCTTGTGGGACAGCCTACCATGCCGGAATGGTTGGTAAAGTTTTAATTGAATCGATCGCCAGAATACCCGTTGAGACTGATATCGCTTCAGAGTTTCGATATCGTAATCCGATCCTTGGGCCCAACACGGTTGTGATCGTGATCAGTCAATCTGGGGAAACAGCCGATACGCTTGCAGCGATGGAAGAAGCTCGATCAAAGGGCTCTCCAACCTGGGCAATTGTCAACGCGATTGGCTCCCAGGCTATGCGAGTTTCTTCAGGGTTTATCTCGATGCAGACTGGTCCGGAAATTGGGGTAGCCTCGACAAAGGCTTTCACAGCGCCCCTGGTCGATTTGTATATGCTGGCAATCCTTTTGGGCAGTCTGCGTGGGGTAATTTCGGAAAAAGACCAGCAAAAACTGGTTTCTGACCTGGCGCGGGTCCCAACTTTGGTCAGCAAGTGTCTGGAAAGAGAGGCTGAGGTAGTTGCTACGGCGAAGGCTCTGCTTAATACCAGTCATTGCCTTTATCTTGGCAGAGGAATTAATATGCCAATTGCATATGAAGGTGCATTGAAGTTGAAAGAGATTTCATACATTCATGCAGAGGGATATCCTGCTGGAGAAATGAAGCATGGCCCAATTGCGTTGATTGATAAAAATATGCCGGTTGTTGTGTTGGCGCCGCGTGATCCCTGGTATGAAAAGATGCTCAGTCAGATTGAACAGGCGAAAGCGCGCGGTGGTACGGTTGTGGCTGTGGCAACCGAAGGTGATGAGCAAATCGCCGGGTTGGCAGATTTCACGCTTTGGATTCCGGAAACACCCTGGCTTTTGAGCCCGGTAATGACAGTAATCCCACTTCAACTTCTGGCATATCATATCGCAGCTTTACGTGGTTTGGACGTTGATCAACCGCGCAATCTCGCTAAAAGTGTTACGGTTGAGTGATGATGACTGAAATTCTCCGGGTTGATCCGAAACACCCTGAGGCTGAGGCGGTTGGGCACGCTGCACTCTGTATTTGTGATGGCGGGTTGGTTGCTTTTCCGACTGAGACGGTATATGGGTTGGGGGCTAATGCTTTTGATGCGAAAGCTGTTGACCGAATTTTTGTGGCCAAGCAGCGTCCATCCACCGATCCGATCATCGTCCACATTGCCAGTTTTGAGCAAATGGCCGATGTGGTTTCAGAGCCCAGCGATCTGGCAAAAACTGTTGCCAGGGAGTTTTGGCCGGGGCCACTGACCATAATTCAGCGACGTGGGAAACGGATCCCTGCAAACGTTTCTGCTGGTCTTGCGACTGTGGCTGTTCGATTTCCCAGGCACCCGGTCGCGCTGGCCTTGATCCGGGCTGCCGGTGTCCCGATTGCGGCTCCCAGCGCGAATCTTTTTGCTCGCCCAAGCGCTACTACTGCACAACATGTCCTTGAGGATTTGGGGGGGCGATTTGAGATCGTGTTGGATGGCGGCCCCACAGAAATTGGCTTGGAATCGAGTGTTGTTGATTTAATCAGTGATCCACCACTTTTACTAAGGCCAGGGGGGATTCCGTTTGATGCGTTGAAGGCGGTTATTCCGAATTTGAAAGTTGTCGAGCGGTACCATAACGTTCAATCTGCTGAGGGCCAGACAGCGCCGGGGCAGCTTTTGCGTCACTATTCGCCCAGGTGTGAAATGTATCTGGTCATGGGAAAAGGCGAAGCTGGGATTGGGTGTCTAAGGCGGGCAGCTGCGGGTTTTCAACAGATGGGCAGGAGAGTTGGGATTTTGGTTGCCGATGAAGATGCCAGTCGACTGGAGGATTTAGATGCGACTATTGTCCGTCTGGGATCCAGGTCTGATTTGGATCAAATCGGCGCCAATCTTTTTATCCGATTGCGAGAGCTTGATAACCTGGGTGTCAATCCTATTTTAATTGGTGAATTTGAGCTGAACGGGATTGGGTTGGCAATCCGCGATCGAATTGTGCGCGCTTCTGAAGGCCGGATTATTGAATAAAAGAGGTGTGCCTGACTGGCACACCTCTTTTATTTAAACCTGCGCGGGTTAGTTCGAACTGACTGTATTTAGATTTTTATCCAGATGTTTTAGGTAAATGGGGCATGATTGCCCGCGCCAGGTTGCTGGTTGGCATTGTCTGCAGCCAAATGCGGCCCGGGCCGCGCAGGGTGGCCATGAACAGGCCTTCACCGCCAAAGAAGATGTTGCCCAGACCCTGGACCATTTCTACATCAAAGTTAACGGTTGGTTCATACATGGCGACATGGCCGGTGTCTACTTTTAGCACCTGGTTCGCTTGAAGGGTATATTCCATAATTTCGCCGTCCAGGCAGACAAAGGCAACACCCGGGCCGGTTAATTTTTGCAGGATAAAGCCTTCACCACCAAACAGCCCGGCACCCAGGCGCTTGCGGAAGTGAATATCCAGGGTGACTGTTTTTTCTGCACACAGGAAAGCTGATTTCTGGCAGATCATGGTCTGGCCCTGGCCCAGGTTGATAGGAATGATTTTTCCGGGAAAATCGGAGGCGAAAGCGACAATGCCTTTGCCTCCCTGGCTTGTATATTCCACCAGAAACAGCGATTCACCAGAAACAGCGCGCTTAAAAACGCCACCCAGACCGCCGCCGCGTCCGCTGGTTTGCATATTGATATTTGAGCTCATCCAGGCCATTCCACCACTTTCTGAATAAACTGTTTCGCCTGGGTCGAGTTCCAGGATTACAGCCTGCAGTGTTGTGCCGATGATTTTGTATTCCATGCCCGTGACCCCTTTTCCGGACATTGCCAATGGAGCATCTGGCAGATCGAGGCGTTCTCCAGGTTGGTTCGTCATTTGGTCCATTTTGTATATCTCCTTAATATTCGGTATGTTGTGCTGATGCAATATGTTATCTCTTATCCCGAACTGACATTACATAAATAGTATATAGCAATTTGAAAAATGTGCAATTACTTAACAAATCAGGGACAGTCCCAAATTTTTTTAGACTGTCCCTGATTTGTGTGAGGCGATTTCTCTCCTCACTTTATAGAAAGCTGCTTTTTCAGCTTTCTATAGTTATTTCAGTTTATCAATTTCAATCTGCAGTGCCGGTTTGATCGTCTCAAAATCCAGGCTGTTTTGCGTACAGAAATCTTTCACTGTCATGCCAGGAGCGGCGGGCATTTTGGTTCCGATGATCGATTCGATTGTCATATCGGTGAGACCCCATGCCAGTAAATCAGCGAAGGTGGTTTTGCCCTTGACGATTTCAGCAGTGCTTTCTTCGTGGGTGACCTCGGCGGTTGGCGTATTTTCTGGGGCGGTTTCTGCGGCAGCCGCAGGTTCGGTGGGCACGATATTTTCGGCAGGCGGCGTTGAACTCATAACAACGGTGTGAGCCTCCAGGTACGCCAGCTGTTCCGCATTTAATGACCGCTCCTTGAGCAGGTTTGCACCAGCTTCAGGGATGTATATATCGCTGCTCAAATCAAAGGGAACTCCGAGATAGAAGGCGACAAATAAGCGTACCGACGCTGTTCCAATTTCCTGGGGGCTATCAGCGTATATTTCTTCGAGACTTTTTACCTGGAATGCAGGTGCGTCATCTGTTTCAACACCAAAGGCTTCCACAAGAACTGCTGAAGAAATGTTGAAGTTTTTCTCCACATCTCCGAAAGTGTAAGATCCCCGGATGTCTGCCGGATTAGCCTGCCCGGCAAATTCCCCTGTGGTGTAGACTGCTGCTTCTTTTGTTGATTCGGTTTGCCAGAGTCCCAATGCGCTGGTCAGGAAGATTCCACCAAACATTATGGTTGTTACGAGCACGGCTAATACTTTTGAGTTCAGTCTCATTTCGCACCTCGAGTTGTAAATTCAACGGTTTTTGCTACAGGACAAATAGCTTCTGAAGTACATTCCAGGCAGGAAATGCACTGATGATCTTGTACAATGGTCAAACTATCGACAGGGATATTCATTGGGCACATGATGCTGCAAGCGCCGTCGGCTTTGCAAGTATTTCCATTACGTCTGATCGTGAACACCCGGAATAAATTGCTGACACCGAGGACTGCACCGTATGGGCAGGCGTATTTGCACCAGGGTCTTTCAACGAAGAGTGAAAGCAAGAGCGTAACGCCCAGGATTGCCAGACCTGTCAAGGAAATTTCGCTGCTCCAAAAGTTGAACAGGGCAAAATAAGGGTCATATTCCGAAAAGATCAGGGTTCCAGTCACGGCGGTCATATAAAGGACCCACGCCAGGACGAAATAGCGTAAATAGCGGAGAATGTTGTCCAACTTGACAGGGACAAAATGATTGAAACGCTTGCGGAATATTTTGCGTCCAAATCCGCTGACAAATTCCTGAATGGTGCCAAGTGGGCAAATCCATCCACAGAAAACTGGCCCGAACAGGATGGCCATCAAGAACCCAATAATCATCAAGATAAAGGATGAGTCGTGGATTTTTTGGACGAAGGTGCCTACAGTCAGAAATTGATAGATTGAGACGACACCACCAAATGGGCAGACGGCGTGAAGACTGGCGGTGGCCAGGAATGGAATGCTGGCTCCGCTTTCTGCCAGGGTGTGGTTTACGGCGATTAGTGCAATCAGGATAAAAAAGCCCCATTGAACAATTTTTCGAATCCAGATGCTGCGCGGACGAAAAATGCGGATACGTTTTCCAAATAGGTTGATCATCTTCACTCCAGTTGTTGTTGAAATAAATTGCTTGTTGATTGACTTGATGATAAACCGTGGATGTGAAGGATTTGTGAATTAGATGTGCGGGCTTTATGAAAAAAGAAAGGTGAGAAGATCTAAAAACCGAAGGCGGAGCAATTTTGCTCCGCCTTCGGTTTTTGAATTTTGATGTGATGTTATTTCATGACTCCAACTCACGCAGACCTTGAGGTGTAAGCGCAATTACCATCAGACTGGCTCCGCCCAGTGTTTTGCTAAGCAGCCAGGGATTTAGTTTTGCGAGAACAAATCTGAATGGGTAGAGAATTTTTGAAGGAATGCTGCTGTGTCCGGTAGGCGCCATAAAAGCAAAAGTATACTCAAAGTCGACTACCCTGAGATCGGAGAACGCCAACAGATTTAAGGCGGAGCTGATATCCAGGTTAATCAAATGGCCTGGATTGTGCAGATATTCGCGGTAACGGTTGCGTAAGGAGGAATTCAACGAATGATCCAAAGGTATATGTAAACCGATTACCTTACAGCGCTGGGCTATATTTTTTAAGAAACCAATGGTGTTTGGGACGTGTTCGAGTACATCGAATAACGTGACGACATCAACATTGTCATTGGTATCACAAAAGTCCCCCATTACATAACTGACGCCATCGTTCTTAATGTTTTGGATGTGCGGCGATACATCGTATGCCCTGAAGCTTGCTAAAGGAATCACATTTGTGCGAAGTGAATCTGCGATGATTTTTATGATATCACCAGATCCGCACCCAACATCCACAAAAGTTTTGACCGAAACTTTGTAACGGTTTAAAAAACGTGTGAACATTTCAATAAATATCCCCGCTTTAAAACCAGCATCACTAGAAAACCGTTTTGAATCGGAGAAATAATTGCCAGTCGAATAGCTTGGATCGATGATCGATCCTGAATTTTCTGTGTGTTTCTCGCGGTCCATAATTTCTCCAGAATCGACAATTGCACTTAAGGCATTCAGTATTTATAAAGGGAATACTGTTACTCAAAAATTGAAATCGTAATTGTGGTTTGTGGACTCAACAATTTAGATTATTTTGTTTATTTTATCACAAATCAATTTTTGGATTTGCTGGTTAGATGAACGCTGCAATCGTTTGACGAATTGGGCTATTTTGTGGATTGGCCTAGATATTAGAAATGGCCGTTGACCAAAATTGAAATTCTTGTTAGGATGCTTT
>Ga0268298_10003818_pt1 | contig 15094 bp, 13 predicted proteins | sample WWTPWeurt_MetaG_FD_194462 | JGI IMG/M metagenome (GOLD analysis project Ga0268298, IMG submission 194462) | Activated sludge microbial communities from WWTP in Nijmegen, Gelderland, Netherland - WWTP Weurt | ecosystem: Engineered > WWTP > Aerobic digester > Activated sludge | place... | reverse complement strand
GGCGCGGCCCGTTTTGCCGCTGGGGAGGGTCGGCATGGAAAATTTTGATCCAGACAGGCACGATCCCAGCGCGGAATGGTCATAACCTGCTATTGAAAAGTGATTTTTCGCGCGCCGATTCGCCGGATGGTGCGGCAGGTGGTGCGCCCTGCCAGCGGGCGAGCAACAGGATCAGGGCTCAGGCCGCTCGATCGGCCGGGGCCGGCCCTGGTCATCGATGGCCACGTAGGTCAGCGACGCTTCGGTCACCTTGATGTAGTGGCCCTGCGTGTCATAGCGCTCGGCATAGACCTCCACCTGCACCGTGATCGAGGTGCGGCCGATGCGGGTCACGCCGCCGAAGAACGACAGGATGTCCCCCACGCGCACCGGCTGCTTGAAGATGAACTCGTTGACCGCCACTGTGGCCATGCGCCCGCGCACGTAACGCGCCGGGACGATCGAACCGGCAATGTCCACCTGCGCCATGACCCAGCCGCCGAAGATGTCGCCGTTGGCGTTGCAGTCGGCCGGCATCGGCACGACCTTGAGCACCAGTTCCTTGTCAGTAGGAAGCGGCACCCGGGGGGCGATCACGCGCGCCGGGTTGGACGGAATGGCGGACGATGCGGCGGGGCTGGAGGCGGAAGACATGGTCACAGGCAGGATCGTTTGATAATGGACGCAAAGACCGCCGCCCGCCAAAGTGGGCCAGTGCGGTCTCCAACATTGTGAGATTGTCCCCCATGCGTCGATTCGGCGATCAGCCGCCTTCCCCCCTTGCGCCGACCGGCGCCCCGCGCTCCGACTGGGGCACGCTGCGCCGCCTCTTCCCTTACCTCTGGCGCTACAAGTGGCGGGTGATGGTCGCGCTCGCCTTCATGGTGGGCGCCAAGCTCGCCAACGTGGGTGTTCCGTTGCTGCTCAAGCAACTGGTCGATGCCATGACACCGGGCATGAATCCGGCAACGGCCGCCCTTCTGGTGGTGCCGGTGGGCCTGCTGCTGGCCTATGGTGGGCTGCGCCTGTGCACCACGCTGTTCACCGAGCTGCGCGAACTGGTGTTTGCCAAGGCCACGCAGGGCGCGGCCCGCAGCATCGCGCTGGAGACCTTCCAGCACCTTCACGCTCTGAGCCTTCGCTTTCACCTGGAGCGCCAGACCGGCGGCATGACGCGCGACATCGAGCGCGGCGTGCGCGGCATCGAGTCGCTGATCTCGTACTCGCTGTTCAGCATCGTGCCCACGCTGATCGAGGTGGTGATGGTGCTGACCATCCTGGGCGTGAAGTTCGATGCCTGGTTTGCATGGATCACGCTGGCCGCGCTGGCGCTCTACATCGCCTTCACGGTCTGGGTCACCGAGTGGCGCACGAAATTTCGCCGCCAGGCCAACGAGTTCGATTCGGCGGCGCACACCAAGGCGGTGGACTCGCTGCTGAACTACGAGACGGTCAAGTACTTCAACAACGAAGGCTTCGAGGCGCGCCGCTACGACGAAAGCCTGGAGCGCCTGCGCCGCGCACGGTTGAAGGCACAGAGCACGCTGTCCATGCTCAACCTGGGCCAGCAGCTCATCATCGCCGTGGGCCTGGTGGCCATGCTCTGGCGCGCCACGCAGGGCGTGGTGGACGGGCGCATGACGCTGGGCGACCTGGTCATGGTCAACGCCTTCATGATCCAGCTCTACATCCCGCTGAACTTCCTGGGCGTGATCTACCGCGAGATCAAGCAGAGCCTGACCGACCTGGACAAGATGTTCACGCTGATGGAAAAGGAGCGCGAGGTGGCGGATGCCCCCGGCGCACTGCCCCTGGTGATCCGGCCCTTGTCCGGCGCGGGCGGACCGCAGGCCGGCGCGGTCGATGCCAGCGTGCGCTTCGACCACGTCAGCTTTGCCTACGACGCGGCGCGGCCCATCCTGCACGACATCAGCTTCGAGATTCCGGCCGGGCAGACCGTGGCGGTGGTCGGACCGTCGGGCTCGGGCAAGTCGACGCTGGCGCGGCTGCTGTTCCGCTTCTATGACGCACAGACGGGTCAGATCTCGATCGCGGGGCAGGACATCCGGGTGGTGACACAGTCCAGCGTGCGCCAGGCGATCGGCATCGTGCCGCAGGACACGGTGCTGTTCAACGACACGGTGGAATACAACATCGCCTACGGCCGCCCTGGCGCCAGCCGCGCCGAGGTCGAGGCCGCCGCCCGCGCCGCGCACATCCACGACTTCATCGTCTCCACGCCCAAGGGCTACGATGCCATCGTGGGTGAGCGCGGCCTGAAGCTCTCCGGCGGCGAGAAGCAGCGCGTGGCCATCGCCCGCACCCTGCTGAAGAACCCGCCGATCCTGATCTTCGACGAGGCCACCTCGGCGCTCGACTCGGCCAACGAACGCGCCATCCAGACCGAACTGCAGAGCGTGGCCCAGAACAAGACCACCCTGGTGATCGCGCACCGGCTGTCCACGGTGGTGGATGCCCACGAAATCCTGGTGATGGAGGCCGGGCGCATCATCGAGCGCGGCACGCACGCCGAACTGCTGGCGAGGCAGGGTCGCTACGCCTCCATGTGGGCGCTGCAGCAGAGCGCGGACTGAAGGGGGTGCGTTCCTGGCGCTGGGAAACGTCCAGGAAGATCAGGAACTCAAGCCGTCCACCGCCTGGAACATCGCCTGCCGCGCCTGGCTGACGATCTGCCCCTTCCAGGCATCGGTGTCCGTGTAGAAGGCATCCATCATCCTCTGCTTGATCTGCCTGGCCAACTCGGGCGAAGCCTCGGGGTGCAGGTGCAGCCAGTGGTCGCCGCGCAGCGCATCCATCACCTCGGGAAGCGGTTGGGTGCCGTATTCCATCGCGATCGCGGTGTATTCGGCCTGCGGGAATTCGTCGTACGCAGCAAAGCACATCAGGCCCGTCAGGCGCGCCGAGGTGGACGAGCCGTCGTACATCGAGGTGACCGCATCGCCCCACCAGGCCCGCGCCCGCGCCAGCGTGGCGGCATCGTCACGCGCCGCGAAGATGCGCTCGCCGTGGCCGCTCGGACCCAGCCCGGTATGCAGATCGATCCAGCCCAGACGCTTCACGCCCGCCGCGTGCTGTCGCAGCACGGTGCGCACAGTTTGGTTGCTCCAGGTGGGCGCGGTGCCGCCAAAAAACAGGCCGTCGGGGAATTCATGCTGTCCTCCGGACACGGCGGCCTGGAATGCCGGCATGCCGCGCTCGGCGATGAAAGCCGCAGTTGCCGCCAGGTTTTCCTGCCCGGGCGGCCAGTATTCGGGCAGCAGCAGCGGCTGCACGTCCCGGTACGCGGTATTGACCGGCAAGGCCTGCGAAAAGTCGTGAAAGTTGCGGTTCAGATCCACGTTTTCCTGGGTCACGCTCCGGATGTGCGAGAAACCGTACGGGTTCAGCGCGTGGATGTAGAGCACGGCCACGCCCTGGGCGCGGGCTTTTTCGCGCCACTCGGCGTCAGCCAATGCGGCCACCTGGACGCCGCTGCCGCAATAGCCTTCCACGCCATGGCAGGCGCTGCTGACAATGAGCAGGCGGTCGGCGTCGGCGGGGCCGTCACGCACCACGTCCATGGCCAGGGTCTCGCCGTCGCGCCCTTTCAGCGGATGCAGATGGGAGTGGATGCGAAGTCCCAGCGAAGCGGCGCCCTCCAGGAACTTGGTGCGCGCCTCGGCGTAGCTGCCCGAGAAGGCGGCGGGGATGGGGATCATGCGGCACCTCCGCTGCGGTGGGGGCGCGGCGAAGCCAGCCACTGCTCGGCCAGGCGCACCCAGTAGGTGGCCCCCAGCGGGATCAGGTCGTCATTGAAGTCGTAGCTCGGGTTGTGCAGCATGCAAGGTCCCGCGCCATGGCCCATCTCGCGGTGACTGCCGTCGCCATTGGCGATGAAGCAGTAAGCGCCGGGCTTGGCCTGCAGCATGTAGGCGAAGTCCTCGGCGCCCATGGTCGGCTCCTGCACCATCACATGATCCGCCCCCACGATGTCGTTCATCACCTGGCGGGCAAACTCTGCCTCGGGCGCGGAATTGATGGTGGGCGGGTAATTGCGCACGAATTCGAACTCGCAGGTGGCGTCATAGGCCGCGCAGGTGTGCTCGGCGATCTGTTTCATGCGGGCTTCGATCAGGTCGAGCACCTCGATGCTGAAGGTGCGCACCGTGCCTTGCAACTCGCAGAAATCGGGCACCACGTTGGTGGCTTCGCCGGCGTGGATCATGGTCACACTGACCACGCCCGCGTCGATCGGCTTCTTGTTGCGGCTGATGATGGTCTGGAAGCCCAGCACCATCTGGCAGGCGATCGGCACCGGGTCGATGCCGTTGTGCGGGAGGGCGGCGTGGCTGCCCTTGCCGCGGATGGTGATCTTGAACTCGTTGCTCGACGCCATCACCGGACCGGGCGCGATCGCGAATTTGCCCACTTTTTCGCCGGGCCAGTTGTGCATGCCGAAGACGGCTTCCACCGGAAACTGCTTGAACAGACCGTCACGGATCATCTCGCGGGCGCCGCCGCCGCCCTCCTCGGCCGGCTGGAAGATGAGGTACACCGTGCCGTCGAAATGGCGATTCTTCGAGAAATGCTGCGCTGCAGCCAGCAGCATGGCGGTGTGGCCGTCATGGCCGCAGGCGTGCATCTTTCCCGCATGCCGGCTGGCGTGGTCGAAGGTGTTGAACTCCTGCATCGGCAGGGCGTCCATGTCGGCCCGCAGTCCCACGGCACGCCCGCAGGCCCCGCCATCGCGACCTTGCACGATGCCCACCACGCCCGTCTTGCCCAGGCCCCGGTGGATCGGGATGCCCCATTCGGTCAGTTTCCTTGCGACGATATCGGCGGTTCGCCGTTCCTCGAAGCAGAGTTCGGGGTGCGCGTGGATGTCACGGCGGATGGCGGCAATGCCGGCCGCCTCGGTCACGAGGGAGTCGATGATTTTCATGACCACAGTCTAGCCAGACTGCGGTCCTTGTGCATGCCGCCTGCGCGTCACAGGGATTTCCCTGAAAATCCGTGAATGATCTCCCCGCAAGCACTCGCTCTCGCCCAGGAACTGGTCCGCATGAACACGGTCAGCGCCAACTCCAACCTGGAGCTCATCCATTTTGTGCGCGACGCGTTGCGCACACTCGGCGTCGCCAGCCGGTTGACCTTCAATGCCGACAAGACCAAGGCCAACCTTTTCGCCACGCTCGGCGAAGGCAAGCCGGCAGGGGTGATCCTTTCGGGCCACACCGACACTGTGCCGTGGGACGGCCAGGACTGGACAGTCGATCCCCTGTCCGCCGCGGTGCAGGACGGGCGCCTGTATGGCCGCGGGTCGGCCGACATGAAGAGTTTCATCGCCCTGGCCCTGGCCAACGCGCAGGCGTTTCTGGACAGCGCGGCGCCGTTCGCCATCCACTTCGCGTTCAGTTACGACGAAGAGGTCGGCTGCTTCGGTGTGCGCGAACTGATCGCCGACCTTCGCGACGCGGGGATACGGCCGCTGGCCTGCATCATCGGTGAGCCCACCGGCATGGTGCCAGCGATCGCCCACAAGGGCGTGTACCGCTACAAGTGCTGCGTGCGTGGCAAGGAGGCGCACTCCTCGCTCACGCCGCAGTCGGTCAACGCGATCGAGATGGCGGCCCGGTTGATCGGAAAAATCCGCGACATGGCCGAGGGCTTTGAGGACAACGAGCCACGCTACGAGGGTTTCGACGTGCCGTTCTCCACCGCCAGCGTGGGCCAGTTCCATGGCGGCATCGCCGACAACGTGGTGCCGCGCGATGCCGAGTTCCGCTACGAGTTTCGCGATCTGCCCACCGCCGATGTGCGGGCCATGCAGCAGGCCGTGCTGGACCAGGCGCGCGCGCTGGAGCCGGGGATGCAGCGCGTGGCATCCGATACGGGCTTCCGTTTCGAGACGATCTGTGAGATCCCCAGCTTTCTGGGCTCGGTGGACGACCCGGTGACGCGCCTGGCGCAGCGCCTCAGCGGCGAAAAGGGCACGACGCTGGTGGCATTCGGCACCGAAGCCGGTTTGTTCAAGAACGCAGGGATTCCCACCGTGGTGTGTGGCCCCGGTCAAATCGCGCAGGCGCACCAGCCGGATGAGTACGCGAGCCTGGACCAGCTGGCGCGCTGCGAGGCCTTCATGCAGGGTCTGGCGGCCAGCCGCTCCATCGCATGAGCCTGATGGCCCTGCGCGGGCCGGGATCCTTCGCCTGCGCGGCTCGTCAGGTGCGCACCCGTCCGTCGCCGGTCAGCATGGAGAGTTCGACGAATTTCGAGGCCACGTGGTTGGTCGGCGAGAAGGTCACGGCAAAGCCGCCGAATGACTGGTCGTTGATGGACTCCAATCCGACGATGAGCGACTCTCGATTGGGCTTGCCGCCGCGGCGAAGCCCTTCGGCAAACACCTTGGCGGCCAGGTAACCCTCCATGCTGGAGAAGTTGGGCTGCACGTTGCCGGCTTTCTTGGCGGCGTCGACGAACTCGCGCGCGATCGGTCGCGCCGCGTTGTAGGGTGAGGGCACCACTTGCGACACCACCACGCCGGCGCCGTCCTTGCCCAGCTCGTCGGCCAGGGCTTGCGTGCCGACGAAGGAGACGTTGTAGAAGGTGCCGCCGAAGCCGGCCTTGCGCGCAGCGCGGATATAGGCGGCGCAGGACTTGTACGCGCTGACCTGGACCACGGCGTCGGGCGCGGCCGCGTTGATCGTCGCCACGGCGGCGGCCACGTCGACCGAGTTGCGCTCCACCGTCGCCAGCGCCACCGGCTTGAGGTTCTGTGCGGCCAGCGCCAGGGTCACGCCGTCCAGGCCGGCCTTGCCGTAGGCGTCGTTCTGGTAGAACACGGCGATCTTCTTCAGGCCCAGGTTGGTGAGCTGCTTGACGATCAGCGCGGTTTCGTCGTTGTAGGACGCTCGCAGGTGAAAGGTCGTCTTGCTGAACGGGTCGCGCAGGGCCATTGCGCCGGTGAACGGCGCGAAGAAGGGCATGCGCGCCTTGGTGGCCAGCGGCAGCGCGGCCACGCTGGTCGGTGTGCCGATGTAACCGAACAGGGCAAACACGTCGTCGTCGATCAGCTTTTTCGTATTGGCCACGCAGCGGTCGGGCTCGTAGCCGTCGTCGAGCTGGCGGATTTCGATGGCGCGCCGGCCCACGCCCCCTTGGGCATTGAGCAGGTCGAAGTAGAGTTTGGCCCCGGCGTGAAACTGGATGCCGAGCTGTGCAGCGGGCCCGGTGAAAGCCGCAGACTGGCCGAGCACGATGCGTTCTTCCTGCGCCTGCGCGGTGTGGAAGCCGGCCACCAAGGCAGCACCGGTGGCGATGGAGAACTGGCGACGGTTGAGGGGAGTTGGGGTCATGGCACGGGATAGGTTCAAGGTGGTGGTCGCACGAAAACGTGCCACTGTGAAAGAATTCACCCCCGTACTTTAGGCCATTCATGACCCACGCCATCCTGCCACCGGCTGAATCGCACGTCGTGCGCGGCGCCTGCCCCCACGATTGCCCCGATACCTGCGCACTGCTGACCACTGTGCAGGAGGGCCGCGCCATCCGCGTGCAGGGCAATCCGGACCACGCCCAAACGGGCGGCGTGCTGTGCACCAAGGTGTCGCGCTACACCGAGCGAACCTACCACCCCGAGCGCATTCTTCAACCGCTCAAGCGGGTGGGGCCCAAGGGGAGCGGGCAGTTCGATCCGGTCAGCTGGAGCGAAGCGCTGGACGACATTGCCGCGCGCCTCAACGCCATTGCCGCACGCGAGCCCGAAGCGATACTGCCCTACAGCTATGCCGGCACCATGGGACTGGTGCAGAGCGAGGGCATGGCAGCGCGCTTCTTCCACCGGTTGGGTGCGGCGCAGCTGGATCGCACCATTTGCGCCGCTGCCGGCGGCGAGGCGTTGTTGCAGACGCTTGGCGGCAAGGTCGGCATGAAAGTGGAGTTCTTTGCCGAGTCGAAGCTGATCCTGATCTGGGGCAGCAACTCGATTGCCAGCAACCTGCATTTCTGGCGCCAGGTGCAGCAGGCCAAGCGAGACGGCGCGCGCATCGTCTGCATCGACCCGCGCCGCACCGAAACGGCCGACAAGTGCCACGAACACATCGCCCTGCGCCCAGGCACCGACGGTGCGCTGGCGCTGGCACTGATGCATGAGCTGGTGCGCAACGGCTGGCTCGACACCGATTACCTCGCCGCCCACACGCTGGGCTGGGAGGCGCTTCGCGAGCGCGCGCTGCAATGGTCGCCTGAGCGCGCGGCGCAGGTCTGCGGCATCCCGGTGCAGCAGATCATTGCGCTGGCGCGCGACTATGGCACTTTGGGCCCTGCCGCCATCCGCCTGAACTACGGCATGCAGAGGGTGCGTGGCGGGGGCAACGCGGCACGCCTCGTCGCCTGCCTGCCTGCGCTCATCGGCGCGTGGCGGCATCGCGCCGGCGGCCTGCTGCTCAGCAGCTCCGGGTCCTTTCCGCTGGACCGCGCAGCCCTGCACCGGCCGGACCTGCTGGGCGCGCGCCGACCGCGCACGATCAACATGGTGACGATCGGTGATGACCTGCTGCGCGAGGCCTCAAGCGGCTTCGGACCGAAGATCGAGGCGCTGATCGTCTACAACAGCAACCCGGTGGCGGTGGCGCCCGAATCCGCCAAGGTGGTGCAGGGTTTTGCGCGCGAAGACCTCTTCACCGTGGTGCTGGAGCATTTCCAGACCGATACCGCCGACTATGCCGACTACATCCTGCCGGCCACCACCCAGCTGGAGCACTGGGATATCCACCTCAGCTATGGCCACACCGACGTGCTGCTGAACCGGCCAGCGGTCGCGCCGGTGGGGCTGGCCCGAACCAACACCGACATCTTCCGCGCACTGGCCGCTCGGATGGGTTTTGCCGATCCGTGCTTTTCCGAAGACGACGAAACCTTGTGCCGCCTCGCGTTCGGCGACGCGGTGCCGTTCGATGAATTGCTGGAAAAGGGGTTTGCCACGCTGCCGATCCCTGACGCGCCGTTTGCGCAGGGAGGCTTTCCCACGCCATCCGGTCGCTGCGAGTTCTTCAGCGCGCGACTGGCCGCGCAGGGCCTGGACGGGCTGCCGGACCACGTGCCCAACCACGAGCCGGCCGGCAGCGACCACCGCTATCCGCTTGCGATGATCTCGCCACCGGCGCGCAACTTCCTGAATTCCACCTTCGTCAACGTGCAAAGCCTGCGCGACATCGAGGGCGAGCCCGTGCTGGAGATCAGCGAGGCCGACGCCGTCGCGCGGGGCATTGCCACCGGCGATGTGGTGCGGGTGTTCAACGACCGGGGCTGCTACCACTGCAAGGCGACTGTCTCGTCCCGCGCCCGCTCCGGCGTTGTCAATGGCCTGGGCATCTGGTGGCGCAAGCTGGGCCTGAATGGCACCAATGTCAACGAAGTCACGAGCCAGAAGCTCACCGACCTTGGGCGCGCGCCGGTGTTCTACGACTGCCTGGTGGAGGTGGCCGGGCTCTGATCAGGTGCCGCAGGCCGCCACCGTCGTATTGGCCGGGAAGGTCACCGTGCCGTTCACGGTGCCCACATCGGTACCCGAGAAGCCATTCAGGACCTTGTTGGCAAACGTGATGCTGCGCGCAGCCAGGTTGACCGACACGCCAGCCGTGATGCCGGCGGCCAGATTGCTCTCACCGATGCCCCAGCTGAAGTCCGTCTTGAAGAAACTGGCGTTCAATACCTTCTGGTCGCTGCGGCGGAAATACACTTTGATTTCATAACGAGATCCAGACGACGAAGTGGCCGCGTAGGTGATGTCGCAGTAGTCGATGCCGGCCGGCGAGACGGTAGTGAGAGCGGTATTGGCCGCCAGCACGTTGGAGGCGCCAAAATCGATGGTGCCGTTCTGTGCGGCGGGCGACGCCGAGGAAATCGTCAGCGTCCCGCTGGCGCCGGTCGCCGTGGGGGCCGTCGGATTTGTGGGGGTGGTGGGTGCGGTCGGGGTGGTTGTGATGTCGGTGGTCGCCGGGTCGGCGCCGTCGCCGCAAGCGCTCAACAGCAGGCCGAGGCCAGCCACGGCTGCCCAAGTAGCGAGATGGCGGGTCGATTTTTTCATGAGGAATCCCTTGTTGATTTGGTGTGACAGTTTGAAACCGCCCCAGTCTAAGATCGCCCCGCGCGTTCGGCCATCCCCTGAAAAGGGGGGGTGGCGGGAGCGCGCCCGTCGCGTGGCCGGGCTGACATTGCTCAGCGCCCTGCTGACGGGTTGCACCTCGGCAGGCTATTACGCACAAGCGGTCAACGGCCACCTGTCGCTGATGGCCGCCGCTCGCCCAGTGACGGAGGTGATCGCCGACCCGCAGACCTCCGACGCCTTGCGACAGCGGCTGGCGCAGAGCCAGGACATTCGCCGCTTCGCGGTCAACGAACTTCTCTTGCCCGACAACGCCAGCTACCACCGCTATGCCGACCTGCACCGGCCGTCTGCCGTCTGGAGCGTGGTGGCGGCACCTCTCGACGCGCTGGTGGCAAAGACCTGGTGCTATCCGGTGATTGGCTGTGCCAGCTACCGCGGCTATTTCAGCGAGGCCGAGGCGCGCGCCGAGGCGCAGGCCTTGCAGGCCGAGGGGCTGGAGGTGATCGTGCAGGGCGTTCCGGCCTATTCGACCCTGGGCTGGCTGAACTGGGCCGGCGGCGACCCGTTGCTGAACACCTTTATCAACTACCCGGAAGGCGAACTGGCGCGGCTGGTGTTCCATGAGCTGTCGCATCAGCTGATCTATGTAAGGGACGACTCCTCGTTCAACGAAGCGTTCGCCACCGCCGTGGAGCGCCTGGGCGGCCGGCGCTGGCTGGCCCTTCACGGCAGCGCAGCCGCGCGCGAGGCGGACGCGGCGCTGGAGGCCCGGCGGCAGGCCTTTCGTGGGCTGGTTCGCCAGACACGCGGCGAGCTGGCCGCCATTTTTGAGAAAAAGTCGACAGATCCCAGCATGGATCGGTCATACCTTGCTATGAAAACTGAAGTCATGGCCGGTTTCCGCGCGCGTTACGCGGCGCTGCGCGCGGGCTGGGGTGGCGATCCGGCCGCCTACCGCCGGCTGGATGCCTGGGTTTCTGGCGCCAACAATGCGAGCTTTGTCTCGCAGGCCACGTACGATGAACTGGTTCCCGGATTCATGCGGCTCTTCGAGCGCGAAGGCGGCGACACCCCGCAAGGGTGGCGTCGGTTTTATGATGCGGTCAACCAATTGGCGGGCCTGTCCCGTGAAGAGCGCCGGCGCGCGCTGAAGGAGTGAACCCATGTCCCACATCCACATCCACCGCGAGCACCATCTCGGCCATGCCGCCGCGCGCAAGGTGGCATACGCCTGGGCCGAGCAGGTCGAAGACGAGTTCGGCATGGAATGTACCTATGAGGAAGGCGCCAGCGTGGATGAAGTCACCTTCAAGCGCTCGGGCGTCTCTGGCACGCTCAAGGTGATGCCCCACGCGTTCGAGCTCGACGCCAAACTTGGCTTCCTGCTGGGCGCTTTCCGCGACAAGATCGAGCGCGAGATTGTCAAGAACCTCGACACCCTGCTGGCCAAGAAGCCGGCCGGGCGAAAGCCAAAGGCCTGAGGTCCCCTGGTCCCGCGGCGTCGTGACGCTGGCGCACCCCATGGTGAACCTTGCCCGCTTTGACTTCGTGTCGGTCCGTCTGGCGGTGGCCTGCGCGCAGACCGGCAGTCTGACCGGCGCGGCGCGGGCGTCGCATCTGGCACTGGCCGCCGCCAGCAGGCGCATCCGCGAACTGGAAGAGGCCATGGGATGCATCCTGTTTGAACGCCACGCGCGCGGCCTGTTGCCCACCGCGGCGGGGCGGGTGTTCGTCAAGCACGGGCTGACGTTGTTGCAGACGCTGGATCAGGTCGGCGCCGAACTGGCCGATCTCCAGCAGGGCATCGCCCGCCACATCCGGCTGTGCGCCAGCACCGCGGCGATCAACCAGTTCCTGCCGCCGCTGCTGGCGCGCTATGCCGAGTTGCATCCGCTGCTGCGCGTGGATCTGGAGGAACAGGTGTCGGAGGCCGTGGTGACCTCGTTGCGCGAGGGACGGGCCGACATCGGCGTGTTTGTCGAGGGGCCCGATATCGCCGGGCTGTCGGCTCGGGTGTTTCGCAACGATCAATTGGTACTGGTGCTGCCACGCGGCCATCGCCTGGCCGGCGCCCGCACGCCGCTGCCGTTTTCCGAGGCGTTGGACGAGGACTGGATCGGCCTCAACCCGGGTGCTGCCATGCTGCAGAAGCAACAGCAAGCCGCGCTGGCGGCGGGCAAGCCGCTTCGACTGCGCATGCAGGTGCGCAGCTTTGACGCGGTTTGCCATCTGGTGGCGTCGGGCCTGGGCATTGCTGTGCTGCCGGCGGCCGCGGCGCTGCCGATCGTGCGCGCCGTCAAACTCACCTCGAGACCGCTGGCCGATGAGTGGGCGCGGCGGCGGCTGCTGGTCGCCACGGTGACGGGGCGGGACGACGCCAGCGTGGCATCGCTGGTGAACTTCATGATCGAGCCTTCGCCAACGGCGAAACCTCGCCCCCGCAAACGGTAATGGACGCTCCGACGGGGCCGCGGCACACTGCGCCGTCATGCACGTCTCTCCTGTTGAATCGTCCGCCCCGGCATCCGGCCCGCTTGCCGGCCTCAAGGTCCTCGAACTCGGGCAGCTGATCGCCGGGCCGTTCGCGGCCAAGACGCTGGCGGATTTCGGCGCCGATGTGGTCAAGATCGAAACCCCCGGCGCGGGCGACCCGCTGCGCAAATGGCGGCTGCTCAAAGACGGCACCTCGGTCTGGTGGCAGGTGCAGTCCCGCAACAAGCGCTCGGTGGCGCTGGACCTGAAAGACCCGGCCGCGCAGGACATCGTGCGCCGACTGGCGGCCGACGCCGACGTGCTGATCGAGAACTTCCGCCCCGGCGCCATGGAGGGCTGGGGGCTCGGGCCGGATGAATTATTGAAGCTCAACCCGCGCCTGATCATGCTGCGCATCAGCGGCTACGGCCAGACCGGCCCTTATCGTGACAAGCCTGGCTTTGGTGTGGTGGCCGAGGCCATGAGCGGCCTGCGCCACCTCACCGCCGAGCCCGGCCGCGTGCCGGTGCGCGTGGGCGTGAGCATCGGCGACACGCTGGCCGCGCTGCACGGCGTGATCGGCATCCTGCTGGCGCTGCAGGAGCGCCATGCCAGCGGGCAGGGCCAGGTGATCGACGTGGCCTTGTACGAAGCTGTCTTCAATTGCATGGAAAGCCTGCTGCCCGAGTACAGCGCGTTCGGCGCGGTGCGCGAGCCCGCCGGCAGTGCGTTGCCCGGCATCGCGCCGAGCAATGCCTACCGCTGCAGCGACGGGGGCTATGCGCTGATTGCCGGCAACGGCGACAGCATCTTCAAGCGGCTGATGGCCACCATCGGACGGGACGACCTGGGCCGTGATCCGGCGCTGGCCGACAACGCCGGGCGCGTGGCGCGCGTGGCGGAGATTGATGCCGCCATCGGCGCCTGGGCCGCGCAGCGCACGGTGGACGAAGTTCTGGCGGCCCTGGATGCCGCCGCCGTGCCGGCCGGGCGCATCTACACCGTGGCTGATATCGCCAAGGACCCGCATTACCAGGCGCGCGGCATGATCGAACACGTGCACATGGACGACGGCACCGAACTGGCCGTGCCCGGCATCACGCCCAAGCTCTCGCGCACCCCCGGCGGCCACCGCCGCAATGCGCCGGCCATCGGGCAGGACACCGATGCGGTGCTGCGGGAGATCGGCCTCACGCCCGCGCAGATCCAGGCGCTCAAGGACCAGGGCATCGTGGCCGGCGCCTGAACCGGCCTGCATCGCTTCCAGAGACACATCCTCATGACCCGCATCTACTTCAATGAAGTCGCCACGCGCGACGGGTTTCAGATCGAGCCCGCGTTCATCCCGACCGACGTCAAGGTCGCGCTGGTCGACGAACTCAGCGGGTGCGGCTACGCCAAGATCGAGGTGACCTCGTTCACATCGCCGAAAGCCATCCCGATGCTGCGTGACGCCGAGGAGGTCATGGGCCGCATCCGGCGCGTGCCGGGCGTCGAATACACCGTGCTGGTGCCCAACTTGCGCGGGGCTGAACGCGCGTTGGAGTCGAGGGCGGACGAGCTGAACCTGGTGATGTCCACCTCCGAGACCCACAACCTGGCCAACCTGCGCATGCCGCGCGAGCACAGCTTTGCGGCGCTGGCCGAGGTGATCCGCATGGTGGACGGCCGCACCCCGATCAATGTGTCGCTGTCCACCTGCTTCGGCTGTCCGATGGAGGGCGAAGTGCCGCCAGACGTGGTGCTGGGCTTTGCCCGGCGTTTTGCCGATCTCGGGGTCAGGGGGCTGACGATCTGCGACACCACCGGCATGGCGCATCCGGCGCAGGTGGCGCGCCTGGTCGAGGCGCTGCAGAAAGAATTTGCCGCGCTGCAGCTCACCCTGCATTTCCACAACACGCGCGGCATGGGGCTGGCCAATGTGCTGGCCGCCGTGCAGGGCGGCATCACCCGCTTTGACGGCTCGCTGGGCGGTCTGGGCGGCTGCCCGTACGCACCGGGCGCCAGCGGCAACATCAGCAGCGAAGACGCGATCCACATGCTCGACGCCATGGGATTTGACACCGGCATCGACCTGCACCGTCTGCTGGCCGTGGCGCGCCAGATGCCGCAGATCGTCGGCCACGACGTGCCGGGGCAGGTGGCCAAGGCCGGGCGCATCACGGACCTGCATCCGGCCCCCGCCAGTGTGGCTGAACTCAAGGAGACCTTCAAATGATTGACCATCTGGACCACCTGGTATTGACGACCTTTGACGAGGCCGCCTGCGTGGACTTCTACACGCGGGTGCTGGGCATGACCCTGGAAAGCTTCATCGGCGGCACGCCGCCGGTGGAGCGCAAGGCCTTCAAGTTCGGCCACCAGAAGATCAACCTGCACGTGCGCGGCCGGGAGTTCGAGCCCAAGGCGCACCTGCCGGTGCCCGGCGCGCTGGACCTGTGCTTCATCGCCAGCGTGCCGCTGGCGCAGGTGATCGAGCGCCTGAACGCAGCCGCCTGGCCCATCGTCGAAGGCCCGGTGTTGCGCACCGGTGCC
>Ga0268298_10003817_pt1 | contig 15096 bp, 11 predicted proteins | sample WWTPWeurt_MetaG_FD_194462 | JGI IMG/M metagenome (GOLD analysis project Ga0268298, IMG submission 194462) | Activated sludge microbial communities from WWTP in Nijmegen, Gelderland, Netherland - WWTP Weurt | ecosystem: Engineered > WWTP > Aerobic digester > Activated sludge | place... | reverse complement strand
CTTCGGCTTGGCCGTGGAGTTGGAATACGCCCTGGTGGGTGGTGCCGCCATCGACGCCACCGGTGGCCCCCTGCCGGAAGCCACCCTGACCCTGGCCAAGGCCGCCGATGCCGTGCTTTTGGGCGCGGTGGGCGGCCCCAAATGGGAACCTCTACCCATTGCCATCCGTCCCGAGAAGGGACTACTCGGGTTGCGCTCGGGATTGGGTCTGTTCGCCAACCTGCGCCCGGCCCGGCTCTATCCCCAACTCGCTGCCGCATCCACGCTGAAAGCCGAGGTGGTGGCCGATCTGGATCTTATGATCGTGCGCGAACTGACCGGTGGCCTTTATTTCGGTCAACCCCGCGGGGTAAGAAGCCTCGAAAGTGGCGAGCGCCAGGGTTTCAACACCCTGATCTATTCGGAGTCGGAGATCGAGCGCGTCGGTCGTGTCGGCTTCGAGATTGCCCGCAAGCGCCAGCGGCGGCTGTGCTCGGTGGACAAGGCCAATGTGCTGGAATGCACCGAGCTGTGGCGGGAGGTGATGACCCGTCTCGGCAAGGAATACCCGGATGTACAGCTCAACCATATGTACGTGGACAATGCGGCCATGCAGTTGGTGCGTAATCCCAAACAATTCGATGTGCTGGTAACCGACAACATGTTCGGCGACATCCTCTCCGACGAGGCGTCCATGCTGACGGGTTCCATCGGCATGCTGCCCTCCGCCTCCCTCGACGAAGCCGGCAAGGGCATGTACGAGCCCATCCATGGTTCGGCCCCGGATATCGCCGGTCAGGGCCTCGCCAATCCCCTCGCCACCATTCTTTCTGTCGCCATGATGCTGCGCTATACCCTTGGCGCGCCAGAGTTGGCGGAGCGGGTGGAAGAGGCGGTGCGACGGGTGCTGGATCAGGGGTTGCGCACCGCCGACATCCTCTCGCCCGGTACCCGTCGCGTCGGCACCCGGGAGATGGGCGAGGCCGTGATCGCGGCCCTGAACGCCGATTGACGAGAAGAGTGCCGTAGGGTGCGCATGTCGCACCATGATCGGTGGGCGGTGCCCACCCTACAAACGTGAACAGCAGGTAGTTCCAATGAATCGAGTGGGTTTCGTGGGCTGGCGGGGCATGGTGGGTTCCGTATTGATGCAACGCATGCGGGAAGAGAGCGACTTCGCCCAGATTGCTGAGCCGGTCTTTTTCACCACATCCCAAGCGGGACAGTCTGGACCCGACATAGGCCGGGAGATTTCGCCCTTGCAGTACGCCATGGACATCGACCGACTGCTGTCGATGGATGTCATTGTCACCTGTCAAGGTGGGGACTACACCTCGGAGGTCTATCCCCGGCTGCGATCAGCGGGTTGGTCGGGATACTGGATAGACGCCGCCTCGACACGACGCATGGAACAGGACAGTATCATTGTCCTGGATCCAGTGAATCTGGATGTGATTCAAGATGGTCTTCAGGCAGGGGTGAAAAATTTCATCGGTGGCAATTGCACCGTGAGCCTGATGCTCATGGCCCTGGGAGGACTCTTCAGCGCCGGGTTAGTGGAATGGATGAGCTCCATGACCTATCAGGCCGCCTCCGGGGCCGGGGCACGCAATATGCGCGAGCTGTTGAGCCAGATGGGTGCCCTCCACGGCCCGGTGGCCGATTTGTTGGCCGATCCGGCCTCAGCCATCCTGGATATCGACCGCCGCGTCGCCGAAACCATGCGGGCACCAGGTTTCCCCGTCGACAGTTTTGGCGTACCCCTGGCCGGCAGTCTCATCCCCTGGATCGACCGCCAACTTCCCAACGGGCAAAGCCGGGAAGAATGGAAGGGGCAGGCGGAAACCAACAAAATCCTTGGGCGTGAAACCTCCCCCATACCGGTCGATGGTCTTTGTGTCCGGGTCGGGGCGATGCGTTGTCACAGCCAGGCCTTGACTATCAAACTCAAGCGGGATGTCCCCCTTGACGAGATCCTTGACCTGATCGCCCAGGCCAATGCCTGGGTGAAGGTGATCCCGAATGAGCGCGAGGCCAGTATTCATGAACTGACGCCGGCCAAGGTGACGGGCACTCTGAGTGTTCCCGTCGGGCGTCTGCGCAAAATGAATATGGGTAACGACTATCTCTCCGCCTTCACCGTCGGCGATCAGTTGCTCTGGGGGGCGGCCGAGCCCTTGAGGCGCATGCTGCGGATCCTGCTCGAGCGGGAGGCCGGATAAAGATCTGCCACCTAGCAAAGGGGTAGAGCCAACAAACAGACAGCGGCCCCGGTGGCATGCAAAGGTTGAGTTAGTGGCCGTTCTGGGGGTGTCTAGCGCGCGAAGATCGCGAAACAGTACCGGGATTTTGGTCCTTAACCCCAAGTAGACTATAGTTTCGGCAGCGTAGTTCCCGTAAAGAGGTACAATTGGGTGGTTCTGCGATGACAATTAGAACTCGGAACTGGCCGGGCACTCGCAGCGATTCAGGTTTTCCTCAAGTTCACACTCCGCATGGAGGGGGTATGTTCCGGAAGCTGAAATTGGCAGTGGCTGTAAGTCTGGCCTTGATGCCCGCTGGTGTCTGGGCGTTGGGATTGGGGGGTATTCATACCAAATCCGGTCTCAATCAGAATTTTTCTGCTGAGATCGATCTGGTCTCCGTCAATCCGGACGAACTCGACGCCATCAAGGTTCAACTGGCCGGGCCTGAGGATTTTGCCCGTGTCGGCATGGATCGGCCGTTCCACCTCACCAAACTCCGCTTCCGACCGGATGTCTCGGCCAATGGACAGCCGATCGTCCGCGTCAATAGCACGGACGCCATGCGTGAGCCTTACCTGAGCTTCCTCGTGGAGATCGTCTGGCCCAAGGGACGTATGGTCCGAGAGTACACCGTCCTGCTCGACCCCCCCTCGACCGCCAAACGTCAGGCCTTCGCCCCAGGTACGCGAGGGGTACGGGCCACCTCGGTTCCTCCCCCTGAGCGATTGATCGCCCGGGAGCCGGAGGCCGTTGCGGAGGGACCCGGGGTCGAATATGGGCCAACCAAAACCGGAGACACTCTCTGGTCACTGGCTCGGCAACTGGCGCCCGGGGCTTCACCTCATCAGACCATGACGACCCTCTTCCGTCATAACCCTGATGCCTTCGCCCGCGGCGACATCAACCGGCTCAAGACAGGAAAAATTCTCCGCCTACCTGGTCAACAGATCGTCTCCGATCTTCCGTCCCGCGCAACAGCGGCCGCCCCCCGCAGGCAACCCGCTCTCGTGGAGACCGGCGCTCTGCTGGGCACAGAGTCCGGACAAGCGCAGGCGACGAGGGAAGACGAACTCAAACTGGTTACCGCCAAGCCCGAATCAGGACAGCTTGGTGTTACGGCTGCGCCGCCGCCATCCCAGGCCGTTGGCAGGCAATTGCAGAACGACCTGCTTCTGGCCCGAGAAGAGACCGCTATCGCCCGCAAGGAAAGCGACGAATTACGCAACCGGGTGGAAGACCTCGAAGGTCAGCTGACCAAGATGCAACGTCTAATGACCTTGCAAAACGATCATCTGGCGCAATTGCAGGCCGCCGCGAAAGAGACGCTGCCGGAACCCACCACACCACCCAAGGTGTCACCTACGCCGTCACCGACTCCAGTCAGCATCGCTGAGCCGGCCAAGGAGCCACCAACCCCAGCCAAACCCGAGGGGCAGCCACCCTTACCGGCTCCGGTGGAGTCGCCTCCACCATCAATGATTCAGACGCCTTTACCGGTACCTTCTTCACCTCTTATACCTACCCCGGTGACAGAAACCCCGGTTCCCACACCAGCGCCGGTTGCGGCACCCGTCGAGTCGCCGAAACCGCCCGTCCCCACACGGTCGGAGCCATCCCCGCAACCCAGCGTTCCCCCAAAAGCGAGCAAAACGGCGGATGGATCTGGTTGGCTGACACTGCTTAAGGAAAATACCCTGCTTATCAGTTTGGCCGGTGCCGGTATAGCGCTCCTCGGAGCCTTGGCGGTCCTGCTCAAGCGACGTCGCAAACAAGAAGAAGGGGAAGCATTTCCCGAGAGCATACTGGTCTCTCCTGCGGAGGCAGAGATCGCCAGAGACATGGCTAGGTCCGCCTCCAGCGTCACCATGACCGGCTTTTCCGAGCCGACCAGCATGCAGACCATCCAGCTCACCTCGCAACTGAGTGACTTTGGTGATACGGACATAGATACGGATACCCAGGTCATTCCCGACACTGGACAGGTCGATCCCATCGCCGAGGCCGATGTCTACATCGCCTATGGACGCTACGATCAAGCGGCGGAACTGATCAGGCAAGCGGTATCGGCGAACCCGGATCGACAGGATTACAAAATCAAACTGGCGGAATGCTACGCCGGCTCGCGTAATAAGACAGCCTTTCTTGGACTGGCTCGTGAGCTTGGTGCCGCGGGACTGGCGAAGACTGATACCAACGGCTGGAAGCGGCTAACGAATCTGGCCCGAGATGCCGGAGTCGATCTCGGCGGCCTGCAAGCGGGAGGCCCCGCGACGCCACCGCGTGTTTCGACAGAAGGGATGGCTACCGCTGCCGCGCCGGCCGTCACCGCCCCGCCGCCACCCAAAACACCACTGCCCGTTACCCAGCCAGAAGCGGAACTCCTTGATCTGGATTTCGACTTTGCTGATTTGATGACCGGTATTGGGGAGAGACCTAGTCCCCGAACCCAGCCGCCAGCGGACACCATGAAGGATGACTTGGCCAGCCTGGATTTCGAACTGCCGGAGATTCCCACCCAAGGTCCCGTCGTCACGCCAGCCAGGCCCTCGCAGAAGACTCTCGAAGAGGAACTAGGTGAGTTGGACATCTTCGATCTCACCTTCTCTGAGGAGCAACCGCCACCGAAATCCAAAAAAGAAGATGAGCTCTCCCTCGATGGCTTTGTCGACTATCCCCACATCACGGACGATAAAGTTCCGGAACCTCAATTCGAGGAACACGAACTCAGCCTCGAAGGTTACGAACTGACAGAGGATGAATACACCGAGGTGGATACCAAACTCGAACTCGCCCAGGCCTACATCGAGATGGGCGATCCGGAAGATGCCAAGAGCATTCTCGAAGAGGTATTAACCGAAGGTAACGAAGGGCAGGCCCGTCGGGCCCGACAGATGCTCGGAAGCCTCTCATAACCCAGGTTTTGGCCTGCATGGGGGGTGCAGCCAAGCTGCACCCCTTCTTTTTTTCAGTTTTGATGAGACGGCGAAACGATGCGCATAGCCTTGGGGGTGGAATACCAGGGAGCGGGCTTTCAAGGCTGGCAACGCCAAAAACGGGGTAGAAGCGTACAACAATGCGTGGAATCGGCCCTCAGCAAGGTGGCTGATCATGAGGTTGAAACCCATTGTGCCGGGCGTACCGACGCCGGGGTACATGCCCGGCACCAAGTAGTACACTTCGATACCCTCGCGTCACGTACCTCGAGGTCCTGGATACTGGGTACCAACGTCAACCTGCCCTTCGACGTCAATCTGCTCTGGGCCCAAGAGGTTCGGCCGAACTTTCATGCCCGTTATTCGGCCCAGGCTCGCACCTACAGGTATCAAATCATCAACCGTTGTGTCCGCTCGGCGCTCTGGCACCAACGTGCCACCTGGTGTCACCAACCCTTAGACGCCGACCTGATGCGCCAAGCCGGCCAGGCTCTGATCGGCGAACACGATTTTTCCTCCTATCGCGCCCAGGGATGTCAGTCGAAATCCCCGGTGCGACGAGTTACCCGACTCGATGTCCGGAGGGAAGGCGAGATGCTGATGATCGAGATCTGCGCCAATGCCTTCCTGCATCATATGGTGCGTAACATTGCCGGTGTCCTCATGACCATTGGCCGGGGCGAGCGCCCATTAGACTGGGCGGGTGAAATTCTCGCTCAACGCAACCGTACCAAGGGGGGGGTGACCGCCCCTCCCGATGGCCTCTACCTGCTTGGGGTTGATTATCCTGATATCTGGGGCCTACCGGATTGGCGGCAGTCCCTGGATCGCTTGGGACCCCTGTAGCACACTGGGACTTTTGCTCAGAGTGTCGATCCGTTAAGGTTAGCGGCCTATGCGCACCAAGGTGAAAATCTGCGGTATCACCCACGCGGAAGATGCCGAATCCGCCATGCGGCTCGGGGTGGATGCCATTGGTCTGGTGTTTTATGCCTCCAGCCCCAGGGCTGTAAGTCTCGATCAGGCCAGAGCCATCCTCAGGGGGTTGCCGCCTTTCGTGACAACAGTCGGGCTCTTCGTGAACCCGGAACCGGAACTGGTGATCGCGGTATTGGACGCCATTCCCCTGGATCGACTGCAATTCCATGGCGTCGAGCCGCCCGAGTTCTGTCGTCGCTTCGGACGCCCTTATATCAAGGCTATTCCTATGCGGGAAAATCTGGATATTCATCAGCAACATAGACTCTATTCCGATGCATCGGCCCTCTTAGTGGATACTTATCAGGCGGATCTTCCTGGAGGGACCGGGATAAGCTTCAATTGGTCGCGCCTACCTAGAGATCTGGCGCCCAGACTCATCTTGGCCGGGGGACTGACCCCTGACAACGTGGAACAGGCGATCCGCCTGGTTGGTCCCTATGCGGTGGATGTGAGCAGTGGTGTCGAGCGGTCCAAAGGCCTGAAGGACGAAGCCAAGATGTCCGCTTTCATGAGAGGAGTCGAACGTGGCGACAGCAATTGATCCCGGGTACACAACCCTGCCGGATGCCGCCGGGCACTTTGGTCCCTATGGTGGCAAGTTCGTAGCCGAGACCCTCATGGGTCCCCTGGATGAACTCCGGCTAGCTTATGAGCGCTATCTCAGAGACCCAGAATTCCAGAGTGAACTGGACGCCGACCTGAGGCATTACGTCGGCCGACCCTCTCCCCTCTATCATGCCAAGCGTTGGAGCCGCGAACTTGGCGGTGCCCAGATCTATCTCAAGCGGGAAGACCTCAACCATACCGGCGCTCACAAGGTCAACAACACGGTTGGGCAGGCGTTGCTGGCCCGCCGCATGGGAAAGACCCGGATCATCGCCGAGACCGGCGCCGGTCAACATGGGGTGGCGACCGCCACCGTGGCGGCGCGTATGGGGCTCGAATGTGTCGTCTATATGGGTGAGGTAGACATGGCCCGGCAGGAAGCCAATGTCTATCGCATGCGACTACTCGGTGCCCAGGTGGTGCCCGTCACCTCGGGCTCCCGTACCCTGAAGGATGCCCTCAATGAGGCCATGCGAGATTGGGTCACCAATGTGGACAACACTTTCTACATTATCGGTACTGTCGCCGGCCCCCACCCTTACCCAGCCATGGTGCGGGATTTTCAGGCCATCATCGGACGCGAAGCCAAGGAACAAATGCTGGCCCAGGCCGGACGTCTGCCCGATGCCCTGGTCGCCTGCGTCGGCGGCGGCTCCAATGCCATCGGTCTGTTCCATCCCTTTCTCGAAAATACCGAGGTAGTACTCTATGGCGTGGAAGCCGCCGGCGAAGGTCTGGCGACCGGCCATCACGCCGCCCCCCTCTGCGCCGGACGGCCGGGGGTACTGCATGGCAATCGCACCTATCTGATGGAGGATGATGACGGCCAGATCATGGAAACCCACTCGATCTCCGCTGGCCTGGATTATCCCGGAGTAGGCCCGGAACATGCTTGGCTCAAAGATACCGGGCGCGCCACCTATGTGGCGGCAACGGATGGAGAGGCGCTGACGGCTTTTCACAGCCTCACCCGCACCGAGGGCATCATCCCGGCGTTGGAATCCAGCCACGCGCTGGCTTACGCTATGAAGCTGGCCCCGCGGATGGACAACAGCGGCCTCATCATCGTCAATCTGTCCGGTCGAGGCGACAAGGACATGCACACCGTCGCGGCCCGGGAGGGCATCAAGCTGTGAGCCGTCGTATCCAGAGCCGTTTTCATCTCCTGCGCCAGCAGGGTCGCAAGGCCTTGATCCCCTTTGTCACCGCCGGAGACCCCAACCCAGAGGTCACGCTGCCCCTGATGCAGGCCTTGGTGGCGGCCGGTGCCGACATCATCGAACTCGGGGTGCCCTTTTCCGACCCCATGGCCGATGGTCCCATCATTCAACGTGCCAGTGAACGCGCCCTACAACACCGTGTCAATCTGCGCCTCGTCCTGGACATGGTAAGGGAGTTCCGTCGCACCGATGACAGCACCCCGGTCGTACTCATGGGTTACCTCAATCCGATCGAGATCATGGGGCACGAGACCTTTGCCAACCAAGCCGCCGCCGCGGGGGTTGATGGCATCCTGGTGGTGGACTCGCCTCCCGAGGAAGGGACAAAGCTGTTGGAGGCATTGAACAGATACGGCATCGCGCACATATTTCTCATCGCGCCGACGACGAGCGATGAGCGCATCGCCTGGATCTGCACCAAAGCAAGCGGCTTTGTTTACTATGTCTCCATCAAGGGGGTTACAGGAGCCACTCATCTGGACCTGGGTCCGGTGGCGGAGAAATTGGCCACCATCCGAGGCTTCACCGACCTCCCTCTGGGGGTAGGTTTCGGCATCAAGGATGCCGCTACGGCGGCCGCAGTCGCGGCGATCGCGGATGCCGTCATCGTCGGCAGTGCCATCGTCAAAAGGATCGAAGACTTGGCGACATCCCCCGCAGAGATCCCAACCCGCATCGGCGACTTCGTCACTGAGTTGCGCCAGGCGATGGACACCACCACCCTGGTCGATCCTTAGGCTTGATTGCAGCGAGGCCAGGCGAGCGTGACCAAAGGCGAATATATGAGCTGGTTCGAAAAACTCATGCCGAGCCGGATCCGGACCGACGGCACTAATAAACGGACGGTTCCCGAAGGGCTCTGGACCAAATGTCCGGGTTGTGCGGCGATCCTCTATCGCGGAGAGATGGAACGCAACCTGGAGGTCTGTCCAAAATGCACCCATCACAATCGACTGACCGCCAGACGCCGTCTGGAGACTTTTCTCGACCCGGAGTCGAGAACCGAGATCGCGGCCCATCTCGAGTCACTCGACCCACTCAAATTCAAAGACAGTAAGCGTTACAAAGACCGTATCGGCTTGGCGCAGAAAGAAACCGGCGAGAAAGAGGCCCTGGTGGTGATGCGAGGCCGTCTCAAGGGGCTGGATCTGATCGCCACCGCCTTCGAGTTCAATTTCATGGGTGGTTCCATGGGTTCGGTGGTCGGGGAGCGCTTCGTGCGCGGGGTCAATCAGGCCGCCGAACATCGCCTCCCCTTGGTGTGCTTTTCCGCCAGCGGCGGGGCCCGCATGCAGGAATCCTTGTTCTCCTTGTTCCAGATGGCCAAGACCTCCGCTGCCCTGGGTCGCCTGGCATCACAGGGTGTACCATTCATCTCGGTGCTGACGGATCCCACCATGGGTGGCGTCTCCGCCAGTCTGGCCATGCTCGGCGACATCAACATCGCCGAACCCAGGGCACTGATCGGATTCGCCGGCCCCCGGGTGATCGAGCAGACGGTACGGGAAAAGCTGCCTGAAGGCTTTCAACGGAGCGAGTTCCTGCTCGATCACGGCGCCATCGACATGATCATCGATCGCCGCGATATGCGGGACAAGCTCGCCAGCCTGCTCAGCATCCTCACCAAGCAACCAGCGCCCTGAGATCTGGTGAAAGAACCTACTCCGCATCGCTGGCGACAGTTTTTTCACCAGCTACGAATCTTTTTGTCCTTGCCCGCTCCACATGAATCATCCAGTTGAGTCGATGCGCTTTGCTCGAATCGATGACTGGCTGAGCTGGCAGGAAGGGCTACACCCTTGCTCCATCGAACTCGGCCTGGAACGGGTGCGCGAGGTGGCGGATCGACTCGGCCATCGGGGCTCTCCCGGCCCCGTCATCAGCGTCGCCGGCACCAATGGCAAAGGTTCCTGCGTGGCCATGCTGGATAGTATCCTGCGGGCAGGTGGATACCGTACCGCCACCTATACCTCTCCTCACCTGCTGCGCTACAACGAACGTATCCGGATCGACGGCAAGGAAGTGGATGACGACGAATTATGCCGGGCCTTCGCCCAGGTCGATCAGGCACGAGGCGATATTTCCCTGACCTATTTCGAGTTCGGCACCCTGGCCGCGCTGGATGTTTTCGCCCGCAGCCGACCCGACATCCTTATCCTGGAGGTGGGGCTCGGTGGGCGCTTGGATGCCGTCAACATCCTTGATCCCGATATCGCCCTGATCTCCAGCATTGGTCTCGATCATACCGACTGGCTGGGAGCGGATCTTGAGAGCATCGCCCGGGAAAAGGCCGGTATCCTGCGACCCAACCGGCCAGGGGTACTGGGTATGGCGAAGGTACCTGTCTCCCTGCTTCGGGAAGCCACCCGGCTCGGGGCACGGATCTTCCGCTCAGGCGTGGAGTTCTCCCATCAACAGCTTGACAACGGCTGGAACTGGCGGGGGCCGGAGCGTGGCCGCTACGGGCTTCCCTTACCCGCCTTACGAGGCCGGTTCCAGCTCGATAATGCCGCCGCCGTGCTCATGGTCATCGAACTCTTGCAGGAAAGCCTGCCTTTGTCCCAGCAGGCCATCCGCGAAGGACTCGAAGGGGTACGACTCCCCGGTCGCTTTCAGCTCATCCCTGGGGATGTCAGCCTGATTCTGGATGTGGCCCACAATCCCCAGGCGATACAGTCCCTGGCCGAGACCTTGCGCCTCCATCAAACGCAAGGCAAAACTCATGCTGTATACGCCGCTCTCAAGGACAAGGATATTCTCGGCGCGCTCCCCTTTCTGGCGGACCAGATCGCCTCATGGCATCTTCCCCAACTCCAGGGCGATCGCGCCCTCTCCCTTGACGAGCTGGGGTCGATGGTTACCGAGGCCACAGGATCGAAGGCGGTGCGAACCTATGCCTCAGTCGCCGAGGCTTTTGCCGGTGCGCATCGGGAAGCCGGGAAAGATGATCGCATTCTTGTATTCGGTTCCTTTTTGACCGTTGCCGGGGTGATGTCCCTTATAGTCTGAGCCGATCACCGGGATTCCCAAAAGGCCCCGGGGTGAATGCCGGGTTGTCCGGCGCAACAGAATCTGGCATTTGTATGCGACATCCGCTCCCATCCACTCATGAACAACACATCTCATTCTTAGGAGAACCATGGAAGACAAGCTGAAAAAGCGCCTTATCGGCGCCGCCGTTCTTGTTGCCTTGGTGGTGATCTTCGTGCCCATGATGTTCGAGAAACCGGCCGAGGATCGCCAGATCAAGACCAGCAATATCCCACCCGTGCCCCCCGGGTTGGAGAAGTTCGCCTCTTCAGCCGTCACCCCCATACCAGCGGAACGCCCTCCGTCCCCGCCGGAGCCGCCCCAACCCGTCACCGGGGTGCCCCCCATGCCTCCGACACCAACCGCGCCAGCGAAACCCGAACCGATCCATACCCCGGTTCCGACCCCATCCAAGACCCTGGCGGAAATACCACCGAAAAAGTCTCCCAAGGCCGGAACGGAAACGATACATCCGGTTTCTCCTCCACCGCTTCCTTCCCAGTCCTCCGCATCGCCAGCCCCCAAACCGGTCGTCCCGTTCTCGCCGTCGCCCACCCCGACACCGGCGGCGAAGACCAGTCCCGGCGCCTGGGTGGTGCAAATGGGGGCCTTCGCCAGCCGAGAGAACGCGGACAAACTGGCCCAGAAACTGAGGGCGGCCAAGTTCCCGGTGATCGAAGACGAGATCAAGGTCAATGACCAGGTTCTCCGCCGGATTCGGGTCGGTCCCGGAGTGGATCGGCGCCTCACGGAAGAGATGGCCGCCAATATTTCCAGAAAGGTCGGGGAAAAGGGTACGGTGGTGCGATATCCCTGACCCGGCGGCTTTGTTAGACTATCGGATTCGTCGGCCCCGCATGGGGATGACTCCTGACTGACCACAACGTGAACCTGAGCTGGGTTGACTATAGCATTATCGGCGTGATCGCCCTCTCGGCGATCATCAGCTTGGTACGGGGCTTTGTACGCGAAGTGCTGTCTCTGGCGACCTGGGTTCTGGCCTTCTGGCTGGCGTTCGCCTTTTTCCGGGACTTTGCTGTCGTCCTCGAGCGCTGGATCAGCGTCCCTTCGGTGCGGCTGGGGGTTGCCTTCGGCGGGTTGCTGCTGGTTTGTCTGTTGATTGGCGGGATCATCGGCTATCTGGCGGGTCAACTGGTCGACAAAACCGGGCTTTCCGGCACCGACCGCCTCCTGGGCAGCTTTTTCGGCGTCGCCAGAGGGGTGATCCTGATCTCCACCCTGGTGTTGCTGGCCGGACTCACCCCCTTTCCCAAGGATCATTGGTGGCAACAATCCGTGTTGATCCCCTATTTCCAGGAGGTCGCGTTGTGGTTGAAGGGCCTTCTACCACCGGATATTGCTGCGAAGTTCACCTATAGCTGAGTCGCTGGACCCGGTTTGCCCAGGTCAAACCAGCCGAACAGCGGAGACCAGGCCATGTGTGGGATTGTTGGTATCGTCGCAAAACAGCGGGTCAACCAATGGCTCTATGATGCCTTGTTGGTACTCCAGCACCGTGGGCAAGACGCCGCCGGGATCGTGACCTCGGCGGGCAACACCCTACATCTCCGGAAAGACCTGGGCCTGGTGCGGGACGTCTTTCGCACCCGGCACATGATCGACCTGCTGGGCAATATGGGCCTGGGTCATGTGCGTTACCCCACGGCCGGTTGCTCCAGCTCGGCCGAGGCCCAACCTTTCTACGTCAATTCCCCCTACGGCATCACGCTGGCCCACAACGGCAACCTGACTAATGCCGCTCAGCTCAAGCAGGAACTCTTTCTCGACGACCTGCGCCACATCAACACCTCGTCCGACTCGGAGATCCTGCTCAACATCTTTGCCCATGAACTCCAGATCCTGGGTAAGCTGCGCATCGACGAGACGGATATCTTTCGCGCCATCGCCGGTGTGCATCGACGCTGCCGGGGCGGTTATGCGGTGGTCGCCATGATCCCCGGGCATGGCCTGATCGGCTTCCGTGATCCCCACGGCATTCGTCCCATCGTCTTCGGCCAGCGTCAGACCGAACTCGGCCCGGAATACATGATCGCCTCGGAAAGTGTTGCCCTGGACAGCCTGGGCTTCAAACTCATCCGCGACCTCGAACCAGGCGAAGGGATATTCATCAGTGTCGACGGCGAACTCCATACCGCCCAGTGCGCCGAGCATCCCATCCATTCGCCCTGTATCTTCGAGTTCGTCTATTTCGCCCGCCCGGACACCATGATCGACGGCATCTCGGTCTACAAGGCGCGTAGCCGCATGGGGTCCCGTCTGGCGGAGAAGATCCTGCGCGAGAATCCCCACCACGACATCGAGGTCGTCATCCCCATCCCGGACACCAGCCGCACCGCCGCCCTGGCCTTGGCCAACGTGCTGGGGGTCAAATACACCGAAGGCTTCGTCAAGAATCGCTACATCGGTCGCACCTTCATCATGCCCGGGCAGAAAATCCGCAAGCAGTCGGTGCGGCAGAAACTCAACGCCATCGGTCTCGACTTCCGGGGTAAAAACGTGCTGCTGGTGGATGACTCCATCGTTCGCGGCACCACCTCCCAGCAGATCATCCAGATGGCCCGGGAGGCTGGGGCACGCAAGGTCTACTTCGCCTCCGCCGCCCCGCCGGTGCGCTTCCCCAATGTCTACGGCATCGACATGCCGGACGCGGAAGAGCTGGTCGCCCATGGGCGTACCGTGGAAGAAGTAGCCAAAGAGATCGGCGCCGACTGGCTCGTCTATCAGGACCTGGAAGACCTCATCGCCGCGGTGCGCAAAGGTAATCAGCGCATTACCCGCTTCGACACCTCCTGTTTCAACGGCGACTATGTCACCGGCGACGTCAGTCAGGAATATCTCCACCACCTGGCCATCGAGCGTTGCGATTCCGCCAAGGAAGGCAAGGCCGCCCCGGCCCGGACCGGCATCGACCTGCCCAACACGGCCTGAACCAGGTCCGCCCCACTCCCACCACCATGACCGATCCGAATCGCCCGAACGCCGATACCGGTCAGCTCCCCATCGAAGCGGAACCTTCCACGTGGGGACCGGCCACCCGCGCCATCCGCATCGGCCATGAGCGGAGCGCCGAAGGCGAACACAGCGAGCCGATCTTCGCCACCTCCAGCTTCGTCTTCAGCAGCGCGGCCGAGGCCGCCGGACGCTTTTCCGGTGAACTCAACGGCAATATCTACGCCCGTTTCACCAACCCGACGGTGGCGGCCTTCGAGCAACGTCTGGCGGCGCTGGAGGGAGGGGAGGCCTGTGTGGCCACCGCCTCGGGCATGGCGGCCATTTTCGCGCTCTGTGTCGGCTTGCTCAAAACCGGGGATCACCTCGTCTCGTCCCGGGCCATCTTCGGCACCACCACGGTGCTCTTTACCAAGTACCTGAGCCGATTCGGCATCCAGACCAGCTTCGTCGATCTTACCGATCTCGAGGCCTGGGAAGGGGCGATCCGGCCCGAAACCCGGTTGCTCTTTCTCGAAACCCCCTCCAACCCCCTCACCGAGATCGCCGACATTCCCGCCTTGGCCAGCCTCGCTCAGGCCCATGGCTGTCTCCTGGTGGTGGACAACTGCTTCTGCACCCCAGCCCTGCAACGACCACTCGAATTGGGGGCGGATCTGGTGGTGCACTCGGCGACCAAATACCTGGATGGCCAGGGGCGCTGCCTCGGTGGTGCCGTGGTCGGTGACCGTAAACTGGTCGGCGAGGAGGTGTTCGGCGTCCTGCGCACCACGGGTCCCAGTCTGAGCCCCTTCAATGCCTGGGTGTTTCTCAAGGGGTTGGAGACCCTCCATCTGCGCATGCAGGCCCATTCCCGCAACGCCCTGGCCCTGGCCCGGTGGTTAAGTCGGCAGTCGGGGGTGACCCGGATCTTCTACCCAGGACTGGAAAGCCATCCGCAATACGACCTGGCCCAACGGCAGCAATCCGCGTCTGGCGGAATCCTCGCCTTCGAGGTGGAGGGTGGGCAAAGCGCCGCTTGGCGGCTCATCGACCAGACCCGGATGCTTTCCATCACCGCCAACCTCGGCGACACCAAGACCACCATCACCCATCCAGCGACCACCACCCACGGCCGTTTGACCCCGCCGA
>Ga0268298_10003816_pt1 | contig 15098 bp, 9 predicted proteins | sample WWTPWeurt_MetaG_FD_194462 | JGI IMG/M metagenome (GOLD analysis project Ga0268298, IMG submission 194462) | Activated sludge microbial communities from WWTP in Nijmegen, Gelderland, Netherland - WWTP Weurt | ecosystem: Engineered > WWTP > Aerobic digester > Activated sludge | place: Netherlands... | reverse complement strand
ACCCGTGTAGATGATGTTTCGAACTCCAAAGGTTATGTACTGAAAGGCGATGTGGCCTACGATGAAGTGGCTCCCAAATGCAGCTATATTACTCCTGTGCCCGGTGGTGTGGGGCCAATGACCCGCTTAGGGCTTATGCTTAATACCCTGAACGGAGTTAAAAACCGTTACTAATTTTAATTCTTCCGTTTTTAACCCGATGAGCAACGGAATTTCAACGGCTACGCTTCCTGTAATGGAACAGTTTTATACCATTCAGGGCGAAGGTGCCTGGTCCGGTCATGCCGCTTATTTTATTCGCTTAGGTGGTTGCGATGTGGGGTGCGTGTGGTGCGATGTTAAAGAAAGCTGGGATGCTGCCATTCATCCGCAAATGTTCATTGAGGAATTGGCTGATGAAGCAGCTAAAAATCCATCAAAAACGGTGGTGATTACCGGTGGCGAACCACTAATGCACAACCTTACCTCTCTTGTGTTTCTTCTGCAAAAAAAAGGATGCCGCGTACACATTGAAACTTCGGGGGCACATGCCATGCATGGCGAAACTTTCGACTGGATTACCGTTTCTCCGAAAAAATTCAAAGCTCCGGTTGATGACGTTTTGCTAAAAGCAGATGAATTAAAAATAGTTGTATTTAATAAATCTGATTTTGATTGGGCACAACTTCATGCGGCAAAAGTTTCGGCTAAATGCAGGCTATACCTGCAACCCGAATGGGACAAACGAAATGAAATAATGCCTTATATCGTTGAGTATGTAAAAGCACACCCGCAATGGAATATTTCCCTTCAAACCCACAAATACCTGCAAATTCCATAATGGCAGGCTGTTTGTAAACAGTAACCCAAATAAACGCAAATCTATGCTTCGTTTACCTTCCCGCATATTCGCCCTCTTAACAGTATTGCTTTTTGCTGCAACTGCCCGTGGGCAAATGCCGGTTCTTCCGTCAGGAGAAAGCACATCCAAAAAAGCTACCGGTTATTTTAAGGAAGCAATGGGTTTATATCAGGTTGATGAATTTGACAAAGCGCTTACTGAAGTTGGTAAAGCATTAAAGGCCGATTCCAATTATATCGATGCCCTTTTACTGGCGGCCGAGCTCAACAGCCTTAAGGGAAACCGAAGCCTTTCAATAAGTCAGTATGAAAAAATTATTTCGGTAAATGCGGGCTTTTTTCTGGCTTATTATTTTCTGGCCGAAGAAGCTTATATGAATTCAGAATACGAAAAAGCCATCAAAGCCGGGAAAAATTATTTGCAATACCGCGAAAATAATCCGCCACGAAATATGAAAGTGCGCAGGATTATTAAAAGCTGCGAATTCTCGATTCAGGCAATAAAAAATCCGGTGCCCTTTACTCCAGTTAATCTGGGCGAAAATGTAAATAGTTTCAGAGACGAATACACTCCGGGTATCACCATGGATGGAAACAAACTTATTTTTACACGGCTGCTTATTGATAAAGACAGTGTAAACATGGGCAATTTTGGCAACCTGAGTATTGACGACAAAATGCGCCTGCAACAAACCATGCACGAAGACTTTTATGTAAGTCAGAAAGTGAACGGAGCGTGGGGAAAAGCACGAAACTTTGGCCCGCCCATTAATACTGCCGAAAACGAAGGTCAGCCTTTTTTCAGCAGTGACGGAAGTGTTTTATTTTTTACCCGCTGCACAGGTGGTGGCCGCAGTTCGGACTGCAATATTTATTTCACCTTTTTGGATGGCGACCGCTGGGCCATGCCTGTAAAACTGGGCGCACCTGTAAATACCCGTGAGTGGGAATCGCAACCATCCATTTCGTTTGACGGCAAAACGCTTTATTTTGCCAGTAACCGTGATGGAGGTTTTGGTGAAATAGATTTGTTTGAAAGTACTTACTCCAACGGGAAATGGTCGGAACCCAAAAACCTGGGACCTAAAATTAATACACCGGGAAGAGAACAAAACCCCTGCATTGCTAAAGACAATAACACCCTTTATTTTAACTCTGACGGCCATCCTTCAATTGGCGGGGTAGATTTATATGTAAGCCGCAGGCAGCCCGATGGCGAGTGGGGCGAGCCGGTAAACCTGGGATACCCTATTAATACATCGGGCAATGAACTTACCCTTTCTATTTCGGGCGATGGAGAATATGCCTATTACGTATCCGACAAACTGAAAGACGGAAAAGGAGGTTTTGATATCTACTATTTTAAGTTGCCTCAGAATATGCAACCGCAAAAAACGAATTACCTGAAGGCAGTAGTTTTTGAAGATGGCAACAAAGCAAAAAAATTAGATGCCAAGGTGGAGTTAATAGATTTAGAAACCGGAAAACCGGTAATTGAATCGTATGCCAATAAAATAACCGGAGAGTTTTTAATTTGCCTGCCGCTCAATAAAAATTATGCATTGAATGTATCTAAAAACGGCTACCTGTTTTATTCAGAAAACTTCGCATTGAAAGAGCCTAAAAACAATGAGCCGTATGTAATGGAAATTCCGCTTAAGCCCATTAAAGCCGGACAAAGTGTGGTGCTGAAAAATGTGTTCTTCGATACTGACAAATTCGATTTAAAACCCGAATCAAAAGCAGAACTGAACAAATTAGTAGCCTTTTTAAATGCTAATCCCACACTTAAAATAGAACTGAGCGGCCACACCGATACGCAGGGAAATAAACAAAGTAATATTGTTCTTTCACAAAACAGAGCCAAAGCGGTAATGGACTACCTTATTGCAAATGGTATTGCCAAAGAACGATTAACCGCTAAAGGTTATGGCGACACACTGCCTATTGCCGACAACAGCAATGAAAAAGGCAGAGCACAAAACCGCAGAACCGAATTTAAGATTCTTAACTAAGCAGCGTCAGAATTTTTTCAGGTGGACGGCCTATCACAGCTTTTCCATCTTTTATCACAATAGGCCTTTCAATTAAAATGGGATTGGCCGACATTAATTCAAGCCATTCCGAATCGGTAAATGTTTTACCTGCAAATTCACTTTCAAAAAGCGGTTCCTTTTTGCGTACCAATTCTTCGGGTTTAATACCCAAATAATCTGTGAGCCCCTTTAACTCACCAGGTGATGGCGGATGCTCTAAATAATTTACCGCTTCGTAGGGTTCTCCTTCCTCATTCAGCATTTGCAAAGCCTTTTGGCATTTACTGCATCCTGGATTAAAATATATCTTCAGCATAATTCATTTCCTGTTTCAAATATACGTTTCCCGATTAGGCTGCCCGTATTATTTTCAGCATCTTTGTTTATTCATTATGCGCACGCAGTTAGTGGCTTTTTTATACCGATGGTTGCCCGATGGTTTGATACAACAGTTGGGGCAAAGCAGGCTGCTGAAGCCACTCAGAAATATACTTTTGCGCCAACATAGCAAAGAGCTTACGCAGACCGTACATATTCAATCAGCCGCTAATGATGTTGATTTTTATTTTGAAGCCCCGGTAAAAGTAGCGGTACAGGCGCAACATAAAGGAATAGAAAAACACATTATTGATGCGGTATTAAAACTGTTGAGTTACCCCCGTTTTCAACAGGCCACCGTGATTGATGCAGGTGCCAGCAATGGGTTTCTGAGTTGTTATTTTGCGCAAACCATTTCTGCACAGGGAAAAGTTTTTGCATTTGAACCGCATCCTGACGTTTTTAAACGGCTGCAAAAAAACATTACCGGCAATAACCTGCAACAGACTACCGGCTTCCAAATGGTGCTGGGCGATACGGTAACGGGCAGCCATTTGAATTTATATTATGAAACCGCCAACCGGCTGACATTAGCAGGTAAAAAAGTCATACAAACCATTTCGGTTAAAGAAACAACACTTGATCACTTTTTTTCGTCTCATCAACTTAACACCTGCCACTTCATTAAAATAGATGTAGATGGTTACGAAACACAAGTAATAAAAGGAGCCGAAAAAGTTATTTCACAATTTAAGCCGATAGTGGTATTTGAATCCAACCAGCAAACATTTCCGGGCGAATTGCTTATTAAAAACGGATACGAGTTGTTTGATTTAACCATGAAAAAAATTGATAATGCCCTTCCCCTGCCTCATGATGTAATGGCTGTGCATCCCAAAGGTGCGTTTACCATTTGAGTAAAGGATGATCATCATATTTTTTCCATAAATAAAAATCGCGGGTAAAAGCAATGTATTCATCGGTAGGGCGCGTATCCTGATGATACATCAGTAACGAGTTTTTTTGTAGAGGCTGCGCCATTTTTCCCCATTTCATCAGGCAGCGGTTGGGTGTTGCTCCTTCCCTTCCGGTTACCTCCATCAAAGCATGCAGATGTAATCCGGCCTCATTGGCTAAAGACGTAAATTTCTGTGCCTCCTGCACGGGAAGTACTATATAAAAACTACCCTCATTTGTCAACAATTGTTTCACCCCTTGCAACAACTCCTCAAACGGCAGGTAGTCGGCAAAACGGGCTTTGGCTCTTTGGCTATCCGGATGCTGCACATTGTTCCCCTTGGTGCGGTTGGCTTCTTTAAAATAAGGCGGATTGCAAATGATCAGATCAAATGACTCTGATGTTTCAGTATAAAATTGTTGAAACGACTGATGCGAAAGTGTCAACCGGTTTTTCCATGCCGAATGACTAAAATTAGCTTCGGCCTGCCCTGCCGCTGCGGCATCTATTTCAATGGCCTTAATGGTTGCCTCTTTAAATTTTTGAGCCAGCATTAAAGCCAGCAAACCGGTACCCGTACCAATATCAAATACCTTTGTTGGCTCTGTTGGCTCCTTCACAAAACAACCAAGCAACACCCCGTCTGTTCCCACTTTCATGGCACAGCGGTCCTGCTCTACGGTAAATTGTTTGAAATGAAAAGCGTTACTCATTTACCCGTTCATCCATTTTGAGTGGCAAAGGTATCATCATTAACAGAATTACAAGTTTAGCGGTTGAAGTTTTTGAGTGGGTTGATGAATGAATGGGTATCTCCGTAGTCACAGACTAAGGAGAGCATGGGAGCATGGGCTCCTGCTATTTTCTGTTTAATCTTTTTGTACAACAATTTTTTTGATATAATTATTTTCATTTTCAATATACCGTAAAAAATAAATCCCGTTTGGCAAAACGCTCACATCAATGCTTTCACCGGTAAAATAAAAATTATCCGGCAAAATTTGTCCGGTGTAATTAAGTAGTTGAATCTTCACCTTGCCGTTTCCTGTTATTCCGTGAATTTTCAAAACCCCTGTGGTTGGATTCGGATAAATGCTTATCGGGTTAAGGTATTCAATCTCTTCAATATCCTCTGCCCAGTCTTCAAAACGAAAATCGTCAAACATAAGGCCGTCTTTATTTGTTTGGATGCTGTCACTAATAAAAGTGAAACGATAAAGCACCGTATCTCCATGCTGTATATTAAATACGGGCCCAAGGCTTGCTATATTGGTATAAAAATATTTCCAGCCATTTGAATTACCCGTGAGTGTGGGTCTTGTACCATTCCATAAATAAGAGGGCACATGAGCGGTGTCGTTTAATAAATCGATCCATGTATTTCCGTTGTCGGGCGAAAATTCAATAGTTCCGTAGTCAGTTAACGTATCTGAGTTTACATAATATTTTCCGGATAGAACTACTGTGTGAGGCCACAAAAAACCATAGTCAGCTATATTAGTTACTATAAAAACAGATGTATCGTTTATAGCATATGAATGGATAGTATCTGTAACAATAGCCCGGGTAGGTGAAGATGCGCCTGTAAAAATAGTTTTTTGTGGTAAACCTATTTGCCACAAATTATTTTGGTATCTCATTGTATCAATACGCAAACACTGCAAATGGATTTCGTCTTCAAAGCTTAAAAAATAATTGCCCGTAAGCGCTTGCGCAAAAGACACACCTGTAATTAACGTAAATGAAAGGGATAGTAAAATATTTTTCATGGCTTTATGTTTTATGTTGGTAAAACAAGGACACAAAATTTCAAATTCAGTAGGTAAAGGTACAAAAAATCATTTAAACTATTGGAAGTAGTAAAAATGGGGAGAAATACACCCGGCTTAGCTTTTTGGGTTATCACTCATGATGGTATGGTTCGCCCCGAAGAATGGTGAGGGCCCTGTACAACTGCTCCAGAAAAATAACACGAATCAGCTGGTGCGAAAAAGTCATATCTGATAAAGAAATTTTATGTTGTGCCCGCTGGTAAACTGCCTCCGAAAATCCATAGGCTCCGCCAATCACCAGCACCACATCCTTCCCGGTTTGCATCCAGGCGGCTACCTGTGTTGAAAAACTTACCGAAGTAAAACGTTTGCCTTTTTCATCCAGCAGTATCAGCGTATCGGTGGGTTTAATATGCTTTAAAATCAACTCTCCTTCTTTCAGTTTCACCTGTTGGTCAGTCAGGCTTTGAGATTTCTTTAACCCCTCTATAACAGAAATGCTGAAAGGGGCGTAACGGCCAATCCTTTCAGCATATTCATTTACTCCCTGCTTTACAAAGTCAAATGTGGTTTTGCCAATGACCAGGAGTGTTATTTTCACAAATTATTCGGTTGTGGGTGTATCTTTTTTACGGCTTTTAGGTTCTTTCTTTTTCTGAACCCCTATTTTCAACTGCTCTTCTCCTGCTGTATAGTCAATCTCAATCACATCTCCTTCGGCAATTTCCGATTTAAGCATTTCCTCGGCAATGGGATCTTCCAGGTATTTTTGAATAGCGCGGTTTAAAGGCCTTGCCCCAAAATCCGAATCAAAGCCTTTTTCGGCAATAAACTCCTTGGCTGCATCGGTAATTTTAAATTTGTAGCCCATTTGCTCTACCCTTGCAAATAATTTGCGAAGTGAAATATCGGCAATAGCGAGAATGTCTTCTTTATTGAGTGAGTTAAATATAACCACATCATCAATGCGGTTTAAAAACTCGGGAGAGAAAAAGCGTTTTAAAGCCGTTTCAATCACACTTTTCGAATACGTTTCGGCTCCGTCTGTTTTGCTTTGTGTTCCAAAACCTACTCCACCGCCAAACTCTTTTAACTGGCGCGAACCAATATTGGAAGTCATGATGATTACCGTGTTTCTGAAATCCACTTTACGTCCCAGGCTATCGGTCATAAAACCTTCGTCAAGGGCCTGCAGCATCAGGTTAAATACATCGGGGTGGGCTTTTTCTACTTCGTCCAGCAAAATAACCGAATAGGGTTTTCTGCGAATTTTTTCGGTAAGCTGTCCTCCTTCTTCGTAACCCACATATCCGGGAGGAGCTCCCACCAAACGCGATACGGCAAATTTTTCCATGTATTCGCTCATATCAATACGCACCAGCGCATCTTCTGAGTCGAACATATACCGGGCAAGTACTTTAGCCAATTCGGTTTTTCCAACTCCTGTAGGGCCAAGAAAAATAAATGAACCAATAGGACGATTCGGATTTTTTAATCCGGCACGGGTGCGCTGAATGGCTTTCGATAATTTTTCAATGGCTTTATCCTGTCCTATTACTGATCCTTTCAGATCCTGAGCCATATTAAGGAGGCGGTTGCCTTCACTTTGTGCAATACGCTTGGTAGGAATACCGGTAATCATGGCTACCACATCGGCTACATCATCTGCCGTTACGGTAGAGCGCTGCGATTTGGTGTCTTCTTCCCATTTATTTTTTTCGGTTTCCAATTGCTCGAGCAGGTGCTTTTCCTTATCGCGTAATTTGGCAGCCTCTTCATACTTCTGGCTTTTTACCACCCTGTTTTTTTCAACTTTAATATCCTCAATCATCTTTTCTAAATCAAGAATATTTTGAGGTACGTGAATATTGCTGATATGAACACGAGCCCCCGATTCGTCCATTACATCAATGGCTTTGTCCGGAAGGTAGCGGTCGGTCATGTAGCGGTTACTTAATTTCACGCAAGCTTCAATGGCCTCATCAGTGAAAGTAACCGAGTGGTGGTCTTCGTATTTTTCTTTAATGTTTTTCAGAATTTCAACAGTTTCTTCAGGAGAAGCCGGATCAACCATTACCGGTTGAAAACGTCTTTCCAGGGCTCCGTCTTTTTCAATATACTGGCGGTATTCATCCAGGGTGGTAGCACCAATGCATTGAATTTCGCCACGAGCCAAAGCCGGTTTAAACATATTGGATGCATCGAGCGAACCCGAAGCACCACCTGCACCCACAATGGTATGAATCTCGTCAATAAACAAAATAACGTCAGGCGATTTTTCCAACTCGTTCATCACTGCTTTCATGCGCTCTTCAAACTGCCCGCGGTATTTAGTACCTGCCACCAGCGAAGCAAGGTCAAGCATCACTACACGTTTATTAAACAGCACACGCGACACCTTGCGCTGTACAATGCGCAATGCCAGCCCTTCGGCTATGGCTGTTTTTCCCACACCGGGTTCTCCAATCAATACCGGATTATTTTTCTTTCTGCGCGATAGAATTTGTGAAACACGTTCAATTTCCTTTTCACGTCCAACTATCGGATCAAGTTTCCCTTCTTCGGCTGATTTGGTTAAATCGCGACCGAAATTATCGAGCACCGGAGTTTTTGATTTGGTATCTCCAGGCTTGCGCGGTTCGGGTTTACGTTCTTCGGGAGTATAAAAATCACCGGGCGACTCAGGAGGTAATTCTGATTTTACATCGGGTAAATTATTCTCGAGCGCTGTTTTAAAAACATCGTAAGTAACTGCAAACTGAACTAAAATCTGAGAAGCAATATTGTCCTCGTCTCTTAACACAGATAATAATAAATGCTCGGTGCCTATAATGTCGGTTTTAAAAATTTTGGCTTCGAGGTAAGTTATCTTTAATACCTTTTCTGCTTGCTTGGTGAGCGGAATATTAACCAGATTTGAAGTTAATGAAGAAGTGGCAGTGCCTTTTATGGTATCCTCAATTACTTTTTTTAACCTGATGGTATCTACATCTAATGCCTTCAGGGTTTTTATGGCTTTTCCGTCTCCTTCGCGAATAAGGCCCAGAAGCAAATGCTCCACCCCAATGTAATCGTGCCCTAAACGAATTGCCTCTTCCCTGCTGTAGGAAATAACATCTTTTACTCTGGGCGAAAATTTTGCTTCCATCATTTTGTTCCTTTCTATCTATTCAGATTGTACAATTTGGTAATTGGTTGCAGGGTAATCAAAAGCCTTACCAATTACACCATGCCAAATTTAATAGAATTTGTTTTCGAATATCAACCCTATCAGGGGGCTATTTATGTGGGTTTTCTGTAAAAATATACACAAAACAAAAAGGCACTCTGTGCAGAGTGCCTTTTTGTCATACTATAAATAATCTCAATTACCTTGCTACAACTATTTTAACTGTTTTAGAAGCATCTCCTGCTAAAATGCGGCAGAAATAGATGCCCGGCTGCAGGTCGGAAACAGGGATTACCTGATTTACGATATTTACTCCTCCGGCTAATTTCACTTCTTTTACAATTCGTCCGGTTAAATCCGTTAAAGCTACCGAATAACCCGTGGTATTATTGCGGAAATGAGGATTTACTAAGCGAATGTTTATTTCGTTAGCGGCAGGATTAGGGAATAAGGTAATGTCGGCATCCGACAAAATATTGCGGATGGAATTAGGGCCATAATTAGTTTTGAAACCGGCAATATCATCGCGGTTGCGCGGGAATAATTTCCAGTTGCTGAAACTATAAGTTAATATCCCTTTCATGTAGGCATATTTTTTATTCAGCACAAGTGAATCTGTATTGAAATTGGCCGGAATATCATTTGACTGATCATCGGCACGCAAACCTGTAGTTGATAAGGTATCTTTCCTGAAAGCCCATTCGCCAAAATTACTTGGAGCATCGGCATTTAAATTCACCACATATACCGAATCAAACTCTACCAGCATGGCTTCATAAGGTTCGGTGTAGGCTGCCACTTTTAAGCGTACCGAGTCAATTGGTAAGTTGCTTACAAATGCCGGAAGTGTTTTTCCGGTGCCGGCTACAGTATGATTAGAGTTACCCGCGTTGTACAACGTGGTAACATTAAAATTCTCGCGTACAATACACGAAGTAATAATGATTGAATCTCCTCTGTTCCACTGGTCAATTCCATCTCCTACGGCAGGTTGTACAAAAATGGCCGAGTTGGGTCCGTTTCCGCTTTGAATTGTAACTAAGCCCAAATCATCCGACTTGGTAGTTGAGGTTACGATTCCTTTCACCGAAATACCGGTGATTGTATCTCCCGTCCAGATGGAGTTGCCGCTTGTAAATGGCGAGTATTGTAATTGTTGTATAGTGGTTACTCCCGCATCAGTTACAATATATGCACAGTTGGTAGCTAATGAGTCGGGAGAGTAAGAGGAAGTATTTGAATTATCGGTTGCTTTGATATAATATTTTACAATGCTGCCATTGCTTTGGGCCGGAATACTTGCCTGCCAGATTCCATCCGTTACACTTCCTGAAATTCGAGACATGATTACCGGATTAAAACTTCCGCTTCCAACCGCATAAAAAAGTGTGGCCGCTGAAACAGTAGTATCATCAATAATACGTGCACTGATAACAACAGGATTTGCTGAGGTTGCAATTACCGGATTACGTGGCAAACGAGTGATGGTAGGTGCCACTCCCAGTACCGGACCAAGATCAGATAATACCAGCGGGCTGATCACATATTGCTGAGTTCCGGTAGCGGTAACATAGGTTTCGGTAATTACGCCTCTCACATAAGAGAAGGTTACTCCTATTTGCGGAGGAGCAAAATACGGAGTACCGGGAATAGCAGGTGGTCCAACGGTATCTTCCAGATTATCGTTTCTGAAATAAGCCGAGAAATCGTAAACCGATATTTTGTTTCCGTTAGCATCCTGCAACGACCATGTCCAGCGGGTGCCGGCAGGAGTTCCTGTACCGGTACGATCTACCACTGTTACATTTTTTAATTCTACATACACTCCTTCGTATTGTTCACCGGTTGCAGGTTGTGCAATCATAGTTCCGCTGCCATTGTTTTTCATTAACTGATCCACGGTAACCACAGTTGGGGTAATAGTTACAGGATTCAGGTTAATAATTTCGGCAGGATAAGGAAGTATATTGAGTTGAGTTTCTCCGGTAGTAGTTGGTCCACCGGTACCATTAAAGTTTTTGAGTACACCTACGTACCGAACTTTTAATCCTTTAACTGAACTTTGATAAAACTGGGTAGCCGATTTATAAGTTGAAAGTCCGCCCGACCAGCCACTCACGGTGGAAGGATCACACATCACTTCAATTCCGCTCCACGGGCCGCCATTTGCATTTTGAATAAATGTAGCTTTTCTGTTTACTGAAAGCCCATAATAGCGGGGGTCAAATGCTACTATACCTTCCACCTGTACAGTATCTCCGTAAATCGGATCTTTTGCTACCGGATTTTGATAGTCAGGCCGCGTATTTCCGGAAGCTAATTTTTGGGCACTTACAAATTGTAAGCTGTCAATAGAAATAAGCGGATAAGGATATAAAGAAGTGGCTTTGGCGTAAGCCAGAACAAAATCACCAAATGAAGTAAAATTGGTATCTGAAAGAATAGTTCCTGAATTATTGGCTGAGCCCATTCCGCCTAAATCTAACCAGCTACCCGAGCCATTATCTTTCACTACTCTCAGTTTTGACGAATCGGCAGCGAAATCCACTCCGTTATTTCCATAACTCAATTGAACTCTTGCCGCTGAAACTGATGCTCCGGCTCCTTTTGAAATAGTCCAGTACCTAAGTGAAGAAATTGAATCGATGGTTGAAGGAAGGCTTCTGTTGGGAGCAGATGAAGTAAATAACTCAGCCCGGTAAGTAGTGGCAGTAGCGGCAGATTGAGTTACGGTTAATGATAACGGCCTGTAAGTAGTGCCTTTTCCTAAAGGAAAGGCTTTGGTGGTTTGGCTGGCAGAAGCAACCGTGAATTCAACCGGACCGTTGATAAATTTAGTATTATCGGCACCGTTTACAACGGAGTTGCTTCCCAATATTAAATAACCTGCATTACTTGTAATCAGTTTCCCGTTAGTAAATGTTAAATTACCACTTAGCTGATGGGTGTCGTTTAACTGCACATTAAAAGCATTATTAATAATTAAATGAGCGGGTTCCGAAGTTTTTGGAAACTCATTATTGGATGTAGTTTGAATAGCAGTACCGGCATATTCTAACGAAGCCGATGAACCATAACCAAGCGTATTGGCTCCAAGTGTTAATGCACCCTGTATCATTTTTACTGTGTTAGATGCAGTTCGGCTGGCATGTAGGGTTAATCCTGCCGCATTATTTAAAATGAACCCTGAAGGACCATTAGTTGCAGGATACTCTGTATCGGAAGAAGTTTGTGCCGAAGTACCAGCGTACTCAACCAATGCATTTGAACCGTAAGTAAGCGTATTGCTGTTTAATGACAGTTGATTGTTTGCAGTGAGTGTTAAAGAACCATTAACAGTGATATTGCGTGGAAGAGAGAGGTTGGCCTCCAAACGCAAGTTGGTATAAGTACTAATAGTTGCTGCTCCGGATATTCCTCCGTTTCCTAAGAGCTGACCATTTGCGGAAACAACTGTACCGAGTAAGCTCACTGATGATGCAGCTATTGAATTAGTGGCAGTTCCCGAAGGCAATATTACTCGCCCGCCAGCCTCAAGCAAAAATGAGCCAAAGCGCTCTGCGGCTGTTCTGGCCATTGCAGTTTGGTTCATAATAAGCGTTCCTTGTGCCTGAATCGTGAGTTTGCCTGTTCCGGTTGTACCGCTGTCGGGCCTCAAAGCACCACCAACTCCGGCATCCATTAATAATATCCCTTTTGAAACAATTATATTCCATGACCGCATATTGGTTTTTATGGTGATGGTATCGGTTGCTGTGGCTGTGTTTACCTTTAATGTCCAATTAATACAATTAAGAGGTACGCCCCATTCTCCTGTTAAGGTTCCCGCACGCGATGTTCCTGCAAAAGTTAAACTTCCACTTCCTGTAGTAACCAAAAACCTCAGCGAATTGTTTAATCCGGTAGAGGGGGTACCGGGAACGGTTCCTTTTGACCCGCTATAAGTTTGAATTATCCCATACACACTTAATGTATTGCCTCCTATATAAAGACGAGCACTATCTGCAGCATCAATTTGTGCATTGAGGTGCAAATCGAAGCAAGATCCGTTGGCAGTCATAAACACGGAATCTCCGTCTTGTATCCAAACTGAATTGGAAGAAGTTGGTACTCCCGTTGCGGGGTCCCACGAAAGTGTACTCTGATTAAAAACCTCCCAGGTTGAAGCAGCATTCCAATCACCCGATTGTTTGCTCTTGAAATCACCGTTCACCAGAGCAAATCCGCTCAGAGAACTTAATAGTAGTAGAAGTGTAAAAATTCTTTTCATATTGATAAGCGATTAATTGTACAAGTTAGTCAATTACTTTAATATTACAAATTTACCCGTCTGAATTTGTCCGGTAGCTAAATCTTTCACTGCAAAAATATATATGCCCTGACTAATTTGATTTTTGGTTTCAGTCAGCATATCCCATGCATGCTCTCCCCCCGACATGACAATATTCTTTGAGCCCGCATAATTTTCAAACCAGCGGCTGTCCTCACCTGCATAGGTTGTGCCATTATGCGAAATTTTATTAACCATGTCTCCCGATGAAGTATAAATACTTATTTCGCATCGCTTAGGTAAATTGTAAAAGTATATCTTTCTGGTTCTTGAGGTGGTTCCATCCCAAAGTGCCGAACCTTTATACGGATTAGGATACACCCCGATGGCCGGTTTGTTATTTTTACTTTCAATCGGATTTGGTTCTGTACCCGTAAAAATATGATAAGAATTTTCTGAAAATGACGACTCCAGCGACTCTAAGTTCAAATCCGCATCGCCCTTATCAAAAGCAGTTAACAGAACAAGGTATTGCCATCCGTTCATTAAGCCTGTGAGCCGGTAATGAAAATAAAATGTATCGTTTTCTATTACCACAGGTGCCGGTAGCTGAATGGATGAAAAACCATTATTAAATCCTACGGTATTTCCGGCTGAATCCCATTGCGCAATTAAATTTGCTTTATCAAGCAGGTTGGTCGATTTATCATCCCCGATATTGGTTCGATATAACCGGAAACCTTCAAAATCTTTTTTCTTTGAAATAGGGTCTATTGATTCCATGGAGTTTTTACCCCAGTAAATATCCAACTGATTATCTCCCGGAATCATTTTCACCAGCGGGTCGGCCGGTGGTTCGGGTAAAATATATCTGTTTAAAACAGCATTTCCGTTTAAATCCTCTCCCGCATCAAGTATTCCGTTTTCATTTAAATCTTCACCCAAATAGGTTCGTTTAGCCCATGAAAGGTGATCAGTTAATTCCTTTCGTGCAGTTGTATTATCCTTGTTTAGCGGATCGCCCGATTCTTTTTGTTTGGCACAAACCATGGCTACCACAAACTTAATTTTCTCTCCGGGCAGTACCTTGGGTATGCTTCCTATTGAAATAAGTTGTATCCAGTTACCGGTAACCGTATTGGGACCCGTTAACACTTTGGCAGAATCCGTTGGTGTTTTGAGTTTATAATAACGCTCCTGATCATTGGCCGGAGAAGTATAGGGCGCTGTAGTTGAATTGTAATACCAGAAATTAGGATTAATCACCGGAGTTAAATACCCCGAGTCGGTAAATTGTTTTGAATTATTGGGATGAAAATATTTTCCCCTCCATTCAACTCCCAGCAACTGACAGGCTGCATATGACTGGGTGTAATCTACATCATCGCCAGCGGCCTGATACACATAAATGGCTCCGGCATTTTTATCATACCCGCCCCTTCCTTTATTAAAAAAAGCGGTTCCGTTATCCTGAGTTACATTTATATTTCTAACCACCATATCACTCCACATTCCTAAATAAACGGAGTCCCAGGTATTGGTTGAATTATTGGTGATTTCATAATTGAGGATTACAAAAAAATCGGCATACGAGTAATTCCATGAATAGCTCTCAAGACGTACATCGGCAAATAAAGGATTGGTATGATTGGTTATTGGAATATTTAATCCCGGCACAATTACATTTTTATCTGTAAACCCAACAACAAAGTCCTGATGAGAAACAGCAGATGGA
>Ga0268298_10003815_pt1 | contig 15098 bp, 15 predicted proteins | sample WWTPWeurt_MetaG_FD_194462 | JGI IMG/M metagenome (GOLD analysis project Ga0268298, IMG submission 194462) | Activated sludge microbial communities from WWTP in Nijmegen, Gelderland, Netherland - WWTP Weurt | ecosystem: Engineered > WWTP > Aerobic digester > Activated sludge | place... | reverse complement strand
CGGAACCTCCTCTCTTCGCGCGGCGCTCTCGAGCATGCCGGGCCCCTCTTCAATGAACGTGCCATCAGCCCTGCACCTCGTAGGTCTTCAGCCAGTTCGTCAACGTCTGGTAGCTCGGCAGGCCCACCAGCTCCGTGGCCTTGGTCTTGTTGCCCTGCGCTTCGTCCATCGCGCGCTCGAGGTAGTGGCGCGCGACTTCTTTCAACAAGTCTCGCAGGTTGAAGCCGCCACCGAGGGGCCGCCCGAGCACCTCTGGTCGCGTGCTCTTGGCGACTGGAAGCAGCGCTTCGCGCACGTCCTCCGACGAGATCGCGGCACCGTCGCTCCAGATCGCGGCGCGGCGCAGGGTGTTGCCCAGCTCGCGCACGTTGCCTGGCCAGGAGTGCGAGAGAAGAAGATTTCTTGCGCCTGCGGAAAGCTTCTTCTCTCTGAAGCTGGGCTCGCTCTGGGCCTCGCGGTTCACCTGGACGAGCAGGTGGTCGATGAGCAGGCCCACGTCGCCCTGGCGCTCGCGGAGCGGCGGGAGCTTCAAGACGGCCACGGCGAGCCGCCTCGTAAGATCTCACCGAAGTTGGTCGGACCTGAGAGCTCGTGCGGCACGACCTCGACGCGCGTGTTCGTGCGGCCCCTGAGCCACTTGAGGTACGGCTGAACGAGGGTGTCGTCGTAGTCGGAGAGGAGGAAGGCCTCGTGGAAGTCGCGGCTGGCGAGCGCCTGCGCGATCGGTCCCTGGCCCACCGACTCACGCTCGGTGGGCACCCTCAGATCGGTCTTGCCGAGCCAGGCGACGAGGACGTTGCGCACCGGCGGAGGATACAAAAACGCTTACGGTACAACAAGAGGTCTTGTCAGGCGCAAACGCCGTAAACCACCGAAATGACGCGAGCACGAGGGACCGGAGCGGGGGCCCGCCGATTGGCGCGGCGGCTGCGATGAGGCCCGGCATCATGACGAACAAGAATCGCACCGAGCCCCTGTCTGTCTCCGTTCTCTTAAGAAGCTCGACCTGCTGCTGCGGAACGCGCGCAGCACGCTGACGGCGCTGAACGTCGAGGTGAGCGACGAGGCCATCGAGAGCGAGAGCTAGAAATGCAAAACCCCGAGAAGCTCGTGCCGCTCGGGGTTCCGTTTACCTGCTGGTCGCCCTTCTTAGCGCGACTCGAAAATGGCTCCGCAAATGTAGCGGTTCACCAACCCGTTCGCACGGCTCTCTGCGGGACAGGTTCTCTCCGCTCGCACCGTCCCGGAAATGCGAACGCTTGCGAATCCAGGTGGTTGGGGGGCGCGAGCCGGGACGCTCTCTCGGATTCGCGCTGTCCCGCGACAAATGCGGGGGCCAAGCGCGACAGGTGCGCCCACGTTGGCCACTGGCGCGGCGTCGGGGCGCGCGTGGCCCAGCGGTGCTCGGCGGCGGGGCGCGCCACACGGGCGCAACACCGCGCGATCACCCCGGCCCGAAGGTTCCCTGGAGGTATCCGACCGGGATGAGGCCCGAGAGCGTCTCGGCCCGGGTCACGCGGACGCCGGCAGCCTCGACCGCCTGCCGGAGGGACTTCGCCGTGAAGCGCCGGTGTCCTGGGAAGCCGGTCACGGCGAGCGCCCGTGAGACGACCCACGAGAGCGCCGTCTCGTCGTGACAGAACGTCGGGAGGACGACCACCCCGCCCGGCTTCAGCACGCGACGCAGCGCAGCCAGGGCGCCTGGGAGGTCCGGCACGAGATGGAGGACGTTCGCGGCGACGATCGCGTCGAACTTTCCGTCTTCGAACCGGAGCGCATAGAGGTCGGCTTGCTCACACCGCACGTTGGTCACCTCAGCATCTCGCACGCGCCGCTCGAGCGCGGCGACCATCACGGCCGAGTAGTCCGTGGCGACGACCTCTCGCGCGGTCGTGGCGAGCGCACGCGTGACGAGGCCGGTCCCGGCCGCCACCTCGAGCACGCGATCTAGGCCGCGAGTCGCCTCGCAGGCCAGCTCGACCATGCGCGGGATCGGGCGCCCGAGCAGCGACATGGATCGATCGTAGTTCTTGGCATGCCTGTCCCAATAGCTCCTGTCGCTGTCGTTCATGTCGTTCACCGTCGGTCTTTCGTGCCGGGAGTTTTCATCGCGTTCGCGACGAGCGGCCTACGATGAGTTCGAAGCCCGGCACTTGTTGAGAGCCGCCCGGATCGAAGGCGATGGTCAGTCGATGCGCTCCAACGCCCGTTGAAGCTTCTCGCGGGCATCCTTAGCGATCGCCTCGAGCGGAGCCGACTCGCGCGCAAGGGTCTGAAGGGGATCCACGATGTTCACGACCGTCCGTCCGTCATCTCCCTCGTAGATGATGACGTTGCACGGGAGCATCACGCCGGCGTCGATCTCCGTCGACAGCGCGCGGTGGGCGAGCGTCGGGTTGCACGCGCCGAGGATTCGATACTTCCGAAAGGAGACCTGCAGCTTCTGCGCGAGCGTCTTCTGGACATCGATCTCCGTGAGAACGCCGAAGCCCTCGCTCTTGAGCGCCTCAGGCACCTTGGTCAGGGCGTCGTCGAACGACATCGCCAGGGTCTTCTTCATGCCGATATTCATGGTTTCTTCCTTTCGTGTTCGGTCGAGCCTGTGCCCAAGGGGATGACCTGGCGAAACTTGCCGCCGGTCGACTGCTCCGGGGGTTCCTGTGCGCGCTCGACGGTGACGTGTCCAAGCTTGCGCTCCGCGAGCAGGTGCTGGATGTCGGTCTGCAGCGAGTGCCACACGCGTTCCGTGTCGATGCCAGCGACCATTCGCAGGCGGACTCGCAGGTTGGTCGGCGAGGCCTGCACGATCTGGAACAGCTCGATGCCCGGCCGGTCACCAAACAGCCCGAACGCGAGCGGCGGGATCGCGACCCGCTCACCGCCTTGCGTGAAGAAGGTCAGCACGTCTGCCGCGCGGCCCTGGACGCGAATCGCCGGCAGCGGATTGCCGCATGGGCACGCATCGGGGCGCTGGAGGACGCTGTCGCCGAGATCGTAGCGGAGGATCGGCTGCGCGCGGTTGACGAGGTTGCTGATGAGGACCGTGTGCGAGTGTTGGCCCGGTGGCGTCGGCCGGTGGTCGGCATCGACCGGCTCCAAGAGGACCCAGTCGGCGTTGACGTGCAGCCAACCCTCGCGGCACATGTAGCTGAGATGCATGCACTCGCAGGCCGCGTAGCTGTTGCCAACCTTGGTGCCGAACGCCCTGGCGATCCGGTCGTATTCAGCTAACGGAAGCCCCTCGGCCGAAAGCACCATGAAGACGGGATTGATGTGAAGTCGGCCGGCCTCTTGCTCGTCGGCGAGCAACGCGGCCAAGCTCGCGTAGGGCGCAACGGCGGCCGGCTGAAAGCGGTTGAGCTCTTTGACAAGCTCCTGCATCGGCATGTGCACGGAGAGGGCCTGGATCCGCTGTGCGCGTCGGGGCTCCTTGCGCAAGCGAGCAGCGGCGGTAGCGGAAGCGAAGTGGCCACCCGTCGCCATCAGCATCGACATGCGCCCGCCGCGGGCGAGGAGCCGCAGTACATCGGCGGCGGTGAGCCAGGCGCTGAACCATCGGAAGAGTGCAGCGCTGACCACGGCCATGGTCCGGTCGTCGTAGATGAAGATCCCTGGGGTCCCCGTCGTGCCCGAGGTGGTGGACACGATGTACTTCCCCAGAAACCGCTCCCCGATGAGCTCTGGGTTGTCGATGAACGCGCGCGCCTGTTCGAGCGTGACGTCACGGTCGGTGGCCCAGTCGTCGAAGCGAGCCATCAGCTTCTTCTTGTCGGTGATCGGCAGGCTGCGCGCATCCTCGATCCGCTCCGGCAGGTCCCGGTAGAGCTCGCGATAGTAGGGCGAGTTGGCGCGGGCAAATGCCACGATCTCGGCGAAACGGGCGCGCTGCCGCTCGGCGATCGCGGCCGCGCCTCCTTTCAGCGTTCGGCGGGCATCGAGGATCAAGGGAAGGACACGCGGGCTCGTCGTGCTCATGCTGCGGCTCCTTCGCTCGGCGCACGCAGCAGCCTGAGCCCGCTGCCGATGACGATAAACTCGCTGATCTCATGAACGAGGACCGCCACCGGAAGGCTGAACACGCCCGCCACCGCGCCGACTGCGAGCGTGCCGATCACAATGATGGAGAGCACGAGGTTCTGCCGAACGACCTGCTGGGTGCGCTGAGCAAGCGCGAGCGCGAAGGCGAGGCGACGGAGGTCATCCCCCATCAACGCGACATCTGCCGTCTCGAGGGCTACGTCCGTGCCAGCTGCGCCCATGGCTACTCCGACGGTCGCCTGCGCGAGCGCAGGAGCGTCGTTCACTCCATCGCCGACCATCGCGATCGGTCCCTTGGCAGCGAGGGCGCGGATCTCCGCGAGCTTGTCTTCCGGCTTCATCGCGCCGTGGAAGCGCTTGATGCCGAGCGTCGACGCCACACGTTCGACAGCGAGTCTCTGGTCGCCCGAGAGTACGATGAGGTCCACCCCACGCGCGTACAGCAGACGAACGGCTTCGGAGGCGTCGTCGCGCACGGCATCCTGCACGGCGACCACACACCAGATGCGCGAGGACGTCCCAGCGACGATGACCGTCTTGCCGGCCTCCTCGAGGCGCCGAACCTCTGCCGTCGCCTCATCGGCGTTCGCAGCGGTGCCTTTGAATAGGCCGAGTTGACCGACCAGGACTTCCACTCCATCGAGGGTCGCGAGGACGCCCGCGCCTGGCAACGCACGCACGTCGGCGGCCTCAGCGATGGCCACGCCGAGGGCACGAGCGTGCGCCACGATGGCTCGTGCGACGGGATGCTCACTGCGCGACTCGATGCTCGCGAGGCGAGACAGCATTTCGCTCTCGGCGTGAGGACTCGCGTCCAGCCGAACGATGTCGGTCACGACAGGCTCGCCGCGCGTCAGAGTGCCGGTCTTGTCGAGCGCGATGATCCGGATCGTGGCGAGGCGCTCAAGGATGACACCGCCCTTGATGAGGACGCCGTTGCGAGCACCTGTCCCGAGCGCCGCGACGAGCGTGATCGGCACCGAGATGACGAGCGCACATGGCGCAGCCGCCACGACGAAGACGACCGCCCGATGCAAGGCCGCGGTCAGCGAGAAGCCGAGCGCGAACACCAGCACGGCTGCGACGAGCGCGCCGCCGACGAGGACCGCTGGGCTGTAGCGCGCGCCGAAGCGTTCGATGAAGCGCTGCCTTTCACCCTTCTTCTCCTGCGCCTCCTCCACGAGGTGGATGATCTTCGCGACCGTGTTCTCCTGGTACGTCTTCGTGGCGCGCACCTCGATCACGCCGTCGGCGTTGATCGTCCCCGCGAACACCTCGTCGCCTGCGGCCTTCTTCACAGGGACGCTCTCGCCGGTGACCGGCGCCTGGTCGATCGACGTCTCTCCTCGCACGACTTCGCCGTCGGTGGCGACGGACTCCCCGGGACGCACGATGAACACGTCTCCCACGGCGAGGCTCTCGACGGGGACCTCCACGTCGACACCGTCGCGACGCACGAGCGCCACCCTGGGAACGAGCTTCATCAAGGCGCGCACAGCCGCCCGCGTCTTCTGCTCGGTGAAGCCCTCCGCGGCCTCGCTGATCGAGTACAGGAAGACCAGCATCGCCGCCTCGAGCGGCTCACCAAGCGCCGCCGCGCCGAGGGCCGCCGTGGACATCAGCACCTCGATCCCGACGACCCGCTTTCTCCAGAGCTTCTCGAGTCCCTCGCGCGCAAAGAAGTACCCGCCGACGAGGATCGCGAGCCCCAATGCCACAAGGCTGGGCCAGCCGACAGTCAGGGTCCGAGAGAGACCCCAGCCGATCGCGAGGAGCACGCCTGACGCGGCGGATGCGAGAACCTTCGGGCTCCACAGGCGCGGCGCATCGCGCTCGGCCTCACGGGCCACGGGGAACCCGAGCGAGGTCAGCGCCCCCTCAAGCGCCTCGCGTGAGGTCTTCGCGGGCTCGAACATCAAGGCCACCTTGCCGGCCTTCGGGAACGTCCGAACCTCGACGACGCCTTCGTGACCCCGGAGGCCCGCCTCGATCTTCGCCGCCTCGTTCTCGCAGTCGAGGTGCTGCACACGCACCTCGAGTTTTGTCGTTCCACCGCTCATGACTGACCTTCCTGTGGCGTATCCACCGCCTCGACGGAGCCCCGTATGTGTCCAGTCCGAGGGTGCTTTCGGCCTCCGAACCAGCTGTAGACCGCCGGCAGCACGAAGAGCGTGAGCAGCGTGGACGACAGGATGCCGCCGATGACGACCGTCGCGAGCGGGCGTTGAACCTCAGCGCCCGAGCCATGGGAGAGCGCCATCGGCACGAACCCCAGCGCTGCGACGAGCGCCGTCATGAGGACCGGACGCAGTCGCTCTACGGCGGCGCGCTTCACGGCCTCGGTAGCGGTCGCGCCCTCCTCCTCGTGTTGGCGCGCGGTGGACACCAACACAAGGCCGTTCAGCACGGCGACGCCGAAGAGCGCGATGAAGCCGACGCCCGCCGAGATAGAGAGCGGCATGCCGCGGAGCACCAGCGCTGCGATGCCGCCGGTCACGGCGAACGGCACGTTCAAGAAGATGATGGCTGCGGGCCTGGCCGCGCCGAAGCTCGTGTACAGCAGCACGAAGATGAGCAACAGGGCGAGCGGGATGACCAGCGTCAGGCGCGCCGTCGCCGCCTGGAGGTGCTCGAACTGCCCGCCCCATTCGAGGCGGTACCGAGGCGGGAGTGGAACCGCCCGATCGACCCTGCGCTGTGCATCTGCGACGAACGACGCGATGTCGCGGCCGCGCACGTTCACCTGAACAGTGACGCGTCGTTCGAGGTCCTCGCGACCGACCTGTGCCGGCCCTGTCTCCTCCTCGAGGTCGGCGACCTGCGAGATCGGCACGGTCTGTCCGGCGCTCGCCGCGACGGGGAGCGACTCGAGCAATGAGAGGTCGCGGCGCGTCGCCGGATCGAAGCGGACCTCCACTGCATACCGGAGGCTTCCCTCGTAGACCTGCGTGACCTGAATCCCGCCGAGCGCGGCGACCGCGTCGAGGACGTCTTGTACGCGCACCCCATAGCGAGCCGCGGCCTGTCGGTCGACGTGAACACGAAGCATCGGGAGGCCACTGATCTGCTCGGCTCGGACGTCTTGTGCACCGGGCACTTCTCGAAGGACGCGCACCAGTGCCTCCGAGCGCTCACGAAGTACCTCGAGATCCTCACCGTAGAGCTTCAGCGCGATGTCGGCGCGCGAGCCCGCGATGAGCTCGTTCATCCGCATCTTGATGGGCTGGGAGAAGCCGAAGACGATGCCTGGAACGTGCTCGCGAAGCGACTCCTCCATCGCCTCGACGAGCTCCTCTCTCGTGCCGTATCGCCAGGTGTCACGCGGCTTGAGCGCTACGAGGACGTCGGTCATCTCGACGCCCATCGGGTCCATGGCGATCTCGGAGCGCCCGGTCTTGCAGACCACGGTCTCAACCTCCGGAAACTCGCGCAGGGCTCGCTCGAGCGCCGTCGTTTGCCGTGTGGCTTCGGTGAGGCTCGTGCTCGGGAGTCGATAGACCTCAAGCGCGATGGCACCCTCGTCGAGCTCGGGAATGAACTCGGCGCCGCGGGTCGCCGCGACGCCAATCGCGCCGGCGAGCAACCCGACCGCGACGCTGACGGTCGCGACGCGGTGACGCAGGACCACGTCGAGCGCGCGAGCCAACCGATTGCGAAGCGCCGTGATCACTCGCCCCTCCGGCTCCTTCGGATGGAGCGGCAGCATCAGCGAGGCGAGGACCGGCGCCAGCGTGATGGACAGGACGAACGCGGCGGCAAGCGCGAAGACGACTGTGAGCGCCATCGGCCGGAACATCTTCCCCTCGATGCCCTCAAGCGTGAGGATCGGGAGGTAGACGATCGCGATGATGAGCTCTCCGAAGGCCGTGGCGGTTCGCACCTCGAGCGAAGAACTCAAGACCAGCTCGTCGCGCTCCGCGGGCGTCAGCGCGCGACCCAAGGCATGGGAGCGCTCACTCATGCGCCGCACGGCGTTCTCGACGATGATGACGGCGCCGTCCACGAGCAGACCGAAGTCGATGGCCCCGAGGGACATCAGATTCCCGGACAGCCCCGCTGCGCGCATCCCGAGAAAGGCGACCAGCATCGAGAGCGGAATCAGACTCGCCACCACCAGGCCCGCTCTCAGGTTCCGCAAGAACAGAAAGAGGACGACGATCACGAGGAGGCCGCCCTCGGCGAGATTCCTGGCGACGGTGGTGATCGTGCTCCGAATCAGCTCGGTACGGTCGTAGAAGGGGGCGATGGTGACGCCTTCGGGCAGCGTCGGCTGGATCTGCGCGACGCGCGTCCGCACGCGATCGACGACCGCGCGCGAGTTCTCTCCGAGCATCATCATCACGACGCCCGCGACGATCTCGCCGTTGCCGTCTCGCGTGACTGCGCCGTGGCGAACCGCCGGTGCGAACGCGACGCGGCCGAGGTGTCGAGCCAGAATGGGGGTCCCGTCGTCGCCGTTGGCGATCACCGTGTCGCCCAGGTCGTCGAGCGTCCCGATCAGGCCGTCGCCCCGCACCAGGAGTTGCTCGCGATGGCGCTCGATGTACGCGCCTCCGGCGCTCCCGTTCGAGCGTTGGAGCGCCTCGATCACGTCGCGGAGAGACAAGCGGTGCGACTGGAGCAGGGCCGGATCGAGTTCGAGCTGGTAGGTCCGAAGCTCGCCGCCGAACGTGTTGATCTCGACGACCCCAGGCACGCTCTTGAGCTGCGGTGAGATGTACCCTTCCAGGATCGACCGCAGCTCCATCGGCGAACGGCCCGGGCCCCGTACCTCGAACTGGTAAACCTCGCCGAGGCCGGTGGAGAGTGGCGCGATCTCCGGAGTGCCGTACCCCTCCGGGATCGCGTCGCGTGCCTCCTGGAGTCGCTCCGCGACGAGTTGACGTGCGCGGAAGATGTCGGCGTCGTCCTCGAAGACCACCGTGACCTGCGACAGTCCGAACTTCGACACGGAACGAAGGTCGGTGACCTGAGGCAGACCGCTCATCGAGCGCTCTACGGGGACGGTCACGAAACGCTCGACCTCGAGCGGTCCAAGCGCGGGCGCGTTCGTCAGGATCTGCACCTGGACGTTCGTGATGTCCGGGACTGCATCGATCGGAAGGGTGCGTGCGGCGTTAACCCCGAGCGCCGCGACGACGGCCGTCAGCACCAGGACAAGAAATCGGTTGCGGAGAGACCACTGGACGATGTGTTGCAACATCTCAGTCGTCCTCGTCTGCGAAGGATGAGCGTTCGAGCTCGGCCTTGAGAGTCAGGCTGCCATCGGCGACGACCTCTTCTCCTTCTCGAAGGCCGCTCTGAATCTCGACGGTCGCGGCCGTGCGCGCGCCGACGCGCACGCGTCGAACCGCGAAGGTCCGATCGGCGCCCCGGACGAAGACGACCTCCTCGCCAGCGACCCGCTGGAGCGCGGCCGCCGGAATCGTCAGCGCGGGCCGATCGTCCTCGGCCGGCTGGGTAGCCTCGTCCCCGAGCAGCCGCGCCCGACAGAACATGCCGGGGCGAAGCGTGTGATCCTCGTTCGACACTACGACGCGCACTCGCGCGCTTCGCGTTCGGTCGTCGAGGAGCTCCCCGACGTGCGTAACCCGCCCGCGAAGGTCGCGCCCCGGAAGCGCGCCCAGCGTGATGGAGACCTCCTGCCCGACCGCCACTCGTCCGAGATCCCGCTCATAGGCGGTGAGCACAGCCCAGAGCTCGCCGAGGTCTGCGACGGTGAAGAGGGTGGCCGCCGCGTCGACGTTCTGGCCGACGATCGCCTGCCGCGCGACGACGATGCCCGCGATTGGACTTCTCAGCGTGACCGTCGAGCCCGCGGAGTCCGTCGCTCCTGGGGCGCCGAGGCCGAGCGCCACGAGCGCACCGCGGGCGGCTTCCAGGTCGGCGCGAGTGGCGGCGAGGTTCGCGCGCGCCGCCTCGAAGTCGGCCGCAGAGGAGATGCGATCCTGGCGAAGAAGCTCCTGCCGTTGGTAGGTCGCCTGGGCTTGCTCGACTCGCGCGGCAGCAGTGATGTACGCGCCACGCGCGCGACCATATTCGCTGCTGTCCACGCTCGCGAGCGCAGCGCCGCGCTCGACGCGGTCGCCTACGTTGACGTTCACGCGCGAGACGCGCGCGGCCGTACGGGGGCCGACCATGGCCATCCGATCGGGCGGCACGACAAGCTCTCCGACCAACGCGATGTCGCGGGAGAGACGACCGCGCGCGACCCGCGCGACCTCGAGGTGCGCTGCCTCCAGCGCCTCCTCGCTCAGTCGGACTGTCTTCGCAGCGCCTTCTTCCTCTTCACGGTGCTCGCCTGCCTCTTCACGGTGCTCGCCTGCTTCTGCGTGACCTTCCGTCGACGCTCCTGAAGGATGGCGCATGCGGGCGAACACGAGCCCGGCGACGCCCACGGCGAGCGCCGTGAGCGAGACGGCGATGATCTTCTTGCTGCGAGTCATCGGAGCACCCCCAGCGCGCGCTGCAGCGAAATGCCGGCATCGGCGAGCTCAACGAGCGCATCGAACTGCTCGCGACGCGTGTCCGCGAGCTCACGCTGCACGACCAGCACCCGCGTGAGGTCGCTCTGACCGAGCTCGAATGCGCGTTGCGTGAGGCGAAGCCCATCTTCGATCGCGGGGATGGCGTCCGTTTCGAGAATGTGAAGTCCGTCGAGGGCCGCTTGATAGCGTCGTCGTGCCACTCGCACCTCGGCGTCGATGCGAATGGCGAGAGCCTCGCGCTCAGCTTCGAGGCGCTGCGTCCGAGCCTGCGCGATCGCGATCGGTCCCTGGTTTCTTTGAAAGATTGGAAGCGGCAGACCGATGCCGAGGAGAAAGACGTTGTTTCCTTCCTCGCGCTGATACGTCGTCCGTAGGACCGGGACCGGCCACGCCGCACGCTGCTCAGCGTCGACGTCGAGGCGGGAAGCCCTCAACGCGGCGTCCGCGGCGACGATCTCGGGCCGATCCGTCGGCGCCGTGCGCAAGAGAGCGTCGGTGAACTCGGAGCTCACCGATCCGAGCTCGCCCGTGACCTCCACTGAACGATCTCCTGGGATCCCAAGGATGCCCTTCAGCGCGGTGACGCTCATCTCGCGGTTGGCCTCGGTCGTCGTCACGGCCCGCCGCGCACGCGCTGCGGAAACCCGCAACAGCGCGACATCGGGGTCGCCGATCTCCCCAGCGTCGCGGCGACGCTCGGCGGTACGCAGAAGTGCGGTCGTGAGATCGAGCTGCTGGCGCGCCCAGCGGTCCTCGGCGGTCGCGCGCAGTGCCCGGTAGTACGCGGCGAGCGCCTCTGCGAGAGCTTGCTGCTGCGACGTCCCGACGAGCGATTCATCGCGCGCGATCGCGCCGCGAGCGGCGTCGATCTCGGCGCCCCGACGCCCATAGATCTCGAGCGGTATCCCGAGCGACACCTCCGCGTCAGGGATCGTGTCGTTCGGACGGAATCGCGGCCCAGCTGCCACGTCCAGCCAGGGCGACTGACGAAGCAGCACCTCGGCGCCCACGAGTTGACCTCGGCTCTCGCCGACTCGTCGAGTCGCGACGATCACGTCCGGGCTCCGACTTCGAGCCAACTCAGCGACCTCTGCGCGGCCGAGTCGAAGAGGCGCTTCCTGTGCCTGAGCGCGCAGCGATACCAGCGCGAACGACAGGACGAGCCCGCCGATGAACCATCGAAAGACAATTGCAGTAGACAAGACACATCACTCCTCCGCGTCGCCTGCGCGACGCCAACAAGCCTCTGGAACACGCACGGTTGATTCGGGCGGGTTCAGGCTCGCGGAGGGTGAAAGACCTCGTTGGCGCTATCGCGCGAATGGCAGGTATCGACGGGGGGCGCGGCCGGCGCTCCGCAGAGCGGGGGAGGCGCCGTCACCTGCACCATCGCAAGTGGCGCCGGCACGGACGGAGCGAGCTTGGCGCACAACCCGTGGGAGCAGTTCGGCGGGCAGTGCTTTTGCCCATCCGAACCGTCGCAATCAACCGAACACGCGACGGGTTCGCCGGTCACGAGTTCCACGGCCAACTCGGGGAGCCCACTCGCGACGAGCGCAACAAAGGCCGCGATGATGATCGCGAACCACGAACGCGAGACCGATCGGCGTCGCACGCGCCTCGTCATCGCGATCGCTCCTGGTGCCGCGCGAAGGCCTCGCAGACGGCGCGCTCGAGCGTCGGGCTCTCGAGGCGGTAGTACGCGAGCTTGCCCTGCATCCGGCACTTCACGACGCCCTCGCGCCGCAGCCGCTGCAGCTGCTGCGACGTCGCGGGCATCGATCGCCCGAGCACGCGTGAGAGATCGCAGACGCAGAGCTCGTGGAACGAGAGCGCGTAGAGGATGCGCAAGCGCGTGGGGTCAGCGAGCAGGGCGAACTCAGCTGCGGTGCGTTCGAGGATGTCCTCGTCCGGCATCGCAGCGAGAACGTGGGCGACGTTCTCCTCGTTCACGAACTCGACGCCGCACGTGTCCGCGTCGTCCGAGGCGGACGGCAGGCGAGCACGATCGGCGCGGTTCGTTTCCACGAGTTCGAAAACTAGCAACCTTGGAACCGACCGTCAACGGTGTCGCAGTTGGTCCTACTTTTGGGGCGGGCAACGGCCGCTTTCTTCCAAAAGCGGCTATTTCGCGTCGGGGTGCCGAGCGCTCACCCCACCAGCTTCGTGATGAGCGCCATCCCCCGCGCGGCCTCTGCGGGCGTCGCGTCGGCGAGCTCGAGGTACACGCGCCCGCTCTCGTTGAAGTCCTCGGTGTTCACGCACCAGCGCTCGCTCGCGGGTGGCCAACTCGATCTCGGCGGCCAGCTTGTGCAGCGCGGCCTTCACGACGCGGTAGCTGGTGCCCTTGGGGAAGCGGAGCGCGATCTGCGGCTCGGGCGTTCCGTAGCGGCTCTCGCCCTGGCTCACCGTCTTCGTCGCCCGCGTGTTCTTCGTCGTCGTGCTCATCGTCGTCCTCCGTGGCGCGTCGTGCGAAGTGCCCGTCGCGTGAGGACATACAGGCTTCCGTTTCGACCCATAGCAAGGCGGACGGATGTCGATTCTCGATGTTCTTTCAGGTACTTGGAGGCCGGGCGCCTACACGACGATGGGCAGCGACGACGTTGCGCCCGGGCGCGCCCGTGGCCCTTCGCGCGGGGCACGACGCCGGGCTGCGTGACGCGGCCACGTGGGCCAACGTCGGCGCCCGTGGCGCGCGTCAGAGTGCGACCACCGCGTAGCGCGAGCCGGGGTTCATCGCCTCGAGCTGGGCGCGGCGCTTCTCCGCGTCCTCGGCGGTGGCGAACGCGTCGTACTTCCAGTCGTTCCTGGTGGGCGCCATGCGGCTGATCGAGCCGTCCTTGTTCACCGACTTCACCATGAAGCGCGCGGTGGCTGCCGCCTGCTCGGTGGCGCGCTTAGCGCGCGCGTCGGCGTAGGCGCGGAAGGCGGTGGTGCTCTTGATCCTCATCGTCGTCGTCCTCGCGTTCGCGTCGAGCCCCGTGCCCGTCGCGTGAGGACATACAGGCTTCCGTTCGCGCCCGTAGCAAGGCGAAGAAGCGAGGATTCGACCTCGCGCAAGAACGCGCGATGTTCCGCGCGCTTCGGGCGTGGAGGCCTTCTGCCTACCCCTTCGCCGTGAGTCCGGTGCGGAGCATCTCGGCGACGAGCGACGCGGCCAGCTCCTCGTCGGTCTCGCCCTTCACGTCGAGCTCGACGTCCTCGAACTTGCGCGCGTTGGCGACGACCCACTCGATGTACTTCGGCACGGTGAAGTCCTCCACGCCGAACGCAATGTCCTGCATGGCCTTCACGATCTGCAGCGCGGTGCCTTGGAACACGCGCCCGTCTCTCATCACGATCTTCATGCTGCGGTCTCCTTTCGGCGCGAGCGCCAGTTGCCCGAGGCGATGACGGGACGACCCTCGACCTGCTCGGGCGGGAGGAGGTAGGTCTGGACGAGCGACCCGTCGTCGAGCGCGATGCCCGTGCGACGGTAGAAGCGCGGATGCCCTTCGAGCCGGTCAAGCGCGGCGAGCGTCGCCTCGTCGACCTCATACACCTCGCCGGCTACCGCGTGCGCGCCGCCGCTCACGAGACCCGGAAACGGTCCGAGGTCCCGCAGCTCGAACGCGGGCTCCGTGCGCGCGTTCGCGACAAATGGCGCGCCAGCCAGGACGCGGTGGTTCGGCTCACCGGCGAGGAGCGTGCCGTAGACGAAGACGCGCGTGGGTGCGCGACGCTGGCTCCGGGGCGCGCTCACGGCGACACCCCCGCTGCGCGAGCCAAGGGCTCGACGTCGAAGCCCAGGCGCGCGTACGCGTGCCAGAGCACGGTGAAGTAGCCGAGCGGCGGCGCCCACGCTTCAAAGCCGTCCTCGGGTTGGAGGTAGGTCATCACGCGGCGGCGGCCCCCGCTCTCGTCGCGCACCCACCGGATGACGCGCTCGTAGGCGAAGGGATGGCCCTCGAAGCGGTCGAGCGCGCGGAGGTCGACGTTGCCCAGCTCGTAGAGGAGCCCCTCGACGCACGCGCCCTTGGCGCGCACCACGCTGGCCACCGCGCCGCCCCAGCGATGGCTGAAGCCGCCGAAGGCCAGCGCGTAGTTCGGCAGCGTTGCCCGCCCAACCACCCGCGCGTTGGCGCAGCGCTCGCGCATCTGCGCGTCGTCGAGGTTCGAGCCGTAGGCGAAGTAGAGCACCGGGTTCATCTTCTCATCTCGCTTCGGGCAGTCGCCCGTCGTCGTCATGCATCGCCTCTGTTCCCCAACGAGTCCAGCGCCGGCTCGCGGTCCGGCGCTGGTGCGTCGGCGCCGGTCATGCTGCGCGGGCATCACCGACCTCCTCGCTCTCCGTCGCGGGCTGCGTGTCGATCGCCGGGCGGCGGTCGCGGCGCTCGCCCTTCCATGCCGCCGAGCCCGCGAGCTTCTTCGTGAGGTGCAGGCGCGCGGTCTTGAACTCGTCGCCAATCAGCCCGAGGTGCAGGAGCACCACCCGGAAGTCGTACTTCGCGGTGGCGGGGTTGAACTCCCGGCGCTTGCTCGATGCGGCCTTCGAGGCGAGGGCCTTGGCGGCCATCGCGAGGACCAGTTGCA
>Ga0268298_10003814_pt1 | contig 15099 bp, 10 predicted proteins | sample WWTPWeurt_MetaG_FD_194462 | JGI IMG/M metagenome (GOLD analysis project Ga0268298, IMG submission 194462) | Activated sludge microbial communities from WWTP in Nijmegen, Gelderland, Netherland - WWTP Weurt | ecosystem: Engineered > WWTP > Aerobic digester > Activated sludge | place... | reverse complement strand
CATCAAGGCGAAAAATCAAGAATTGAAAAACAATTCCCAATGCCTTGATCGTCACCATTCGAACCTCAAGACTATCAACAAAAAAGCCCTTGCTTTTGACAAGGGCTTCGGTGATCTGTTTGGGATTCGAACCCAAGACCCACGGCTTAAAAGGCCGTTGCTCTACCGGCTGAGCTAACAGATCGTTCCCCGATTAAAAAAATCGAGTGGCAAAGATACGTTTACCACGGTTTTTTCCAAAATATTTAGAGTTTTTGTAATGTTTATAAGTTCTTAACAAAGCTGATCGCTCGATAATTTGGACTTAATGCTCAAATCGGGTAAAACAGCTAAACGAAGCCCTTCCCGTCCTAAGACTACATTTGGAAAAACAGATTGACATTCAAAAAGGATGGGCTCCAAATCCTGATATCGCGACGAATAATGCCCTGTTAGCAAGCAGGATGCCTTGGCCTCGTGGGCCGTTCTGGCAGCTTGAAGAGCGGTGGAATGCCCATGTTCTTTGGCCATTTCTGCCAATTCGTGCAAGTAAGTGGTTTCATGATACAACAAACAGACTTTTTGAATAAAAGGCAAAAGATCCGGATTGTATCGTGTATCAGAACAATACGCATAAGACCTTATCGGACCACCCTGCTGAATAAGTTCGTCATTTTTAATGAGGAGTCCATTTTCCAGGTTGATATCCTGTCCTGCTTCGATCATTTTCCATAGTTTGTTCGGAATTTTCATTGCTTGGAGCTTTTGGATATTGAGCTTTCTTCTGGCTTTCCTTTCTGAGAAAAGGTACCCACAACAAGGCACTTTGTGATCCAAAGGCAAGCTTTTCACGCAGAGCTCGTCATTTTCCATTATCACTGCACCGTTAAAGTTGGAGATGGTGTGAACGGAAAGTGGATAGGGGGGTTGAAGACTGGTTTGTTGCAATGTTTGACGCAAGTATGGTTCAATTCCAGTAGGGCCATAAACATTTAATGGCTCTTCACGTCCCATCAATATATAACTGGTAAGCAATCCTGGCAGTCCATAAACATGATCTCCATGCAGGTGGGTAATAAAAATATCCTGAATCCTGGAGAGCTTGACCCCGTATTTCCTCAATTGAAATTGGGTTCCTTCACCACAATCCACCAAAAAGAATTTTTCGTGGATGTTGATCAACTGTGCAGACGGAAACCGGTTATGGGCTGGCAATGCCCCATTGCTGCCTAAAATGAGGATTTCGAAACTGCTGGAGTTCATTTATTCTTCCTCGTCTGAAAGATCGCGCTCGAGATCTTCCATATAAACGTATTCAATCGATTCTTCCAGAGTTGGAATGATGGTTAGAATCCCATCCAATTTAGAGATTTCAATCAATTTGTGGACACTATCACTTTTGATGTTGGTCATTACAAAACTTCCAAAATCCTTCCAAATTCTGTTGGCAGTTAATATAGAACTTAGGCCCGATGAGTCAACGTATTCAACCTGTTCCATATTAAAAATTAGGTTTCTTACCCCCTCATTGCGTAAGAAAACAAACTCTGATTTCAATTGGGGTGCAATCAACGAATTGAGGTTTTTTTCCTCCAGGGTAAATACTGCATACCGCTCTTGTTTATCGACCTGGTATTTCATGTGCTGCGAAATTATTATAATATCCTATTATATATAGATTTACCTATAGAAAAATATTAATATATAATATGGATTTAAACAAATTGTTTACCTTTGAAAGGCAAAAGTACTAAACTTTGGGGCAAGGCTATCCAAGTGCAGGTTATTTGATGTGATTTTGAACTTTCATTGTTTGTCAAACATTATATATTTGATTTTACCCAATTATTTGATCCTTAAATAAAAGACCGAAAGAGGTATCCATGAATAAAAAATTCTCCCAAAAAGTAAAAAAAGTTCTTGCCAATAGTCGGGAGGAATCGCTTCGCCTGGGACATGACTACATTGGTACAGAACACATTTTGCTCGGCTTGCTACAAGAACAAGACACCTTGGCTGTCAATGTTTTAAAGTCATTAAAAGTCGACCTCAATGACCTACGTTATAAATTAGAAGAGTCCATACCGGTTCGAAAGGGCAATGAAGCCACTTTTCAGGTAGGCAACTTACCGCTCAATAAACATGCTGAGAAAGTTCTAAAATTCACTTACCTAGAAGCTAAGGTCAACAAGGAAGAAGAAATTTTTCCTGAACATTTGATTCTCAGTTTGCTAAAACATCATGACAACCTGGCTTCCCAGATATTAGAGGATTTTAATGTGGACTACGAGACATTCCGGAGCGAAATGGAGTTTTTGTCAGAACAAGGCAACGATCATGACATGTTTGATGATCTCCCACAAAATGCAGCACAAGATCCTGATCCTTATGAAGACGAACCTGCACAAGGATCATATTTGAGGAAATCGGGATCTAAATCCCAAACTCCCGTATTAGACAATTATGGCCGGGACGTTTCCAGATTGGCCGAAGAAGGAAAATTGGATCCAATCGTTGGCCGCGACCGGGAGATTGAAAGAGTGAGTCAAATCTTGAGCCGTCGTAAAAAAAATAACCCGATCCTAATCGGTGAACCGGGGGTTGGTAAAACAGCTATCATTGAAGGACTTGCTTTGCGCATTGTACAAAAAAAGGTATCCCGCACCTTATTTAACAAGCGCATTGTAATGCTTGATCTGGCCGCATTGGTGGCCGGTACTAAGTACAGAGGACAGTTTGAAGAACGGATCAAAGCCATCATGAGTGAATTGGAAAAAACCCGTGATGTGATTCTATTCATTGATGAAATTCATACCATTATTGGAGCTGGTGGTGCAACAGGATCATTAGACGCATCCAACATTTTTAAACCAGCCCTTGCACGCGGAGAATTGCAGTGCATTGGGGCCTCTACACTGGATGAGTACCGCCAACACATCGAAAAAGATGGAGCTTTGGACCGTAGATTTCAAAAGGTCATGGTGGATCCACCTACCGTGGATGAAACCATTCAAATATTGATGAATATTCGTTCGAAATACGAAGAATTTCATTCGGTCAATTATAGCGATGAATCACTTATCAGTTGTGTCAAACTCAGCGATCGATACATCACGGATCGTTTTCTTCCTGATAAGGCCATTGACGTGATTGACGAGGTTGGTGCACGGGTGCATTTAAAGAATATCCACGTTCCCAAGCCCATAGAAGATTTAGAGAAACAAATTGACCAAATAAAAGAACAAAAAAATGTAGCAGTTAAAAGCCAACAATATGAAAAGGCTGCTGACTTACGCGATTTGGAAAGCAAATTGCTAAAAAAGCTTGAATTAGCAAAACAAGAATGGGAACAGGAAGCAAAAAGCAGGAGATACCCAGTCACAGAAGAGGACATCGCAGAAGTGGTTTCCATGATGACCGGAATACCTGTGAATAAAGTGGCTTTGTCTGAAAGCAAGAAATTGGTCAATATGGCCGATGAAATGAGGAAATCCATCATTGGACAAGACGAGGCAATCGAGAAAATTTGCAAAGCCATCCAAAGAAATCGCGTAGGACTGAAAGATCCTAAAAAGCCGATTGGAACATTCATTTTCTTAGGACCAACCGGAGTTGGAAAAACAGAACTTGCCAAAGGCCTCGCTCGGTTTTTATTCGATTCTGCCGACTCCTTGATACGCTTGGACATGAGTGAATACATGGAGAAATTTACTGTTTCCAGGTTGATTGGTGCTCCTCCCGGCTATGTTGGCTATGAAGAAGGAGGTCAACTAACCGAAAAAGTACGCAGAAAACCATATTCAGTTGTTTTGTTAGACGAAATAGAAAAAGCCCATCCAGATGTTTACAACATTCTTCTTCAGGTTCTTGACGAGGGAATGCTGACCGATGGACTTGGACGCAAAGTGGATTTTAAAAATACCATATTGATCATGACGTCCAACATTGGAGCAAGACAATTGAAAGATTTTGGCCAAGGTGTTGGGTTTGCTACCAAATCAAGGGTAGAGAGTCAGGATGAAAACACCAAATCAGTGATAAGGAGCGCGTTGAAGAAAACATTTTCTCCGGAATTCTTAAACAGGATAGATGATGTATTGATTTTCAACAGCTTGGAAAAACCAGAAATGCTAAAAATCATTCACATTGTTCTCCAAAACCTTATCCTGCGCATTGAACATATGGGTTATAGCTTTCAGCTCAGTGACGAAGCCATTGAATTTCTTGCAGAAAAGGGTTTCGATCCACAATTCGGAGCACGACCACTCCATCGAGCGGTTCAAAAGCATTTGGAAGATCCTTTAGCCGAGTTTCTTCTTCAAAACAATCCAGACCCTGGTGCCAAACTTAAAGCCGTTTTGGATAAGGAAAAAGGGACTATCATCATTCAACAAGCAAGTAAAACCGGTTCCGTAAAGAAATCTCAATAGATTCTCACGCTTCTTTTAATTTTGCAATCAAATAAATACCATACAATTTGAGTCTACGAAGACCTGTCTACAATCCTAAAGACGCAATCCGAAGTCAATACCGCCTAAATGAGGCCATTCGAAGTTCCAGAATACGCTTGGTTGGTGAAGATTTTAATGAAATCAGTCAAGTGGCCGGACAAACCATTGAAGCTGGAGTTTTTCCCATTGAACAAGTGCTACGCTGGGCCAATGATCTTGGTCAAGATTTGGTGGAAATTACTGACAAAGCCGAAGTACCGGTTTGTAAAATCATTGACTTCAATAAATTCCTCTATTTAAAGCGCAAAAAAGAAAAAGAAATCAAAGCGAAAACGGCCAAAACCGTTTTAAAAGAAATTCGCTTTGGACCCCACACGGATGACCATGACTTTGATTTTAAACTGAAACACGCCATTAAGTTCCTGGAGGAAGGTGCAAAAGTCAAAGCTTACGTTCAATTCAGAGGACGCGCCATTGTATTCAAAGAACGCGGAGAATTGGTTCTGCTACGTTTTATCAAAGAACTCGAACCTTATGGTGCCACCGAAGAATTACCCAAATTGGAAGGAAAACGGATGCATGTCATCATTTCTCCAAAGAAAAAAACAAATTAGGGTTTCCTTCGTCGGAAAATTGTATATTTGCACCCTTAAAATTTTTCAGTCATGCCTAAGATGAAAACCCATTCCGGGGCTAAAAAGCGAATGAAAGTCACTGGCAAAAACAAGGTAAAATCTTACCAAGCCAACAGCTCTCACCTTTTCCGGAACAAATCTAAAAAAGCAAAGGGACGTCATGCTTCGTCAGTAGTAGTCGATGAAGTAGAGGCTAAAAGAATGAAAAAATTATTGGGTTTCGGTTAATTGAATCACCAAGGTTAAGTGTAGGAATCTTTCTTACCCCTTGTAAATCATAATATTATGCCACGTTCAGTCAATGCAGTTGCCTCGCGCCAGAGGAGAAAAAAAATCATGAAAGCCGCTCGCGGCTATTTTGGAGGTCGCTCCAAAGTTTATACCGTCGCTAAAAACGCCTTGGAGCGTGCGATGAAGTATTCCTACAAACATAGAAGAGAAAAGAAGAGGGCTTTCCGCCGTTTATGGATTGCTCGTATCAATGCCGGTGTAAGAACCATGGGGCTCAGTTATTCTGTGTTTATCAACAAATTGAAAAATCAGCACATTGACCTCAATCGTAAAGTGCTCGCTGATTTAGCCATGAACCACCCTGCTGCATTCGCGGCTTTGGTTCAAAAGGTAAAGTAATTTCCTGCTTAAGTTAATTAGAGTTTAAGGAGGTGGCCCTTGTCTTTTATTTACTATGCTCCCCTATTCGGGGTTTAGTAGATTGATGCTCCATTGCAGTCAATAATCAAATTTCTGTGATTTACTAGTTTTCTAGCTTATTTCCGGATAGCCTCAACTGGATCCATTCGGCTGGCATTGATGGCGGGAATGATACCTGCAATCAAGCCTATCAACACCGATAGCGAAACGCCCAAAAGGATGTTTTGAAACGAAATATAAATTGGAAATTCTAATGCTTTTGAGGCAATCATGAGAATTCCCCAAACCAATACCAATCCAATGATTCCTCCGATAATACACAACATGATGGCTTCAAATAGATATTCCAACAAGATGAAATACCGCTTTGCCCCAAGGGCCATTTTGATTCCAATCAATGGCGTTCGTTCTTTAACCGAAACAAACATGATGTTGGCCACCCCAAAAGCCCCTACCAACATTGCGAACATCCCTATAAAAAAACCTGCAAAATTGATCACTTTGAATACGCTTTCCACAATGGTTGTGAGCATGGTGAGCTCATTTACAGAAAAGTTATTTTTTTCAGTCGGTTTTAAACCTCTGACCGGACGTATGATACTCGCTACTTCGAGTTTTAGCTCTTCCAAATCAACGCCTCTCTTTGCCTTGACATTCACCAGCGTTCCCCAATTCGAACCACTGTGTATACTGACAAGTTTTCGTGCTGCATTAAATGGAATAAACATGGCTTCGTCATTGGGCATGATGTCTAATAATGATTTTCCTTCTTTTTTCAAAGTTGCCACAACCTGATAGTATTGGCCATACATTTTTACACGTTTGCCAACCGCATCTCCCCGAGGAAATAGAGCTTCCGCAAGTTTAGCGCCTAAAATCACTTCATTATCACCTGACCTAAAAGACCTGACACTAAAATAGGAACCGTCCTGTATATCCAATTGGATGACCTGATGGTAATCATCGGTTATCCCAGCCAAATAAGCACCATCCACATAAAAACTATTGTATTTGACGCTGCTTCCCGGCAGGAATACAACCAATGAAGCATATTCTGCTAATTTTGATCGGGTTTGTATGGCATTGAGATCTTCCTGATCCGGCGTTGGCCTGGCCAAATATTTCCAATAATTTTGCCCAGGCTCCTCTTGCCAAGGCCATTTATCGATGTAAATGACATCATTTCCGAGTTTTTGGAAACTTTGAACAATGTTATCCTCCAGCGAATCAACTGCCGACAACACCGCAATTACACAGAAAATCCCGATTGTAATGCCCAATAGAGTCAAAAAACTTCGCAATTTGCTGTTCACCAGTTGTTGCAAGGCCTGATTCAGGCTATCGATGAGAATTCTTAAAATCAACATAAGGAACCAAAACTCAAAATTAGTTGTTTAGACCGCATACAGCGGGGCTTTTAGACCAATTGACAAAAAAAGCTCATGATCAAACAACATTCTTATATAAAAATCATTAGATATTGATTCAAACACTTGATTTTGGTACCTCCGAAAAGTTATTTTTGCGCAAAATTCATAGCCTACAATGCGGACTAAACTCTCCCAATTTACATTTAATCTACCTAAAAACCTGATTGCCCAATATCCTTCAGAAGAACGATCTGATGCGCGCATGATGGTTGTCCATCGTGCTACGGGTAAGATCGAACACAAACAATTTAAAGACCTCCTGGACTATGTTCAGGATGGGGATAGCATGATTATCAACAACACCAAAGTCTTCCCAGCCCGCATGTTTGGGCGCAAGGAAAAAACAGGAGCTAAAATTGAAGTTTTCCTGCTCCGCGAACTCAATAGAGATGTCCGCCTTTGGGATGTGTTGGTTGACCCAGCAAGAAAAATACGTGTCGGTAACAAATTGTACTTCTACGATAAAAACGGGAAAGAGGTGCTTGTGGCAGAAGTCGTCGACAACACGACCTCGAGAGGACGTACTATACGATTTCTTTTTGATGGAGACCGCGATGCTTTTCAAGCGGCTTTGAAAACACTTGGTCAAACGCCATTACCAAAATACATAACCCGCAACCCTGAGCCTGCAGATGAAGAGAGGTATCAAACCATTTATGCGAAGGAAATAGGTGCAGTCGCCGCTCCAACCGCTGGATTGCACATGAGCCGAGAATTATACAAAATGCTTCAAATCAAAGGCGTTGAATTTGGTGAGATTACCCTCCATGTTGGTTTGGGAACTTTCCGAACCATTGATGTGGAAGACTTGTCCAAACACAAGATGGAAGCCGAGTATTTTCGGATTGATCCTTCCACTGCTGATTTAGTGAATAGTACCAAGGATAAAGGCCATAACGTGTTTGCATTAGGTACCACCAGCATGCGCGCATTGGAATCTTCAGTCACTGCATCGAGGTATTTGCGCCCGGCAGAAGGATGGACTAATCTATTTATTTTCCCTCCTTATGATTTCAAAATTGCCAACCGTCTGATCACGAACTTTCACTTGCCTAAATCAAGTTTACTCATCATGGTCTCTGCTTTTGCCGGTCATGAATTGATTACTGAAGCTTATGAAATGGCCATCAAAGAAAAGTATCGCTTCTACAGTTATGGAGATTCGATGTTAATTTTATAATCATCACACACTATTTTAGAATCATTAAACCGCGTTAACTCATATGTACTGGACCTTAGAACTAGCCCACCATCTGGAAGAAGCTCCCTGGCCTGCTACCAGAGATGAATTGATTGACTTCGCCATTCGGAATGGCGCGCCGATTGAAGTGCTGGAAAATCTCCAAGAATTGGAAGATGAAGAAGAAATTTATGAAAGCATGGAAGACATTTGGCCAGATTATCCTAGGAAAGATGACTTCCTTTTCAATGAAGATGAATTTTAATGAACTTCCCGCCAACTTCTTGGCGGGATTTTTTTTACTTGGGTCAAATTGAAATGATCATCGCCATTGACGGACATTCGGCTTGTGGAAAAAGCACACTGGCTAAAGACCTAGCAATTTTGTTGGGCTTTGTTTACATAGACTCCGGAGCCATGTATCGCGCGGCAACGTTGTTCTTTAGAAATTTAAGCATTCCACCAACGGACTTGGTAGCCATCGAACAAAGACTACCGGATTTATCTATTAAAATGGAACCCGGAAATGGATTACAAGTTTTACTCAATGGAACGGTGGTCACGGAGTCTATTCGTGCTACAGAAATCAACGATTGGGTAAGTGAGTATTCCATCATTCCGGCCATTCGAAAAAAAATGGTCAATCTTCAACGCATTTTGGCATCCGAACAATCTGTCGTTATGGACGGCCGTGATATAGGTTCGGTGGTATTTCCAAAAGCCGAAATAAAATTCTTCTTAACAGCTGACATTCATACACGAACCAACCGAAGATTAGCGGAGTTATTGGCAAAAGGAATTTCAGCAGAGTTCAAAAACGTACAATCCAATCTCCTGAAAAGAGATCATATTGATAGCACACGCCAAGACAGTCCATTGATCCAATGCCCAGATGCAATCGTCATAGACAACAGCCAAATGACTAGAACACAACAAGCTGATCTTGCCCTTCAATATGTTCAAGATAAAATAGCTTCGACTACCAGTCACTAAACTCTCTATTCCGTATCGTCAATTACTTTATCGCCAACTTCTGATTTTTTTTGGCCTGTATTTAATCACACGAATACCGTTAAATCCTAGCATTGTTGGATTTGCTATTGCAATCCAAGAAAATGGCATTTCAGACATGTGCAACCCCCTTGTAATCTATTGGTGTGAGAAGCATTCAATTCATGAAAGGACACTTATTAAATCCATTGCCAAGCTGCTATCCTCAGTGAGCCAAATGATCTGGACCTCAGTTCAGGGTGCAAAAAAAAAGAGCCACCTGATTTAAGTGGCTCTTTATATAGTCATTTACTATTCGAATCGAATTATCTCAGCAAAGTGAATTCACCTTTGTACTTATCATAACCAGTTGAACCGTAAAACTGAATTTCCGCATAGAACACATATACTCCTGGCAATGATTTCTTGCCTTTAAAGTTTCCATCCCAACCAACTTTGTTGTCCAGGTTGCCGTCAAGAATATCTTGTGCTGAATAAACCATTTCTCCCCAACGATCATAGATGTTCAATGTCCGGATCTTAGAAACCCGCTTTCCTTTCAAATTCCATAATTCGTTGATTCCATCACTGTTTGGTGAGAAAGCGTTAGGCCACCAAATGTCTTTGATAATTCTCACGATCACGGTTACGCGTTCTTGAATGGTACAACCGGCACCGTCGGTAACTGTTACCAGGAACTCACGAGTTGTATCAGCTGGATAACGTAACTTAGAATCCCAGCTAACATTTTGATTTAAATTCAACCAAGAAGTATCAGAGTAACTTACAGTTCCACCTGTAACCAGGTTCAACATGGTATCCAGATACACAATTTCATCTTGATCAACAATGATCAGTTTGTCCACAGTGATTCCTAGTTTTGATGGTTCAATCAAAGTCAAAGTTGTATCGTGTTCACAACCATTCACATCGCGAACGGTCAGCTTATAATTTCCTTCACCAAGATTTGGATAATTCGTATTGGATGAAAATGGTCCATTGTTGAAAGAATACGTCAAACCATTTGCGGGGCCATTGGCAATGATTCCATTGATCTGAATCAAACCATTGCGTTCACCGTTACACTTTGGATTTCCTGAATTCACATCAAATCCAACAAACGGATTACCAATTTCAACCACCGTGATGTTGGTTTGTTCTGTACATCCATTGTTTTGATCTTTCACCAATACTGAATAAGTACCGGGTTTGTCAATGGTAATACGTGGTGTTCCAAGTCCCGCAACGATGCTACCATTGGCCGTTTGCCAGCTATAACTTGAAATGGGACCCGCTTGACCGGTAGATCCACTGGCATCCAGTTGAATTTGTTTCACTGTACATGTTAACTGTCCAATTTGATCAATATCCGGTGTTGGTTTGCGTAGGTCTCCACTAACGCTGATCGTGGTGGAGTCCTTACATCCATTCTGAGTGTTGGTTACAACGATTGTATAAGTTCCTGTAGCATCTACGGTAGGCGTATAGCTTGTACCATTTTGAATGTTTCCAGGTCCACTCCAATTCACTGTATAGGTAGGTCCTTTTGAGGAGCCATTACCATCCAAGTTCACAGTTAACCGATCGCAAGTCAGCGGCTGCGGGGTGCCTATTGCTACGGTTGGCTTTAACACATCCAATGTAATATTGTATGTAATCTGGTGTGTACAATTTGTAAGTGGATCGGTTACCAACAAAGTATAGGTTCCTTCCCTATTGATGTCAACCGTTGGACCATTTACTTGTCCAGGATTTACAAACCTACCATTGGTCGTACTCCAAGCGAAATTCAAAGGGGTACCTGAGCCACTGGTTGAACCATTGCCGCTCAAAGTAATTGAAGTAGTAGCGCAAGTCAAAACGGTTGTCGGACTTGCAATGGCTGCAACTGGATAGGCATACCAAGTGACAGGTACTGCATCTGCTTTTAAACAACGGTCGGAGAGCACTACATTTCCCGTGGATTGATCCAGGTTACCCATGAATACTGCGATGTAATAGGTTTTTCCTAACTGCATCTTTGACCCATCAAAGGTGAATGTACCTGTGCTGTTGAAGTTTAAGATATTTCCATTTTTTGGATCACTTTGAATGCCATCGTAGAGTGCATAACGAATAACGTCATTGCCATCCGGACTGCCAGCGTTTGCGTTATACTGGGCTTGCGCAGTGCCATCTGCACAAAGAATAATAGGCGTTTTATTCAAATTGCCCAAAGCGCTAATACAAGGACACTCATAAGTGTTGCTTGTCGTATCGGGTAAACAATTATGTCGGTCATTGATGATCAAGGTATATGTTGAATTGTTGTCAATCCAATCTGTCTGCCAGGTATCTTGACCAATATAACTTCCAGGCAAGTTACCACCTGGTAATGCAACTCCATCAATGGACCAAGAATTGCGTTCTCCGTTTTGACCATCAATGCGCACGCGGTATTTCTCAGCCGTATTATCGCATTCGTAAGGAGGCGGAACATCCACCCAATTCGGAGAATCCCAATGTGTAATGTTCACTGTATCCTTTGAAATGCAATTTTTGAAATTTTCAGTCAATTCGTATCGGTATGTACCTTTTGCGGAAACCGTAACATTGGTTTGGTCGTTACCTGGGTTGTTGATGATACTCACTCCAGGACCTCCTAAAACCCTCCAGCTTGGTGCACCGGAATTGGTGGTTCCATTCAGTTGGTAGTCGTAGAAACAAATGCTGTCGTGTGGCCCAGCATCCGGATTTGGATAATCGTACCATACGATTGGCTGGTTATTTGAAGCCCGCAAGCAAGGATCATCTTTATCAACGATCAAGTCTGCAGGCATGGTGTCATTTCCAACTACACGTGTCAAGAAGTATGTTTTTCCAGTCACCATGGTTGCTGCATTAAAGCATATCTGATCATTTACAGAGTAGAAGGTATCCAATCTAGGAATTACCTGGTCATTGTAAGAGGATTGATGCAAAACGTACATGACGTTGTCTTCAGGATCCAATATGGCTGGCACCAATTCTCGAATTCCAATGCACTGGTCTACGCACAATTCTGTGGCTGAACTATCCAATAATCCCGCATTGATATTTCCACAATTGCAGTTGTAATTGTCAACGATCAGGTTTGAAATACAACCATTTGCGTCTTGAATTTGCACTGTGAATTGTACCAGGCTGGCTAACGTGTCACTGTAATACAGGTTGCCTGCAATGCGGCCACCACCTGAAAGGATGGTGTAAGGTGCTTGTCCTGTATTGATTTTTACAATGGCTGCATACGGATAGTTTGGATCATTGTAATCGATGCAAATTTTCTGATCTACCGTGATCAATGGCGATTCATTAAAAGTTATAGACACTCGATCGGCAGCAACGCAATTGTTGTTGTCTTCTGTAAGTTCGAACACGTAAGTTCCAAAACTTCCTTGTGTATTGACAGTAGTGCTTGCTGCAGCATCATCACCAAAAACAACACCACTTGGACCAGAAATAAGACGCCACTTCAAATTGGTACCCGTGATGGATTGCGTACCACTGAGGGTATAAAGGGTATTGCATATAGCATTGTCTGCTCCGGCTAAAGGCGTAGGATTTTGATAGAAGATAAATGGCTTAGGGCCATCCACCTGAACACAACCTGCGCCGTAATTGATGCCCCCTTGACCATCTTTCTTACCAAGCAAAACAAACAAGTAATAAGTGGTATTGAAGCTCATATAACTTGCATCATAACCAACGGTATTTCCATTGAGTACTTTGATGAAAGAACCTCCTGCAACATTGTTGGGATCAGGGTCCGTCGTCACAACGAATATGACAGTATCATTAGGATCCTGAATTTCTGATGATGGATCATATAGGTAAGTAAAGCTATCATCCTCGCACAATGCTTCCGGATTTTTTGACAACAATCCTACAGCATTGGTACACTTGCATTCATGATTGAAGTTAAAGCTCAAGATACATCCCATTGCATCGCGAATCAAGATCGTGTAATTCGTCAAGTTGTCATGAAAATTGGAGACATAGAAATTATTGGCATCTACAATTCCGTTTCCTTGTACAACGGTGTATGGACCAGTTCCACCCACTATTTTAAAGCGAATACGATATTGTGTTTGTTGAACATTGCAGAGATATACTACTGCAGAAGAATCCGGAGTGGAATTGAAGAACATATCTACGGTGTCCTTTCCTACACATCCCAAGCGTGTTTCACTATATACGTATTTGTATTGTCCATATTGGTCAACAGAGATGTCTGAAGCCGGATCCGTAATGTCCGTGATATTGGAATTTCCTGGACCGGATATAACGGTCCATTGACCACCACCCACATCCTTTTTGCCTTGGAATTTGTTGGCCAAATCGCAAATGGAGTCATTGGGTCCTGCATCCGGTTTAGGCGTTCCAACTATGGCTACGCGCAAGCATTTCTCACATGAACGACCACAGTCCGTATCATAATAAACGCAAACTTCCCCTGTATCGCCCGGATTAAGATTCCATTTGATTTCGACCGCCTGAGAGTCTATTTTGGATACAATTGTACCACCGTCGATGGTCCAAGTATAGAACAATATCTTTTGTGAAATGAAGGTATCAATCCAATAGTTTCCATTGAATCCGGTACACAATGTCAAGTCTCCTGCCAATGGAAAACATTTGGGAGCAAGGTCATCCTCGTTAAATGTTTCGCAGAAGGTTTTTGCACAAACTGCAAACTCCGTTCCCAATTCGACCCTTACATTTACCTCCACGCAATAGTCTTCTTTCACAGCATCAACCAAGAGCCTTTCATCTACAGAAATGGTTGCTTTGGCAGGATCATTTTTCTTATACCAACGGTAGTCGAACTGATAGGTCTCTCCAACATTACAAGGTTTCACCATGATGATATTGGGTGAAATTTCGACCATCCCACCAAAACAGGTAACCCTGAAATTTGGCCGATAATCTACACTGATGGCCGTCAACAAGATCGAACTATCGCATTTAAATGGATCGGTTGTTTTAGGCAAAGGCACCTGGAATTGGTTGGTACATGGCTTCCATGCTTGTCCCAATATATCCACGTAAGGCTCGTCATTGCAAGTAATGTAATATACATCGGGTGGCTCTGGAGCATCCAACACTGTAAAGTTCACCACCGAGTCAAACTTACAGCAGTTGGCATCTTGAAATTGTTGACGATACTCACCGCTGGTAAAAATGCGCTGTTGGTGCCATTTGTATCCTCCTGGATTGGCTTGTTCGAAACATATTACACGATCTTTTCCTTTCTTATCAGCAATAGGACGAACCCTAACAGTGGCACATTTAGGCCCTTCTTGTGAACAGATTGATCCACTTTGAGGATTGCCTATATAGGCGGTGACGCAAATTACAAAATCGCCTTCATCAGGAAAATCCAAGGTGATTTCATTGCTGTTACCTCCAACCTCATCGCCGTCCAAAGTCCAAACATAGGTAGGATCGCAAGTACCAGGTTGAGGATTCACAAACAAACGGTAGTTGCAAGCTCCCACACAAACGGGTTCAATGATCATGTTTGCTTTGTTATTGATAAAGCCCAATGGGCTTAAAGAAGGCGGTCCACCACCACTGGTATTCAATGTAAAATCACAAATATCGCCTGAACAGCCGTCTACCCATAAATAATAGGTCTTGCAAGCCTTCAGGTTTGCATTGATTACTTCAACACTTCCCGGAGGAACACATGGAATGGAACGACACGCAATTTCTTCAGAGCAATTGCAATCTCCCCAAATACCATATTGAAGTCCCTGAGACGT
>Ga0268298_10003813_pt1 | contig 15101 bp, 16 predicted proteins | sample WWTPWeurt_MetaG_FD_194462 | JGI IMG/M metagenome (GOLD analysis project Ga0268298, IMG submission 194462) | Activated sludge microbial communities from WWTP in Nijmegen, Gelderland, Netherland - WWTP Weurt | ecosystem: Engineered > WWTP > Aerobic digester > Activated sludge | place... | reverse complement strand
CAAAAGGACGAAGGTCACTTTCCTGAAAGGTGCTGGTGACGGGGACTTTCGAGACTTAACTAGTGTTGAGGTTTCTGTGTAGGTATACACACCTGTCTACACATCTTTGAAGACGCCCATCAATTGGACAGTGTGAGGGTTCCTGTACGACTTCAATGGATTATCTCGATTCGCAAATCCTGATGGCCTTCTCAAGCTCGTTGGTGCACAGGGACAAATAGTCTCGAAGACTAATAAGAGCCGGAAGAAGCTCTGGTGCACCCAGAGCTTGTGCAGCTTGCAGATCATCGAAGCCCACTGTCTGTGATAAGAAAAGTCTCTCACAGAGTGCGTCAATAACTCGGCGATCTTTTCTCCGAGCCAGTCCACAAATGGCTTCTAAATGTATTTCTTCGTCATCATCAAAGAGCCGGTCATATAGCGCTTGGCGAATTTCTGGCAGATCTTCATCGATTTGTGATCCTAAGCCAAAAGTTGCCCAGTTTCTTACGTCATGATCAATGTCTCTAGACAATTCAATCAAAGTCTGCACTGCCGGTTCCGTTGCCAAACCCAAAAGCCCTCCTACAACTCCCAATCTGACTTCAGCATCTGGATGATTTTTTAGTCTGATTAGCGGAGCCTCACGGCCTTTTGCTTTGAGGTGACCTAGTCCCCAAGCGATAGCCCCTATAACATCTGGATTTTGCTCAGATGTAAGCACAGATAGTAATATTTTGCAGGATTGCTGTACAAACTTTGGTTTACTATGGCCTAACTGACACAAGATTTGAGCGCCGAGGATGCGTCGATAAGGGTCTTCGCTTAAAGTCAACGCCTTTGCCTTATTGAACATTTCAACGGTTGCTCTACTCCGAAGTTCTACCAAAACTTCTTCATATCGTTCCGCATTAGAATAATTGCTAAGAGCGAGCACTATCAGTTCATCAATAGATTTGTCTTCAGATTCGTCAGACATTACACATAACACCTAGAATGGGTAATTGACTCCACAGTGCAAAATTGAGTTTTACGGTTAAATGATACTGTTCCCGCGGGCGAGGAGCGCCAACTTCACCATTCTACTTCTTTTTCTTCTTGTTGCCGGAACACCTGGAATGTTTACAACCTGCTGCTTTTCGGGCCGTATCCCATGCTTTCCGCTCCTCCCCTGAAGAGCTTTCATATCCTGCAATTGAAAATGCACATATACAGGCAAGGTATGCAGCACCTTTCTTCCCGCTGCAGGCGTCTGCTGCCTCCTTATTGTGGTGATTTTTTTCGTTGCCTGGCGCTGTCCGACCTGGATCCCCTCCGCCGCCTTCACTGTTACCTCGGCTGGATGTCCCGTTATTATTGTTACTACCTCCAGGCGGACCAGCCGCAAACGATGCATATCCGGGACCGAATCCAATGGAAGGAGCGGACGCAAAATTTCCATCAGGATCTAAGTAATTTGTTGGATCATTATCTACATAAGCATACAAATTAGTCCCGGCATCTTCCCCAACTGGATCTCTATTAATCCATCTTGCCAACGAAGGATTATAGGCGCGGTATGTCGCCAGATTCAGACCACTCGGCTGGTGTGCGTAATAGCCGGCGTACTGGAAATCCGCTCGAATTACAGTTGGATTGCCGACTGTCTGGGTGGCCTGGCCGTACATGTCATACTCGTAATGTGCCAAGACATTGCCGGACGAGTCTGTCATGTCGCGCACTGAGCCAAGATGGTCTCTTGTGTAGGCGTAGTTGGTGCCGCTTATAGGTTGCCCCCAGCCAAAGAACTGTTTCTGAAGAGTGGTGCCAAAAATGTGCCAGAATAAAACCCTATCTGGCACAATAATAAGTTTAGATCGCAAGTTGATTAAGCCGATCTAATTGCCGGTTTGAAGGGTCATTGTGTAAAACTCTGACCCTTCTTCGCGATAATTCTGTCAGACGGTTGGCATGTGTTAGTACATTAGTTTTGCGAGCAAAGTGGATGAAGACTAGATTCGAAATTTTGACAGAACCTGGGATAATTGAGATAGGCGATAGTTGTGTGGTCGCTCAAATTCCACCTAAATATGATTCGGTACAGTACACTGATTCAGATTGTGAGTCTGGGTTCCGGCGACTGGGCCCTGACTTGGTTCATATCCTCACGGATCAAGGCTTCAACTCGACTATGGAGATTGAGATCTTTGACTCGGAGGCGCCAACGATAATAGTCCCGTCGGATGCAGCAAAAACAAATGAATTTGAAATCGACTGCCCTAGCGAGAGACTGATGATACTTGTTGGTTATGATTTAGAAGGACGTGTGTTCCCTGTGTCTTCTAAAACTGTTTGTCTTAGAGTTTTCCATTGCAACCTTGCTCCTGCAGGAACTTTGGTTGGTCAGGTTCGAGAACGATACGAGATTTATGTTTGGCCGAAACCGAGCTGAACTATGCTCTGTGTCAACATTTTTCGGCGCCATTTCTATCAATTGCCACGATTCGAAGTCGCTGGTTCTCTCAGCTCAGATCTGTCTGGTAACGATCGTTATGGTTCATCGCCCCGGCTCGTAGGCTGAAACACAGACCAAGTCACCTTTTCGGGAGTCGTAATTATCACTGCCCCCCAGGCTGTGCTCTTTACGGCTCCCGCTTTTTTTGATCTTTAACACCTTCTACTAGACTGTGTCGCAAGCTGCCTTAAACCCGCATTGAAAGCCATGTTTCAAGCTGTCATTTATGTTGAAATGGTCAACAACAATCCGCCGGCGGCCAAAACAAAAAGACCGCCCAGAATAAACTGCGGCGGTCTTTAAGCTATCGTCTGACAGTCCGCTTGCGAGGACTCGATATTTCTACTGCGTCAGTCAGTTTCAGCAGGTAGCGGGCGAGTTGCTACAGTTTCGGGTCTGCGCAGACCTGGCGTTTCCACAATGCCCCTCGGCTCAAAGCAATGAACCAGATTGGTCACCGCTCACCGTGTATGCATCAAGAATAGCGGGTTTTGAGGATAGTTCCAGTACCCCGCAAAAGGTCTAAGGAAGAAAAATAAGGCTGCCAAACGTGGCGGTGAAGCTAGAGCAAAAGAGAGCCGGGAATTGTCAGAAGCTTGAACCAGACCAATATGCGGTGCCCCAGGGGTGGATATTTTATAGATATCCACCAAATGTCTAAAACCGCCTTTCTGTATGTCCGCTGCTCTCTTTGAGGGCTGTTGGCTTACCTGCCCAGGTGCGCCAACTATGTCAGGTTGGCGCCACCCTCCGCCAACCGAATGCGCGAGTCTGGGTTAATGCCCGCGGCCGCCGGTTGACTGCGGGAGCCAACCTGACATCCACAACTCCGCACTGAGCTGCGGAGGGCAGACATATGGATGGATTGTACGGATTGGAGCTGACGAGGAATTCGAAAGTTGGGTGGGCGTTTAGTGTGTCGAGGAAAGAGAGCTGCATTGGGGCCACAGAAGCCTGCCGCGCCCTCTGCTATGGAAACGGCGTCAGGTACAAGACGAAGGGAGCCAGGAGGAAGAGGGAGAGGAACTTCCGCACGGTAGAGAGGCTGCTTGCCCTGGGGGGACCGGAGTTACTGGCCGACAACCTGGTGCACTTGATAGACATGGCGAGACCGACGGACTGGCTTGTGGCGAAGTTGTCCGGGGTGAAGACGAAGGTGCCGTGGACTTTGAGGCTTTTTGACGTTGGAGATGTGCATAGGGCGGAAGTAGCATATGCCTGGTGGTTAGCGGCGATAAAGAGGCCGGAGTGTTTGCTGTGGTTTTACTCCAGGTCGTTTGTGGAGCCGGAGATATTGAAGAAGCTGGCGCTACTGGCCGAGCTTCCGAATGTAAGAGGCTTCCTGAGTCTTGACCGGGAGAACTACAAAGAGGGGCTGAAGGCTTTTAAGCGGTACCCGGAAGTATTTTCTGTGGCGGTGATGCAAGAGAAGCCGAGCCCACAGGTGAAGAAGATGCTTCTTGAGATAGAGAGGGTGGTGCCGGAAAAGAGGCTGGTGGTGTTTCCGGTCCACAAGGGCGCGTTCCATGTGGAGCCGCTGAAGACCAGGGGCGTGGTGTGCCCGCAGGTGCTAGGTCAGTATGAGCTCGTGAATGAGCCAGATAGAGAGAAGCCGTGCCAGAGCTGCCGTGTGTGCCTGCCGCGGCCTCCGTCGAAGCCAGGAGTGTAAGAGTGCCGCCCGCGGCTTGCAAGGCGGGAAGCGTAGAAAACTAGACCGAAGCGTTGACTCGCGCCGACGACAGTTCAAGCCCTTACTGACGAGGACTTGAACTGTCGCGCGAGCTTTGGCGGAGGTTATCCCGAGGATTTAAGCGATGAATAGAGAAGTGAATGTGATGACCAAGGTATCGAGAGAAGTGCTTCTGGGGCTTAGGAACCAGCTGTGGATGCTCATGAAAATGAACTACACGGGTCTGAGGATGGAGGACCGGGAGGACCTGGTGCAGGAGGCGATGATAAAGGTGTGGAAGGCAGGAAGAACGAGTAACCCCGGCTACGTAGTGAAAGTGGTGAGGTCGGCGGCCGCGGACCACTTCAGGAAGGAGGGAAGGAGGTCGGTGCACCTGGATTCGACGGTGGAGTATGACCAAATGGAAGGAGCTGTTATGCGAGGAGAGGAAAGGATAAAGGTGGGGTCGCTTCTGGTGATGGAAGAGGACCGGTATGATGCCGTCGAGCTATTCGAGAAGTGCCTGGCGCAGTTGCCGAAAGAACAGGCGGAGGTAATGGAGCTTTTGGCACAGGATCTCGATCATGAGGAAGTGGCGGAAGTAATCGGAGTGAAGGTGGGGACAGTGAAGTCGAGGCTCCACTATGGGCGGAGGCGGCTTGCGCAGTACCTAATGGAGGCGTGATTCCGACCGATGCCGGAAGTTAAGATCCCATATATCTTCGGTGGCGTGCTTCTCTTGAAGTGCGCCACTTGCGCTGACCCCCTGGGCGAACACCCCCATCATCAGGCTGCCACCAGACGAAACGCCAGACTCCACATTGAACTCGCTACTCTTAAGTATTTCGACAATTGCGGCGCGCTTGCAACTTGTGGTTTTCCCTTTCTCTACCCCCTACCGCCGCCAGAGCCCCCGAGGCGCAGTCTAATATGGAAAGGGGCTCCGAGGTCCATGTCCTTTACCTGGCGAGTAGCTGCCGCTTGCCTGAAGGAAAGTCTCCGTGGGCGCCCGCCTTAAGCCGATCACGTGTGAATTCAATGGTGGCGCTCCATTAGCTGAACTCGTGTGTGAAAGTAGCCGACGCCTGCGCGTGCGGCAAGGGACGCTGTGCTCTAAAGCCCTTGCCTGGCTTGAGCGACGGCTCTTGGGGGAGCACGTAAGTTCAAGCTAAAAGGAGCTAACCATGAATAACATCACACTAATCGGACATGTAGGCGGCGCCCCGGAAATAAAGACTTTCCAATCAGGGAGCAAGCTGGCAAGGTTCTCGCTGGCGGTAAAGGAGTATGTGAAAGGGCAGGAGCCCCAAACCATATGGATAGACTGCGAATGCTGGGGGCCACTGGCGGAGCGAGTAGGGGAGTATGTAGAGAAAGGGAAACAACTGGCGGTGCAAGGACGCCTGGGGATGTCGAAATACACGAAGGAGATAGCGGGGACAAAAGTGGAGATGACAAAGGCGTTCGTCAAGGTGGCGAGCTTTCAGATGATGGGGGTGAAGAAAGCCCAGGAGGGAGAACCGGCGCAAGTGGCGGAGGAGGAAGAGAAGCCGAGCCGAAGAAAGAAGGGCTTTAAGCTCTCGGCATAGGGTCGGGGCACGACTGAAAGGATGGGGCTGCGCAAGCGGCCTCTTTCCATGTTTGGAGCCTGAGGGTAATTGCAGTGAAGGCAGAGAGAACAGAACCGTAGAGGCGGTAAGAAGCTAAAGACCAAAAGAGGTGGGGGCTAAAAATGGTGATGGCTTTAGCCCCCGAGGTTTTGTGCCCTGGCAGTAGCGCTGCTAACCAGAAGGAAAAGGAAGGTAACAAGGGGCACTTGTACACCGGTTCTAGCCCGTTGATTGAAATGCGCCGCTGAGCCTCAATCTCTGGCTGTCAGAAGGTTCAGTGCGGCTCAGACGCCGCCGGGCTCGTGGATTAGAGGCAATAAAAGCAGTTGGAAGACGCTGCGGCGTCTTCGGTTGCCGCCGGCGGCGAAGATTATGCCCCGGGGCTCAAGGTTTTGCTTTCGGTGATGAAGGTGGCAGCGGCGGCAGGAATCTTGCCCCGGCAGTTATGAGTTTTGCCGCCGGCGGCGAAGGTTATGCCCCAGGGGTTAAAGGTTTCGCTTTCGGAGATGTAGTCGTCCGCACATGTCTGGACCTGGCGGCGAGCCGTGGATCAAGGAGACCGCCCTTATGGCTTCTTGGAGGCAGCAGAGATGTCCGCCGGAGGGAAGTTAGTGGAGTGCTGACCGTCGCCGGGTCTCTTAAGCATACAACCTTGCTCGCTAAGTCAAGGCGACCCCCTGCGGGGGCGGCTACGCCGACCTTGACTAGTCTGCGCGAGGTTGTGACGCGAATGTGACCCGGACAACGGGGTTAACGGTTCACGACAAGCCAATGAGGAGCAGGACATGACCATCATATTCCACGCAAACGAAGCAAACACCCAAGTCCGCTGCTGCACAGAGACAGCGTACAAAATTCTGGAGCTCATGGATCTGGAGAAGACACCAAAGGGTCGTCTGGACTTAGGAGAGTTCGAGTGCCGGTTGCTGCATGCCTGGGACAACCTGGATGCCTTCGGATATCGGTACGAGAAGCCCCCGACAATAACGTTTGAGCCGAACGGGGCCGTGACGGTAACCTGCCCGCCCAGTGAGACGAAGATACTCCAGGACTGCCTGAATCAACTGTGGTCGCTGTTCGAAGAGAGCGCAAGGATGAGGGGAGCGGCCGTGAACTGGAGTTGAGGACAAAGGAAGGGGGCCGAAAGGTCCCCTTCTTAATTAGTCCACTAGTGCTGCCGGGGTAGGGCTTAAGCACATCGGTGCAAGAACTGCCCATTCGCTTCGGGGGCTCTCTCCTGCGAGGTCCCGAGGGTACAGAACGGGCACCCAGACGAGTCAAGCCACGCTACGCTCTACGGGCTTGACACGCCAGCCCGTTCTGTTTGGTGCTCCTTGTCGCAGGTAGCGAGAGGTGAAGACGTGACCAAACTAGACAGATTGTGGCTGGAGATGGACGAGGAAGCGGAGATGGTGCTTGAGGAGTTAAGAAGGTTCGTAGAGGATGTGTTCGAGGTTGACGCTGAAGGTTAGAGAAAAAGGCCGGGCCTGAGGATATCGGGTCCGGCCGGGGAGTGATCGAGCCACCTGGGGCAAGAAGGACAAACTTGGAGTGAGACGGCCCCGTCAATCTTGAATCGGGGCCGAGGGTAATCGAGGGAGCGGGGGAGGAGTGATGGCTCAGTCGCCACCATGGCTGAATCGGAGTGGAAGACAATTCGCCACGCCGAAGGCGATCCGCCGCAGCGTTCTCAGCTGCGGAAGACAACCGCCGCTGCGCGCCGTAAGGCAGGATAAAGAGTGTAAGCTATATTGATTAAACAACGACAGAGTAATTAGTAGAGCATACACTGCGGGGTAGGCTAATACTAAAAATGTGCTGCTAAGTTTGCAAAAGGTGCATTATGTGACTGCTTGAAGCAACTCTAAATGGTAGAGATTCAGAAGAAAGGAGCCACAGCGCCGAGAGTCTTGGCGGTATCACTGAATGTTCTGAACTGGAGGCAGGTTTTGAGACTTTCACACCGGATTTGGTTTCTGGTATCACCTGATAGGGTTGCTGGTGGACTGTCTTGGGGATTCTTGTGTCACTCTTTATCCTGCCATCAGTTATGAGTGTTACCGAGAAAGCCTTACTGGTAGCTGATGGCGAATAACTAATTCGATGGATGGGACTTTTGTATACCTGCGGTGCTAAGGGAATCAGCTAAGGGATAAAGACAGCGCTAGCTGGACCGTCCAGGGCTACCAGGCGAAATCTCGGCTAAGCGGTGGAGCGGCCGGCTACTAGATTTCTGGACTTTTGGATTGATAGCTCCCTGGGCTTCGTCGGCACGAAGTAAGCCAGAGAAGCCCTGTCGCTTCGAGCATCGACATCCGCACTTGGTTTGCTGAGCATAAAATAGAAGCCCCGAGATTATAACCAGGTGGGCGTCTCGGGGCTTCTATGTGGTCAATGAAACAGATTGAGCATTATCGGCAACTTCTTTATGAGGTTTGTTTTTGTTGCTCTGTTTCTGTCACCTGTACAGAGGGCTGCCAGTCCAAATCCAGATTGACCTCACCGCGAAATGGAAGTGACGGAAAAACAATTGGAGCTGTGGGACTTAGGGGGGAGCCTGCGTATGGTTGACCATCAACAGTTGCTAAAACATGCAAGCCAATTGAGTTATGATCACGCCTACCCCACAGTTGATATTCAACCCTTACTTTGTTCATACCAGGGTGAAGTTGAGGATTTAGGTAAAAATATTCATTACGTTGCTGCGGTCCAGAAATCGGAGAAACAAAAGAAATCTCGCCTACAACTGCATCGTTAACTATTAGTTTCGCAGCAGGCCAATTTCCGCTGCTTGTAATTGCAAAACCGCTCGACATAGAAACGAATAGTGCAACATGTACTTCTCCGGCAACCGACATGGGCTGAATGTCGGTTACTTTCACAATTTCTTGTAGTTTTCGAAATTCTTCTTCGGTTATAGCGTGCGGCATTCACCCTCCATAAAAGAGCGATTTTGGGAAACGGCGGACTAAGTATATCCACACGGAAACGGACACGAGGTTAAGACAGCGATACTTTGATTCTGAATTAATGCTGCGGATAATAAATGTTATGTTTTATCGTTGCTTGGCTGGCTCTGGAAGCGGCTTTTCGTGGTGTCCTGGATAGGTCACAGCGGCCGTTTTGGCGCTTGGCTTCTTCCCCCGGCGCTACATATGGGGGCGGCGTTTTCTCGTCAGATGCAAAGTGGCTCTTCCTGGCAAACGCTACCGGTAGGGATAGCCTTTCATACCAAACCCGGTCCAAACTTTTGGCCAGCGACCTCCTAGCCCCCTCTAATGGGCTCCATTTATCTGCTCTTAGCGCTAGCTAGGAACGGCCCTTTCTGAATCCTAAACTTTAGGAAGTTGTTAAGCGGCTTGGGTTTCGGGGTTTTCTCAGAGCCCTTTAATTTTCCAATCGCTTACAAAGTCGGATTTCAGCCTCTAATTTGCCCGATTCTCATGACGTTATCTGTTTAATTTTCAACCGGGCAAAACTTACCAAGCCACACAGGCAAAGAAATACAAGCAGTCAAGTTAAGCGGCAGTGTCGTTTAGCCGGTTGTCGCCTGCGTTGAAAACCCTGAATGGATAACCCAAACAACCATTAACCGAAAGGTAAAAAACATGAAACGAACATTCAAAAGCCTCCTGGCTGCTGCCGGGCTGGCTTTCATCGGCTTGGGCGCAGCCTCTCCGGCCTTCGCCGTCCCCACAAACGGTGTTCCTGTCATTCAAAACGGCATTACTTGCGTTCCTCGTATCAACGGTAACTATCCAGAGAATGGCCACATCAATAGGTGTGGAACAGCCACCGCTGCCAAGCTCGGACAAATGGTTACTGCTACGCAGGGACTAGCTGTTACTGCCCCCAATGCTTTGACACAGCTTACTAACTTCCACACTCAGGCTCCACAGCAAATATATCTTTTCGGTACACAAGCTGAATACAATACCTTCTTCGGGGCGCAGCCGCACCCACAACCAAGTTCTGTAAACTCAGTCGGGTTAAGCTCTTACACTGCAGGAGGTATTCCGGTATTTATTGCAGTTTTCGAGACCGTTCCTGCTGGAGTGCCGGATGTACGAAACACTACGATTCATGAACTAGGACACCATTTGGACTATCTGTATCGCGTCCAATCCGGCATTGCCAACCCCACGGATCAGACAAGATACTCAGATGGTGTTCTTGTCAAAGACCAGGTTTACTTTGATAAGCAGAAAATCGATTTGCTGACTCCGTGTAATGCTACAGCAACCGGATACTTCAATGGCAGGAAGGATGCCAATCTTGCATGGATCTGTACCACCAATGGTACCGGGGCTACTCTGTCTGCCAGTTATGTAAATCGCTTCAATAAGCAAATCCTAGAGATTGCGCAGGATTACTACTTCGATACGACCGTGGTCAATCGTCGCTACAAGGAGCTGTTTGCAGAGACTTTCGCTAACGTCACTAACAACCCTGATCCAAACGCCCCGGAGGCTGTCAATCCATATTTTCAGGGTAATTCTTTCGCCTGCACTCGCAAGGCTGTAGACGTTCTTGTCAAAACGGGAGTGCCTGCCACTGCGGCAGACCTTGAATCAGTTGGTTGTTACAAGAGACCAACAACTACCTTTGCCGGGTGTTCTCTCTATACGAAAGCAGGTTTTCCCTTCCCGTATTTGAGTAGCTCTGCTCAGTTCGTCTACTGCGGAAACACGCCTGCCAGCTATAGAGAAAGAGCTGGAGATAAATGGATGAATTTGCCCAATGCAAATCCCAGTACCTCTCTCATGCGCCAGCGGTTTGAAACGCAAAATATCTCGCTGTATGTCTTTCCCACTGCTGATATCGCTAAGGCTCAAATGGGCGCAGCGCTTCCAGCCAGCGTGTTGAATCCTGGCGTTATCAGCTACACTCAGCTCAATGTTGTTGCTCCTGCGCGTACTCGTTTCATCGTTCTCTTTGAACAGGTGAAACAGCCTAACGGTACCTACCTTGCTACCAACACTACTTTGTTCAGCGCCTACCATAACCAAGAAAATGGACGTGTTGTAGATTTTCTTTTCGGTGGCTTCGCTTCGGATAGCAGTGTTTTCAAAACCTACTACCAGAAGGATTTCACAAACTACAACAATGTCACTCTGAATCCGCCTTGTGTTCTTTACTCAGCGCAGAACATTTGTTCTGGTGGCGTTCCCGCTGGCGTTTATGCCGGAAAGACCAACTTCCAAATTCTGCTCATGCTCTTTCCACAGATGTCCACCTACGTGAAAGACCCAGCAACCTACGCTGTCGGGTCTTATCGTGATGCCTTTGCGGAAGAGTTTGCCATTAAGGCAGGTGGTGGGATCGATGCAAGCGTTATCGATCTCTGGCTCCCTCGCTTTGGTAAGTGCACTGGCAAGTACGTCGAATCGGTTTATGACAAATGGACCATTCCTAACCCGGCTACATTACCAGCCAATTGTCAGTAATCTGATCGCTTAAAGTTGAGAGACCGTCTGTACGCCAGGCGGTCTCTTCTTTCCTTCTCAGGGACTCTCTTGAATTGCTGATCTCTGAAGTTCGATCACTTTTTCCTGTTGGTTTCTACTCACCTTCAGAACAACCAGATCTTTGCTCTTCTTTATGTATTCCAATTTTTGCCTATCTTTGACCGTACTGTCCTCAGAGTGTAGGTTTAGATCTAAGTATGCAGAATTTGAGTTGTCCTGCCCGATTCCGCCCATCCAGGGATCTCTTGACTCTTCTATCAGCATTGGGCTGAGTTTCTTCCAATAGGCGGTTCCGCCATGCTTACCCGCTCTTACAACACAGACCGCAAAGTCCACAATTCCATTTTTGTCTTGAGTGGTTCTGAGGCACATTAATACGGTCCTGTTCTTGTTTTCCGACCAGACTTCCTCCCATGATTCACCGTCTACAGAGCCTTGCCACTTGCCTAGCATAAAGGACAACGCTCCTGGTCCGACATGATCAGTTGGCATAAAAGAAGCCGTTTCTTGCAATCCGATTTGTTTCCTTTCAGTGGTCCTATCGTGACTAAGAGCGTAGGTCTCAGGAGTTCGGAAAATATTTCTATCTCTTGGTCCTTCTAGCCTCTCCACAGTAGCAGGTTTCGCAGTTTCTTCCGCATAACCGGGTGCTATTGAAAGAGCTACGCAAACACTGAGCGAAAAAAGCAAACATTTCATAGAATCCTCTTCTTACTGACCGCATGACAAACCGCATTGTCCAACCAAAGTACAAAACCTGCCCAAGCAAGATTCTAATTTTCATGCCGAACCAACCGCTTGTTACTCCAGTAGTGGTTTTTTTGAAAGAATGAATAATAGACCAGTCGACTTGAAGCGGGGTTTCTGATAGATATTCGTCCAATATAGAAATATCCCAAAAGCTAGACAGGCTTTCTGATTCCGCCTATACTCCTTGCCATGAGTGATACCGCCCGCAATAGTCAGACCTTTGATCCGTCCTCTACCGAGGGACTACAAGAACTGTTTGAACAAGGACTCCTCAAGGAGTCCTTGGATCAATCACAAGGCGTCCTTGAGGAAAAGCAAGGCGTGCCTGTCGAACTGGCTGCAACTTATCTGGGCCTGTCTGTTAGCGGCGTGCTCAAAAGGCTGCGAAAAGGCGTTCTTCCAGGCTTTAAGGTCCCCTCTAAAAGGGGTGAGAAGTGGCTAGTCTCTTGTGAAGGACTGCCTGAAAGTGCAATGGATAGCCTCAAGGACTCCTCTTTTGAGCCCGAGGTAGTCCTTTTAGAGCCGGAGGAGTCCTCTTCTCTATTGGAAGGACTCCTTGATGACAGGGAGGAGTCCTCCGGTCATGCGCAAAATATAATTGAAGAGTCCTCGAAAAGAGCTGATGTAGATAGAGCACTTTTAGAGGAACTTAGAAGCCGTAATTCAGAACTTGAAACGAAGCTACAAGCAGCTTCTTGGAGAAACGGCTACTTAGAATCGAAACTTGAAGAGCGCGACATTCAGATCAAACTCCTCACCGACAGCCAGCAAAAGCCCTCATGGTGGCAGCGATTCAAGGCTTTTTTCGTAAAATAGTAGCGATCAAAGCCCAACTACTCTATTATTGACAGTCGGTGATACCATCGGCGGTATCTATCTTGTGTATATACGGCCGGTATCCCTGAGACATTTGGAGGAGAAAAGCCGACAACAAAAAACACCAGCTTGGTAGCTGGCGCATTTGAAATCCTAGACTGGATATGAGTTTTCAGTTTTGTGGGTGTTTCGAAAACAATCTTGGCGGAGCGTTTTTTGAAACTGCTGACAGAATAGAGGGCTTGAGTCCGTTCGTCAAGTTGTCGGTCTAGTTAAGGACCGAAGGAAACGGCAGAGAAAGCCGCTCTAAGGGCAGTTGTAGCCCGAGAGCAAAAGTTATCTGAGAAAATTAAATCTTTGCCCCCGGTATTGGATGCGGTGGCGGGGGATATATGCGCGCTATATCCCAGGCGTCAGGGCTCGATCTGGAAGAGGCCGGGACAAAGAAGGTGGATGCAGTGGAGCAACGCCCTGGACGACGGCCAGATCATGGGCGTCATGTCGGACGGGGGGCGGGGGCTATATAGAGGGCTGTACTGGGGAGAAGAAACCCGGCATGGCGTCTTGGATATAGACGCCGGGAGCAAATACCACGACGCGCACGAGCTACGGGAGCTCGCGTCCAAATTCGCTGCAGTCGGATTGCCTCTAGTCCCTTACCAGTCGAGCGATACAGGGGGCTGGCACCTCTATTTTTATCTCACCGAATGGGCGAAGGCGGAGGAAGTAGAAAGGACGATAAGGAAGTACCTGAAGGCAAACAGCTACAGCATCTTGGCTGGAACGCTGGAGATATTCCCAAGTGGCAATGCCCTGAGACTACCTTTACAAAAGGGCTTCGGGTGGCTCTCTTCAGATGGGCAGCTAGAAGTTAGAAGAGAGGAACTGACCTTTGGACAGGCGCTGGCGCTCTTCTATAACGACCTGGAAGAAAACAAGAGGAATTGGGGAGAAGTCCAAAGCCTGATAGAGAGGGCAATAAGTGATGCCGGCGCCAGCGTTGCCGGCGGAGCCCAGGAGCGTGAAAACACAGTATCTATCGAGGGTTTGGAGGGGCTATACAAAAGGGGAATTGACTGGGAGAAGTGGCAAAGAGGAAAGCGCTACTGGCAAGACGGGCTAACGGAGCCTAATCAGAGACATGACGCGATTCTTACCGTTGGGCATTATTTGTGGTTTGGGGATGAAGCGATAGGGTTAAGGGCGCTGCCACTGCAAAGGAACGCAGGAAAGAGGGCTGAGCTAATCAGGGCGTGGCTAGAAGAGAAGCATAACGGGCACTCAGAAGAGGTCATTAGGGGCCGGTGGTCGGAGATAGAGGCGGACATAGAAAGGGCCGCATGGTGGAGCAGCCAGAGGTCCCTAATAGGCCGGAACCAGAAGCAATATGAACCCTATCAACTAACAGACAGGTTACTGAAGCGGCTGAAGTGGCTCCACAAACAAACCGGCAAGCTCTTCACGATAGAGGAGCTTGAGAAGGCGAACATAGAGAGGGGGCAGGACGCCCGGCACCGCATAGCGGTAGCTGTTGCCCAGCTAGAAGCCGAGAACCACGAGATAGACATATCGAAGGTAGCCAGGAGGGCGAAGGCTTGCCACAAGACTGTTGCCAAGCACAGGGATCTTCTTTGCAGCCCGGGAGGCGAGTATATAGCGGGGGGCGGGGGTGTGAAGTTGCGAATTAAATGGCGAGGTATGGCGAATTATTTGGCACAAACTTGAAGCTCAAATGCCCACGGATTAACACTTTGCCAAATAACTCGCCAATTTTTGCTATTTAATTCGCAAAAAAGTCTGCCAAACAATTAGCAAAGTCACACCCAGCCATACACTCGATGGCCTGGCATCACTGGACCCCAAGATTATGTTACGAGCAATCAGGTATTGGCTGATCTTATTCGTAAAGCCGGTGGTGATTTATCGCCTCTCTGGCGAGGACTCGTCGCTGTAGCGACTACTATCCCGGTCTCGCCTGATGTTTACGCAACACCCCCAAACACTGCTGGGGGATCCTCTAATAGTGGCAACACTTCTGGTTCAACAACTCCGGGTTCAACAAATCCGGGTTCAACAACTCCGGGTGTTGTGATTTACAATAGTGGTGTACAGCAAAGTGCCTCTGTGTATTCCGCTGATGTCGGCAGTGAATTCCGGAAAAGTCGCGGCACCGGATTCCGGAAAGTGGCGGCAGCTTGCCATGAGCAATTGTTCTCTTGACGAAGGCTGGTGGTCACTTCGGTCCTTTGGATTTGCGCATTGATTCTCCTTTGAGAATTAGTCGATGAGAGTTATGTACCACGCGGTCGAGAATT
>Ga0268298_10003812_pt1 | contig 15101 bp, 12 predicted proteins | sample WWTPWeurt_MetaG_FD_194462 | JGI IMG/M metagenome (GOLD analysis project Ga0268298, IMG submission 194462) | Activated sludge microbial communities from WWTP in Nijmegen, Gelderland, Netherland - WWTP Weurt | ecosystem: Engineered > WWTP > Aerobic digester > Activated sludge | place... | reverse complement strand
CGGCACCGACGAAGCCGTGCGCCTGGTGCCGCCGATCCTGATGACGCTCGAATCGGCCGTCGAATTCATCGCCGACGACGAACTGGTCGAGATCACGCCCAAATCGATCCGCTTACGCAAGCGCTTCCTCAAGGAACACGAACGCAAGCGCGCCAGCCGCGACGCGACGGCATAAACAACGGGAGCCGAGGCTCCCGTTTTTACGTCACCGCTGCAAAAAGTCGGCGCCGGCGACACGCCGAGATGATTGCCGGCCATGAAGATTGGCGAATCAGCATGCGGCGCAAACTACGGGCTTGCCTGGATGTTTCCGGTCCATGTCGAATATTCTCGATTTCGCCTTGAAGTGTTCGGTCTTCTGCTAAACAGGCAAAGCGAGGCGACTTTGTCGGACAATAGCGTTTTTCAACGGATTGTCATTTCATGCTCTGGATCGCCCCTGCCGAAAAAGACGCTGCCTCCACCTCGCTCGAAAAGCGCCTGTGGGACGCTGCCGACCAGTTCCGCGCCAATTCCGGCCTCAAGGCGCAGGAATACTCCGGCCCCATCCTCGGCCTGATCTTCCTGCGCTTTGCCGAAGTCCGCTTCGCCATCCAGCGCACCAAGCTCGAAGGCTCCAGTGCGTCGTCGAGCGCATCTTCCAGACGAAGCAGCCGGGTCGATGAACCCGCCGCCTACCACGCCGAAGGCATCCTCTACCTCGCCGCCGAGGCGCGCTTCGACTATCTGCTGACGCTACCCGAGGTGGCCGACATCGGCGCCAGGGTCAACGCCGCCATGCGCGAGATCGAGAAGCACAACCCGCAGCTCGCTGGCGTGCTGCCCAAGACCTACAACCTCTTCACCAGCACCCTGCTGAAAGAGTTGCTGAAGAAGGTCTCCGAGATTCCGGCCACGCTCGACTATGACGCCTTCGGCCGCATCTACGAATACTTCCTCGGCGCCTTCGCCATGACCGAGGGCCAGGGCGGCGGCGAGTTCTACACGCCCTCCAGCATCGTCAAGCTGCTGGCCGAAATCATCGAACCCTTCCACGGCCGCATCCTCGACCCGGCCTGCGGCTCCGGCGGCATGTTCGTGCAGTCGGCGCGCTTCGTCGCCGAGCACCAGAAGAATCCGGCCGCCGAACTCGCCATCTGCGGCGTCGAAAAGACCGACGAAACCGGCCGCCTGTGCCGCCTCAACCTCGCCGTGCATGGGCTGGAAGGCGACATCAAGCACGGCGGCAACGTCAACAGCTATTACGACGACCCGCACAATGCTTGTCTCCCCTCGCCCTCAGGGAGAGGGGTCGGGGGTGAGGGTGGGTCATTCGACTTCGTCCTCGCCAATCCGCCCTTCAACGTCAATGCGGTGGACAAGGAAAGGCTCAAGGACATGGTCGGCGCCGGACGCCGCTTCCCCTTCGGCCTGCCGCGCACCGACAACGCCAACTACCTGTGGATTCAGCTCTTCTACTCGGCGCTCAATGCCACCGGCCGCGCCGGCTTCGTCATGGCCAACTCGGCCTCCGATGCCCGCTCCAGCGAGCAGGAACTGCGGCAGAAGCTGATCGAAGCGCGGGCGGTGGATGTCATGGTCGCCGTCGGCCCCAACATGTTCTACACCGTCACGCTGCCCTGCACGCTGTGGTTTTTTGACAAGGGCAAGGCCAAGACCAAGCGCGCCGACACCGTGCTCTTCATCGACGCCCGCCACATCTACCGGCAGGTGGATCGCGCCCACCGCGACTGGACCCCGGCGCAGATCGGCTTCATCGCCAACCTCGTCCGCCTCTATCGCGGCGAGGCGCTCGAAGCCCCAAAAGTCGGCGCCGGCGAGACGGCGGCCAAATTGTGCGAACTTTTCCCTCCCCTTCAAGGGGAGGGCCAGGGTGGGGATGGGTTGGCCTACCGCGACATCCCCGGCCTGTGCAAAGCGGCAACGCTGGCCGAGATCGAAGCCCAGGGCTGGTCGCTCAACCCCGGCCGCTACGTCGGCGTTGCGCCGGGTGAAGAGGTCAGCGATGAGGACTTCAAGGAGCAGCTCGAAACCCTGAACGAGGAACTGGAATCGCTGAACGCCCAGGCGCGGGAACTGGAGCAGATCATCGCCGCGAATGTGGCGATGATTCTGGAGGCGTGAGAATGGCAAGCAATTGGCCGACAACGACACTTGGCGACGTTATCGACCTATTCGATTCTCAACGTGTGCCGTTGAATAGCCGGCAACGGCAGGAACGGAAGGGCCGTTTCCCCTACTACGGCGCACAGGGCATCATTGACCACATCGATGGCTACATCTTCGATGGTCGCTACATCCTCGTTGCAGAAGATGGTGAAAACCTGAATAGCAAGAAGCTCCCTCTTGCGCTCTTCGCTACCGGAAAGTTCTGGGTCAATAATCACGCCCATATCCTGCGCGGCAAGCAGGGAATCGCCGACGACACTTTTCTTCTAGCCTGCTTGAACAATGCAGACATCAAGCCGTTTGTAACAGGCGCGGCCCAGCCGAAGTTGTCACAGGGAAATTTACGGCTGATTGAAATTCCGCTTCCCCCGCTCCCGGTCCAGCAAGGCATCGCGGGCATCCTGTCGGCCTACGATGAACTCATCGAGAACAGCCAGCGGCGCATCAAGATTCTGGAGTCGATGGCCCGCGCCCTTTACCGGGAGTGGTTCGTGCACTTCCGCTTCCCCGGCCACGAAAACCACCCCCGCGTCGCGTCGCCCCTCGGCGAGATTCCGCAGGGGTGGGAGGTGAAGAAGTTGGGCGGCGTGGCAGAATTGAACTATGGCAAGGCGCTCAAGAAAGAGGACCGGCGCGAAGGTGACTATCCAGTTTTCGGCTCAAGCGGCATTGTTGGCACACATGACGCCGCGTTGGTCGAAGGACCTGGCATCATCGTCGGGCGAAAGGGGAACGTCGGAAGTGTGTTCTGGTGCGACGAAGATTTCTTCGTGATTGATACCGCCTATTTCGTGACTTCCTCCCTGCCGCTGCGATTCTTGTTCTACGTTCTGCCGACGTTGAACTTCATCAATAGCGACGCTGCCGTTCCCGGCCTGAGTCGCAACCAAGCCTACACCCTGGAGCTTCTTGTTCCGCCGGCCTCACTGCTGGAAAGGTTCTGCGAGTTGGCTGGTACATTTGAGCGGCAAGCCGCCACGCTCCAACGCCAAGTCCAAAACCTCCGCCGCACCCGAGACCTGCTGCTGCCGCGCCTGCTCTCCGGCCAGATCGACGTTTCCAACCTACCCGAACCGGTGCCCGCATGAACGCCCAAGACCTACCGCTCACACAATTACTCGACGGCGCCAAGCAGTTCATTGTGCCGATCTTTCAGCGCGATTACTCCTGGGGCACCAAGCACTGCCAGCAGCTCTGGAACGACATCCTGCGGGTTGGAGGCGACCCCAACGCGCGCGCGCACTTCCTCGGTTCCGTTGTCTATATTGCCGCCGAGGACAATCAGGCCGCCATTCCCCGCTGGCTGGTGATCGACGGGCAGCAGCGCCTGACGACGGTCTCGCTGCTGCTCACCGCCCTGCGTGACCAACTGATAGCAGCGCCTTCCGAAGACGAAACCTTGCCGTCGCCGGAAGAGGTCGAAGACCGCTTTCTGCGCAACCGCCATGGCAAGGGTGAGCGCAGGAGCAAGCTCATGCTGCGCCGTGCCGACAACGACGCGCTATCCGCTCTCATGTCTGGACAGACACCGGCCGCGGACACCGCCGAGGTGGTGCGGGAGAACTATGAGTTCTTCCGCGAGCGTCTGGCCGACTCCGATGTGGGCCGGGTCTATGCCGGAATCGCCAAGCTCGTCATCGTCGATGTCAGCCTGACACGCGGACACGACGATCCGCAGATGATCTTCGAGAGCCTCAATTCGACGGGGCTGGACCTGACGCAGGCCGACCTGATCCGCAATTTCGTGCTTATGCGCCTGGACGACGAACTGCAAACCCGACTCTACGAAGACTACTGGCGTCCGATCGAGCTTGCCTTCGGCAACCGCTACCGCAGCGAGTTCGACAAGTTCTGCCGCGATTTCCTGGTCCTGAAGCTCAAGCCGAGCAAGCAGCTTCGCGCCGACGCGATCTACCATCACTTCCGCGGCTTCTTCCATGCCGAATCCGCGCATCGGTCGGTCGAGGACGTGCTCGGGGAGTTGCGCCGTTTCGCCGGCTACTACGTCCGTTTCAGCCTGGGCCGGGAGTCCGATCCCTTGTTCGCCGGCGCGGCGAACCGCCTGCGCGGACTGGTCGAGGTGGCGTCACCCTTGATGCTGCGCTTGCATGACTGTCACGAGCGGACAGGGCAGTTCGACAGCGCCGCGTTCAAGGAGGCCATCGAGCTTCTCGAAAGCTACGTCTTCCGTCGTTCGGCCTGCGACATGCAGACCCGCAACCTCTACCAGGTCTTCGCCAGCCTGGCCTACAGGGTCCGCGACAACGCACCGCTCTTGAGCCTGAAGGTAGCGATATATCGCGGCGGCAAGAAACGCCGCTTCCCCTCCAACATCGAATTCAGCGATGCCCTGGAAACGCGCGATGTCTATGCGATGCGAACCTGTACCTATCTGCTCGACCGCCTCGAAAACGACAGCAAGGAAAAGATCGACACCAGTTCCTTCACCATCGAGCATGTACTGCCGCAGAACGAGAATCTTTTGCCGGCGTGGCGGGAGATGCTCGGCGACGACTGGAAGACGATTCAGGAAACCTGGCTGCACCGCCTGGGCAACCTGACGCTGACCGGGTACAACGCCGAGTACAGCGATCGTTCGTTCGACGAGAAGAAGGCGATGCCCAAGGGCTTCAACGACAGTCCCCTGCGCCTCAACCGGTTCGTCCGCGAACAGGCACGATGGACCGCTGCCGAAATCGAGGCCCGAGGCAAGGCGCTGGCGCAGCAGGCCGTTCGTGTCTGGCCGGCGCTGGTGGTCGATATGGCGGCCGTTCGGCAGGCCGATCTGGAAGAGCGGCGGGCCGCCGCCGCGCAGTACAGCATCGACACGATCGGCTTCGATGCCGAGAGCCGGACGTTGTTCGACGCCATCCGCCCGCACATTCTGGCGCTGGGCGAAGACGTGCTTGAACTTTGCGGCGCGAAGAGTGTGGTTTACCGCGTCTACGACCACTTCCTGGAGATCCTGCCACGCACGAAATACATCCTCTTGCTGGCGAACATCGACTTTGATGAAACGGACGATCCCTCGGGCCTCTCGCGTGATGCGTCGGACTTCGCATTCATCACCCATGCCAGCGAATCCGGAGATGTGATCTTTTCGCTCAAGGACGCATCGCAAATCCACGCGGCCATGCACGTGGTGATGCAAGCGTATGAGCGGGTGACTGAGTAGCCATGTCCAAAGACCTCCGCCGCACCCGCGACCTGTTGCTGCCGCGCCTGCTCTCCGGCCAGATCGAGGTCGCGGCGGCCTGAGGTCATTTGACAATCCCTACTAATCTTTAAGCAATTTAGTAGACTTTTCCTGCCTTCCCTGCCTATACTAATCTCTACTAATTTGATTAAGGTTTAGTAGACAATGCGCCTGCCGGAGCACGCTCCCCCGCTGGAAACCAGCTTTGCGCAACTGGCGCCGGCCCGGATCGAGGCGCTGATGCGGCACGCCAACCCCTTGCCGACCGGGAAGTATCTGCACTGGGACGAATTGCGGCGGCGCCCGGCACCCGAAGGGCTGACGCATGCCGAGTGGTGGGCGGCCGTGACCCTCGGCCGCATGCCCTCGTTCCAGCCCTTGCCCTTGCTGGACAAGCAGGGCCAGCCCTTCGTGTTCACCACGCCGGCGCCGGTGGCGATCGACCTGCACCATATCGACCGCGATGCGGCCGGGCACATCCGCGCCGCGACCGGGGCGCCGCTCCGGGAAGACTCCCAGCGCTACCTGATCAGTTCGCTGATCGAGGAGGCCATCACGTCGAGCCAACTGGAAGGGGCATCCACCACCCGCAAGGTGGCGGCGACGATGCTGCGTAGCGGGCGCAAGCCGCGCGACCTCAGCGAACGAATGATCTTCAACAACTACCGGGCCATGGAACACCTGCGCTCGCTGCGCGAGGTCACGCTGACGCCTGCGCATGTGCTGGAACTGCACCGGATGCTGATGGAGGACACGCTGGAGGATGCGGAAGACGCCGGCCGTTACCGGCGCGACGATGCGGTGCATGTGGTCGATGTGCGCGACAACACCGCGCTGCATGTGCCGCCATCGCATGCCGAGTTGGCGCAGCGCATGCAACGGCTGTGCGATTTCGCCAATGCCGACGAGGCCTCGCTGCCCTTCGTGCATCCGGTGCTGCGCGCGATCCTGCTGCACTTCATGATCGGCTACGACCATCCCTTCGCCGACGGCAACGGGCGCACGGCGCGGGCGCTGTTCTACTGGTCGATGGCGCGAAGCGGCTACTGGCTGATGGAGTACACCTCGATCAGCCATATCCTGCGCAAGGCGCCGGCGCGCTACATGCGGGCCTATCTGCACACGGAAACCGACAAGAACGACACGACCTACTTCCTGCTGCACCAGTTGCAGACCATCCGCCAGGCCATCGCCGCGCTGCATGATTACGTGGCGAAGAAATCCCGCGAACAAAAGGAGACCGAACGCCTGCTGGCCGCATCGCCAACGCTGCGCGGACGTTTCAACCACCGGCAGACGGCGCTGTTGAACCATGCCTTGCGCAACGCGGGGGAAGCCTATCGGGTGGATGCGCACCAGCGTTCCCATGCCGTGGTGTACCAGACGGCGCGGCACGATCTGCTGGCGCTGGAGGCGCTGGGACTGCTGGAAAAAACCCGGCAAGGCAATGCCTATGTGTTCTTTGCGCCGGCGGACTTGCGTGATCGACTGAATGCCCTGGCGAAGTCCGGCACATGAGCTCCCACGCCTACACCGAAGACCAACTTGTCGAGCAGCCGGCGATCGGGCTGTTTGCTGCGCTTGGCTGGCAGACGGTGTCGGCGCTGGAAGAAACTTTCGGCGCCGGTGGAACGCTGGGGCGGGAAACCCGGGGCGAGGTGGTACTGGTGGAGCGCCTGCGCGCTGCGCTGTGCAAGTTAAACCCCGCGCTACCGCCGGAGGCGATCGGCAACGCCGTCGATGAGCTGACCCGCGACCGTTCGGCGATGAGCCTGGAAGCCGGCAACCGCGAGGTATATCGCCTGCTCAAGGAAGGCATCACGGTGTCGGTGCCCGACCGGGAGCGCGGCGGGCAGAAGACGGAGCGCCTGCGCGTGGTGGATTGGGAACAGCCGGAGCACAACGACTTCCTGCTGGTTAGCCAGTTCAGCGTGGTAGGCAGCCTCTACACCTGCCGGCCCGATCTGGTCGGCTTCGTCAATGGCCTGCCCTGGGTGGTGATCGAACTCAAGAAACCCGGCGTGCCGGCGCGGGCCGCCTTCGACGAAAACCTCACCCACTACAAGCAACAGATTCCGGCGCTGTTCTGGAGCAACGCGCTGCTGATCGCCAGCAACGGCACCGACAGCCGCGTCGGCTCGCTCACCGCCGACTGGGGACGCTGGGTGGAATGGAAGCGCATCGAACGCGAGGACGAAGCACGCTGCGTATCGCTCGAAGTGATGCTGCGCGGCACCTGCGACCGGACACGCCTGCTCGATCTGGTGGAGAACTTCACGCTGTTTTCCGAACACAAGGCCGGGCTGGTCAAGGTCATCGGCCAGAACCACCAGTTCCTTGGCGTCAATAACGCCATCGCCTCGATGCTCGACGCCCGCCAGCTCGGTCACGGGCGCGGCGGCGTGTTCTGGCAGACACAGGGCAGCGGCAAGAGCTTCTCGATGGTGTTCTTCGCGCAAAAGGTGTTGCGCAAGCTGGCCGGAAATTGGACCTTCGTGGTGGTCACCGACCGCGTCGAACTGGACGAGCAGATTGCCAAGACCTTCAAGACCACCGGCGCAGTGTCTGATGCCGAAGGCGACGCATGCCATGCGGCCGGCGGCGCCCACCTGCGCGACCTGCTGCGCGGCAACCACCGCTACGTGTTCACGCTGGTGCACAAGTTCCAGACGCCGGAACTGCTGTGCGACCGCTCCGACGTGATCGTGCTGACCGACGAGGCGCACCGAAGCCAGTACGACACCCTGGCGCTCAACATGCGCGCCGCGCTGCCGAGGGCGATGTTCCTGGCCTTTACCGGCACGCCGCTGATCGCGGGCGAGGAGCGCACCCGGGAAGTCTTCGGCGATTACGTCTCGATCTACGACTTCCAGCAGTCCATCGAGGACGGCGCCACCGTGCCGCTGTTCTACGAGAACCGCACACCGGAATTGCAGCTCGTCAATCCCGACCTCAACGAAGACATCTACCGCCTGATCGAGGATGCCGACCTCGACGCCGATCAGGAGGCCAAGCTGGAGCAGGTGCTGGGCCGGCAATACCACCTGATCACCCGCGACGACCGGCTGGAAACCGTGGCGCAGGACATCGTGCGGCATTTCCTGGGCAGAGGATTCGTCGGCAAGGCGATGATGGTGTCGATCGACAAGGCCACCGCACTACGGATGTACGACAAGGTCAAGGTGCATTGGGAGGCGGAAACGGCGCGGGTGCAGAAGGAGTTGGGCGAGCTGGCCTATCTGCCGCGCGGCGGCGAGATGAGCGCCGAACAGGCGCGACGCGATGCACGCATGGCCGAACTGAGGCAGCGGTTGGCCGTGCTGACCAGCACCGACATGGCGGTTATCGTCTCGCCGGGGCAGAACGAAATCCAGCAGATGCAGGCGCTGGGTCTGGCCATCGAGCCGCACCGCAAGCGCATGAACGAATCGCAGCCGGGGCTGGACGAGAAGTTCAAGGACACCGAAGACCCGCTGCGGCTGGTCTTCGTCTGCGCCATGTGGCTGACCGGCTTTGACGCGCCGAGCTGTTCGACGGTGTATCTCGACAAGCCGATGCGCAACCACACGCTGATGCAGACCATCGCCCGCGCCAACCGGGTTTATCCCGGCAAGCACAGCGGCATCATCGTCGATTACGCCAATGTCTTCGCCTCGCTGGAAAAGGCGCTGGCGATCTACGGCGCCGGCAGGGATGGAAAAAGTCCGGTCAAGGACAAGCAGCAGCTGGTGGAGGAAATGCGCAGGGCAGTGGCGGATGCGCTGGCATTCTGCGCCGCCCACGGAGTAAGCCTGCCCGAGATCGAGGCGCTCGGCGCGGGAAGTCTGGAACGGCTGAACAGGGTCGAAGAGTCGATGAATGCGCTGATCTCCCCCGACCCGCTGCGCCGTGACTTCTTCGCCCATGAGCGCCTGGTCAGCACGCTCTACCGCGCCGTGAAGCCCGACCCGGCGGCGCTGGAATTCGCCAGCCGCGTCGCCTGCCTGACCACGCTGGCCGAGGCCATCCGCGTCAGGCTGAATCCGAACCCTCCCGACATCTCGCAGGTGATGGGGCAGATCAACGGTCTGCTCGACGAATCCATCACCGGCCATGCAATACGTGAATCAGGGCCTCCGGCGCTCGACCTGTCGAAAATCAATTTCGAGGCGCTGGCCAATCGGTTCAAAGCATCGAAACACAAGAACACCGAACTCGAAGTGCTCAAGGCCGCGATCCGCGCCCAGTTGGAAAGGATGATCCGCCTGAACCGCACCCGCGTCGACTTTGCCGAAAAGTTCGAGGCGCTGATCGAAAGCTACAACGCGGGAAGCGCAACCATCGAGGCGCTGTATGCCGAACTACTGGCGCTCTCCAACAGCCTCAACGACGAGCAGCAACGCCATGTGCGCGAGAACATGAGCGAGGAAGAACTGGTGATCTTCGACATCCTGACGCGGCCGGCTCCGGAGCTATCGACCGAGGAACGTGCCGAGGTGAAGAAGGCGGCACGGGAACTGCTGGCACGGCTCAAAGCACTGCTGGTGCTGAACTGGCGACAGAAATCAGCGGCGCGCTCGCAGCTGAAGCTGGCCATCGAAGATACGCTCGACACGGGCTTGCCTCGCGCCTACACCTCGGAGCTCTACCACCAGAAGTGCTCGGCGGTGTTCGAGCATGTGTACGAGAGCTACCCGGAGCGGAATGTGGGGGTGTATGCGTAGCGTACGAACCAAACCCGGCCTTGCACTACCGATAGCCCGGAATTGGGAAATACAGTTTAGGGTACCGTAAGCAGCACGATGGCACACCTGCAAAAGAGACGGGAGCCGAGGCTCCCGTTTTTACGTCACCGCTGCAAAAAGTCGGCGCTGGCGACACGCCGACTCCAGGCTGCGATCAGCCCAGCGCCTTCAGCGCCGCGTCGTAATTCGGCTCCTGCGCGATCTCCGGCACCATCTCGGCGTGGATCACCTTGTCGTTCTCGTCGACCACGACCACGGCGCGCACCGTGAGGCCGAGCAGCGGGCCTTCGGCGAAAGCCACGCCCCAGTCCTTCATGAAGCCGGGATTGCGGAAAGTCGACAGGTGGGAAACATTGGCCAGGCCTTCCATGTCGCAGAAGCGCTTCGCCGCGAACGGCAGGTCGCCGGAAACGCAGAGGACGACGGTGTTGGCCAGCTTGCCGGCGGCCTCGTTGAACTTGCGGGTCGAAGTGGCGCAGGTCGGCGTGTCGATGCTCGGATAGATATTGAAGACCTTGCGCTTGCCGGCGAAGTCCTTGAGCGAAACTTCGGCCAGCGCGCCGCTGGTCAGCTTGAAGTCGGGCGCCTTGGCGCCGACGGCGGGCAGGTCGCCCTCGACGCGAAGGGGGGTGCCGCGCAGGGTTACGGTGGTGCTCATGGCTTGCTCCTTTTCTGGATCGGGTTGGGGGGTTGGGAAAGAGTTTAGTGCATCGGCGCCAGGCCGGGAAGAACGGCTGCCGCATTGCGCATGGTGGCTGCGGCGACTTCCTCGACGGCAATGCCGCGCAGGCCGGCCAGCGCCAGCGCAATGCGCGGCAACTGATCCGGCGTGTTGCGGGCGCCGACTTTCCACTCCGGTGGAATGTCCGGCGCATCGGTTTCGAGCACGATGGCGTCGAGCGGCAGGGTCGCGGCCAGTTCGCGGATGCGGCTGGCGCGGGGAAAGGTCATGGCACCGCCGAAGCCGAGCTTGAAGCCGAGCTTGATGAACTCGTCGGCCTGCTGCCGGCTGCCGTTGAAGGCATGGGCGATGCCGCCCGGCACCTTGCACAGCCGCAAGTGTTTCAGCACCGGATCGATCGCGCGCCGCACGTGGAGCAAGACCGGAAGATTGTTGTCGCGGGCAATCTGCAACTGGGCGCGGAAATAGAGTTCCTGCTGTGCGTCATCGCGCGGCTCGACAAATTGATCGAGACCGATTTCGCCCACCGCCAGGGGATGCTCGCGCAGCACCGTTTCGCGCAGGGCATCGAGGTCGGCTTCGCGCGCCCGCTGCACATACATGGGGTGGATGCCGTAGGCCGCACGGCAGCCGGCATGTTCGCGACAGACCGAGGCCACGGCGCCGAAGTTGGCGCGCTCCACCGCCGGCACCACGATCAGGCCGACACCCGCCTGAAGCGCGGCGGCGGCGACCGCATCACGATCGGCGTCGAATTCCGCGGCATCCAGGTGGCAGTGGGTATCGACCAGCATGACCGGCCGCGCTCACTCGACCTCGTCGATCCAGGCCTGCTGTATCGCTTCGAGCTTCTTTTCGCCGCAGTGGCTTTCGCTTTCCTCGAAGCCGGGCAGTTCCATGACCCAGGTCATCAGATCGACAAAATTGATCCGGGTCGGATCGACCTCCGGATGCGCTTCGGAAAGCGCGATGGCAACATCGAGGCTGTCGGTCCATTTCATTTCTTGGAATGTCCTTCCTTGACCATGTTGATGGTGTATTTCGGTATCTCGATCACCAGCGGCGTGGCGCCGACGATGGCCTGGCAGGAAAGCCGCGACTTCGGCTCCAGGCCCCAGGCCTTGTCCAGCAGGTCCTCCTCGATCTCCTCCGCCTCGCCCAGCGACTCGAAGCCTTCGCGCACGATGACATGGCAGGTGGTGCAGGCGCAGGACTTCTCGCAGGCATGCTCGATCTCGATCTCGTTGCCGAGCAGCGCATCGCAAACCGAGGTGCCCGGCGCGGCGTCGATCACGGCACCGTCGGGACACAGCTCGACATGGGGTAAAACGATGATCTGGGTCATAGGGATATCTGGTCCACGTTGCGGCCGGAGAGTGCGCGCTGCACGCTCTGGTTCATGCGGCGCGCCGCGAATTCGTTGGTCGCGGCGCTCAGGGCCTGCATCGCCTGGTCGATGGCGCGACGGTCGTCGCCGATCATCACGGTCTGCAGTTTGGTGATGGACGCGTCGATGTGGGCGCGCTCCAGGGTGGACAACAGGTCGGCGGAATCCTGCAATGCCGACTGGGTGGCCTCGATCAGGCGCTGCGCCTCCACCTGCGCTTCGCGCAGGGCGCGGCGGAAGGCGTCGTCGCCGGCGTGGCTGAAGCTGTCCTTGAGCATCGCGGCGATCTCGTCGTCGGACAGGCCGTAGGACGGCTTGACCTCGATGCGGGCTTCGTGGCCGGTTGTCTGCTCGCGCGCGGTGACCGAGAGCAGGCCGTCGGCATCGACCTGGAAGGTGACGCGGATGCGTGCCGCGCCCGCCACCATGGGCGGTATGCCGCGCAGTTCGAAGCGCGCCAGGCTGCGGCAATCGGATACCAGTTCGCGCTCGCCCTGCACCACCTGGATCGCCATCGCGGTCTGGCCGTCCTTGAAGGTGGTGAATTCCTGCGCGCGCGCGATCGGGATCGTCGAGTTGCGCGGGATGACTTTTTCCACCAGGCCGCCCATGGTCTCCAGCCCGAGCGACAGGGGAATCACGTCGAGCAGCAGCCAGTCGTCGCCCGCCGCGCGGTTGCCGGCCAGCAGGTTGGCCTGGGTTGCGGCGCCGAGCGCGACCACCTTCTCCGGGTCGAGGTTGTTGAGCGGCTCCTGCTTGAAAAGATCGGCCACCGCATGCTGGATCTGCGGCATCCGCGTCGAGCCGCCGACCATGACCACGCCGCGCACGTCGGCCACGGTGAGCCCGGCATCGCGCAAGGCTTTTTTGGTCGGCGTGATGGCTTTCTGCACCAGGGTACGGGTTATCTCGGTAAAGACTTCGGTGGTCAGCACCAGATCGACATACTCGCCGCTGCCGAGCTTGACGGTGATCGGTGCCTGGCCGTGCTGGGAAAGTTGTTCCTTGGCTTCGCGGGCGCGCATCTGCAGCAGTCGCGCGTCCTGCAGCGAAAGCGGCGCCAGTTGGGCCTGTTCGATGATCCAGCAGAACACGCGGTGGTCGAAATCGTCGCCGCCCAGGGCGGAATCGCCGCCGGTGGCCATGACCTCGAATACGCCTTTCGACAGGCGCAGGATGGAAATGTCGAAGGTGCCGCCACCCAGGTCGAACACGGCGTAGATGCCTTCGGCCGAATTGTCGAGGCCATAGGCGATCGCGGCGGCGGTCGGTTCGTTGAGCAGGCGCAGCACGTTGATGCCGGCCAGGCGGGCGGCATCCTTGGTGGCCTGGCGCTGTGCATCGTCGAAATAGGCCGGCACGGTGATCACGGCGCCGGTGAGTTCGCCGCCGAGCGAGGCTTCGGCCCGGTTGCGCACGGTCTTCAGGATCTCGGCCGAAATTTCCACGGGACTCTTGATGCCGGCAGCGGTCTTCAGCTTGACCATGCCTTCGGCATCGAGGAAGTCGTAAGGCAGGGTTTCGATGTGGGCGATGTCGCGCCGGCCGCGTCCCATGAAGCGCTTGACCGACACGATGGTGTTCTTCGGATCGACGGACTGCTTGGCCTCCGCGCCATAGCCCACGGCGACAGTCCCGTCGGCGGCATAACTGACTACCGAAGGCAGCAGCGGCCGGCCCTTGAGGTCATTGAGCACCACGCTCATGCCGCTCCTGACCGTGGCGACCAGGGTATTGGTGGTGCCGAGGTCGATGCCGACGGCCAGACGATGTTCGTGGGGTGCCGCGGATTCTCCCGGCTCCGCTATTTGAAGTAGTGCCATGGTTTTCTAAGCAGTGACGGCTTCGAGCGCGTCGTCGATTTCGTTCAGCAGTTTTTCCTGGAACATCAGTTGCCGGACCAGATTGGAGGCCGCCACCAGATCACGGTCCGTGTCGATCAATCCCGTCAGCCGCTCGTATTCCGTCCGGATCTCGCCCAGCAGACGGACGCGAACCGTATCCAGCGCATCCTCGTCGGCCGCGCTGCGGGCCTCTGCGACGGCCTCGCGCAATTCCATCTGGTTCACCAGGAATTCCGCCGGCATTGCCGTGTTGCTTTCGATCTGCGGATCGTGGCCCAGCAGTTGCAGCAGGTAGCGGGCGCGCCTGCCCGGCGACTTCAGCGTCTGGTAGGCCTCGTTGATGCGCGTCGCCCACTGCATGGCCAGCCGTCGGTCGGACTCGGCCGCATGCGCGTGCTTGTCCGGATGCACCTGCGACTGCACGGCGCGAAACGCGTTGTCGAGGCTTTCCTGGTCGAGCGCCTGCACGTGCGGCAGGCCGAACAGCGTGAAGTGGTCGGCAGCGAAATTCAGGTCGAACGTGGTCATCGCAATTCGGTCAGGCGGGCATCAGGTATTGAAAGACTCGCCGCAACCGCATGCGTCCTTGACGTTCGGGTTGTTGAACTTGAAGCCCTCGTTGAGGCCCTCGCGCGCGTAGTCGAGCTCGGTGCCGGCCAGATAGGGCAGGCTCTTGGGGTCGACCAGCACCTTGACGCCATGGCTGAGGAACTCGATGTCCTCCGGGTTGGCGGCATCGGCGAATTCCAGCTTGTAGGCCATGCCCGAGCAGCCCGAGGTGCGCACGCCGAGGCGGATGCCGATGCCCTTGCCGCGCTTGGCGATGTATTTGGCGATGTGGTCGGCGGCGCGCGCGCTGAGCGTCACCGGGCTGGCGCTCTCGCTGCCCTGCCAGCTTGCCGGTGGCGCCTCGGGCATGACGGCGCTATCGGCAGTCGGGGTGGTGCAGGCGCTCATCTCAGGCTCCCTGTTTCTTCTTGTAGTCGGCCACGGCGGCCTTGATCGCATCCTCGGCGAGTATCGAGCAGTGGATCTTGACCGGCGGCAAAGCGAGTTCCTCGGCGATCTGGGTGTTCTTGATGTCCAGCGCCTGGTCCAG
>Ga0268298_10003811_pt1 | contig 15101 bp, 15 predicted proteins | sample WWTPWeurt_MetaG_FD_194462 | JGI IMG/M metagenome (GOLD analysis project Ga0268298, IMG submission 194462) | Activated sludge microbial communities from WWTP in Nijmegen, Gelderland, Netherland - WWTP Weurt | ecosystem: Engineered > WWTP > Aerobic digester > Activated sludge | place... | reverse complement strand
TTCCTCGTCGCGGTTTGGAATGCGTGGAGAAAGGTAAACACGTACACAGGTATACAGGTATACACGGACACAGATGAGCCGGCCTCACCGTTCCCGCAACTACTAACTTCTAACTCGCATCGCCTATCAACCATTACTAAGTACGTAATACGCAATATTGCCTTCACTCTACTAGGCTTCTTGGTAATTACTTTCCCCTGGTACGCGCGCAACCTCCAAGTTTTCGGCTCGCTCATGGCTCCAGGCGGTTCCCACGCACTCTGGCTTACCAGCTATAACGACACCTTTGCCTATCCAGCATCGCAATTGACGATGCAGTCCTGGCTCGCCTCTGGCTGGGATGCGATCTTGCAGGCTCGCCTCGCCGCGTTGGGCATCAACCTGCTCAATGCTTTTGGCGCGCAGGGAGGCGTCTTTCTCTTCCCGCTCATCATCATCGGTTTATGGATCTATCGTAGCGACATCCGTATCCATTTTGCCGCGCTTGCGTGGATTATCCTCTTCGTCGCGATGACGGTCGTCTTTCCCTTTGCAGGACCTCGCGGTGCGTTTTTCCACTCGGGCGCGGCTCTCCAACCGATCTGGTGGGTTCTCGCGCCTGTTGGCCTTGATGCCCTCGTGGCGATCATTCGCGAACGCGGCTTCCTCGATGACCGTGCATTTGCCATCTTTCGCGGTGCGCTGGTCGGCATCTCCATTTTGATGACTCTCGTCATCCTTTCCATGCGCATCCTCCCAGGCTGGGAGCGCGAAGATGGACATTACGCTCAAGTGGAGGCGTTGCTAGTCGAGCACGGCGCTCCGAGAGATGCCATTGTCATCGCACGCAACCCGCCTGGCTACCACATCGTCACGGGACGAACTGCCATTGCGATTCCGACTAGCGGCATCCCTTCCGTCTTCGCGGTCGCGGCGCTCTACGACGCGCGTTACCTTGTCCTCGAACCCGAAGGAGCCTCTGGTCAACTTCGCGAACTTTACGATCACCCGTACCAATTCCCTATTTTCATCTATCTCGGAGAATCCGATGGTAACCGCGTCTATGAAATCGTCCGCTGATATCAATCGTCGCGACCTCCTCATCCTTGCGGGCGCGTCCATTCTCAGCCTGTGCATCTATCTCGCGGCTAGCGCGCTCACCTTCCGCGTCGGCTTCCCTCTCGACGATTCGTGGATCCATTTCACCTACGCGCGCAACCTGGCTCTGCGCGGCGAGTGGGCCTTCCTCCCTGGCGTTCCCTCGGCTGGCTCCACTTCTCCGCTTTGGTCGGTTCTCCTTGCGATTGGTTTTTTCCTGCGTCTCGCTCCCTATTTCTGGTCGTATTTTCTCGGCGCGGCGCTGCTCTTCTTCCTGGCGGCCCTCGCCGAATTTTCCGCGCGCCGCCTGCTGGCATCCTATCGCCCGCGCTTTCCACTGATTGGCATCTTCTTTGCTTTCGAGTGGCATCTCGCCTGGTCTGCTGGCTCGGGGATGGAGACTCTCCTCCACGCCTCAATCGTGACGATGTTCCTGCTTCTGCTTAATGAGTCTTCGCCTCGCCCTTTGACGTTGGGCTTGCTCGCCGCTCTGGCGGTCTGGGTGCGCCCCGACGGTTTGACTCTACTCGGCCCCGCCGTGTTGACGCTTGCCTTGCGTCCCAAGCCTGCGTCGGCGCTTACGCGTTTCGTGATCGGCTTTGGGTTTTTGTTTGGCTTGTATTTGCTGTTCAATTTAATGCTTTCGGGTAACCCATTCCCAAATACGTTTTACGCAAAACAGGCCGAGTATGGCGTGTGGCAGGAGCGTCCACTGCTGGAAAAACTCGGCTTGAGTTTTGTGCAGGCGCTGACAGGCCCATCATTTGTCATTTTTCCTGGCGCGGTTATTTGGCTGGTCAAGTCTGTCCGTGAGCGCGATTGGGGAACGCTGGCGGGGATGGCTTGGTTTGTGGGGTTTGCACTGATCTACGCGTTGCGCCTGCCTCCCTATCAGCATGGGCGCTATCTTATCCCTGCCATGCCCATCCTCTTTTTTTGGAGTCTGCTTGGGGTGGCGCGAACGTTTGAGAAAACCTCGGCCCGCCCAATGGTCGGGTTGATGCGAATGGGGTGGGGGGCGGTCATTGTTTTGGTGACGCTGGGATTTGTCGGGTTGGGGGCGAGGTCCTATGCGTTGGATGTCGCCTTTATTGAATCAGAGATGGTGGACACCGCAAAATGGGTGGACGCGAACGTCCCTGTGGACGCATTGATCGCCGCACATGATATCGGCGCACTGGGGTATTTTGATCATCACGAGTTGATAGATCTGGCGGGATTGGTCTCGCCTGAGGTGATTCCGTTTTTACGTGATGAGGCGCGGCTGGCCGATTATCTTAACGAGCGTGGGGTGGGGTATTTGATTGCATTCCCTCGGTTGTATCCTGCCTTGGCGGCGCGCTCGGAGCGGGTCTTTGTTACTAATGGGAAGTTTGCGCTTGTGTTGGACGGTGAAAATATGGCGGCGTATCGCTGGGTTCGGTAGAGGCGATTAAAATATTCTGTGTTAAAATCCATTCAAGATTTTTGGGACGAGACTTGCCATGAAAAAGATTTCCATCATTGTTGTAGATGACCATCCCCTGTTTCGCCAGGGGGTTGCCGATTCTCTCGCCATTGAGGAGGATATGAATGTGGTCGCGCAGGCCTCCAGCGGCGAGGACGGGTTGGAGTTGATCCGTTCGCTTAAGCCTCAGGTGGCGTTGATGGATATCAACATGCCTGGGATGAATGGGCAGCAAGTGACGCATCTGGTTGTTCAGCACAAACTTCCTACGCGTGTGATTTTGCTAACGGGTTATGACGAAACCGAGCAAGTGGTTCCTGCGGCTCTGGCAGGCGCGGCTGGTTATTTGGCGAAGGATGTGGACCCAGTAAGGCTGGTTCAGTCTATTCGCGATGTTGCCAATGGAAAGTATGTTTTTGCGGGGCGATCGTTTTCGCAGAATGAATTGCAAACCTGGTTATCCAGTCAGACCAATGGCGCACGGCGTTCTTACAGCGAGCCCGGTAATCCGTTCCATCCCTTGTCAGACCGTGAAATGCAGGTCTTGAATTGGCTGGTAAAGGGGATGAGTAACAAGGAGATTGCCACCGAGTTGAACATCAGCCATCAGACGGTTAAGAATCATATTACGGCAATACTCCGCAAATTTGGGGTGGACGATCGGACTCAGGCCGTGGTGTATGCCCTTAAGCGCGGCTGGATAACATTAAAAGACACATCAAAGCAGGAGTAGTAAATATGAGTACGAATGATCTTCGGATGGCGTTTTCTGACGGCACAGGCGTTGATTTACAGACCGAGTTGACCGAGACGCAACGCGCTCTGCGCGAAGTTACCTTAATGATTGAGCAAAGCCAGGGCGAATTGACCAAGCTTTCGCAGCGGAATGCGGCAATTACCGCCCACCTCCAACAGGCGCAGGGCCAGATCAACAAGATCACTCCTGAAGAATTGCGAATGGCCTACGACTCTGCTCTGGATGCCCAACAGCGCCTGCTTGTGATGCGCGGTCAATTGGAGAAATTGCAGAATGACAAAACTCACCTGGATAGATTAAAGGCAGTTTTGGAACGCGCTGCATCAATAGGAAGCGCGCCGAATGTTCCATCTGGCAAGAGTCAGATGGCGAGTGTGGAGATGCTAGTCAACGCACAGGAGGCGGAACGGCAGAGATTGTCTCGCCAGATGCACGATGGTCCCGCACAGGCGTTGTCCAATTTTATTTTGCAGACGGAAATCGCGATGCGTTTATTGGAGGTGGATCCTGTCCAGGCGCGCGAGGAACTTTCCAGTTTGAAGGTATCCGCAATGGGGACTTTTCAGAAAGTCCGAAATTTTATATTTGAATTGCGCCCCATGATGTTGGATGACCTTGGCCTAGTCCCCACCATTCGTAAATACGCCGATGCGTTTCGCGAACAGACTGGGTTGGATGTGACCATAACTGTAACTGGAACTGAGCGCAGACTCGAACCATATATTGAGGTAATGATGTTCCGCGCAATCCAGGAATTGATCGGCAATGCATCGAGGCATAGTCAGGCCACCTCTGTTAAAGTGTTGCTTGATGTTGGCGACCAGCTTGTGCGCGTTACTGTGGATGACAACGGTAAAGGTGTGGATACTGAAATATTGGAACAGAGCAATAGCCTTGGGTTGAAGTTGATCAAGGAAAGAGCGGAGATGCTCGGGGGCGCGTTTGAAATAGATAGCGCAGTTGGTAAGGGCGCACGCGTGAGTTTTTCTGTGCCAGCGCGAAGCGCTTCGTAATTTTTTCTTGTGAGTCAATAGGAAAAAAGAATTGATTGCAGAATTGTTAGACTAACATTATTGTAATTGAAATGCCATTGCTTTGACTTGCTATTTCCATTGAACGGCATATAATCTGAACAAGATTGAGGAACGGTCCTCAACAAAATTCTGACGAAAGGAGAAAAATCTCATGTTGTTCGCACCGAAGGAAAAAGGTCAAGGCTTGGTTGAGTACGCGCTGATTCTCGTTTTGGTTGCCATCGTTGTCATTGCCGTCCTGATGCTGCTCGGCCCGATCATCGGCGACGTCTTCTCGACGATCAATTCCAGCCTCTCCGGCGTGTAATCGGAAGCTTGTCCACTCTGATGGGACTCTCGCAAGAGAGTCCCTCTTTTGTACTAAATTTCGTTGTTTTGTTACCGATTTTCTGTATAATAAGTTTACACCCGTTCGTAGTGGTGAATCCCCAATTAGAAAGGAGGTGAAATCCCATGTTGTTCGCACCGAAGGAAAAAGGTCAAGGTTTGGTTGAGTACGCGTTGATTCTTGTTTTGGTTGCCATCGTTGTCATTGCCGTCCTGATGCTGCTCGGACCGATCATCGGCGATGTCTTCTCGACCATCAACTCCAGTCTCTCTGGCGTGTAAGTTTTTTCGCCCTTTACGACTTGTGGGACTCCATTGAAAAATGGAGTCCCACTTTTTTACCAGCAGGATATTGCAATTTTTCTTGTATAATTCATATGATATAAAAAACCTGCCGTTTTCAACGGCTCTATTCGGAGAGGAGAACCTATGCGTGGCGGACGCCTTTTCATAGTTCTGGCATTGGTATTGCTGATAGTCTTGGTTGGCGCTTGGTTTGTGGTAACAAGAGTTATGCCTTCTCTTAATTCACCGACTCCCACAGCGGCTGCAGTTCAGGTCTATTTTGCCGGTCAACCGATTACCAAAGGAACGGTTATTTCTGAGGATCTCTTACAGCCGCAGCCAGCTGCTGATGCCTCAGTTGTTGCAACAATGTATACGGTAAGCGAGCTTGGGGATTTGGTTGGTAAAACTGCCTTGATTGACATTGCATTAGGCAATCCGATCTTTAAGGGCATGGTGGGGGATGCCGCTCCCTCAGTCGCGACGGACGGTCCTCCCTGGGCAAACCTCATCGGCGCAAGCAAGACCGCCATAACCATTCCGACCTCGCGCCTAGCGTCGGTTGGATATGGAGTGGCCGACGGCGCGCGTGTGAATGTAATTGCATGCATGTTGGTTGTGGATGTCGATCCCTCGTACCAATCTGCCCTCCCCAATTATGTCGGCGCTTTGGTGTCTCCCGCTGGACAGCCGCCTTCAGGGATGCCGGGAATTACTTTGACGATAAATAATCCTGCTCCGCAAGTTTTTCCATATCAGGGCCGTACCGAAGTTGAATCGGCTTTCCAGCAGGGTATTTACATCGTTGCGTCAGAGCCGCAACGCCCGCGCCCCGTATGCCAAATGATTATGCAGAATATCCAAGTGCTGAAACTTGGCAATTTCTCCCTCAATCCAGAATCGGTGGCGTCCAACTCGGCTACCCCTACGCCACAGGCTGGTGATCAGCCGCAGCCAACCTCCACGGTCGCGCCCGATATTGTGACATTGGTTGTTTCTCCCCAGGAAGCCGTCACGTTGACCTATATGGTCTACACAAACACCCCTCTTTACTTGACCCTGCGGAATGGCGTTGACGATGCACGATTCGAAACTGAATCTGCGACGTTACAATTCCTTCTTGGGCAGTACAACATAACCATCCCGGTAAAACTGGCTTACTCACTCACGCCTCGCGTGGATGTTCTTAGCCTGCCCTTCCTCCCCAATGATGTTTTAACTGTGACGCCTGAACAATAACTATCCTTTACTTGAAAGCGAATAGGTAATATGGCTGGCGAAAAAATTCGTGTCTTGATCGTGGATGATGTCGCGGAAACCCGCGAGAATGTCCGCAAATTGCTCCAGTTCGAAGGCGACGTTGAAGTCGTTGGGGCAGCGCGCTCGGGTAAGGAGGGGATTCAGCAGTCCTTTGAGCTGGATCCCGATGTCGTTTTGATGGATATCAACATGCCTGATGTGGATGGCATCACCGCGACTGAAACCATTCGCCAGAAGGCCCCTCACATTCAGGTTGTTATCCTCTCTGTTCAAGGCGACCAGAACTATATGCGCCGCGCCATGTTGGCCGGCGCAAGGGACTTCCTGACTAAGCCGCCAATGGGCGATGAGTTGATTTCAGCCATTCGTCGTGCAGGCGAGAATGCCCGCATTGAGCGTATAAAGACTGCTTCATTACGCTCCGCCCCCCCCCCTTCTTCCGGGCTTGGCCCTGCCGCATCTGGTGGCTTTGGGTTGACGCGTGGAAAAATCGTCAGTGTATACAGTCCAAAAGGCGGTACAGGCTGCACCACCATCTCTGTCAACCTTGCGCTGGCGTTACACAACGATGATACGCGGGTGGTAATCGTAGATTCCAACCTGCAATATGGCGATGTGGCGGTGTTTTTCAATGAACAGGGAAAAAATACCATTGCGGATTTAGGGCCGATGGCCGACGAACTTGATCCAGAAATTGTGGATGGTGTTCTTATCAAACACGCCAATTCTGGCGTTGCCATACTTGCTTCGCCGTCGCGGCCTGAGCATGCCGATAAAGTCAATGCAGATCAATTCCTCAAGATCGTTGATTATCTTCGCCAGATTTACGCTTATGTTGTGATCGATACATCCCCGTACCTAAGCGATGTGACCATTGCGGCGATTGACGTTAGCGATGTGATCGTGTTGGTGACCACACAGGATATTCCCGCCATTAAGAATGCCCGCCTCTTCCTGGATCTGTTACAGAACCTTCGCATTGACCGCAATCGTATTGCCTTTGTAATGAACCGTTTCGATAAGCGCATCGCGATCACCGCTGAACGTGTTGGTGAAAACCTCAAACATGAAGTGGCGGCGGTTATTCCGCTCGATGAACGTGTAGTCATAACAGCGGTCAATCGAGGCATTCCGTTCATGCTTGATAACAAAGCCCAGCCTGTTGGGCGCGCCGTTTTTGGGCTTGCGGAAAATGTCCGGGGAAAAATTGCTGCCCTTGAATCCGAGCCCGTGGAACGGCCCGCAAAACGATAATTACCGCCTTCAGTGTGTTTTTAGGAGTTGAAAATGTCCCTTTTGAAGCGAATCGAACAAGGCCAAAGCGGATCCTCTTCGCCACAGCAACCCGCCGCAGGGTCAGGAGGAGCAGCGCCGAGTGGAGGGGGGGATAATTCGCGCCTGTCGTCCTTACAGACGCGGCGTACAAATGCTCCCATCACTGCGCCTCAGGCGGGGACTTATTTTGACCTGAAGACCCGTGTCCAAAATCGACTGTTGGCCGAACTTGATCCATCGATGGATATTTCGCGGCTCGAGGAGGTTCGTAAGACCATCCAAGATCTCTTTGAGCAGATTCTCTCCGAGGAAAACATTGTTCTCTCGCGGCCAGAACGGGCGCGTTTGTTTGAGCAGATCGCCGCAGAAATTTTGGGGCTTGGCCCGCTCCAGCCGTTGCTTGAAGATGAAAGCATCACAGAAATCATGGTGAATGGAGCCAAGAATATTTACATTGAACGCAAAGGCAAAATCCATCGCGTGCCTGTGACTTTTGAAAACAATGAACATGTAATGCGAATTATTGATCGCATTGTTGCCCCTCTTGGACGCCGTATTGACGAAGCCAGCCCTTATGTAGATGCTCGTTTGCAGGATGGCTCGCGTGTCAATGCTGTCATTCCTCCGATTTCGCTTGTCGGTCCCACGCTGACCATTCGTAAGTTTGCCAAGAATCCAATCACCGTTGATCAGTTGGTGCAATTTGGTTCAATCTCCCCGGAAGCGTTACAGTTTTTGAAAGCATCCGTCGAGTCTCGGTTGAATGTGGTTATTTCTGGCGGTACAGGTTCGGGGAAGACAACCTTGTTGAATATTTTGTCTAGTTTCATTCCCGATGATGAGCGCATTGTCACAATCGAGAACGCGGCAGAATTGCAACTTCGTCAGGAGCATGTGGTGACATTGGAATCGCGCCCGCCCAACATCGAGGGGCGAGGCGAGATCACCATCCGCCACCTGGTGATTAACTCGTTGCGTATGCGCCCTGACCGCATCATTGTGGGCGAAATCCGTGACGAGGCCGCGTTGGACATGTTACAAGCCATGAACACGGGTCACGATGGGTCCATGACGACGCTCCACTCCAATGGTCCGCGCGATACCCTGTCACGTCTGGAAACGATGACGCTGATGGCAGGCATGGACCTTCCTTCGCGCGCGATCCGAGAGCAGATTTCGTCGGCTATTGACCTGGTGGTACATCAGGAGCGTATGCGCGATGGTACGCGCAAAGTTGTGTATGTCACCGAAGTCAGCGGCATGGAAGGCGACGTGATCACCATGACCGATATTTTTGCTTTTGAACAGAGCGGTATTGAGAATGGGAAGATTGTTGGGCGCTTGCGACCAACGGGTTTGCGCCCCAAGTTCATGGATCAGATCGAGGCAACCGGCATTCATCTGCCCCCATCCATTTTTGGAATCGGAGAGCGGCGACGCTTCTAAATCATGAACCTGTTTCTTATCATCGGCGGCATCCTCGTATTCATTCTGTTAGGGGTGGGCATTGTTATGTCCATCAACAGCGAACGCTCAATCGTCGAGCGCCGCCTTGGCCAATATCTGGATGATGGCTCTGCGGGTAAGAAGGGCGACAAAACCGCATTGACCGAATGGGTGAATAAGCGCGTTGAAAAATCTTCCTATGGCGATCGAATTGCCAGACAATTGGCGCGCGCGGATTTGAAATTTCACGTTGGCGAATATTTTGCCCTGATCGTTATCGCTGTCATTGGCGCGGCCGCCGTTGCCTGGCTTTTGGCTGGCGGCGGGACGGGTATCCGAGGCGGGGTGAGCGCCCTGGTTGGGGGCGTTGTAGGGTTATTCCTGCCGGGGTTTTATGTCAGGCGTCAACAGGCAAGGCGGCTCTTAAGATTTAATGAACAACTTTCAGACATGCTCAACCTGATGGTCAATGGCTTGCGGGCGGGCTATTCTACAATGCAGGCCATGGAAGCGGTTAGCAAGGAATTGCCAGCGCCGATCTCCGATGAATTTCGCCGCGTGGTGCAGGAGATGCAATTAGGCATCCCAATGGAGACCGCTCTGGACAACCTCTTCCGCCGTATTCCAAGCGACGACTTGGATTTTGTTATCACGGCCATCAATGTTCAGCGCGAAGTCGGCGGTAATCTTTCTGAGATTTTGGACGTGATTTCATTCACGATCCGTGAGCGCGTCCGCATCAAGGGCGAAATTCGCGTTCTTACTTCCCAGGTGCGCACCTCGGGAACGGCAATGGCTTTAATCCCCATTTTTCTAACCGTATTTTTGTGGTTCCTCAATCCTGAATATATGGGTTCATTTTTCATCAAGGGTCCCCTGTGTGGATTTGGAGCCTTTGGCGCGGCAGGGCTTTTGATTGCAGTTGGTTATTTCATTATGATGAAGATTGCGGATATCGAGGTGTGATATGCAATGGGTAATCGGCATTTTCCTTGCGCTTCTTGTTGTTGGTGGAGCCATCTATATGGTAGTGGTTGGCAATCGTGCCATGCAGCAACAGGATGATAATGAAGATCCCTTGATGACCCGCCTTGCGGAGTTTAGCGAACGTGGCGAGTTGGTCTCTCTGGAGCAGATTGAGCTTTCTCAACCTTTCAGTGAACGCGTCATTGTTCCGCTGATGAGAAGGTTGGGCGAACTTTCGGCCCGTTTCACTCCTCAAAAAGTTTTGATGGAAACCAATCGAAAATTGGAACTGGCGGGCAACCCTGCGCGTTTGGAAGCGTCCACTTTCCTGGCTACTCGTTTCATTGTCCCCATCTTCTTCGATGGGTTTATTCTCATCATTGCACGGCTCGCGCCAAAGCCATGGTCCTTTGGAACGATGTTCATGGTGTTGCTTGTGTTTGGCCTGCTTGGATTTTCCTTTCCACAGCTCTGGCTGACGAGCAAAATTCAAGGAAGGCAAAAAGAGATCCGAAAGGCCATGCCAGACGCACTCGATTTGCTGACCATCTGCGTGGAAGCGGGCTTAAGTTTCGACTCGGCCATGTCCAAGGTGAGTGAAAAATGGGAGAATCAGCTTTCCTTGGCGTTTGCGCGGGTGATCCGAGAGATTCAGCTTGGGAAACTCCAGCGCGAAGCCTTACGTGATATGTCAGATCGATTGGATATCAACGAGATGACCAGTTTCGTGGCCGCGGTGATTCAAAGCCAGCAATTGGGCGTAAGCATGGCCAAGGTGCTGCGCATCCAGTCTGAGCAGATGCGGATGAAACGCCGTCAACGCGCGGAAGAGGAAGCTCACAAGGCTCCAGTCAAAATGATCTTCCCGATGGGTATTTTGATCTTCCCATCCATTCTGATCATTTTGATGACGCCTGCCATTTTACAGATCATGGATGTGTTCGGGAACGCCTTCCGATAAAGGCAAAATTGTGACGAGACCCCATTGGTCGTATCCGCTTTACCGACTGGCATGGAGCGGGCTCGACTGGGTGTTTCCGCCCCGCTGTGGTGGGTGCGGAAAATCTGGAACCCGCTGGTGCGATGAATGTCAGGGGAAAGTCCTAATGCTCGCAGGTAATTTGTGCGAGAAATGCGGGCTGCCCGTCTCACGCGCGGGACTATGCGAGAAATGCCATACCGATTTGCCGCCCTATCGCGCATTGCGCGCCTGGGCGGCGTTTGATTTCCCCGTTCGGCAGGCTCTTCACAAATTGAAGTATCGCCGCGATATGGGATTGGGCGATGCGCTGGCGGTTCCGCTTTCTCAGTTTGCGGAAACGCTGAATTGGCCGTTGGATTTGGTTGTCCCCATCCCACTTGGGCAAAAGCGCAGACGGGAACGAGGGTATAATCAGGTTGACTTGATTGCACGCCCATTTTCGCTCGCTCTTGGTTTGGACTATAAGCCCGCCGCGTTGAAACGTCATCGAGAGACAAATTCGCAGGTTGGCCTCTCTGCAACGGAGCGTCGCGTGAACATGCAAAATGCCTTCATCGCTAATGCCTCTCTTGTACGGGGGAAAACCGTCCTTGTGATGGACGATGTCTCCACGACAGGATCCACCCTCTCGTCCAGCGCAGAAGCGCTCTACCAATCGGGCGCAAAAGATGTGTTTGCCTTAACCGTGGCGCGGGCGTTGCCGCATCACGGTTTAAAGCAAGTCTAATCCACCCACCTTAAGGAGGTCCCCATGTCCGACCATAAAGTTGACGTCCTGACCCACAACATGGAATTGACCGACCGCATTGACGAGTACGTGACCGAAAAGGCCGAACGCCTGAGCCGACACCTGCCCCAGATCGAAGATGTACGCGTGGAAATCACATACCTGAAATCTGCGCGCAATGCATCCGATCGTTACAACGCCGAAATTACTGTGCGTGGCAAAGGATTACTTTTGCGCGCAGAAGAGCGTGCTGATGATCTGCGTGCCGCCTATGATTCTGCTCTTGATAAAATGGATCGACAGATCGAGCGGCACAAGGGCAAGCATTACCACGGACGCGGCGATGGGCGGTCTGCTGCCGAAGCCGTAGAGCCAGTTCTCGACGATGAGACGGGCGAGCTTTCCCCGCTTGTAGCGCGCCGCAAGAAGTTCATCCTCTACCCGATGAATGAGGAAGAGGCCATCGTACAGATGCGTGAACTCGAGCATGATAATTTCTTCGTCTTCTACAATGCCGAAACGAGCAAGATCAACGTGCTCTACCGTAGGCGCAATGGAAGTTATGGCTTGATCGAGCCAGAAATCGGATAACCTGATTAATGTCGCTGCAAAGAGCGCAGGGGAGAAATCCCTCTGCGCTCTTTGTCGCGAATTGGATGATTAATGGATATGTTGGATTTTGATGACGAATTGACCGATGACAAGATTGCTGCTAGTCCCATCAATGCCTCGCAGATCGAGGGGACGGTAAAGGAATTGTTGTTAGCCCTGGGTGAGAATCCTCAGCGCGAAGGATTAGTCAACACCCCGCGCCGAGTGGCACGCATGTATAACGAACTATTGGCGGGCTATTCGACCGACCCCGTTGCCATGATCAACGGCGCCCTCTTTGAAGTCAAGTACGACGAAATGGTGCTGGTGCGCGATATCGAGTTTTACAGCCTGTGCGAACACCACATGCTGCCATTTATGGGACGCGTCCACGTGGCATATATCCCTGATGGGAAAGTACTGGGCATCTCCAAAATCCCCCGTATTGTGGATATGTACGCGCGTCGGCTGCAAGTACAGGAGCGGATGACGCGTCAGATCGCGGACTTTGTGCGGGATCTGCTCAAACCCCAGGGCGTGGCCGTTGTTGTAGAGGCGGTGCATCTTTGCATGATGATGCGCGGCGTGCAAAAACACAATGCTCGCATGACCACCTCGGCCATGCATGGTGCCTTCCGCGCCAACCTTGCCACGCGTGAAGAGTTTTTGGCAAACATCTCGCGTGGTTCGGCTCCGTTGCAGATCTAGTTCACCTTACTTCCGCTCTCGTTCCACTTCCACGCCCACAGTGGAAGCATCGGGAATCGCCCCAGGTTTTTCTACGCGGACGATCGCTTTTTTCACTTTGGGATCCTGGAAGCATATTTTCACCAGATCGTTTGCCAACGCTTCGACAGTCATCCGCGCCGCGTATTCTGCGTGAGCGCGGATTTTTTTTGCCAACGCGCTGTAATCCACGCAATCGGCGATGTCGTCTGTTTGGGCAGCTTTTTTGGTGTCAGCATAGACGGTGATGTTAATGACAATATCGCGCGGCGTCACTCGTTCCCAATCGTGAATGCCGAGAATGCCGCGAACTTTCAGGTCTTTGATGAAGGTTTTATCCATGTGCGTAGCCAGAATAGAGAATGTGTCAATTTGCAACCGACTGCGTGGATTGTAACCTGTTCAACGCGAAAAGCGCGAATGCCAATACTACCCAAGACAAAATCTGTGCGAGACGCAGACTACCGAAGACGAGTACGCTGTCGCCGCGGAAGGCTTCGAGAAACAGGCGCGCGGCCGAGGTCCACGCGAGAAACGTGAGGAATTGCGCGCCCGCGCGGGGAAGAGGGCCGCGCGTCCCGATCAAGTTCAGAACGAAAAAGGCCAGGACGATCTCGTAGATCTGACTGGGGTGACGCGTCAGGCCGTTCACATCGATACCCCAGGGCAGGGAGGTTTCCTTGCCGAAGGCCGACCCTTCTGCCAGGTGTGCCGCGCCGAGACCAACCATCAGCGCGGCGAACAATGGAGTGAGCGCATCAAGCGTCGGCCAGAAGGGGAGTTTGTTGCGCTGGCCATAGACCAGCATCGTGACGACCGCCGCCGCGCCGCCGAGGAATGGGTCGAAGAGTTGTGGGTTGGGCGAGAAAATGCTGGCGGGAGAACTCATGAAAGCCGCCAGATTGTCGAGCGCGTAGAGGATGCGCCCGCCGAGCACAAATGCAAGCAGGCCGTAAAATGTCAGGTTGCTGAAGGCGGCCTCGTTGATTTTTTGTTCGCGCTTGACGATCTTTTCTGCCAGCCACCAGCCGAACCAAAGCGCGAGCACAAGCAGGATCGTATGGCGCGGTGGCGCGAACCAACTTTGAATAACTTCGATCATTTTAGAATCTCCTCCACGCGCGTTCGCAAAAGAGCCTCGGCCATTGGCCCGCCGATGACCACTTCGGAAATCGTCCCATCGCGGCGGATGAAAAATGTGGACGGCAGGGAGCGCAATTGATACAGCCGTCCCGCTTCGTTGTTCACGTCCAGCAAGACGGGGAAGGTCAAGCCGTACTCCGCGAGGAACGCGGGAATAGCCTGCGCGTCATCTTGGACTGTTGAGTTGATCGCCAAAATTACCAGGCCGCGCGATTTATATTCCTCGTACACTTTTTGCAACGCGGGCATCTCGGCTTTGCACGGCGGGCACCACGTTGCCCACAAATTCACGATCACCGCCTGTCCGCGCAAGTCCGATAATTTCACCATGTCGCCATCCATCGTTTCGAGCGTGAAATCAGGAGCGAGAAATCCCGCCCGCGGCGCAGGGATCAAACCGTTGGTCGAAGCGCCGTCGCGGTCAGCGCTTACGAAGATCCAAACCAATCCCAGCGCCAAAATCACCGCGTAGAAAATCCGTTGTTTCGATTGCATAAAAATCCTTTTTGGACTAAACTCTCTTTGAGACACCGTTTTCAAAAAACATCTTACCATGCTCTTCACCCGCCACGCCTTCATCGGCATTGACCCCACTGCGGGTCGCAGCCCCTTCACCTTTGCAGCGCTCGACGACGAACGCAATCTGCTCGCGCTTTCTGATGGCGAGCTCGAAGACGTGCTCACCTTCATCGGCAACTTTCCCGCCGTGACCGTTGCCGTGAACGCCCCTTCCAAAGTGAACGCGGGACTCGTTCGCAAGCGACTCGAAAAGCAGACGCTGACTCCCCATTCGCTTCGCGGCGCGGACCTTCGGCTGGCGGAGGCCGACTTGCGCGGGCGCGGCATCTCGGTCAGCGCGACGCCCTCCCGTGAAGAGACTTGCTCCAGTTGGGTGCAATTGGGATTTTCACTCTACAAACGTTTGGCAAAGGCTGGATTCAAACAACATCCCCACGAAGGCGCGGACCTGCTCTGGCTGGAAACGCATCCCCACGCTTGCTTCGCCGCCCTGCTCGGACAAATTCCCCTTCCGAAGCCCACGCTTGAAGGACGCCTCC
>Ga0268298_10003810_pt1 | contig 15102 bp, 7 predicted proteins | sample WWTPWeurt_MetaG_FD_194462 | JGI IMG/M metagenome (GOLD analysis project Ga0268298, IMG submission 194462) | Activated sludge microbial communities from WWTP in Nijmegen, Gelderland, Netherland - WWTP Weurt | ecosystem: Engineered > WWTP > Aerobic digester > Activated sludge | place: Netherlands... | reverse complement strand
CGAGCCCCAGCCGCCGGTCGGCGCCCGTCCGGCGCGGGTATTGTCGGCGCAGGAGGTGGCCCAGGGCGCGGTGCGCATCAAAGGCCGCACCAGTCGCACCTGGCATGACCTGGCCCTGTACTACATGCTGTTCGCCACGGGCCTGCGGCCGCTGGAGATCGCCCGGATCGAGGTGCGCGACTATCTTCATGCCGACGGCAGCGTGTGCAGGGAGTCGGAGCTGCGCGCCGACGCGGCGATCAACGGCAAGCTCAGGCCACTCTACTTCAGCAGCAACCGCCTCGACGACGCGCTGGCCGCCTATTTCCGCGAGCGTCTCGCCGGCGGGCATGGCCTGGGTGGACCGGATGTCTACCGCGGCTTGGACCCAGGTAGCCGACTATTCCTTTCCCCGAGCGGCGAGCCCTACAAGATCACGCCCAACAATGGCGAGCCCGGGCAGAATCGCTACGTCTGCCGGGCGCTGCTGGAGATCTACCGCAAACTGTTCCGCTACGCCGAACTCAAGGGGTTGAGTGCCCAGTCGGCGCGCCTCACCGTGATATCGCGGATGTATGAGCGAGGGGCCGACGAGGATCAGGTGGGCGCGATCCTGGGCATCGGCGAGCGCAGCGCGGTGCGGGAGTTGCTGCCCCGGCTCAAGCCGACGCTGGCGGAACTGCTCGATGAACTCGTCTGAACCCACGATGGACTCCCAGCGCTTCGCCATCAAGGGCCGCGTGATCGGCGCGGACGATCCACAATTGCAGGAGGCGCTTGCCCATGTCTACGAGACGCCCGAGCGGCCGCGCTGCCTGTGCGTGCCGGGCGGCGTGGAGATGTACGTGGCATTGCACCGACAGTTCGTAGTCAAGCGCATGCCGGATAGTGGCAGCGCCCACCATCCGGGCTGCCCCTCCTACGAGCCGGAGGTCCAGCAGTCAGGACTGGGGGAACTGGTCGGTGAAGCGGTGCTGGAGTCGGAACCGGGCCGGGTCGAATTGCGGGTGGACTTCCCCTGGACACGGGTGCTGGGGCGCGGCGTGCCGCGCGGCGAACCCCAGGAGGTGGCGGAGATCGGCGTGCCACGGCGGCAGATGACGTTGCGGGCGTTGATGCATTTCCTGTTCGAGCGCGCGGGCTTCAACCGCTGGAGCCCGGCGATGGCGGGCAAACGCAACCAGGGCGTGCTGCGCAAGTACCTGCTGGAGGCGGCCGAGGAGATTATGGTCAAGGGCGTGCCGCTGGCCGAGCGCCTGTATGTGCCCGAACCTTTCAGCGAGAGCGCCAAGGCGGAAGTGGCACAGCGCCGGCGTGAGAAACTGGCCGTGCTGCGTCCCAAGGACGGGCAAACGCCCTTGGCCATCGTGATCGGCGAGTTCAAGGCAAGCGAGGCGACGAGCCAGGGCCGCCGGGTCTGGGTCCGGCACATGCCGGATGCGCCGCTGCTGATCTTCAGCCGGACTTGGGAGCGGATCGAGCGGGTGTTCGCGCCGCTATTTGAGGCGCGCGATGCCGATACCGGCCACCCGGTCCGGGTCATCCTGGCCGCGCTGATCCGCGCCCGCCGTGAATATACCTACGAGATCGATGCGGCGAGTTTGATGTTGACCAGCGAGCATTGGATTCCCATCGAGGGCGTGCATGAATTGCCGCTGATCGATGCCCTAGTCGCCCAGCACCGCCGCTTCGTCAAGCCACTGCGCTACGACGCGCGGAGTGCGGCGGCCTTTCCGAATGCCTTGCTGCTTGACGTCGGGGCGGCGCCGGTGCCGTTGCACGTCGTCAGTGCTTTCATGGACCCCAAGGAGCGGGCGGCGAAAGAGAAAACGATTGCGGCGGTCCAACAGGATGCCTGGGTTTGGTGGACGGATCAGCCGATACCAGCGTTGAAAAGTGCGGAAGGGTCTCATTGAAGGGGCGTTCTGGGCTGATGTGGAAGCGGCCGTTGAGTCGCTGTCGTCGTCTGCGAGCTGATCGGCCAGTGCTGCCGTTGGGCCTGAGGCAAAACTCGGGCGGCAATGCGCCGGTCACCTGTCGTTCAGCCGCCGATGGCGAGCAATGACCGCTGGTCACTTCAGGCTACAGCCGGATCCGACCTAGAACCGACGGTCGCTACAATTGAGAGCAGCCGTTCACCTCGAACGCCAAATTCCCACGCTACTGCCCGCGGCCACCAATCAAACCAGTGTTCAGCTTGCCCAAATTTGATCGATCGGGGGTAGTGTCAAACGTTGCAGTGTCGATCACCATCCCAAAGAACGAGCTTGAATCCGGCAATGATCCATCGTTCCTGAACGACTCCCGCGCGATGTTGCTGCAGTAGTTTCCACAGGGCTGCAATAGGGGAGCCTTCGGCAAGCGAGCGAAGATATTCCCCTACACCAGGTAGCTGGCGTCCGTAGAGATCATGCCTTGCGGTAGCCGGCGAAGCGAGTGTGGCATTCAGTTCGGAACAACTCGGGGCCACCACTCCGAGAAGGCGAGGACAGCATCCGGCAATATGTAACCCCTTAGGATCGATATCGACAAACGCGAGAACGGGAAGATCGATTGCGTCGAGAAAAGCCTTTACGTTGCCCATTCGGCTTTCAGTCTTATCTCCCCGATAGATTACAAGCGGGTTTGTACAGCAACTCGGAAGGTCAAAGGTTAGCTGATGGAGTTGATCGAATACCTCATAGTTTTCAACCAGCATGATTGAGTCATGTCCGATACCGTTAGCGACCCTCCGCCAGTCGGTATCAACATGGCAACCATCTGGTAGCGACAGGGTTCGTCCGGCGACGTTGAGCGTCTTACTGGGAAGGGACTTCATGGACACCCTGCCAGTCTTTAGCGCACCACCGCCAGCCTTTTCGTTTGGGGTCGCCACCGCTAGCCGGTCGCTGCGGGACATGTCTTTCAGAGGGACCGGGCTGGCTGAATAACCGCGGGCGAGCAGGAGTTCCCGCATTTCCTGGCGATCACGTTCGCTCAGGTACAGAGTCTTGCCCTGGATGCGACCGATGCCCAGATTTTCCAGCAGCCGGCGTGCCGTTGCGTTCAGTGGAGTCGATGGGGCTTCCCTCTCCAATAGGCGCTGCATCAACTGGGCCAGCGTTTGATCGAGCATGGATTCAAAGCCCCTTGCGTGCCGCAAGGACGTCGTGGATCAGGACATTCCCATCGAAGACCGGGTGAGGGTGCTCGACCCGGCGGAAGTTCCAGAGGCCGGCTCGGCCTTCACGCTCATCTTCCGAAACCAAGCGGAGCAACCAGACGTCTTCGCCGATGCTTGTAGTCATCGATGGGTGCTCATGCCACCAGCGCCGCGCAGAGATCCATTCCGGACTTTCTGCAGCCTCCGTGAAGAATGCCCGGACCGCTTTCTTCAGCGGTGACTGGGTTACAACGACGATGGTTTCGGAGGTCTCTTCGACGAGCTGGCCAGCTGGCCGGCGCTCGATGCGCATCTCGGCCGAAGCAGGAATGCCAGCAGCGATTTCCCGCAGTACCTCTTCCGATTCCGGTTGAGCGACGTCAGGGTGGCTAGCCAGCGACATTGGTGCCGCCAACCCGACCCACTCGGGCGGTGAGGCAGCCTCGTCCCAATTCTTCGGTGTCCAGTCGGGATTCCGGTTGAGGTGCAGGGCAAAGGAGCGGACGAGCCGGGCCCGATCCTCGATCTTGCGGAACTCGAACAGGTATTGCTGAAGTTGCTTCAGGACGACCTTCAGTTTTTCGCGAAAGGTTGGAATGCGGTCCTCGAGCAAGGCGCGGAAGGAAAGCGCCAAGTCCTCGTTACCGGCCAGCTGGTCGGCAAAGTCCGCAAAATGAAAATTCTCAAGGAGGTTGACGAGTTTGCTGGTGCGATCCTGGTAGTGGAGGTTCTGCCGGCGCTTCTCCGCGATAGTCGACACCGCGGCGAATTTGGTGGCCACCATCGCATGCAGGATGGTCAGCTCATCATCGATGGAATCGGCGATGTCCGAAATCGCCTCCCGGATTTCCATCTCGTACTGCTCGGCAGCAACATCCCGTCCGTCCTGGATGGCCAGAGAGTGTTCCGCGACCAATTTCTCCAGTCGGGCGAAATATCCGCTGACATTGGCGCCGATGGCAAACAACCGTTCGGTGCTGAGAGCGGTGTTCAGGAACTGACGGAAGGACGAGCGAAGCTGGAAGGTGTCGCGGATGTCCGGGGAGAGCAGGCGAATCTGCCGGAGCAGTTCAATGTCCGAGGCGTTCTCGTCGGTCTTGACGACCCGAGTGTTGTAGTAGGTTGTGCTGACCGTCCCGGCGCATTTGAAGAGACGCGAAAGGAAGATCTCGACGGCGGTATGGTTGCTCAAAAGAGCCTCCCCGTTTCCGGGTCGTCATCCTTCTCGTCCTGCTGCTGGATACCCTCGTTCTCCATCAGGAAGGTAATTACCTGGTAGTAGTAGTCCAGTTTCCCGGTGAAGCGCCAGGCCTCCTGTTCCGGGTAGGCGAAGACGATGTACCCTGCCTTTTCGAGCTGCTGGAATACCTTCCCTAACATCGCGTTGGAAGAGGCCTCATTTGCCGCGAACTCCTTCCCCAGAGTGGCGAACTCCCGAAGCTTTTCCAGAAGGTGCGGGTTCTCGGTGACGGATTTCAGGATCACCGGATAGTCGATACGGTCGCCGGGTGATGGGGCCGCATCGGTTTTCAGGCTGTCCATGCAGAGTTCAATGAACTGGATGACCGGCCGGATCGTTTGCTTGATCGAGACCATCACGCGCTTGGCCTCCGCGCGCTGTTCTTTAGCAACTTTCACCCACGAGGCGTAATAGGCCTGGCCGTTGGGCGTGATCGTCAGGCGGCGCTTGATCTTGCCAAGGAAGGCATCGACTTCGGACCGAAAGGCTTCATCTGCCAGAGCGCGGAACAGTGAGGGGGAGGTGGCCTCGCAGATGAACTCGCCCTCAAGTAGCTTGGGGACAACCTGATCAAGCATGCTCATGCTCCTCATGTTCCAACTTCACGGTGGCTAGCGTGCGGCCCGGCAGGATCTTGTAGTTCTTGTTGAAGAGCGGTGCAAGGTCGGGGTCGACGTCAGGGAAGGCGGAGACCATCGTAATGTTATTGCGCGCGAGCAGGTTGAGGAGGGCGGTCGCATTGCCGACGGACAAATCCTTCAGCTCGTCCACAACGAAGGGAACAGCGACGCGTTCCTTGCGCCGGATGCGGTTGATGAAACCGATCAGGATGACCACCAGAATGATGTAGGACAGGCCGTTGGAACTCATGCGGGCCAGAGAGGCTTCGTTCTTGGCCACCTTGCTGCCGTCGCCGTCGATGTTGGCGGTGACTTGCAGGTTGATCAAGTCGACCGGATCGGCGACAAGCCCCTTGTCGTCGCTGAGGACCATGGCCACTTCGCGGGCCGCCGAAATGAAGCTAGCAGGGGGCAGAGCATCGCCTTGGGTGTGCCAACTGTCGTACTCGTTATGCAGAGCTTCAATTGCCTGCCAGTAATTCTGCTTGTCCACATCGGTCGTGATGATCACGGAGACGTCGGCGATGTTGGCAAAGACCAGCCCCTGGTGAAGATGGGATTTGAGGTCGCTGGCAAAATTCCCGACCTGCTTCTTGAAGTTACCCAGCCCGCTCCAGAAGGCAGAGATGTTTTGGGCGAACGTCTTGCCTAGCTGAATGAGGGTGGCCTTGTTCTGAGCGTGCTCATGCTGGTACCAGCCGCGTAGTCCCTCAATCCAGAGGTATTCCTGACCTGGTGGCGGGTAGCCAATGCGTTGTTGGGCAGAGGCGTGGTAACGCTCAGGGCCGGTACCGGGCGTGCTCATCATCTGCTTGCGGATGTCGTCGACGCCTTCGTGAATTCGCTTCAGAAGCTCGGCGTAATCACGCTGCAACTCCCGCCGGCGTGCGGTGAGGAGTTCAAGCGAGACCCGATCGTCGAAGCCGGCCTCGAACGTTGCCTTGTCCTTGGGCCAGGAGGCCAAGTTGCCCATCTGGCCATAGGCCTCGCGCCGCGACTTTTCGGCTTTATCGATCGCGTCTGTGACTTCCTTGGCGATCCGGTCGTGTTCTTTCAACCGAGAATCCCGCTCGCTCACGAGATCACGATGCGTCTCCTCGAGCTGTCGTTTGGCCGCCTTGGCAGCAGCTTGGCTGTCGACGTGCTGCGGACGCTGGGCCCAAGAGACAGCCAACCAGTCACGGTATTCCGCGATATAGCGACGGTCCTTGTTGGCCAGGTCTATCCGTTGGTCGAGTTGTTGGATGTCGGCGCGGATCGGGTCCAGGATGGACACGTCGACCCCATTGGCCTTCAGGGCTTCGTTGCGCTGAGTGGCGATTTCAGCAAGCCGTTCCTTGAGGCGCGCGGCAATGCCTTGAATCACGTCATCGATGGATCCAACTTCCTTTTCATGGTCCTGCTTCAATCCGACCAATTCAGTCGCATTGGTCTTTTCCAGATCGCGCAATTCGGCTGCGTGCCGTCTTTCCGTGTCCGCAAGTGTTGTTCTGGCGGCTGAAAGGTTGGTGCGGCAGGCTTCTAGCGCCGCCGCGGCCGTACGGCGGGCAGTTTCTTTGCTCGCCTGTAGCCGAGTTCGCGCGGTGGTGAGTCGCTGATCTGCGCCGCCCTTGGCGGAGATGGCCTGGTTCAACTGCGTCTGTTGCGCGTCCCGGGCATCCTTTGCCAACTGGCGTTGGCGCGAAGCCTCACCGAGTTTGGCTTTGTCCTCGTCGTGCTGCTTTTGGCGCTTCTGGACCAGTTGGCGTAGGCGCGCGATTTCCTGCTGGATGCTTTCTTCCGAAGCAAGCCGGGTGGCATCCAACTGTTCCAGGTCAATGGTCACGCCGAAGAGATCGCTTCCGCCGGTGAGGAACGGGGTCAGGTCACTGCGCAACAGGGTCTTCTCTGAAACGATGCGCCCTATGTCTTGGGCCCAGTCCGGCTTATTGGCGCGCAGGAATCCGAGCAGGGTTTCTTCACCCGCATTGCCGGCGTCGATGACATCCTGCAGTTCGCCTTCGGCCTTTTCCAGCGATTGCTGGCTGCCATTCATCATGGCCTCTTCGTCGATGACTTGCTGCTGCGCGCGGGACAGCTTGCGCTCAAGGGGTTCAAGACCACCGCGAAGATCATCGATCCGGTGCATCGCTTCCTGGACGGCCTCGAATTCAAGATCGTAGGCTTGCTGGAATTCGGGGTCGGGTTGAGGGTTGCGCGCCTCAACCTCCAGTTTTGCTACTTCTGCGCCGAGGTTGGCGGCATTGGTGTTCATTCCAGCCAGTTCGGTACGGTGCTGATCGGAGACTTGTCGCTGATTCTCGAAGTGCCGGCTGAAGATGGTCGCCTGACGGTTCGAGAAGTCCTGAACCAAACCTGATTTCCGGGTTTCGAGTTGGCGGGTGTCGTCTTCGGCATCCTTGCGCGCCGCGGCATCCATATTGTCGAAAATTTCCACGACTGACTTGGAGGAATCCTCCAGTTCCTGAAGCCGAGCCCGTTGCGCTTTCAAGCGGGTTTCGATTTCAGGTAGTGCGTCGACCGTCAGCGCCCTTTCGTCAGCCTTGTCCTCCTCGAATTGTTGCTTGCGGCGGTCCAGCGCGGACAGCGTAGAAGTGGCGCTGTTGATCTTGGCCTGCTCATCAGTGACGGAAGTTTGAAGGGCCAGGGAGCTGGTGTTGAAGTCGGACACCTGCTGCGTCCGCAGATTTCGAAGGCGCTCTTCCTCAGCTTCGCCGGCGACCACTTGTGCCTGGTAGTGATCGTGCATCAATTGAAAGCGGGCGTGGAGGACGGCGAATTCATCCACCGCCTGGCGGCGCTGCTGGTCATGCTGTTCCAGCTCCTCCATGATCGGCGCCTTCTCCATAACAGCGTTGTGCGCCTCGTATTCACCAATCCAATGGGTCAATTCGCGTTTGCTTGTCCGCATGGAGAAGGCATCGGTGTTCTCCTGGATGGACGAGACGATCATCCGCTTGAGGTCGAAAAAGGTGGTGGCGCGCTGCAGGATGCTGGTGATGATCCGCTCGATGTGCTTCAGCCGGCCGCCACTGCCGGTGAAGGCGTACATCGTGGCCAGTTGTCGGTGCTCACGACCAGACTCGTTCTGGAGAATCTGCCGGTAAAGGGTCAAGGAGAGCGGCTTGGTGAAGTCAACGCCCAGCTTTGTCAGGTGACGGGACAGGTCCTGGCACTGCACCAGACCGTTCATATCGCGGAATAGCTCGGGGCTGAACGGTCGGTTGATGAAGCGGTAGTTTGCCCCATCGCTCTGGCCGTCGGCATGGATCACCGAAAGGACGCGCTGGCCGCGGCGTTCATATTCGAAAACCACATAGGACGACGTGTGGGGAAGATAGTGGCGCGCGAACTTCAGATTGTTGTCGTCGCTCTGGATGACCCTTGATGGAGCCTCGCCGAAAAAAAGTGGGATCAGGCGGAGCAGAGTGGTTTTGCCCGATGCGTTTTCGCCGGTCAGCGCGGTATGCCCTGTCAAGTCGATCTCGACAGTTTTCCCTCGAGTGTAGGAGTCGATCAGGATTAGCCTAGTCAGGAAAAAATCCGGGACGTCGTTACTAGCCTCAGGCGAGAGGGGTGGAGATTTAACGCTTCCAGAAACCATGATGTCATCCAAGTGATTCCCTAAAGATTTGCCAATCAGCAAAATCAATATGGGTTATTTTTGATTAGGCAAGGTTATCATATTGATACGTGCATGTTAGTATCATCCATCCAACTTTGTGTAATGCCTGAAAATGGAATCCACCAAAGCCAAGAGGTACGCTGTTCTTGACGAGTTCTCCCAAGGTCAGCGGGAGCGTCTTCTTTACCTCGAGATGCACCTTTGGTTTTCCGGTGTAATTGGCCGCCGTGATCTGGAAACACGTTTTGGGATCAAACCGGCAGCGGCGTCCCGCGATTTGGCTGCGTACAGAGAACTGGCCCCAACGAACCTGGAATACGACACGTCAGACCGCTGCTATCGGGTGGCGAAGGCGTTTCATCCTGTTTTTGAATACGCTACCGATCGGGTTCTTTCCTGGCTTACTCAAGGGTTCGGCGATGGCCTGGATCTAAATATCAAGCCAGTTATTCCCTCTGAAAGCCCAGCCTCCAAGGTAAGACCAGATCTCGTGATCTTGGCCACCGTTGCGCGAGCAATTGCGTGTAAGCGGCCTTTGCGAATGCGGTATCTGTCTGTCTCTTCTGGAGCTAAAACACGGGACATTGTCCCCGTTGCTCTCGCAGATTCAGGGCTTCGTTGGCATGTCCGGGCATTCGACAGGCTAAACGACCGATTTTCTGATTTCGTCCTCCGCCGGATTCAATCCGCAGAAATTCTTGATCCACTTTCATCTGAGCATGAGCGACTTGCGGCGGATGAACAGTGGACGCGCATCGTGAATATGGACCTGGTTCCTCATCCAGACGCTGAATGGCCTGAAGGGATCGAGGTTGATTTCGATATGCGTGAAGGGTGTTTGAAGATGCGAACACGTGCTGCGTTGGCCGGATACCTTCTCCAGCGTTGGTCAGTGGACTGCTCTGAAAGTCACACCCTCAATCCCAAGCAACATCAACTGTGGCTTCGAAATCCGCAAACGCTTTATGGCGTTGATAGCGCCAAGCTTGCTCCTGGATACGGCGACTGATTGTTTATGTTGAACGGACTTCATAGCGTGGAAATTTCTGAAGGATCTCTGTGTCTTCCGGAGAGCCAAGCCATAACTGCATCCACGTTCGCCTCGACGGATGCACCAATCAGCCCTTTGCCTCGTTTGGCGATGGTAATAAGCAAATCTAAGAACAGGGTTCTCTAATGAATTCCCCCCTTGCCCCCGGCATGCGCGTCGTTATCCGGGATGAAGAATGGCTTGTCCGCCGTGTTGATCCTTCCGCGGATGGAGGCCATCTGCTCAGTTGCGATGGCATCTCCGAATTGGTGCGCGGGCAGGAAGCTTTGTTCCTCACAGAGCTGGAAGCCAAAATCGAGATCCTCGATCCGGCGCAGACCCTCCTGGTACCCGACACCTCCGACAAATATAGCGCCGCGCTGCTCTACCTTGAGAGCCAGCGCCGCCGCAGCGTGGCCAACGATGACCAGATCCACCTCGGCCATCGGGGTGTAATGAATCTGGTGCCTTACCAGCTCGATCCCGCCCTGCAGGCGTTGCGCCAGCCGCGCAGCCGCATCCTGATTGCCGATGCCGTGGGTCTGGGCAAAACGCTCGAAGCCGGGATTCTTTCTACCGAGCTAATCCAGCGTGGGCGCGGTAAGCGCATTCTGGTCGTCACCCAGAAAAGCATGCTTACCCAGTTTCAGAAGGAATGGTGGAGTCGTTTCACCATCCCGTTGGTGCGGCTCGATTCGGTGGGGCTCGCCCGTGTACGCAACCGCATACCGGCCAATCACAACCCCTTCAACTATTTCGACCGTTCCATCATCTCGATGGATACGCTCAAGAACAACCTCGAATACCGCAACTATCTCGGCAATGCCTGGTGGGACATCATTGTCATTGATGAATGCCACAACGTTGCTGCCCGAGCATCGGAAACGGGCCTCTCTCGTCGCGCCCGGCTGGCTCGTCTGTTGGCCACGCGTTCTGACACCATGATCCTGCTTTCCGCCACGCCGCACGATGGTTCGGCCAAGAGCTTTGCCTCGTTGATGAGCCTGCTTGATCCCACAGCCATCAGCGACCCAGAGGACTACACGCCGGACGATTTCAAAAACAAGGGCCTCGTCGTTCGCCGCTTCAAGAAAGACATTAAAGATCAGGTTAGCGCCAATTTTCAGGAACGCCAAACCACCTGCTTGAAGCAGAATGCCAGCCCGCAAGAAGAAGCTGCCTACCGGGACTTGCTGGCCATTCCCTTCACCCAGAACGGGAAATTCAACCCCGGCAGGCCTGCCGAGCTGCAACGCGTGGGTATGCAAAAAGGCATGTTCTCCAGCCCGGCCGCCGCGCTGGAATCCACCAGCAAGCGCATTGCGCTCCTCACAGGCAAAACCAGCCCCAGTGCAGATGAGACAAACGAAGTCGCTGCCCTGCAGGAATTTGCCACGGCACTGAATGCCATCACGCCCGCTAGCTTCAGCAAATACCAGCGCCTACTCACCCACCTGCGCGATCTCGCTACAGGTTGGAAGCCCGATAACGCAGACGACCGCCTCGTGATCTTCTCCGAGCGTATCGAAACCCTGCGCTGGTTGCATTCCCAGTTCATGCAAGATATCAAGCTCAAGCCCAACCAGCTCGTCGTCATGGACGGCAGCATGACCGATACCGAGCAGCAGGAAATCGTCGAGCGTTTTGGCCGGCATGATGATTCCCTGCGCGTGCTGCTCTGTTCCGACGTCGCTTCCGAAGGCTTGAATCTGCACTACTTCTGCCATCGCCTCGTACACTTCGATCTGCCCTGGTCACTCATGGTCTTCCAGCAGCGTAATGGCCGCGTTGATCGCTACGGCCAGAAACATCGCCCGGAAATCACCTACCTGTTCACCGAAACCCAGGTCGAAAAGATCAAGGGTGACCTGCGCATTCTCGAAATCCTCACTATCAAGGATGAACAGGCCAACAAGAATCTTGGTGATCCGGCCTCATTCCTCAACGTATTTGACCCCGAAAAAGAGGCCGACAAGGTCGGCGGCTTCATGGCCGACGGCGTTTCGCCGGAGACGGTCGAGCAAAAGCTCGATGCCGCCGCCACCGAAGACGACGACAACGAAGGCGACTGGCTGCTTCAGCTATTTGGCGGCGGCGATGCTGAGCCTGAAGCAAAACCAACCAGCAGCCTCGACCAGATCAACGCCCCGGCCAGCCTGTTCGCAGGCGACTACCAGTTCGCCAAATCCGCGTTCCAAGTGCTTAGCAAAGAGAAGGAATTCGCCCAGTGGGCGCCAGACGACGATGAACAGCTCATCACACTCACCGCGCCTAAAGACCTGCAAGACCGCCTGCGCCAGTTGCCGCGTGAGGTGATCGACGCCAACCATTGCTACGTGCTCAGCGCCAAGCCGGATCGTGTGGCCGAATCCATCGAAACCGCACGGCAGGCGCGGGCGGAAGACGACACCTGGCCGCACCTGCACTACCTCTGGCCGCAGCACCCCATCATGGACTGGTTGCTGGATCGTGTGCTCACTCAGTTTGGCCGCCATCGTGCCCCGGTCATCCAGAACCCCTATCTGGAGCTCGGCGAGCAAGCCTTCATCCTCATGGGTCTGGTGCCCAATCGCAAAGGCCAGCCCCTGCTGGTCGATTGGCAAGTCGCCACGCGCAAAGCGGGTGGAGCGATGCAACTGGAAAATTACGACAGCTTCGTCGTCCGTGCCAAGCTCAAGGCCGATGTATTGCCTAATCGGGGTATTGCCTTCGACACCACGGATCTGCAAGCCGAATTGCCCGAGGCTGTGGCCGCCATGCGTGCTCACATGATCGCGCGCCAGTGCGTGTTTGATGGTGACATAAAAGCCCGCCTCGCCGGCACCTTGGCTGAGCTGGAAGTGCTGCAAGGCAAGCAGGTGCAGCAGTTGGAGCTGCGCCTTGAAAACTTGCTTGAGGGTGTGCGCGAATCCAAACGCGAGCAGCGCAGCAAGCAGATCAATCAAGTTTTCGACGAATACCGCCAGTGGGTGGCCGACACCATGACCACCGAGCCCCAGCCCTATATTCGCTTGCTGGCTGCACTCACCCGCTGAGAACAAGAACAGGGAACCCAACCATGTCCGTCGCAGATTCCGTCAGCACCTTCGCTGGCCTGACCAACGAAAACGAGTTCTACAGCCACCACTATCTGGCCGAAGTCTTCAAGGGCGACATCAAATCGCTGATCGAGCAATGGCAAGCTGCGGAAGAGGAGGGTGGCGCTGCCAATAAAGCCCCGTTCAAGCAGCTCCAAGCCTGCAGCGCCCGCTGGTTTGCCCAGCAAGCCAACGTCGTGCGCAGCAAATCGCCTGAAGAACGCCTCGCCGCCCTCCGTGAGTTGCACCAGCCCTTACTGGCCGCACTCGGCTACACCATCCAGCCACAGCAATGCGAATTGCTGCCGGGCCGGCCGGTGCCCGTCTGGCAGGTTTGGGGGGAGCAGGGCAAAGCCCCGCAGCTCATCATCGTGCCGAGCTATACCCCAAGTCAGGAAGACGAAGACCTGCTCGATCAAGAATTCGCCGCCTGCCACTACGCTGGTATCCCCGTGCCGCCCGTGTTCAAGGGCATGAGCATGGCCGAAGTGATCTCCGAAGCCTTCTTCGGCGCCGATCAGCCACCGCGCTACATCATTCTCGCCGGCTTGAACCAATGGCTGCTGCTGGACCGTTTTAAGTGGCCCAACAACCGCGTGCTGCGTTTTGACTGGAGCGAAATTCTCGACCGCAAAGACAGCGCCACGCTGCAAGCCGCCGCCGCGCTGCTGCATCACAATAGCCTCGCGCCTGCCGCCGGTAATGCCAGTCTGCTCGAAGGTCTGGACGAAAATGCCCACAAACACGCCTTTGGCGTATCCGAAGACCTCAAATACGCACTGCGTTCTGCCATCGAGCTACTGGGCAACGAAGCCGCCAACCAGCTCCGCCAGCTCGCGGCAGATCAGGGCAAGGGTTTTTATTCCGGCAAAGATGCACTCGATGCCGAGCAGTTGAGCCTCGAATGTCTTCGCCTCGTTTATCGCCTGCTGTTCATGTTCTACATCGAAGCGCGACCCGAGCTGGGCTATGTGCCCATCCAGAAGAGTGAGATCTACCTCAAAGGTTACAGCCTCGAATCCCTGCGCGAGCTGGAAAACGTCGCGCTCAACACGCCGCACGCCCGCGAAGGTACGTATTTCGACACCACGCTGCGCCGCCTGTTTTCCTTGGTTGCCGAAGGCTGTGGCACCTCGGCCAACCTGCACCTGAATCAGGGCGCACAGGGCGCGCGCGACACCTTTTCGCTTTCGCCACTCGATAGCCGCCTGTTCGACGCCAGCGCAACACCGCTGCTGAACAAAGTCGTTTTTCCCAACCACATCTGGCAGGCCGTCATCAAAAGCATGTCGGTCAGCAAGCCGCGCAAAGGCGGGCGGCCAGGCCGGGTCAGTTACCAGCTGCTCTCCATCAACCAGTTGGGCGCGGTGTACGAAGCCTTGCTGTCTTACCGGGGCTTTTTCGCCGCCGAAAACCTTTACGAAGTGCAGCCCGAAGCCAAGAAAACGAAGGCTGCAGCCAGCAATGAAGAAGGCGAGAGCGATCAGGAAGAGGGCGAGGGTGACAACAACGACACCACCGTGACCGCCAGCACCGACGTGCTGGACAACGCTTGGTTTGTTGCCGAAAGCCGCCTCAAGATTGACGGCTACAAGCCCGGCGAAATGGTCTATGAGACCGATGAAAACGGTAACGCCAAGCTGCGCAAATACGACAAAGGCAGCTTTATCTACCGCCTTGCAGGGCGCGACCGGCAAAAGAGTGCCAGCTACTACACCCCGCAGGTGCTCACCCGCTGTCTGGTGAAATACGCGCTCAAAGAATTGCTCAAAGACAAAACCGCCGACGACATCCTCACCCTCACCGTTGTCGAGCCCGCCATGGGCAGCGCGGCCTTCTTGAATGAAGCGGTCAACCAGCTTTCAGAGAAATATCTCGAACTCAAGCAGCAGGAACTCAGAGAACGCATTCCGCATGAGCGCTACGCCTACGAGCTGCAAAAAGTGCGCATGTACATTGCCGACCGCAATGTATTCGGCGTTGACTTGAACCCCGTCGCCGTCGAGCTGGCCGAAGTCTCGCTCTGGCTCAACGCCATTTATGGCGAGCCGACCGAAGACGCGGACGGCAATCTCATTCCGCCGCGTCCCGCCCGCGTGCCTTGGTTTGGCTACCAACTTTTCAATGGCAACAGCCTCATCGGTGCTCGCCGCGAAGTCTGGCCCGCCCAGCGTCTCATCAAAAACGCCAATCCCAAGTGGTATGAAGAAGCCCCGCGCCGCCTTGACCCGCAAACTACAAAATCCTGCGGTCAACGCGGAAAAGACGAGGTTTTTCACTTCCTCCTGCCCGACCCCGGCATGGCGAACTACACCGATAAAGTCGCCAAAACGCTGTACCCGGCGGACTTTGAACGCCTCAAGGCCTGGCGAAAGGACTGGACCAAGCC
>Ga0268298_10003809_pt1 | contig 15103 bp, 8 predicted proteins | sample WWTPWeurt_MetaG_FD_194462 | JGI IMG/M metagenome (GOLD analysis project Ga0268298, IMG submission 194462) | Activated sludge microbial communities from WWTP in Nijmegen, Gelderland, Netherland - WWTP Weurt | ecosystem: Engineered > WWTP > Aerobic digester > Activated sludge | place: Netherlands... | reverse complement strand
GCCACAATCCAACACAGCAGTTGCCATCGTGTTGGTAATGACAGGTGGTTGACTTCTGTCAAGTACATTTACTGTTCCGGTATGCTTACATCCGTTATAACTGTCCTCAATGGTCAGTGAATAGATTCCCGGAACATAACAACTATACGATGATGGTCCACAGGTTGGTGTTTGTGGTGATGGTCCTTCCCAACATGGATTGGCCACAAATGCATTCAATCCTCCTGATGTTGTGGTACTGTTTCCGGTCGTTAATACTACCGGCGCATTGGCAACTGTACAATAGATCGCAGTTGGTGTTGCTATAGAAATAGTAGGACTTGAAACCGGTGGTTTGAAGTTCTGATTGATCGTAACGACTGAAACTGATTGACATGCATTCAAGGAGTTGGTTGCAACGACAGTGAAGTTGGCATAGGTCAAGGAGTTGGTACTTGTATTCGGTCCATTTGCAGGATCACCGATGATCAAGGTTGATGTAGAAAGACTCGGAGGTACAGATGGCACATTCCATGTAATGGTCGTGAATGGTGTTGTTGTTGTTCCTGTTGCAATGACGGTTGGGTTCTTACAGGTTAAAGTCTGCGTGAACATACTCGCTGATACATTCGGAGCAACCGTGTTCTGAATAATTGGCACAGATAAAATCGTTCTGCACCAGTTCGAGTTATCCTGAACGATCACTGTCCATGTTCCAGGAATCGTTGTAACCGTTGAACTGTTACTACCCAGTATTACACTTGGTGTTGGCAATCCAACAAAACTTGGAGGAAGGAATGTATACGAACAAGTTGCAGGTGGTGTTTGAGTTGAGATCGGATTGATGATACTAATGGTCGTTTGATTCAACGGTGCACAGCCTACTGAGAAATTCGTTGGGCTACTTATTGAAAAAGTTGGCCAGGCATCTAATGATCCAACTGTAACTGTTTTGATAGACTTACAACCGTTAACCAGATTGGTAGTTTGCAAAGTATAAATTCCGGGAGGCACTCCTCCACTTAAAATACTAATGGTATTGTTGGAAGTAGCTATTGGAACTCCATTCGGAAGTGGATTCAGTGGACTATACCAGTCATGTTGTACATTCACTGTTGGGCTGATAGCTGTCCCGGAAAATGTTGCTGGCGCTCCCGAGTTACAAGTAATAAACTGACTAGTTGGATTAACAGAATTAGTTGGAGCAACCGTGTTCATTGTAATGGCAACTGTTTTGGTCATAAAGCATCCTGAAAGAGGATCCATCACTGTTACAGTAAGAATATTCGCTGCGTTGATCGTTACACTTGGTGTTCCGGCAGTGAAAGAGATGCTCGTCCAGCTATAACTTAAACTTCCGAAAGTATAATTACTAACAGCAGCAAGGTTGACGAATGGATAGGTACAAGTAATCGATGCATTAGGACCTGTGTTATTCAATGTGAATGTGACAGGTGGTGCCTGCGCTAAAGCTGTAAGCGTTGTGAGATTTGTGCATCCAAATCCTAAATTGATAGTTACTGTTGTGACTCCGGTGATCAATCCAGTAGCTGTAAGGGAATTCGGTCCGACTGATTGAGGTGCAGGTGACCAGGTAGCTGTGGGAACGACCGTGCCGAGACCGGCGACAGTAACCGTTGCGGAATTCACTGCATAACTGCATCCGGCCTGTGTCACTGTGGACGTAATGGCTACAGTAGGACAACATTGAACATTCAATGTATTAATGAATACGGGGCCACAAGGTGGATTAACGATGGTTTGAAGTGTGTATGTTCCGTTCGCTAATGTTACGCCGTTGGAAGTAACGTTTGTATTCATAGTAGCAGAAACCGTTCCACTAATATTGGACCATATGTAACTGATCGTTGGATTTGCGATCGCAACAGTAACTGTAGCAAGCGCACTCGCATTATTCAAGCCATTGCATGAAAGACTCAATGAAACGCCGGCAGCACTGCACGTGTTACTATGGATCGCATTGTACACTCCAACAAAACCACTTCCACAAATATAGAGCTGCTTTGTTGCTCGGTCGAGCTTGACATCATAAACAAATTTATTCACAGAAGGCACATTCAGTTGCAAGCTTGGAAGCGGATTAAAACTGGCACCATTGAAATTGTAACAAAAAAGATTATCGATTCCTCCGAAATAAACATTATTGCATTCATCTACGGCAATACCACCCTGCATACGAGGGACCAACATAGGTATGCTTGAACTTCCCAGCATGGCACCCGTATTCTTATTATAAGCAGCTATATTGTAGCCATCATAATAAAAAAGATAATTATCATTTACTGCAAGGCAATTGAAACCGTTGCCCTGGTAACCTCCTCCCATATAATCATCTTTATTATAAGCTTCTCCAAATGTTGTATATGTACTTGGCACCATCCAAACGTTTCCATTGAATGTGTTATTCACTTTCAAAATCCTGTTATTGGTAGCTGGAGTTCCCAGGCTAGCATAAATGGCGAAGATATTTCCTGCATCGTCAATGGTGGTAGAAAGTACATCTTGTCCCGTAGAACCTAAACCCGTGAAATTCGCAACCTGTACAGTTCCGGTTTGCTGATCGATCAAACCTCCTGAGAGATTGAGGATGGTGGATCCTCCCAATTCAAACATCCTTCCTGATGGACAGTGATAGATCATATCCCACACTTCAACAGTGAAGAGAGGTGGAGTTACCCAATTATCATAATTTCCTAAAGCATCAAGTCGAATGATACGACCATCATTGTTTATAACATATCCTTGACCAATATAAGTTTTACCTGTATTTCTGTTGACTGCGAAATTTCCAATATACGGATTACCCGGACCCTGCGCCGTCCAGGAGATCCCTCCAACAATTCCAGGGAAAGTCCAAAGAAGATTTCCTGCAATATCGTATTTTGAGACCTTCACCTGGTTTAGTCCTCCGTAGATGAATGTATTTCCGACACCATCATGATCAACATCATAAGCAAGGTTTCCTGAAGGCATACCCGTAATTATTGTAACCCAGGGATCGATCACAATTGTCTTACTCAGATCCGCTGCAGGATCTAAATGAAAAGAGATCGTTTTATTCAACAAGGTATACGAACACGCAATTTCATTTCCATTCTCATTATAAAAAGCAAGCGGCAAATGCTCAACAATTTCCTCTCTGCTTGTTTTAATATGAACTTCTCCTCTCTTAAGGTTTACTTTTTTCACTTCACCATCATAGGAGATCTTCACGTTAGAAGGATCACAACCGGGATGTAAAATAATATTGTATTTAACCCCATTTTCTTTATCCTTCGGCATCAGATATTCTATATCGATAAGTGGATAAACATTCTTATAGGTGATCTTTTTATAGGTGGAAGAATTAAGTTCGGGACCACCATAGGTAAAATAATGATTTTGCTTTTCAGACTCTACGATCATAGGTGCCGGATTCGAATTCAACCATTGTACGCGAACAAAATGAGCTACTTCCGGCTTTACCTTCACTTTCTTTCCTTTTTCACCACGCTCACGCATTCGCTCTGTGAATTCAGGTCTTTCAATTAAGTTGTAAACCGGACCTTTTTCTGTAAAATAAATACGTTCATTGGTGTTCTCATAGGCAAAAAACACCTTTTCTGATCCGGGAATAGATCTATCGAACTGTCCTTTGTTTTCAATGAATACTCTGCAACCAAAAATATCTCTGGCATTCACAAATTTCTTCTGCGAGGACCCGGCCAAATAGAAAAAAAGAAGGGCCAGGATAAAAATCGCTTTATTTGGGCCGGACTTCTTTAAATTACTATGTGAACAAGACAAATTCATCGGATCAGGGTGAAATTCCCATTTGTAATATCTTCTTTTATTGCTTTTCAATTAATCCATTTTAAATTGGTGTACATTTCCCATGCAATACTACATACTCGCATAATTAATAGCACTAATTTAACTAATAAAAAGATAAGATCTTAACCTAATTTTTCATCTATTCAAGAACAATAAAAAGGTAAATTTGTAAGGTATGTCGTTTGAACTTACATCTGAATTTCAGCCTACCGGTGATCAGCCCGAAGCTATCAGGCAATTGACCGAAGGTTTGCATAAGAATTCACAATACCAGGTATTATTGGGGGTTACTGGTTCCGGCAAGACCTTTACCGCAGCTAATGTGATCAAAAATGTTGACAGACCAACGCTCATTCTCAGTCATAATAAGACCCTTGCAGCACAGCTTTATAGCGAGTTCAAACAATTCTTCCCTGACAATGCCGTAGAATATTTTGTGAGCTATTACGATTATTATCAACCGGAGGCATTTCTGCCAACAACAGGAACATATATTGAAAAAGATCTTGCCATCAATGAAGAAATTGAAAAACTACGATTAAGTGCTACTTCCTCCCTTCTTTCAGGAAGAAGGGATGTGATTGTGGTTAGTTCAGTTAGTTGTATCTATGGAATTGGCAATCCTGTAGATTTTAAAAAGAACATCATTCCGATCTCGGTTGGTCAGAAGATCTCACGAAATAAACTTCTTCATCAATTTGTTGCTTCGCTTTATTCCAGAACAACCGGAGATTTTTCCAGAGCAACATTCAGAGTGACTGGAGATACAGTTGACGTCAATCTTCCTTACGCCGATTATTGCGTTAGAATCATTTTTTTTGGAGATGAAATTGAAAGCATAGAGACATTTGACAGCGCGAATAATTTCATTATTAATAAATTCAAGTCCTTTAATGTATATCCTGCCAACTTATTTGTAACGGCTCCGGATACAATGCAGAAAGCCATGCAAATGATCTATGACGACATGATCATTCAGAAAGAACATTTTTTAAATCAGAAAAAAGATCTGGAAGCGAAAAGACTGGAAGAAAGAGTGAATTACGATCTGGAAATGATGCGCGAACTTGGTTATTGCAGTGGTATTGAAAATTATTCCCGTTATTTTGATGGGCGCGAAGCAGGAACGAGACCTTTTTGTTTACTCGATTATTTTCCCGATGATTACTTAATGATCGTGGATGAAAGTCATGTTACTTTACCTCAGGTACGGGCTATGTTTGGAGGAGATCTCAGTCGCAAACAGAATCTGGTGGAATACGGATTTCGATTGCCTTCCGCACTAGACAACAGACCATTGAAATTTGAAGAATTCACTGCTTTGCAGAATCAGGTCATTTTTGTGAGTGCCACCCCTGCGGATTACGAATTACAACTTGCAGGTGGAATTGTAGTGGAACAGCTGATCAGACCTACAGGAATACTTGACCCACTGATAGAAGTGAGGCCCTGCGTGAATCAAGTGGATGATCTGTTAGATGAAATTCACAAAGTTGTTGCCCTCGATGAAAGAGTATTGGTAACTACCTTAACGAAAAGAATGGCAGAAGAACTCACCAAATATTTAGTGAAGCTGAATGTGCGTTGTCGTTATATTCACAGTGAAGTAGATACTTTGGAAAGAATAGAGATCCTGAGGCAATTACGAATTGGAATGTTTGATGTTTTGGTAGGGATCAATTTACTCAGAGAGGGTCTTGATCTCCCGGAGGTTAGTCTGGTTGCTATTTTGGATGCAGATAAAGAGGGTTTTTTGAGAAATGAAAGGAGTCTTGTTCAGACAGTTGGACGAGCTGCCAGAAATGTGAATGGCCGCGTGATCATGTATGCTGATCGAATAACCGACAGCATGAAATTCACAATGGAAGAAACCCAGAGAAGAAGAAAAAAGCAATTGGAATACAATATCAAAAATCAGATCACTCCAAAACAGGCAGGCAAAAAAGTGTCGAAACTATCCCAATTTGGAGCAACAGAAGTGACGGTTGATGGCAAGTTGGTGAAAGCTTACGTTGAATCGGATGAGCTAAATATTGCCGCAGACCCTGTAGTACAATACATGAGCAAGGATGAATTGAAGAAGGAGATCGCCAAGATCAAGAATCAAATGCTGAAAGCAGCCAAAGAATTGAATTTTTCAGAAGCGGCCAGACTCAGGGATGAAATGTATGCATTGGAAAAAATGATGGAATCCAAATAAAGGGCTTAAAACTGAAAATAGATGAATGGTTGCATTTCTCCACTCATGAACTGATACATGATCAGCACAACCGCAACAGCAACTCCACCCATTCCCCAATAATTCAAAGAAGAAAACCAATTTCTGTACTTCTCTTTCATTCTTTCAGGTATCCAGTGAATCAAATATCCTACAAGAATGATGAACAATACAAATTTATAGCCATCTATGATTTTAAGTAGAAGATCGGCACCAAAATGATTGCCTATGCGATAGAATATTGTATTGACAATTTCCATATCGCTGCTTCGAAAGAAAATTCGAGTAAAGCTGATGAATGTAAGTGTTATCAACATCAACAAGAAGCGAGTGCCTTTTCCTTCCGAATTCTTGAATGGTGAAATATTCTTCCAGAATTTATGTATGATCAAGCCTACTCCATTCAATCCACCCCAGATAAGAAAGAGCCAACTGCTTCCATGCCAGAGTCCACCCAGAAGCATGGTCACCATTAAGTTGATATTCGTATTGATACTTTGTTTGACCTTTGGAATGAAAACAAAACAAAGCGCAAGGAGAATAGACACAGATAGCATTAACCAGATCAACCAGATCTTTCCACTAAGCAGGATCATAAAAACAGCAATTACTGCAATGGCAACATACGATCCAATTGTTCCTTTTTTATTCCCACCCAATGGAATATACAAATACTCTTGTAGCCAACTGGATAGAGAGATATGCCAGCGTTTCCAGAATTCACTTGTACTGGTAGCTTTATAAGGAGACAGAAAATTGGTCTTTAATCTATAACCGAGAATAAGTGCGATACCGATTGCCATATCGGTATATCCACTGAAGTCCATATAGATCTGCAGTGAATAACCGAAGATCCCCAAGATCGTTTCCACTCCACTGAAAAAATTAGGATTATCGAAGATCCTGTCAATATAATTCACGGCTATATAATCTGCAATGATCTTCTTTGAAAAACCATTGAGGATCCAGAACAAGGCCATGCCAAACTCCTTTTTCTCTAGACGATAGGGCTGATAGATCTGCGCGAGGAAATCATGCGCTTTTACAATGGGACCTGCAACCAGATGAGGAAAGAAGCAGACGAAAAAACCATAATCGAATACATTTTCAACTGGCAATATTTTTCGCCTGTACATATCGATCGTGTAAGAAAGCGATTGAAAAGTGAAGAAAGATACTCCCACAGGAAGCAGTAATTTATCTACACTAAACGTAGTTCCGAAGAAGGTATTAGAAAAATGAGTGAAGTGGTTGAAAAAAGGATGCTGACTACCGGTTATCTGATTGATGCTTTCATTGAAAAAATAAGAATACTTGAAATAAGAAAGTAAGGAAAGATTCAAGACGACACTTAGTGTTAGAAACAACTTTCTCTTCTTCTCATCATGACTTTGATGGATGAGTCGTCCCCAATTATAATCGCAAATAATGGTGAATAAAAGTAACAATACAAAAACGCCACTAGTTTTGAAATAAAAGAATAAGCTTACTGCAAGAAGAAAAAAAGTTCTTCTCTTATTTTTATCGTAAACAAAAACATAAATAGCCAGAACAAAAGCGAAAAATCCCCAAAAGAAAAGCTGCGTAAAAAGCAAAGGCTTGTCGTGAGAGTAATTCAGTATTTGATGAATCAGATCTATTTGTTCTCTTTTTTACGGTTAGCGTAGTACGACTTAAGTAAGGCAGAACTCATCAGATCCCCAATGATCGTATATCCTTTTCCGGAGAAATGGACTCTGTCTTTGGATGCAAGTCCGGCTTTCACCCATTTGAGCATGGATTTGTATCCACCCATGATAGAGAAAAGATCCCACACAGCCACACCGTGTTTGTTCATGAGTTCAAACATTGCATCCTTTGTTATTTCAGAACGTTTATTAGGAGTTCTTCTTTTAATGAAATTATCAGTGGTTGTTGTGAGCAATATAGCCGTTCCGGGAGATGCTTCACGCACTTTCGTGATCAAGCTATCATAATGTTCTATGTAATCTTCTTTTTCGAAAGCCTTATTCTGCGAATCATTCACGCCCAGCGAAAGGATCACAAGATCAGGATGAATTGTTCTAAGTTGTTCGGTAAAATAGGTGCATTTCAGGAACGATGAACTCTGTGCGCCATTTGCACCCAGCGCTGCTAAATACAGACTATTGGCCATATTTGATTCTGCGCTTAATCCATAAAGTATAAAGTCTTTCTGAATTGTATCTTTTCTTGTCAGTTGAAAAGTAAGGGAATCAATACATTGAGCAAGATCGAATTGAGTGTAACCTTCTGTTTTGTTATCAAGACGAACCGCTTCCATTTCGGGTGGCACTACAATCCTGAATTCAAATGAAGAATTGAAGTTGTGATAGATCCTTGCTGAATTGAAACCTTTGATCAAAGACTTTTTTGTGAGGGCCATGCCAAATTCGCAAACACTGTCATTTGTTCTTACACTCATTCCACTCATTCCAAGCGGAAGACAATAATCCTTGCCAACGCATCTACATTTTTTCCAGATTCCATTGCCAAATGAGCTCACAAAATGCGGACTGTTGGTCTTTGCCAGTTTATACGGAAAGAAAAAATAACCACCGCCAACGGGTTTCAGTTCATTCTGTAATCCCTGAACGAAAGAGTTACTCCAGGTCCCACCTTGTACGTGTGATCCACCAATGTGTACGATACTTATTCGCTTCAAGGTCTTATTTGAAAAAGAATCCAGCTTTTGATAGAATCGCACGAAGGAAGACGAATCTTTACCGAAGAATAGATGATTTGAATTCAGATCCATGAAAGGATAGACCTCTTGCTCCTGTGAATAGAAGCGTGGCAGAATAAAAAGTAAAAGATAAATCAGTTTATTTCTCACTTTTTACTTTTTATATAGTTATTGTATTCGTTGATCAAAGCAGTATAGAACAAGGTTGCAATTTTTCTTGCTCCTTGTGGACTGAAGTGTATATAATCTGTTGCGGCCAATTTTTCATCCACCCAACCCGGCATTGAATTTTCACCTCCCATGCAATCATACATATCAAAGAAAGCGCAACCTGATTCGAGTACCACTTTTTTTATTGCATCTCGCGTATTCTCCAGTTGCGGATGCGTCACATAATCTGTTCCTTCCTTCACACTCATATCTGAAGGGCCAATGAAAATAATGCTTGCTTGTGGTGCTAATTTTTTAACAATAGAGATCTGCCCTCTGAGATACCCTGCATAATTCACTGCCATCGTTGGATCCTTAATGCTTGGCAAAGCATTTCCACCGAATTGGAGAATAATAAGTTTCACATTCAGGTAATCATAGAATTGCTTTAATTGTGATGCATTGATCTGATGATAAAAAGTTCCGCTGCTTCCTCTCAATGCAATGTTATCCACGTATACACCATTATCACTTTCAAGTGAAACGGCATAAAGATCCGGACTATCTTTCCCTGTAAATTTAAAACTGTGTGTCAATGACCCAAGCCCAACATTGTATTCCTTCACTCTAAAAAATCCTCCCGCTTCCAGACTATCTGCTCCACTCAAAGCAGGCCCATCAAAAAATTCACACCATGTCTTAGTTTGTGCACCACCATAGAACAATTTTACTTTTTTGTATTTGGTAGCATTGGCGCCACCCAATTTGGTTGTAGTTAATTTGATATCAGAAGAAATGCTGGAAGAAGTATCACTTATCTTTTTATAGGAGGCGAAACGCGTAAATCCGGCGAGCACTCCATAATTGGAATGAAGCACGCGTTTGTCTTTCGCCGTAAAGACATTATACCTGTCGAAACCGGCACCTGCTTCAACCTTATTTGTTATGCTTGGAGAGATTGGCATGAGTGAAAGCAGACCCGGTCCCTGTCCCCCGAATTGACCTTGAAACTTTAACCGAAGATAATCGGTGATGCGATCTCCCTCGATCTGACTATCACCATAATGAAGTACGCGAATAGAGCGAGGATTCTTCTTAAGCTCGATCAAAGATTCAAAGAAATTATAGAGTGTGCTTTTGTTTGTGTATTGCAATGAAGTGATCAATTTCTTCTTTACTGTATCTTTCAGTAGAACGCCGGCAGTGGTGGTATCATTAAGAGAAAGAGAATCCAGCGAATTAGCTTGTGCAATTATTGCACTGATATCCTTCTTATGTGGATGAACTGCGAAAACCTCACTTAATGAAGGGAAGCTAAGTGTGATTTTATCAGAAATCCGGATCCCTTCTTTTGGAAAGGTAAAACTCACTAATCCAAGCACAGCGAAGAGCAAAACGGTAAAAAAGAGGCTATTCTGCGGTTTATGCATCTTATAAAAATAAGGCTAAATGAAGCAATGTTCCGGTACAACTCGAATAGTTGTTCACAACGAATTTTGAATAATTACTGAGCAGATATTTGTAATTTTAAGCTGTCATTTCTTCTTCAGCCAAATACCTCGTGATCATTACTGGCCCTACAGCTGTTGGCAAAACAGACACGGCCATTCAATTAGCAAGATTTTATCAAGCAGAGGTCATTTCCTGTGATTCACGGCAGTTTTACAGAGGATTGGATATTGGTACAGCAAAACCGAACAAGGAAGAACTTGCGAGTGTCAAACATCACTTCATAAACAACAAAGAACCCAGCGAATTGTTTGGAGCAGGAGATTTTGCCCGCGAAGCAAAACTTTTACTGGATGAGTTATTCTTGAAAAACAATGTTGTGATCATGGCCGGTGGATCGGGCATGTACATTGATGCATTGGTGAATGGTGTTGATGAGTTTGAAGATGTGCCATCTGAATTCAGAGAGCGTTTGAATGTAGAATACGAAGAGAATGGACTGGAGTTCATTCAGGAGAAACTTAGAAATGCAGATCCAGTTTATTTCGAAAAAGTTGATCGCAACAATCCACAACGCATGATCAGAGCCTTAGAAGTGTGTGAATACACCGGCAAGCCTTATTCCTCTTTTCTCTCCAAGAGTCGTTCAGCAAATCAGTTCGTGCCGATTTTCCTTTTGCTTGATATGGATAGGGACAAATTATATAACAGGATCAATGAACGTGTGGAGAAAATGATGGAGAAAGGATTGCTGGAAGAGGTCAAAAATTTATTACCATTTAGAAACTACAACGCATTAAAGACAGTAGGCTACAAAGAACTCTTTGAATATATAGACGAAAAATGCAGTCTGCAGGAAGCAGTCGATGCTATCAAGCAACATACGCGTAATTATGCGAAGCGTCAGTTAACTTGGTTTCGGAATAAGAATGAATCGGAGACCTTTGAACCAAGTGAAATAGAAAAGATCAAGGCTTACTTAGAAATAATAATAAAAAATGGCTAGGTTCGTTTCTCTATTTCAGGAATACCGCCAACTCGAGAAGCCTGTTCTCAATGTGATCATTTCTGAATTTTTCATTCAGCTGGTGAATGCCACATTCATGAATATCCTTCCCTTGTACATGCTAAGAGAAGGTTTTTCGAATGAAGAGATCGCCTTGTTCATTACCTTTCGTTTTATTGGTGTTTTTATTCTTGCTATTCCAATGGGCAAGTTCATCAGGGGGAAGAAATTACTCCCTTTGTTCTACATTTCTAATTTCTGTGTTCCTGTTTTTGGTATTGCCATTGTATTCGCCATAGCGTTCAAATTAAAGATGCTAACTGTCATTTCGCTTTTACTTTGGGGAGCTTCCTTCACTTTCATGCAAATACCCATCGCTCCTTTTGTCTTAAGAAACTCTTCTCCCCTTCACCACACGGCAGGTATTTCATTGAGCTACAGTACCTGGAGTTTTGGCGGAATTATAAGTGGGATCCTGATCGCAGTGCTGGATCTTATTGATCCGGTATTCTTCAACGAAAAACTCATCCTTCTCCTTTTTTCAATTATAGGATTGGGAGGCATTTTTTTTCTGAATAAAATAAAGAATTTCAATGAAATTTCATTCGATACAAATCCAAAAACTTCTGTAAATATTAGTTCAGGCACGGACTGGAAATTGATCTTTAAAGCGCTTGTACCAACCTTGATCATAGCAACAGGCGCTGGACTTACCATTCCATTCATTAGTTTGTTCTTTGAAAAAGTACATCACCTTGACAAGGGGGGATTTTCTGCATTAAGTGCGATCGCTTCTGTATTGGTTGCATACGGAGCCCTACTTGTTCCTAAGATCAAAGAAAAGATCGGATACAAAGTTGCAATTCCAACTACGCAATCACTTGCCGTCATTTCATTGGTTGCTCTTGCTACCACTCAATTCTACAATCAATACACCGTGGCGGTGATCATTGCAGCTGCCTGCTATTTGCTCCGTCAGCCTTTGATGAATATGGCAGGACCAATGACCACTGAGGTTGTATTGAAATATGTAGGCACTAAGAACAGAGAGATCACCAGTGCTCTCACTTCAGCCATCTGGAGTGGAAGCTGGGTTGTAAGTGGTTTGATGGTGACCATTTTATTTGCTGAAGGATTTCAATTTGTGAATATTTTTCTGATCACGTCACTGCTCTATGCGATTGGGGTCTTTACTTATTATTTGCTTATATTAGACTACAATAAAAGAGAAGCACAAGGTTTAATAGATGAATAAACTGGTCTTATATCTACTACTCGCAATTGGCTTGAGTGAATCATCAAGTGCACAGTCGATTGAACTTACGTTGAAAAAAGCAGGTATTCAATACGTCAACAATAAGCTATATGCATTTGGATTGATTCAGAATGATTCGAAAATAAAGTTGATGGTTTATGAATTGAATACCAAGCTAAGTAGAACCGACAGTCTGCAGTTTGACATTTCAAAAGGAAAGATCGATGATTACCTGGATCTGAGCTCAGACACCTTGCATGATCAGTTGAATATCTATTTACAACATAAAGAAAATAAATCGGTACAGATACTGAAGATCAATAGAAAATTCAAAACAAACGGTCTATCGGATGCAGTCGACGTTGCAAGAGTGAATAGTCTGGCTCTCTTTCAGAATGACATCTATTATTTCAGGAACGATGTTTACACTTTAAAAAGCATACCGGATACATCCGGCCGACAATTTTACCTCAACAAACACAGTTTGAAAACAGAAAAAGCCGGGTTTGATTATGAACAAAAATGGCAGTTCCCTTTTGAAAGAAAGAACATTCGCTCAGCAAGGATCATTTATGCGGACCGAAAAATAGTTTTGGTATTTGTGTATGTTGGCGAAGGAGACAAGAAAGGACAGTGGGTATTGAAAGTAAGTGCAATGAACGGGAATCTCAGAAAAGGAACTAGAATAAGCGAAAAAGGAGATCCGAATTGTTACTTTTTTAATCAGATAAAGGTAGACACAAGTACCGGAACAATTCATTTAGCTGGACAGCGATTTTCAGAAAAAGATCTGAATTTTGAAGAGAAGAAATTCAACTTAAGCGGGAAAACTGCGCTCAATACCTACATGACGGTCATTGATTCCGGAGGAATCATTCTAAATAATTCGGAATTCAAAATTCCGATCGTAGAGCAAAAAGGATATGTAAACAAAACACCTGTGAGTTATTTGATAAGAATGAATTCATTTGAAAAAGATGAGGAAGAAGTATATAAGATCGGTGCCGAGATCTACAAAGCCAACTCGGGTTCCCTCTGTTATAAATACTGTAATTCAACAAATATTAGGATCAGAGAACAGGATGGACAATTCAATATGGAGAAGAATAACATCGGAACCCATCCGATGATAGAAAAACATTATCAGACAACTGACCCTTTGGATATGAACGGAAAACTCTGCGTGGATAGCCTACTTGAATTTGACGGTATCTATACGAAGAATATCAACTTTAAAGCAGTAGTGGCTTTTAAACTGGATGAAACAGGGAATCCGGTTTGGCTGCTTAAAAAGACAGAAACAAAAAAAGGAACAGAAAATTACACCGTACTCGGTCCGGTTAAAAAGATCTATCAATTGAGTTCTACTTTAACTGCGAATAAAAACGAATCGCCGGGACTGCAGATGATTTCTCCAACTAATTTTCTTATTTCAAGACAGGTGGCCGATAAATTTTTGCTTCATATTTATAATTGGTAATTTTACACTATGATTCAGCGTATTCAAACACTATTTCTTATTGAGATGATCTTTTTAGGCATTTCTTTATTCTTTGTTCCCATTCAATTCCTTGCCGACAACGGTGTGAGTACACCTGTTCATCTTATACCGATGAAATCAGTAGTGATCGATTCGACCTTAGGACTTTCTTCTGCAGCAGGAATTGCAGGCATCACAATATTATTATCGCTTATCACGATCTTTCTATTTAAAAAGAGAGAACTTCAGGTTAAGCTTTGTTACCTTTTGGTGATACTTGACGTTGTACTGATCTGCATGATCGCGTTCTGCCCATTTGTAACTATCAATGAAACTACAAGCATTAACGATAATGTTTTTGCGTATGTGATCCTGATCGTTTCCTCTTTATCGGCTTATCTGGCTGCATTTTTCATCAAGAAAGATATAGAGCTCATTAAAAGCGCAGATAGAATACGGTAATTCCGAAAAAAGTGTTGAAAAACTTGCTAAATTATTAAAAAACAGTAATTTAGTGGCCTTTAGATAAAGTGAGGGCATTCTTCATAACTATTCTTTTAGCGAACTCAGGGTTCTTGCTTAAGGCAGGTATTTCTCCTCTGGATACGGTTAAATATTTAACCAAATCCAAACTCATTCAACTAATCGATCAGGTGTTTGACATGGATGATGTTAGTCCAAGGGAAATTGATAAACTAAATTATTATTCAAGTTTATTAAGATCGAACAGATCCGATTCAGTTAAAATATCCGAATTCAATTTATATGAATTAAGTTTTTACTCTGCCGAAGACGAGAAATTATTATTTCCTACAACCAGTCTCGAATCTGTACCGAATTCATTCAATCTCGTTATTGAAAATGATCTATTAAGTTATTACACCGCTCCGTTTAAAGGAGTTGTTACCTCGCATTATGGCTGGCGTGATGGAAAAATGCATAATGGGATTGACATTGATCTGAACAAAGGAGATAAAGTTTGTGCTGCATTCGACGGAAAAGTAAGAGTTGCGAAAAGACAGGGAGGT
>Ga0268298_10003808_pt1 | contig 15103 bp, 15 predicted proteins | sample WWTPWeurt_MetaG_FD_194462 | JGI IMG/M metagenome (GOLD analysis project Ga0268298, IMG submission 194462) | Activated sludge microbial communities from WWTP in Nijmegen, Gelderland, Netherland - WWTP Weurt | ecosystem: Engineered > WWTP > Aerobic digester > Activated sludge | place... | reverse complement strand
AGAGCATCTCTGCCGACCTGCCAATGGAGGGACGTCCCTACATCATGGATGGTTGGTACACCGAGAATGTCATTATGCGATCCGCTCTGTCGGGTGCTGCAGGGAATATCTTTCTCGTCCGTGCCGCGAATGGACAGGCCCGCCCAATGTTCGAAACATTGCTGACCAAGGCACAGTTCATTGCATCACCGGATGCAGGTTTTCTTGTTTATGATGAATATGATTACAACTCGCAGGCCCACCAAGTCAAGGTGATGGAACCGGATGGTGCCAACGCCGTGACTGTGGCGCAGTTTGCGGGCGGTTCGATCTACCCGATGACCTGGTCGCCGGATAGTAGTTTGATCGCCTTTAATTATTACCGCGACCTTTCCAATGGCATGCCGAGCGCGGAAGTATATGTTGTCAGTCGCCGGGGCAATGGAGCGCCTGCGTTGGTGTATCAGGGCAACACGGTCGGGAGGTTGCTCTTTTCGCCGAATGGGCGTTATTTGCTGGTCGAGGAGACCACATCCGCTTCGGGTGGCCATTTATTCATCATTGACCTGACCACCATGAGTCAGACCATGCTGCAAGCCCCCGGTCTTTCCACCGATTTCGATTGGTATGCACCCTCCTGGCGGCCATGACGATCAGACTGCAAAGCCTTCATACTTTGCAGTCTTTTTATTTTCCCTGTTACGATTGAGGTCATGGATGCAACTAATATTTGGAGTGGAATATGCGTGGATATCGATTTCTCTTTTTGTTGCTCTTCATAGTATTAACGAATTTCAACCCGCGAGCTGCTACCGCCCAGGGATTTGACCCAACGCCCACACTGGGAGCGCCACCCAACCCGGCGGAGATCATCAACGCCATCAATGCCCTGCGCGCTTCGTATGGACTTTCCACACTTAATGCGCACCCGGTATTGATGCAGATCGCGCAGGAAGAAGCCAGTGGTATCGCCTCTGGCCTGCCAGGCCACTGGCGGCCACGCGGACTGACCCTCGGCCAGTGGATGATCTCTCTAGGGTATCCGCTCTCCGGCGATTTGACCCTCGACGGCTATCGCTCTGAGAACTGGGTACAGGCCTACACCGCCGAGGATGCGGTCAATGTCTGGTTGGGTGATGACCTGCATACTAACACCATGCTATCCACAGAGCGCAGCGACATCGGGGCGGGCGTGGCGGTGGGGGAGGATTCTTTCTATATCGTCATCGAAACCGCGCTTCAAACCCGCAGCGGGCAGATGCAATCGAATGCCTATGCCATTCTGACCGGCATCCCAATGACCCAGCAAGCCTACTCTGCCATGGAGACCCAGGCTGCTGCAAACGGTGTGTTGCCGCAATATTCCGTGCCGGTGGCCATGAGTACTCCGCTTTCGAACGGCAAGGTTTATCATGAAGTGCGTTACGGGCAGACGCTGTGGAGCATCGCCATTGCTTATGGCACCACCATCAAACAGATCCAATCTCTGAACAACCTTGGAGATTCGATCGTGGTGTACGAGGGTGAGGTGTTGCTGGTTCAAATGGGGGCAACCCAGCCTGCGCCTTCGAGTGAAGCGACAGTGGCTCTGGCTCCCACAACACCCACGAGTTATCCTACTTTGACCCTGGTGCCTACGCACCCTTCCGTCACGCCTGAGAATAAGGTTCCTCAAAATGAACAAGGAACCCGCCTCGGGGTGATAGTGATTGCGTTATCTGCGTTATTCCTGGCCGGGGTCTTTGCTGTGATCGCCGTTAAGAAAGTGTCCTGAGTCACTTGACATAAAATTCCCTCTTCCATAACCGTGCAAGCCGGTATTCTCAAACGTGTACCGCCCGGCGATGAAGAAGCGCCCGGTCGGAGGCGCTTGAAGCGCATGCGCGTTCTGCGGATCGGCGCAAGGAATGAATCGTCTTCTTCCTTGCGTGAAGATTGGCGGGTTATGGTTCTGTTGCGGAAATTTTTTCCACCCATGGTGCCCGCCATTCCGGAGCCTTGAACGGCTCGGGCCAGAACTCGACCTGTTTCCATATCTTTCCATCGCGGATGGTGGAAAAGGTGAGGGCGCGATCATGTAATTTTCCGTCGGTGACGGAAACATCCGTCATGACCGAATCGCCTTCCGCGAGGATGTGGTTGATCACAAAATGCCATTTGCCCTCGGTTGGGTAGGCTGTGTTGATCTTTGCAAAGTTTTCACGTCCGCGGATCCTTTCGCCGGATTGCGGCCATTCAAGGATAAAACCATCGTGCAACAATTCGGCGACGGCGTAAAAGTCGTTGCTTTCCATCTTTTGCCAGAAGAGTTCGAGCAATTGTCGGGGCTTCATGTTAACCTTTAACCTTGGCTCAGTGAGGATAGGATTTGCATTGCGCGTTCCGCATCATGAACTGGGACGAAGATATGGTCGTGGTAATAGGCAGCAACCACATTGCAGCTGATATACCCCCCGGTCAATGCTTGGGATACAGCGGCGGTCAGGCCGACGGCCTCGAGCGAGGAATGGACGGTGAGCGTGATCCAGACGAAGACGGCGGAGTAGGGGAGATGATGTGTGTCCGCGTTTTCCCTGGGTAGGATGACCGTGATGCCTTCTTTTTCGAGAAACGAACAGACCGGCTTCAATGAAGAAGCATGTTCGTCGGATTCCACAAGGCAAAAAACGTATTCGCCCGCGTTGAGTTCAGGTCGCAATGTTTGAAGGAGTTGGGTCAGGTCCGTTTCACCGGGCATGTGCTACTTTCTCTTTACATCCAGGATTGCGATCTTGGTGGAGTGATTGAACGGCGCCGGATCGGTGATGGGCTTGCCAGGGCGCGGACGTCCGATGAAATCTTCCGGTACGGGAATCAATTCGCGGATGCTCAGGTAGCCATCCTTGCAGATATTTTCGAGAACGCGCATGTATTCGCTTCCGCTCAGGAAGATGGCGTTGTTTATGGCGATGAGACACCCGTTGTGCGCGATCAATGGGCGGACTTTATTGATCAGCCGTTCATTCTCGTGCAGCAGGTCCACTTTGCCCCGCTCGGTGGTGGAGAAAAAAGGCGGGTCGATGATGATGCAATCGAAGAGTTGCTGTGTGCTTTTGAGCCGCGCTACAACTGGGAAGAAATCCTGTGCAAGGAAATCAGGTTTATGGATGGGGAAGCCATTAAGTGAGTTGGAGTCTTTGGCGAGGTTGAGGAATTGCTTGTTCAAGTCGGTTTGAACGACACGGGTTGCACCGCCCGCCAGAGCGGCCACACCCAAACTTCCAGTATAGGCGAAGGTGTTCAAAACGGACTTGCCACGCATGTTCTCAACAAGCCATTTGCGCAGGTTGCTTGTGTCGAGGTAAAAACTTGCATCGCGGTTCATCGTCAGATCAAGAGCGTACCAGACGCCGTGTTCTTTGATCTTACGATCTGGCCGTTCACCAAAGAGAATCTCCCCACGTTTGGCGGATTGGGTCAGTCCGTTGCGTGTCTTGATGACGCCTGCGCGTAGCCAGTGAAGAGAAGATTGTATATGCTTACCAACCTGTGCAATGAACTCAGGGTTTGGCTGGTCTGCATAATCATGGATCACCAGGGTCTCGCCATAGACATCCAGCACAAGATCGGGGAAGCCTTGGTAGAATCCGTTGAAGAGGCGAAACGCTTCTTCGTGGCGGGATCCGCTCAAGGTCGGGCAAGAAGCGAGGGCTTTATCCAGCAGGGGAACTAACTCGTCAAAAGTCATACTTCGATTGTACTTGATTGGCGGGGATGTAAGAAATATCCGATCAGGGCGTACAATATGTATTCTCATATCCTTATAACGATTGCCCGTTAAAATCCAGACCAACTCACTATTACCGAGGTTTCATGTCTGCATCCACACTTCAACCGCTTCTTCCCGGAAATTCCAAACGCTCAAAAGTGGTGAATAAGCCCGCCACCGATTTTTATAGTGGCCTGGGTTGGCTGATCGGCCTGTTGTTCACTCTTTTTATTTCTGCACCGGCCATCTGGTTCCTGACCAATAGCGCCACCCGCTCCGCACAGGATGAGACCTTGTTGATCGGCCTTGCGGTGGCGTGGTGGTTAAACCCGCTCTCGCTGGGTGGGTTGTTCTATGTGTTGAGCAACATCCGCGTCTGGCGCTTCTGGACGCTGTTGGGGCTGTTCGTTTGGGGAATAGTGAACGTGATGGTCTCGGTTTCCATCGCTTCAGCAGATGCACGCGCCTGGGTGTTATCTGCCCTTTCCGTTGTGGGGTTGATCCTGCTCGGATTATTCTTTATTTATATTCAATTAAGGGTCTTTGTCTGGGCGGCCTCTGGAAACGCAGGGCGCTTCTTCTTTGGGATCTTGGGCTGGTCGCTGCTCAATGGGCTGGTGGTTTGGGCGTTGATCAACCCCGATGTGTTGAACATTGTTTTGGTGGCAATGGGATACATCCTGCAAGTGGTGTTCGCCATCGGTTTTGCGGTGATCCAATTTGTGGCGATCTTCTGGTTCATGTCGCAGACCCGCGTGGAAGTCATCCGCCCGGGAGATCCGAAACAGATCACCTTTGAAGATTACAAAGGGCAGCCTAATCTCCTCAAGATGGTGCGCCAGTGGATCTACCTGCTTTCAGACCGCGAGCAATTTCAGAAGATGGGTGGACAGTTCATCACCGGTCTGCTGTTGTACGGTGAGCCCGGTACTGGCAAGACGTTGCTGGCTAAAGCCATGGCAGGCGAAGCGGGCATCGCATTTATTTCCATTGAAGGTTCCGGTTTCCGCGGGATGTTCTGGGGTGTGGATGTGTTGCGCATGGTCCAATTTGTTAACCGTGCGCGGAAACTCGCGCGTGAATATGGCGCCTGTATCGCCTACATCGATGAGATCGATGCGGTGGGTATGTCTCGTGGAGGTGTAATGGGTGGCGGCGGACAGATGATGGGCGGCATGGGTGGCATGATGGGGGGCGGCTCCGGCGCCCTGACCCGTCTGCTTTATGAAATGGACGGCATCGGCACGCTGACTTCCTGGGAGAAGCTGCGCGCGCGTTTCTATCAGTTGCTTCGCCGCAAGGAACCCGTGCGCGACTGGCATGTAATGTTCATGGGTTCCACCAACCGGCCCGATGTTCTTGACCCCGCGCTCGTGCGCCCCGGTCGTTTTGACCGCAAGATCGCAGTCGGTTTGCCCGATCGTGGTGGCCGCCGTGAGATCGTCAAATATTATTTGAGCAAGATCAAGCACGATGACACCGTGGATATTGAAGCGCTGGTCAGCGATACCTCATGGGCCACCCCGGCGCGCATCATGTCTGCGGTGACAAAGGATGCTGTTCGCCTGGCGTTATTCGACGGCCGTGACAAGATCTCCCAACGGGATATCGAACTTGCGTTTCAGGAACAAGCCATCGGCCTTGAGAATCCGATCGAAGAGATGGAAGAAGATCAGCGCAGACAGGTGGCTTATCATGAAGCCGGCCATGCCGTTGTTCAGCATTATCTACGCCCTGATGAACGCATCGTCCGGGTAAGCATTGTCCGCCGTGCCGATGCTTTGGGTTATGTGCTGCCGGTCTCGAATTTTGACGTTTATGCAATGCCTTTGCGCCGCTTCGTGGCGGATATCATGGTCTCGATGGCGGGGCACGTAGCTACCAAGGTCTTCCTCGGCGAATATTGGACCGGCGCGACCAGCGATTTCCAGAACGTCCGTGCGCGCTTATGGCAATTGGCTCACTTCGGGTATTTCGGTCCGCCGATCTCGATGGATGGAAACATGGGCGTGACCGGCAATTTCAGCGGCCGTGACAAGATGGTGGAGAAGTTCTGGCAGCAGTTGGAAGATCAGACCGAACAGGTGCTGCGGGCGCACACGGCCGAGGTGGAAGCCGTAACCAAGGCGCTGCTTGAACGCGGTGACTTGACCGGACGCGAATGTGTGGAGATCATCCGCAAGGCGGCTGGTGAAGATTTGGAAACCAGCAAACCGGATTCAGAAAAATTGCTGAACGCCATTGTAGAAGATGTGATCGGCGAAAAGAAGGAATAAAAGATCGAATTCGGAAGGATAATTTCAAGATTTAAAAAGCGGATTCCAAAACGGAATCCGCTTTTTGGTTAATGAGAGCCTGTAAATTTATTTCCACGACCAGGAGGCGAAAGATCCTTCCACTAACAGGCGGGGTTCAGTAACACCGGAGGCGGGGACAATGGCAATGGCCGGGCTGCCGGAAGGTGTCAAAAAGGAGATCACGAGGTTATTTCCATCCGGTGACCAGATGGTGGTGGATTGCTGGTACTGGTCAATGTAAGGGATGAGAGAAAGGAATTCCTGGGTTGGCTGGTAGGTTGCGACCGTGTGGCTTTCGCCGCTGGCTATATCCAAAACATTTAGTTCAAAATACAGAACCTGCTGTGTTGAATTTTCCGGCGTAGCACCAAACGGAACCAGATACGCGATCTCACCTCCGTTGGGCGACCAAAAGAAACCGGCAATATCCTTCTCGACAACCACTTCCTCGCCGCCGTCGATGCCTCCGATGTGCAGGGAACCGATAGCCCCGTTTTGAATCTGCTCTGCCCCGGCGATGTAGGCGAATTGCTCGCTATCCGGCGACCAGGAAAAACTGGTGTTGAGGTCGATCTCGGCCAGCGACTTTTCCACTTTTCCGGTTGAGTCTGTGAGAACGAGGTTCTGCGCGGCTCCGTCTTCAGAAAGAGTCGTCAGCAGGATAAAGTTTCCATCGGGCGACCAGGCTGGAGCCTGGAAGGCAGCGGGTGTTTCCTTCATCACGAATTCCGCCACTTCCGAGTCGATCCGCAGGAAGGAGAGTTGGCTCACACCGCCTTGCGTCGCACCGTTCTTGTGGATGATCATGGTCTTGCCGTCTGGCGCCCATGACCAATAGAACGGCGTGCCGGTGTCGAGGATGCGCCGTTCTCCGCCGTTGACCGGGATGCTTTGCAGCAACATGGTTTGCTGAGCTGCGGTGGTGCTCAGTACGCCGATGTTCTCATTATCCGGCGACCAGTTGAGGTAGAAGGGAAGTTCTGTTTCGCTGGAAAACACGCTCGTCACGCTTTCGTCCTCCGCGTTGGCCACGAACAATTCAGCGGTGAGCGAGTCGCTGTCGATCTGCTCGAGGCGGATGAAGGCCACATGCGAACCGTCCTGCGACCAGGTGGGCAGGCGATAGGCAATCCGGTTTTTCGTTTCTGCGGTCACGTCGTTGGTGAGCGGTGTGGTGAAACTTGCGGCCTGGTCGGTGAGGTAGATATTGCCGTCGATGCCAATGTAAGCGATCAGGCCGGATTTTCTTTCGAGCAGTTTCAGGATGGGGCTTTGCGGAACCTGCACGCCATTCGGGGCGCAAGCGGCAAGGAGCAACAACAAAAGAAAGGGAACGAATTTTTTCATGGCTGCACCTCAAAAGATTGGATGGCTTTTTCGATGACGGGATCCTGGCCTGTAGTGATCTCATCCCATTTCGCTTCCACCTGGACCTTGGGGCTGAGGCCATGGATCCCGATCTCATCCTCCCCGATGCGGAAGGACGCGCTGGCGATGAACACCTGCCCGCCGTTGGAGAGCGGGAATGCGCCCGGCGATTCAATGGCTCCGGTCGTATCTGAACCGATGACGATCCCCCTGCCAGACGATTGGACGGCCGCTGCGAAGATCTCCGGCGCGCCACTGGTATGTTCACCTACGAGCACGGTCAATGGAATGGTTTGGGAACCCGCAATGTCCTGTCCGCTGACTACATAGGCTTCATTGCTTGCCCGGCTGTAAACATCGATGCTGGTCTTGTCGAGGAACAGGGTGAGCATTTCCTCGATAGGCCAGTTGTTGTTGGAGTTGGAAATGCGCAGATCGAGGATGACGCCTTTGAGGTTTTTATTCGCAGAGAATTGAGTGAGTGCGTCGGCTACTTCCTGCGCAGTGGTGGATGAAATGGTGGTCGGCATTAGGATGTACCCGATATCCTTTCCGGTAAGTAAATTGGCTTTGACCTTTCCAATGCCGCTCAACGTGGAACGCGTGATCTCGATATCACTCTGGCCTTTTCCAGGACTTTGGATCGTCAGTGTGACGGATGTCCCCGCTTCGCCGCGGATGCGCTGGACCACATTCCCGCCTTCCTCCAAACGGACAGGGTCGCCGTTCACAGAGTAGATGCTGTCATGGGCACGCAGCCCCGCCTTTTCGGCGGGGGAACCGGGCATAACGTCGAGAATGACCACATGCGGAATATCCTCGGCTTGAAAGCTGATGAAGGCGCCGATGCCGCCATAGGCTGTAGTGTTGGGGGCTGTATCCGCCGCAATGCGATCATCGCGTGTGACGTAGGTGAGTTCGCCGGTCGGGAACTCGGCTTCGAACTGATTCATCAGAGCATCGAACTCGGCGTATGTCAAACCGGTTTGGATCTGGTCCATATATTTCTGGCGCAGGGATGCCCAGTCGATGTTTCCGGTCTCGTAATAGATGTAGTTGGTCTCGACCTGTTTCAAGATCTCTTCAAATACTTCGGTCTGATGATCAGCGTCGGTGATCTGGGGACCGTAGGGAGTATCAACTGTATCCGCTTCCTCGTTGCCGAGGGTTGGAAGACCCGCGCAAGCGGATATGACGAAGGACAGGGTTGCTAACCAATAAAAGATGGAACGCTTTGAATTCATACTCATCTCCTTGACGAGGTGGAGGGTGGAAGGAGGAATTTTATCAGGCCGGGATTAATGAACGTTAACGGGTTGGTCTCCAACGACTCCAGCTGTTGGAGTCAGGAATTCGAGATCTGCGGTTCGTCTGCAGATTGAATGTTCTTTAGATTGAACACCGAAATATCACGCACCTTGAGAATGGCCTGCGCCTCTTCATCCAGACGTACCCAGTAAAAACTGCGATGTTCAGAGTACGCTTCGATCTTGAAGATTGAGCCTTCATACCAGCCTTCACGGTCGCCGAATTTTGAGTCGAGCCGTATGCGGACGCGGTCGCCAATTCGAAAAACGGCTGTCATATTTACTTGCGATTGAGGAACCAGAATAATGCGGCCCCAATCGCGGCCGTAATAGCGCCATTAACAGCCCATTGCGGGTCGCCGGTCATGAAACTGCCGGGCAGGATGTTCACTCCCTGCAGGATCCAGATCACGCCAGAGAGGATGAGTAGAACTGCAAATATTTTTCCGATGGTTTTCAGCATGGTATCTCCTTTGGATTTGAAAAACTCCCTGTCTTGGTTTCGAGACAGGGAGTTGATGGAATTTCTTACGCTTGCCTGTTAAGGGTTGGTGGTGCCTTCCACGGCCACACCCACCCAGGTGAAGACACGCTTTTCACTGATCGTGCCAGAGGCCACCCAGATCGGCTGGCCTTGATCATCCACGCCAGATTGACGGACAGGGGTGACCCACCAGCGCATTGTGTGTGCCACATTATCTTTCGGACGGAAGGAACCCGGTACGATATATTTCGTGTCGGTCACATAATCGGTTACGCGGCGCGTCTGACTGGCGGTAACATCCTCCACCACCACCTGATAGGCCTCGCCTTCGCGCAACACACCTACGGAGGCCCATTGCAGCGTGACCACATCATTGGCCAGGGTGAAGGGTGCGCCGTCCGCAGGCAGGAGCAGGTTCGGGGCGGGGTAGGGAGGCGGTATGGTCGCAGTCGGTGTAGGCTGGTTCGGGTCCGCTGCCCGTTTGCACAATGGGATCAGCAGGGTTTGCCCGAGGAAAACATTATCCGTGGTCAGCCCGTTGAATTCCTTGATGGCGTCCATCGACACTCCGTAGTTGAGTGCGATACTGGAAAGGGTGTCATTTTCTTGAACGGTGATCGAAACCGTTTCACACGCCTGTTTGGTGGCGATATCGGCCAGAGGGGTGCTGGTGGCTGGCGGCGGGACAGTGGGGGTGGGGTATGGGATCTTGAGAACCTGTCCCACCGAGATGGGACAACTCGAGGCCAGGTTGTTCAGCACAATGATGCTTTGAACCGAAACGTTGAAGTTGAATGCAATTTGCGAGCAGGAACCGTCTGTGGATGAGACGGTGTAATCGAACGGGGGCTGTTGCGTGGCAGTTGGGATATCTGTGGGCGGCAGGGTTGCGGTCGGAACGAGAGACGCAGTTGGGGTTGAAGAGGGAGTGGGGGTGTCGGCTGTTTCAAAGGTTCCGGGCGGTGCGCTGGCGCGCAGCGAGAAGAAAACGATCGCCGCTGCTGCAACGATGACCACTGCAAGAATGCCAATGGCCGCGGGCAGGCTGAGGCGCACTTCCGGCATACGGCTGGCTTGCACCGATTTTTCAGTTTTCTTTACAGCCTTGGGCGCGGGTTGCGCTGTGAATTCGGTCCCGCACACAAGGCAGCGTACGGCATTTTCGCTGAGACGCGTACCGCAGGTGGGACAGACTTTTGTTTTATTAGATGTTGATTCTGAAGCCATATGAAAAAAAATTATACCATTGAACAAAAAGGCGTTTTTGAACCCCAAACACGGGGAGAGAGCCGAAAAGTTTACTCGGTGACCGCTTTGGGTTTGGCTGTGACCAGCACTTTATCCACCCGGCGGCCATCCATGTCGATGACCTCGAAGCGCAGGTTGTTCCACTCAAAATGGTCTGCTGTTTGGGGTATACGCCCAAGCGAAGTCATTACAAACCCACTCAGGGTCTCGTATTCATCCTCATGGGGCAGATCGTCGATCTCGAAGATATCCTTAAATTCATCCACTTCCAACATGCCGTCAAGCAGCCAGGATCCATCCTGGCGCTGGGTCGCCTGTGGTTCGTCGCCTTCCATCTGGCCAACGATCTCTTCGAGAATATCGTTGATGGTTAGCAGGCCTTGCACACCTCCGAACTCATCCACCACCAAGAGTAATTCTGTGTTGTTCTTTTTCAGCACTTCCAGCGCGCGCGAGGCCAGCATGGTCTCTGGGATGAAATAAGCAGGTTTGGCGAGTTCTTTGAGGTTGATCGACTTGCCGGATAGACTCACCACGAGCAGGTCGCGCGACTTAACAATACCCATGATGGTCTCGAGCGAATCCTGCCGGACGGGGAAACGCGAATACGGACTTCCCGCGAGCTTGGCCAAAATTTCTTCTGTGCTGTCGTTAACGTCCAGCCAGACGATCTCGGTGCGGGGAGTCATTAAAGAGTAAACGCGCTGGTCACCGAGGCTAAAGACACCCTCCACCATGTCCTGCTCCGACTCCTCGAAGATACCCGCCTGCGTACCCTGGTCGATCAATACCTGCAATTCCTCTTCCGTAATGATAGGTTCAGTCGAATGTTTGACCCCGAAGATCGCAAGGATCAATTCCGTGGCCCAACTCATTAACTTGATCAGCGGCGAGAACAACAGGGAGAGCAGCGCCATTGGTGCGGCTACGAATTTGGTGATGCGTTCGGGGCTGTGCAGGCCGATGCGCTTGGGAACCAGTTCTCCCAGCCAGATGGTCAGGATGGTGATCGAAACCACAACAATGCCAAAGGAAATATTCTCCGCATATTCCGCGATCGCTTCGAACTTGACCAGTTGCTGGGTCAATGCACTGGCAATGGTCGCCCCGCCGACTGCACCTGCGAAAACACCGATTAAGGTGATAACGATCTGAATAGTGGAAAGAAAAACATTTGGGTCTTTCAATAATTCCAGCGCAGATTTTGCGGCAAGGTCGCCCTCATTTGCCATTTGTTGTAGCTTTGCCTTGCGCGAAGCAAGCATGGCCGCCTCAGACATGGCCAGAAGGCCATTGATCAGGATCAACACAAGGATGGTGATTACTTCACTGCTAATGCTCATCAGTTCCTATTCTGCTTTGCTGGAAATGGAAAACCCCCGGCCTTGCGGCAGGTGAATGGTCATGCCTGTTTGGATGAAACGACAAAGGGGATTTGAGTCTGGGTCTATGGGAATATCTGACATGATGATTCTTGCTAAAATTTCCGCTCTTATTTTACCTGAAACTTACCGCTTTTTATCGAGTTCCTCTTCGAGGGTCTTGATCCTCTTTTTTAAGTGCGCCTGACTGCGCTTAATGAATAGCGGGACAAAAAAGACCAAGGCTATCAGCGCACAGGTCAGACCCAATTCGGTGATACTGATGTGGATCATCGGATGTAGATGCCTTGTCCCGCCTGCGCTTCCCCAATGACCCAGATGGGCTGGTTCAACTCTTTTGCCCGCTGCTGAAGTACTTCCAATTGCCCGCGCTCCACGCCGAATAGCAAGCCGCCGCTGGTCTGCGGGTCGAACAACAGCATTTGCGCAGCCTCGTCGATACCATCAGCAAAAGAAACGAACTTCTCGAAATGACCTTTATTGTCGAACGCTCCGCCGGGAAAGATGCCCTTCTCGGCATATTCACGTGCGCCGCTCAAAAGTGGGATCTGGGAGTAATCAATCTTGAGCGAAACCCCGGAAGCCTGCGCCATCTCTGAAGCATGGCCGAGGAATCCAAACCCGGTTATATCCGTTCCGCCGCGCGTATTGAATTCCACAGCCAGTTGACCGGCGGTCTTATTCAGTTTTGACATCCATTCGATGGCCTCAGCCACATGCGCTTCCGAGGCTTTTTCCTGCTTGAGCGCTGTGGTAGTAACGCCCACGCCCAGCGGTTTTGTCAGCACCAATACATCTCCCGGCTTCAGACCGCTCTTGCTGATGATCTTTTGCGGGTGGATGAATCCGATCGCGACCAGTCCGTATTTTGGCTCTTTGTCCTTAACGGTATGTCCACCAGCGATCACCACACCCGCTTCTCGTGCCTTCTCCGCTCCACCGCGCAAAATTTCGCTCGAGATCTCTGCAGGGAGGTGGTCTGGCAGGGCGGCAATGTTCAACGCCAGGAACGGTTTTCCGCCCATCGCATACACATCCGAGAGGCTGTTGGCTACAGCGATCGCGCCATATTCGTAGGGTGTATCCACAACCGGCGTGAAGAAATCTGTGGTGACCACAATGGCCTGCTCGTCACTTAAGCGCCAAACGGCCGCATCATCCGGGGAATCAAGACCAACGATCAGGTCCGGAAAGGAAGCGGGATCGAAAACATCTTTGATGGGACGCAAGACCTGCGTCAGCGCATCCGCGCTTAGTTTGGATGCTCAGCCCGCGCAGGCCGAAAGAGTGGTCAGGCGAACTTCGCGTCCGGTTTGTGGAATGGGCATTTAATCTCCGGAAGTCTCCAAAGGCCTTATTAAACCTTCAGGGACTGGAATTTACTGTGGCAATGCTGTATCCGGAAGCGGCAAGATGAATTGATTGCCGCTTGGAATAAAGATGGTATTCACGCCGGGCGCAAGTTTCAAAACATATTGATACTGCACCAATTGCGGTGTAATGGATTCAGAGATTAAACGGTTGGCTTCTGCTTCGGCCTGCGCTTCGACGATACGCGCCTCAGCAGCACCCTTGGCCGAAATGACCGCCGCATCTGCCTGACCTTGGGCAGTCTGGCGGGCCTGTTCGGCTTCCTGTTTCTTCTGCTCCACCACGAATTTAGCCTGCTGAGCCTGTTGCTCGGCGATCTGCTTCTGTTCCACCGCGGCGGCATATTCGTCGCTAAAGCGGATATTGCGGAGCAGGAAATCGGACATGATGATATTGTTCTCGTTCAGGCTTTTTTGAATTTCATCGCGAATGACCTGCTCAAGTTCCGCGCGCTTGGTGCTGACAAGTTCCTCCACACCGAATTGAGAAACTGCATCGCGGATGGCAGCCCGGGAAACCGGGCGTACTACATTTTCTTCATAACGATTCTGCCAGTTGGTATGCAGCTGGATCAATTGTGTTGGGTCTACCGCATAGATCACCGAAGCGTCAATGAAGATCTGCTGACCGTCCTTTGTGCGCGCCTGGATCGAATCGTCGCCCTGTACCGAACCCTCGCTGCTTGTGGAAGACATGGTGTACGTCTGCCGCGCGATCGAATATTTCTGCACGCTCTCGACGAATGGGATAATCCAATGCAAGCCCGGGGTTAAGGCCACATCACGATAACCTTTCGGAGCAAAGGCCGAAATGACCACCCCGTATTCATCTGCCTGCAGAAAGACCAGACCCGCACCGACCGAGGTCAAAAGCACGGCAGCCACCAGTAAAATAATCACCACCGAGGTCAGACCTTTAGCCGCCTGATTGCGATTGTTGCGAACAAAGATCATTACCAGGACACCGAAGAATGCAATCCAGGCAAAGGACGCAAGTCCTTGCAGTAAAGTCGAAATATTCATTGTTTCCTCCGAAACATAGTTTCAATCATTATAACGCGCTTGATTTGCCCCCCGAAGCATGTTAACATTTCTCCAATGAAAATCGATAAAGGCATCGTTAGGGAAATATTTTTGGATGGCTCCGCTCGGATTGAGTGCCCGCTGGAACTGATTCCTGCCCCCGGGCAGTATCTCCTTGCCCATGCTGCCGCTTCGAACGACCCGCTGCCTGTCCCTCTTTTCTCCAGCCTCCCTGCCCCGAATGGATTCTGCTCCGCACCGCCCATCCCGCACTCCTGGCGGCCTGGCGACGCGTTGATATTACGCGGCCCCATCGGTCATGGATTTGTCGTTCCGATTTCCACGCGTAAGGTGGCTTTGGTTGCTTTTGACGGATGTGCCGACCGCTTGAAAAGCCTGATCCCACATGCGTTAAAACAAAATGCTGAACTGGTTGTAGTCAGTGATGGGGAGGTGTCAGATCTTCCTGAGGTGATCGAAATCCAACCAAAGCAGGCATTGTTGGAAGTGTTGAAATGGGCGGATTACTCCGCCTTCGATGTCAAGCGCGAAAATTTGCATCAGTTGGGGGACTGGTTTGAGAAACAGGGCCATGTCACAGCGAAGATCGAAGCGCAGGTTCTTGTCCATGCCCCCATGCCTTGTGGCGCCCTGGCAGATTGTGGCGTCTGCGCCATACCCCGCAGCCATGCATGGAAGATGATTTGCAGTGACGGTCCGGTTTTTAGGTTGAAGGAAATATTATAAAAGAACCTCCCGAAGTAGGGAGGTTCTTTTGTTTAGTACCATATCCTGAAGGATGTGGTGGTTGTGGCATTTAGATTATTGTAGGTACAGGTGATATCTGTGTACACGAGGCTGCCGTATGGTTGATTGAAGAAAGATAAGGAGATGATC
>Ga0268298_10003806_pt1 | contig 15105 bp, 7 predicted proteins | sample WWTPWeurt_MetaG_FD_194462 | JGI IMG/M metagenome (GOLD analysis project Ga0268298, IMG submission 194462) | Activated sludge microbial communities from WWTP in Nijmegen, Gelderland, Netherland - WWTP Weurt | ecosystem: Engineered > WWTP > Aerobic digester > Activated sludge | place: Netherlands... | reverse complement strand
GACGCGCCCTCGGACGCGAGTTCGGACGCGAGCTTCACGCAGGTGTCGGCGACGTCGGCGTGCACGATCTCGCGCGCGCCGGCGTGAGGATCCGGCCAGCCCGACGGCGCGATCACGATCCGGTCGATGCGCGGCGAGCGATCGAGCAGCCGCTCCCAGGCGCCGGACGTGGGCGGCGCGCCGAGCTGCACGACGAGGTCCGGGACCCGCTCGGCCGGCGGCGATGCGTACAGCCAGTCGAACGCGTCGATCACCTCGACGCCCTCGAGCCCGCCGGCGCGACCGGTGAATCGCAACTGGCTCGCGGCTTCGGCGAGCAGCGGGAACCCCGCAGCGCGCGCGAGGCCTGCGATCGCTTCGCGGTCGCGGCGCTGCGACGCCGCCGCCGGCCCGGCGACGATCACGCCGCGGCGCGCGCCGCGGATGCGCGCCGCGAGCCGCTCGACGGCGTCGCGCGGCGCGACCGGCCGTCCCTCGGTGACGACGACCGCCGGCTCGGCGGCGATCTCGAGCGCGAGCGCGCGCAGTGCCTGGCCGGCCGCGGAGGACGCCTCGAGCGCCTCCAGCGGCTTGCGCGCGCGCAGGTTCAGGTGCACCGCGCCGGGCAGCGGCCCGCACGCGAGCGCCACCGCCTGCGCCGCGAGCCGGCGAAGCCCGCGCAGCGCGCCCGCCGAGGCGTCCGGGGCGCCGACGTCGACGACGCGACGCGCGTAGCCCTCGAACAGCAGGCGCTGGTCGATCGTCTGGTTCGCCGCCACGTGCATCAGCTCGACCGGCCGGTCTGCGGTGACGACGACGAGCGGCACGCAGGCCTGGTCGGCCTCGATCACCGCGGGCAGGTAGTTCGCGCCCGCGCTGCCCGAGGTGCACAGCAGCGCGCTCGGCACGCCGGCGACGCGTGCCTGTCCGAGCGCGAAGAACGCCGCCGTGCGCTCGTCGACGACGTCGTGCACGCGCAGCGCCGGGTGCGCCGCCGCCGCGAGCAGGAACGGCGTCGAGCGCGATCCCGGGCTCGCGACCACGTCGCGAACGCCCGCGCACGCGAGCGCGTCGACGAACAGCCGCGCCCAGAGGGTGAGCAGGTTCTCCGGAAGGGCCGACTCCATGCGCACCGAATATATCAGCCGGCGCGCTACACTCGCCGTCCCGATCGACGGCCCGCGCGCCGAACCCGGAACCCTCGTGATGCAGACGACCACCGACAAGCTCTTCTGGCGCGAGCCGTACCTCACGACGCTCGCCACGACCATCGCGTCGGTCGACGGCACCGAGGTCGCGCTCGCGCGCACGATCTTCTACGCGATGTCCGGCGGCCAGGAGAGCGATCGCGGCACGATCGGCGGTCATCCGGTGCTCGCCGCACGCAAGGACGGCCTTCGCATCGTCTACACGCTCCCCGACGGGCACGGCCTGCGCGCGGGCGATCCCGTCGAGGTCCGCATCGACGGCGCGCGCCGGCTCGCGCTGATGCGGCTGCACTTCGCGGCGGAACTGGTGCTCGAGCTGGTGACGCGGCGCCATCCCGGCATCGTGAAGATCGGCGCTCACATCGCCGAGGACAAGGCGCGCGTCGACTTCGAGTGGCCCGAGAACCTCGCCGCCGAGCTGCCGTCGATCCGCGACGAGGCGCTCGCGATCGTGCGCGCCGACCCCGAGATCGTCAGCGCGTTCTCGGACGAGGCGCGCGAGCGCCGCTACTGGCAGATTCCGGGGTTTGCGCGAGTGCCTTGCGGCGGCACGCACCCTCGGCGCGCCGGCGAGGTCGGCGACATCGCTCTGAAGCGCCGCAACGTCGGCCGAGGCAAGGAGCGAATCGAGATCGTGCTCGCGGGCGCGGCCTGAGCGCGGGCTGGGCGCGGCGGACTCGCGGCGCGCGACGAACGCGCGCCGGCGAACCTTGGCGCGCGCGCTCCCGAAATGCGCGCGCCCCGGTCGGGGCCGGGGCGCGCGGGGTCGCCGCCGGGGCGCGAACGGCCCCGGCCGGTCGGCGCCGTCAGGGAATGAACGAGTCGCCGAGCGCGATGCCCTCGCGCCGCGGGTCGGAGCCGCCCTCGAGCACGAAGCCGCCGCTGCGCGGCACGCGCACGATCGTCCCCAGGCCGCTGCTCTGCGCCGAGACGCTCACCGTGTGGCCGAGCGCGCGCAGGCCGGTCACGAGCGAGTCGTTGCCGCCCGCGGTCCCGCCCGCCGGCACCGACGCGTCGACGTTCGGGTGCTCGCCGCCGACGTTGGTCGTCGCGCTGTTCGCCGCGCCGAAGTCGACCATCGAGGTCGCCTGCTGCGCGTTCAGGCCCCAGTCGAGCACGCCGACCAGCGTCTTCGCGACGTACTGGATGATCGTCGCGCCGCCGGGCGAGCCGGTCGCCATGACGAAGTCGCCCCGCGAGCCGTCGGCGTTCATCGCGAACACGAGCGTCGGCGCCATCGAGCTGCGCGGGCGCTTGTTCGCCTGCACGCGGTTGGCGATCGGGCCGTTGGCGTCGCTGGGCAGCACCGAGAAGTCGGTGAGCTCGTTGTTCAGCAGGAACCCGTTGGTCATGCGGAACGAGCCCATGCCGCTCTCGATCGTCGTGGTCATCGAGACGACGTTGCCGTTCTTGTCGACGATCGTGATCTGAGTCGTGCCCTTGCCCTCGGCGGTGCTCGGCGAGAACTTGACCGTCGGGAACACGCCGGCGCTCGCCGTGCCCATGCTCTTCGTGAAGTCGATGAGGTTCGCGCGCCCGCGCAGGTAGGCCTTGTCGAGCAGCGCGGCGGTGGAGCCTCCCGGCAGCGGCACGTAGTCGGTGTCCGCGACGTAGGTGTTGCGGTCCGCGTACGCGAGCCGCTCGGCCTCGCTCACCAGGTGAACGCCCATCACGGTCGGCTTGCCGCCGTTGCCGTCGATCGCGGCGGGCTTGTAGCCGGCGAGGTAGAAGTTCTCGAGGATGCCCAGCGCCTGCGCGACCGCGATGCCGCCGGACGAAGGCGGGCCCATGCCGCAGATCCACCACACGCGATACGTCGTGCACACCGGCTCGCGCTTGACCGCCTGGTAGTTGAGGAGGTCGCTGACCTCGGTGAGGCCGGGCGTGATCGCGAACGCGGCGCTGCCGGAGCCGCCGGTCGTCATCTTGATCTTCTTGACGATGTTCTCGGCGATCGGGCCGGTGTACAGCGCATCGGCGCCCTGCGACGCGAGCGCCGACAGCGTGGCCGCGTACGCCGGGTTCTTGATGACCGTGCCCAGCGCCTTCGGCGAGCCGTCCGCGTTCAGGAAGTAGGCGGCGGCCTCGGGGTCGGTCAGCAGCAGCGTCTTGGCTCCGTTGATCGCGTCGGCCATGCGGCCGCTGATCGCGAAGCCGTCGGTCGCGAGCGCGATGCCGGCGCCCCACAGGTCCTTCCACGGCTTCACGCCGTAGTCCTTGTGCGCCATCTCGAGCATCCGGATCGCGCCCGGCGTGCCGACCGAGCGCCCGCTCTGGCGCAGCGCGTTGAACGAGCCGCCCGACTCGGGCGCCGACACCACCGGCGCCGGCGGCGCGGTGTTCGTCGCGCTGATGTAGCGCAGGTAGTCTTCGGTCGCGGCGGCAGGCGCCTTCTCGCGGCCGTCGTACGAGACGACCTTCTTCGTCTTGGCGTCGTAGTGGACCATGAACGCGCCGCCGCCCAGGCCGGACGACTGCGGCTCGACCAGCCCGAGCACCGCCTGCACCGCGATCGCGGCGTCGACCGCCGAACCGCCGTCCTTGAGGACGTCGCAGCCGGCCTTCGCCGCGTGCGGGTTGTTGGCGACGACCATGTAGGTCTTCGCCGTCGTCAGCGTGCGCGCCCTGAACCCGGACGAGGGTTCCGGCGCGCTCGGGTCGCCCGGCAGGCCGGAGCCGACGACGACGCTGCCGGTGTCGGTGACGCGCGCGCACTGGTTGTCGGCGACGGTGGACGAATCGTCACCGCAGCCGAACAGGACCAGCGACGCGACGAGCGCGGACACCCCGCCCGCCAGGGGGAACGCGAACCGCCGGTGCCACGGCTCGCGACGTGATGCTGATGAGACCATCCTCGTTACTCCGCAGTTTGTGATTGTTTCGGTCGGCGCGGATTCGCCGCTTCTCGAACGCACGATTCTAGGCGAAAGCCCCGCGCCGCGTGGCGGGCGGCCTTATCATCGGACGCAGCCCCGGGCCCGCGCGCAGCGTCGCGCGGCCGCCCGCCCGACCCACCCCTGCGAGAGTGCCGCCTCATGAGCCAGCTGCCCGACTCCGTGACCATCACCGACGACACGATGCGCGAGGGCCTGCAGATCGAGAGCGCGTCGATCCCGGTCGACGCCAAGCTGCGCCTGCTCGACGCGCTGGGCGAGACCGGCGCCAGGGTGATCTCGATCGGCTCGTTCGCGCACCCGAAGTGGACGCCGCAGATGGCGTGCATCGACGAGATCGCCACGCGCTTCGTTCCCAAGCCCGGGATCCGCTACACCGCGGCGGTCTTCAACGCGGCCGGACGCCAGCGCGCCGAGAGCTACTACCCGAAGCTCGACCTCAGGAGCGGCCCGCACCGCTTCCGCACCTCGGTCGAGCTGTGCGACACCTTCGCGCGACGCAACTACAACCGCTCGCAGGCGCAGCAGCTCGCGGCGATGGACGCGACGATCGAGGCGGCGCGCGCCGCGAACGCGGACCACGCGTCGGTCGGCATCGGCAACCCCTTCGGCTCGAACTTCGAGGGCCCGTTCACCCTCGCGCAGCGCCTGGCGCTGCTCGACACGATGATCGGCAAGTGGAGCGCGGCCGGCATCCCGGTCACGCGCGTGTCGTTCCTCGAGGCGATGGGGTGGAACACGCCCGCGAGCGTGCGCGAGACGATCGTCGCGATCCGCGAGCGCTGGCCCCGGGTGACCGACATCCACCTGCACCTGCACAACCAGCGCGGCGCGACGATCGCGAGCTACTACGAGGCGCTCCAGCTCGGCGTGCGCGAGTTCGACACCTGCCTGGGCGGCATGGGCGGGTGCCCCTACTGCGGCAACGGCCGCGCCGCCGGCCAGGTGCCGACCGAGGACTTCGTGGATCTGTGCCACGAACTCGGCGTGCACACCGGCTACGACCTCGACAGGCTGATCGAGGCGGTCGCGATCGCCGAGGAGGTCGTCGGCCACCCGCTGTGGGGCCACGTGTCGAAGTCCGGCCCCCGCCCGCGCGGCGGCGCGCTGTACCCGAAGACGATGCCGTTCATCGAGACGCTCGACGAGGCGGCGCACTTCCGCAAGGGGCCGCAGGTGTACGCGGGCCAGATCTCGCCGTGGCGCGAGGGCGACGCGCTGGGCGACGCCTGAGCGTCGCGCGCGGGCCGGAGCGCGCGCCGCGTCGTCGGGGCCGGCACCCCGGCCGGCCGGGAAGCCCCGGCCCGCGTCAGTCGCGCATCGACGCGAACACCTCCTGCAGCCCGCCGTCGTAGGCGTGCTCCGGGTCGGCGCGCACGCGCCGGTCGAGCTCGTGCGCGTCGTCGCCGACCAGGATGCGCCAGCGGCCCGCGCGCACGCCGTCGAGGATGATCGTCGCGGCCTGCTCGGCGGTGGTCGGCGCCTTGTCGCGGAACTCCTCGGCGCGCTGGTGCAGCAGCGCACGGATCGTGTCGTCCGGCAGCCCGGCGACCGGGAAGCCCGCCTTGACGATCTGCTCGCGCGCCACGGCGACGCGTTCGGCCGACATCTGAAGCGCGTCGCCGTAGCCGTGAACGCGGCCCGAATTGCGCATGATCGACGTGCCGATGTGGCCGGGCATCACGACCGCGCACTTCACGTGCGGCGCGTTCGTGCGCAGGTCGGTGATCAGCGCCTCGGTGAAGCCCTTGACCGCGAACTTCGCCGCCGAGTAGGCGGTGTGCGGAATCCCCGCGCGCAGCGCCGCCCAGAACCCGTTCACGCTGCTGACGTTGACCAGCATCGCCTCGCGGCTCGCGACCAGCAGCGGCAGGAAGGCGCGCGCGACGTTGTAGACGCCGCCCCAGCACACGCCGAACGTTCGCTCCCACTCGGCGCGGTCGCCGGCGACGAAGCTGCCGCCCCCGCCGATGCCGGCGTTGTTGAGCACGAGGTCGACGTGATCGGTCGCGTGCGCGGCGAGCGTGGCGTCGCGGAACGCGAGCACGTCGGCCTCGCGGCTCACGTCGGCGTGGAAGGTCGTGAAGCGCGTGCCCGGGGGCGCGCCCTCGAGCGCGAGCGCGCGCGTGCCGGCCATGCCGTCGTCGTCGAGGTCGCAGGCGGCGACGTGCACGCCCGCGGCCGCGAGTTGTCGGCACAGCGCGCGGCCGATGCCGCTGGCGCCGCCGGTGACCACGGCGATTGCCCCTGCCCTGATGTCCATTCGAGTCCTCCCGGTGCGAAGTTGTCCAGGCGAAGCGCGGCCGCCGGCCGCGCCGCGCGATTCAGCGGGCGGCGAGGAAGCGCCGCGGGTTGTCGACGAAGAGCGTGCGCACCTGCGCGTCGGTGACGCCGAGCTCGCGCAGCGCCGGGATCACGTGCCGGTGCATGTACGTGAACTGGTCGGGGTTCGCGAGCGCCATGTCGTGCTGCTCGGGCACGCTGCCGTCGGCGCGCTCCTTGTGGAAGTGCAGGCAGATGCAGTCGTGCGACGGGCACAGGCGCTCGATCCAGCCGGCGTCGATCAGCTTCTTCAGCGTGAGCGTTCGCATGCGCGGGCTCGTGAAGCGCCCCGGGTAGCGGTCCAGGCCGAGCCAGCAGCCCTTGTCGAGGATCCACGTCAGGTACTCGGTGTCGGTCGTGTCGTTCGAGTGATCGATCTTCACGCGCGTGAGGTCGACGCCCTCGTCCTCGAGAATGCGGATCTGCTGGCGCGCGAGGTGCGTGCCGGGGTGCGAGTGCACCATGATCGGCAGCCCGGTCTCGCGGTGCGCACGCGCCACCGCGCGCGCCATCGTCTCCAGCGCCGGCGTCACGCCGTCGATGTCGGCGGCGCACTTGAGCAGGCCGGCGCGGATCGAGGTGCCGCGAAAGCCTTCGGTCGCGTCGCGCACGAACTCGCGCGCGAGCTGGTTCGGGCCCAGCCCCTGCATGAAGCGCGGCACGTCGAGCCACCAGCCGGTGGCGTTGACGATGTTCACGCCCGAGCCGCGCGAGACCTCGGCGAGCAGCGGCGCGTGCCGGCCGAGGTCGAACGTGGTCGCGTCGACGATGGTGTCGACGCCGGCCGCCTTCGCGCGCGCGAGCGCGGCGATCGCACGCGCCTCGCGGTCGCGCCCGAGCAGGTCGGGGTAGCTGCCGTACAGGCCGCTCGCGGCGACCAGCACGTGCTCGTGCATCAGCGTGAAGCCGAGCGCGGACGGCGCGAGCGGCCCGAGCACGGTGTTGATCGATTCGGCCTGCGCCATGCCGCCCTCCCCGGCCCGGAAAACCGCAACGGTAACTCAAGCGCCCCGGGTCGTGCCGGCAGGCGCCGCCGCGCCCGCTCCGGAACCCGCGACCGCCCGCGTGCGCGCGGGCGGCCCGGCGCGCCCGTGCACCGGGTGCGCGAAGAGCACCGGCACGATCAGCAGCAGATAGAGGAACGCCGACGCCAGGAAGATGTCGTTCGCGCCGAGCGTCTGTGCCTGCGGGTCGACCAGGCGCTCGAGCTGCGCGCGCAGCGTCTCGAGGCCGGCGCCCGCGGCGCGCAGGGGCTCGAAGAACGGGCTGTCGAGCGACCAGCCCGCGCGGCTCGCGTCCTCGACCAGATGCGCCCGGTGGTGGCGGGTGCGCTCGTCCCACAGGGTGCTCGCGATCGACGTACCGAACGCGCCCGCCGCGATGCGCACGAAATTGGACAGGCCGGACGCGAGCGCCATCCGGTGCGCGGGCGTCTCCGACAGGTTGATCGAGGTCATCGCGATGAAGAACGTCGAGCCCGCGAGCCCCTGGAAGATCATCGGCTCCATGATCGTCAGGTAGTCCGACTGTGTCGTGAAGTTCGAGCGCATCCAGAACGACAGCGCGAACGACGCGAACGCGAAGACCGCCATCGGCCGCGCCCACCCGCGCTCGATCGCCCGCCCGGCCAACGGCGACACGAGCACGGCGACGACGCCCACGGGTGCCAGCACCAGCCCCGCCCAGGTCGCGGTGTAGCCCATCGACTGCTGCAGCCACAGCGGCAGCAGCACGACGTTGCCGGAGAACAGCGCGAAGCCTCCCGCGAGCGTCGCGACGCCGAGGCTGAAGTTGCGGTTCGCGAACAGGCGCAGGTCGACGATCGGGTGCTCCTCGGTGAGCTCCCACACGAGGAAGAGCACGAAGCCGATGCCGGCGACCAGCGCGAGCACGACGATCTCGTTCGACTCGAACCAGTCGAGCTCCTTGCCGGTGTCGAGCATCGTCTGCAGCGCGCCGACCCAGAGCACGATCAGCACGAGGCCGACGACGTCGACCGGCAGCCGCCGGATCGGCGACTCGCGGTCGCGGTAGAGCACCCAGGTGAGCGCCGCACAGCCCAGCCCGATCGGCACGTTGATGTAGAAGATCCACGGCCAGTGGAGGTTGTCGGTGATCCACCCGCCGAGCAGCGGCCCGGCGATCGGCGCCAGCAGCACGGTCATCGACGAGATCGCGAGCGCCGTGCCCCGGCGCTCGGGCGGGTGCGTCGCCAGAAGCAGCGTCTGCGACAGCGGCATCATCGGGCCCGCGACCAGGCCCTGGACCACCCGGAACGCGATCAGCCACTCGAGCGAGGTCGCCTGGCCGCACAGCCAGGACATCAGCACGAACAGCACGATGCTGGCGACGAACAGCCGCACCTGGCCGAAGCGCTGCGTGAGCCACCCGGTCAGCGGCACCGAGATCGCGGTCGCGATGCCGAAGCCGGTGATCACGCGCGTGCCCTGGTGGACGCTCGCGCCGAGATCGCCCGAGATCGCCGGCAGCGACACGTTGGCGATCGACGCGTCGAGCACGTTCATGAAGGTCGCCAGCGAGAGCACCAGCGTGCCGAGCAGGCGCTGGCCGCCCGGCAGCGGCGGGTGTTCGGGGTGCGTCGGCGTCGTCATCGCGGGCTTCCGGCCCGATCGTGCCAGAAAGCGCGCGCGGCGCACGTCCGGAATCCGCGTGCCGGACGCGTCGGCACCGGCGCCCCTCGGCCGGCTCGCCGCGAGCCGCGCGCGACGGGGTCCGCGATGCGCGGCGCCGGCGCGACGCCGGGCGGCGGCGGGCGCGAGCGAGCCGCCGCCTACAATGAGGCGCGCCCGCCCCGAGGCGATCGTCCCGATCGGCCGCGCGGCGGCCGCGTCACGGAGGCCTCCCATGGCAACGACCGTCGTCTTCGTCGACAGCCGCCTGCCCGGCGCCCGGGCCCTGATCGACGCGCTCGCCCCGGGTGCCGTCGGCTTCCTGGTCGATGCCGCGGACGACGGCCTCGCGCGGATCGCGCAGGCGGTCGCGCCGATGTCCGGCATCGACGCGGTCCACATCGTCTGCCACGGCGAGGCGGGCGCGCTGCGGCTGGGCGCGGCACCGATCGACGCGGCCGCGCTGGCCGGCCACGGCGCGGACCTCGCGGCTCTGCGCACGGCGCTCGCCCCGGGCGCGGACCTGCTGCTGACTGCGTGCGACGTCGCGCGCGGCGCACAGGGCCTCGCGTTCGTCGAGTCGCTCGCCGCCGCGACCGGCGCGGACGTCGCCGCGTCGGACGCCAGGGTCGGCGGCGACGGCGACCTCGTCACGCTGAATACGACGACCGGCCCGCTGCAGTCGACCCCGCTCGCGCTGCCGGCCTCGCTCGGCACGCTCGGCGAGAACACCGCGCCGACCTTCCTCGCACGCGACGCGACCACGGTCGACTACACGTTCTACGGCGCGCGCCCCGTGCTCGCGACGCCCGACGGGCGCATCGTCGTCGCCGGAGCGGGCTACCAGAGCGTCGGTGCGCTGCGCTACAACGCCGACGGCAGCCCGGACACGAGTTTCGATCGCGACGGCGTCGCGTCGACGACCTTCGACAAGGCGGTCGCGGTCTGGGCGGCCGCGCTGCAGTCCGACGGCAAGCTGCTGGTCGCGGGGGACTACGGCACCCGGGCGCTCGTCGTGCGCTACCGTGCCGACGGCAGGCCCGACGCGGCCTTCGACGCCGACGGCATCGTCTCGACCGACCTCGGCACCGGAACGACCGCGTCCGCGCGCGCGCTGGCGCTGCAGGCCGACGGCCGCGTCGTCGTCGCCGGCACGGTGCACGGCGCGAACGCGCAGGCCACCGACTTCTTCGTCGCGCGCTACCTCGCCGACGGCAGCCTCGACGCGAGCTTCGGCACGAACGGCGTCGTCGTCACCGACGTCGGCAAGCTCGATCCGCTGGCCGGGGGCGCGGCGAGCGACTCGGCGTCCGGCGTCGTGGTGCAGGCCGACGGACGCATCGTCGTCACCGGCACCAGCGACGGGCGCTTCGCGCTCGCCCGCTACACCGCGTCGGGCGCGCTCGACGCGAGCTACGGCGGCAACGGCGTCGCGACGGCCCAGATGTCGAACGGCACCGACGTCGCGGCGGGCGCGGTGCTGCAGCCCGACGGCCGCGTGGTCGTCGCCGGCGCGACGACCGACCACGCCGGCGACCAGCGCTTCGCGGTGGCGCGCTTCGATGCGCTCGGAAACCTCGACGCGAGCTTCGGCACCGGCGGCCGGGCGACGACCGGGTTCGGCTTCTTCGCCAGCGCCGGGACCAGCGTCGCGCTGCAGCCCGACGGCGCGATCGTCGTCGCCGGCGTCGACCGCAATCTGTCGGGCACCGGCAACTTCGCGCTCGCGCGCTTCGCCGCGGACGGCAGCCTCGACCCGAACTTCTCCGGCGACGGCATGGTGACGACGGACTTCGGCGCCAGCGACGTCGCGTACGGCGTCGCCGCGCTCGCGGACGGCCGTCTGCTCGCCGCCGGCAACGACGGCCAGCGCACGCTGCTCGCACGCTACGACTCGCACGGCACCCTCGACACGTTCTCGACGCTGGACACCGTGTCGCGCACCGTCGAGGCGCCCTACCCGCAGACCGGCACCTACGCGGTCACGCTCGACGCGAGCGTGCAGGTGCGCGACGCCGAACTCGCCACGCGCAACAACTACGCGGGCGCCACGCTCGTCGTCGCGCGCAGCGGCGGCGCGAACGCGGACGACGTGTTCTCGGCCGACCCTGATCGCGGCGTCTCCGCGCTGGTCGCGGGCGCGAACTTCTCGGTCGACGGCGTGATCGCCGGGCGTGTCGTCGCCAACGGCGGAGGCCGTCTCGAGCTCGAGTTCGGGGCGGGCGCGTCGCAGGGACGGGTCGACGCCGTGCTGTCGAGCATCGCGTACCGCAATGCCGCCGGGAACCTGCCGGACACGGTTCGGCTGGACTGGACCTTCGGCGACGGCAACACGGGCCTGCAGGGCGACGGCGGCGCGCTGTCGACCACCGGTCAGCTCACGGTCCTGATCACGCGAACCAGCGGCGGGCCCAACCTCGGGCCGCCGGTCGTCAACATCCCGCTGGCCGACCAGGTCTTCACCGCCGGGCAGACGAAGACGGTCGCGATCGCACCCGCGTCGTTCACCGACCCCGACCCCGGCGTGCTCGGCTACTCGGTCGCGCTCGCGGACGGCACCGCGGCGCCGGCGTGGCTGTCGTTCGACTCGACCACGCTGACGTTCACCGGCAGCCCGCCCCCGGGCACGATCGGGGTCTGGGACGTCGCCGTGACCGCGCGCGACTCCGGCGGCCTCACCGCGACGGACGACTTCCTGCTCACGGTGACCGCCGTCGACACGGTCGCGCCGGCGATCCTGTCGAGCTTCCCGTCCGACGGCGCCAGCGGCGTCCCGGTGAACGCGTCGATCGTCGTCGCGTTCAGCGAGCCCATCCAGCGCGGCAACGGCGCAATCGAGATCCACTCGGGCTCGCCCGCCGGCGCGCTGGTCGAGCGATTCGACGCGGCGACGAGCCCGCGGCTGTCGGTCGCGGGCGCGTCGCTCACGATCGACCCGAGCGTCGACCTGCTGCCGAACTCGGCGTACGCGCTGGTCTTCACGGCCGCGAGCGTGCGCGACGTCGCGGGCAACGCGTTTCCAGGGACGTCGAACTTCGACTTCACCACCGGGACCAGCGTCGCACCCGACACCGCGGCGCCGGTGCTCAGGAGCACGCAGCCGACGGACGACGCGCTCGAGGTCGCGACCGACGCCGCCATCGTGCTGACCTTCGACGAGGCGATCGCGCGCGGCACCGGCAGCGTCGTGCTGCGCAAGGGCACCGGCGACGTCGTCGAGACCTTCCCGGCCGGCGGCAGCGCCGACCTCGTCGTCTCGGGGAGCACCGTGACGATCCGGCCGTCGGCCGCCCTCGCGACAGGCACCGACTACGTCGTCGACTTCGGGTTCGCGAGCTTCACCGACACCGCGGGCAATCCGTGGGCGGGCAGCGCCTCGTACAACTTCCGCACCGCCGGCCCGCGCGCGGGCAGCCTGCTGGGCACGGCCGGCGACGACGTGCTCGCCGGCACCGGGCTCGCGGACTTCGTCAGTGCCCTGGCGGGCAACGACCTGATCGCCGGGCTGGGCGGCAACGACGACCTCGACGGCGGGCCGGGTCGCGACGTCGCGCTGTTCGGCGCTGCGCGCGCCGGCTACCGCGTCGAGAAGACCGGCACGCTGTGGAAGGTCACCGACACCGCCGGCGGCGAAGGCACGGACACGCTGCACGCGATCGAGGCGCTGCAGTTCGCGGACAAGTCGTTCGAGCTCGCCGGGCCGGGGCTCGCGCACGCGCCGGACTACGGCCGCGACCCGTCGTTCCTGTTCGACCCGGTGTACTACCTGCTCGCGAATCCGGACCTCGTCCCGTCGGTGACGCTGGCCGGGGCCTGGACGCACTACGCGAGCATCGGCGCCTCCGTCCACCGCAAGCCGGTCGCGTGGTTCGACGCGTCGTACTACGCGGCGAAGTGGGCCGACCTCGCGCCGCTGCACCTGGACGACGCGACGCTGTTCATGCACTACAACCTCTACGGCGTGTGGGAGGGCCGCTCGGCCGGCCCGCGCTTCGACCACTTCGACGGCAACCGCTACCTCGCCGACAACCCCGACGTCGCCGCTTACGTGGACGCCAACCTCGCGGGATTCCTCGGCAGCCGCACCAACGGCGCGATCGCGCACTTCATCATCTACGGCGCCAACGAGCAGCGCGTCGCGTACGACACGACCGGCGTGCTGGTCGACATGGGGTACGTCGTCTAGGGCGCCGCCTCATCGCCCCCGGGCGCAGGCGTACGGTGCCCGGGCCGCTCCTCGAGCGGCACTGGGGTGGGCGGTGCGCGCCCGCCCCCCGCCGTCGTCCCTTCGTCGGCGCGGCGTCTCAACGACGCACCGGCGTCGCCCGCGCGCCGCATCGTCGCGCTACTTTGGTGCGCACCAAAGGCATTCGTGTCCGGAATTCCGGGCCAGCGAGGGAACGATGATGTCGATGCTCCAGAACGTTCGGATGCGCCGGAAGATGGCGCTGCTCGCCGGGTTGCTGCTGGCGACCGCCGCGGTCGCCGGCGTGATCCAGTGGCGAGTCTCGGAGGCCAACGCGCTCACCGCGCGCGCGAACCACCAGCGCTACCTGTCGTACCGGCTCGCGGACGAACTGCGGCAGAGCTCCGACGACCTCACCCGGCTGGCGCGCACCTACGTCGTCAGCGCCGACCCGAAGTGGGAGAAGCAGTACATGGAGGTGCTCGACATCCGCTCGGGCAAGGCCGCCCGCCCCGGCGGCTACGACGGCATCTACTGGGACTTCCGCGCCGCCGACGTCCCGGTCGGGGGCCAGCCCGGCGAGACGATCGCGCTGCTCGACATGATGAAGCGCGAGGGCTTCACGAAGGCCGAGATGGACAAGCTCGCCGAGGCCGCGCAGCGCTCGGGCGACCTGGTCAAGACCGAGGTCGTCGCGATGAACCTCGTCAAGGGGCTTCGCCCCGACGCGTCCGGCAACCTCGTCAAGGGCGAGCCGGACCTCTCCAGGGCTCGCGAGCTCATGCACGACGCCGAGTACCACCGGAACAAGGCGAAGATCATGGAGCCGGTCAACGAGTTCTTCCAGCTGCTCGACGCGCGCACCCGCGACGCGATCACGCAGGCGCAGGCGAACGCATCGCGGCTGCAGGCGGTCTTCGTCGGCACGCTCGTCGTGCTGCTGACCGTGTTCTTCGTGCTGCTCAACGCGGTGTTCCGCTCGATCACCGCCTCGCTCGAGCACGCGGTCTCGCTCACCGGACGCATCGCCGAGGGCGACCTGACCGTGGAGATGCCGCCGCACACCGGCGACGAGATCGGGCAGTTGTTCGACGCGCTGGGCCGCATGGTCGATCACCTGGGCGGCCTGGTTCGCAAGGTGCGCGACGGCAGCCAGAGCCTGCAGTCGGCGAGCGCCGAGATCGCGCACGGCAACCAGGACCTGAGCGCGCGCACCGAGAGCCAGGCCGCGGCGCTCGAGGAGACGAACGCGTCGATGTCTTCGCTCAGCGGCACGGTCAGGCAGAACGCCGAGCACGCGCAGCAGGCCCACCAGCTCGCCGAGCAGGCGTCGACGGTCGCGCGCGAGGGCGGCAGCGTCGTCGCCGAAGTGGTCGAGACGATGAAAGGCATCAGCGCGTCGAGCCAGCGGATCGCCGACATCATCAACGTGATCGACGGCATCGCGTTCCAGACCAACATCCTGGCGCTGAACGCGGCGGTGGAAGCCGCGCGCGCCGGCGACCAGGGCCGCGGCTTCGCGGTCGTCGCCTCCGAGGTGCGCAATCTCGCGCAGCGCAGCGCCGAGTCGGCCAAGCAGATCAAGTCGCTGATCACGGAGAGCGTCGAGCGCGTCGAGCAGGGCAATCGCCTGGTGGACCGCGCGGGCGGCACGATGACCGGCATCGTCGACGGCATCGCACGCGTGTCGTCGATCGTCTCCGAGATCAGCGCGGCGAGCGGCGAGCAGAGCGCCGGCGTCTCGCAGGTCGGCGAGGCGGTCACGCAGATGGACCAGATGACGCAGCAGAACGCGGCGCTGGTCGAGGAGATGGCGGCGGCGGCCGACAGCCTGAGTCACCAGGCCGAGGACCTGGTCGGCGCGGTCAGCGCGTTCAGGCTGGCCG
>Ga0268298_10003804_pt1 | contig 15109 bp, 11 predicted proteins | sample WWTPWeurt_MetaG_FD_194462 | JGI IMG/M metagenome (GOLD analysis project Ga0268298, IMG submission 194462) | Activated sludge microbial communities from WWTP in Nijmegen, Gelderland, Netherland - WWTP Weurt | ecosystem: Engineered > WWTP > Aerobic digester > Activated sludge | place... | reverse complement strand
GTCTTTCACGTACTTTGTCTTTGCCCCGCGCCCCAATGGCGTGACCCTGAAGGAACAGAAGATCAACTTCTTCTACGGCTACCCGGAACTGGTGCAGTTACGCGGAGAGATCCTGAACGGCGCCTGCGAGTCGGTGTTGAAGTAAGGGAGAGCGGGTTAGGAAACAAAGATAGGCACGAGAAAGCAATGGTTATGAGGGTGTGTTGAAGATATAATTGAATTGTTACCCTGTCCTGTGCATGTGGAAGAGGAGGTTTTATGGCAGATGGCACTTCGAAAAAAGCGAAAAAAGACAACAGCCTGATCCAGGAGGGGGCGGTCATCTCAACACGCCCGGTCAATGAAAACGAAAAATTAATGCGCCAGAAATTTTACGAGAGCATCGTAGGGCAGGGGGAACTCATGGATAAACTCAGTGAGCGCCTATTAACCCTGGAATTGGGGATCCCCGGCTTGTACGCCACCGTGTTGAAACTGGTAGGCGGTGATGGGGCTACTGTCCGGATCAACACCGCTTTCTTTGTCACTTTTGTCTGCTGGATCATTGCATTGGGACTGACACTGTTGGCGCTGACCCCCCAGAAGTGGATCGTGGATGTCAACCTCCTTAAACAGGACCCGGAGAAGTTCAATGAGGCTCTGGGGATCGAGGATTTTTTCAACCAGTCGGCTTTGTTCAAAAGAAGAATGATCACGACCTCGAGCGTGTTCTTCTTCATCGGCATTTTTAGCGCTGTATTCACAATGGGATAACGCCACAATGAACCGATACACATTCGAATGTTGGAACTGCAAGAGAAAATACACATTGCTGCGGGAGATCACCGCAGACCAGACCTTGACGGTTGCCTGCCCGTATTGCAACCTGGAAGGGGTCGTGGACCTGGCTCCCTACAAAAAGGCGAAAAAATCCACCCTTAAGAGCGGTGAGACCGAGCAGGATGCCGGTTTTGAATACCGCCTGCCGGATGTGTTACCCACTCAAAAAATAAATTAAGCCAACCCATAGGGAGGTCTTGTATGCCGCACAATGTTCACCCCAAACCGTTCATGATCCAGCCGCCTGCGGAACTGACCCGGCAAATGCCGCAGTTGCTCCGATACAGCCAGGGACTCAGCCGGAAATATGTGGACGGGCTGGTCGTTAAGGAAGAGGAATTACAAGCGCTGGGTTCGTATTTGTGGGATGCCCTCAAATTGCAGGATGAGTTCGACGCCGCATTTTCAACCGCAGGCAATGCGATCCTGCCGGTGGTGATCGAAAGCGATTCTGCCGAAGTGCAGGTGCTGCCCTGGGAGATCTTGCACCACCCTGTGCATGGCTTCCTCGGGCGAAACCCCGCCTTTACCCTGACGCGGCGCATTCACACCCGCCCTGCGGAAGCCGCCCTGCAAAAAGGACCGTTGCGCGTGCTGCTGTTCACCTCCCTGCCCGATGATGTGCACCCGGAAAGGGGCCGGCTGGACGTGGAAGCCGAACAGGCGCAGGTGCAGGACGCCCTGCTGCCGTGGATCTCCAAGGGATTGGTGCAACTCGAAATGCCGGACGATGGCCGGTTTGTCACGCTCAAAGACCGCCTCAAGGAGTTCGACCCGCATGTGCTCTTCCTGAGCGGACACGGTAAATTCCATCATACGCCGCACACCGGCGAGTCGTATGGGGTCTTTTTGTTCGAGAACGAAGCCGGGGATGGGGACGCCGTGCGTGAGGAGGATATTGCGCAGGCGTTTGTCGGCTCGAATGTGCAGGTGGTGATCGTCTCCGCCTGTGAAAGCGGCAAGACCGCTTCGGATGCGTTGAACAACGGCCTGACCGCCCGCCTGAGCAGGCAGGGAATTCCGCATGTGGTCGGGATGAGAGAGTCTGTATTGGACAAAGCCGGGATCCTCTTCGCGTGTACTTTGTGCGATGCGATCGCCCATCGCGAACGCATGGATGTCGCCCTGCAGGCTGCGCGCGCCGCGATCCTGCAACCGTTCAGTGGGGAGGATGCTTCCCGCCTGGAGGCGGGCGGAGCGGCAACCCAGGAACAAACCTTTGGGCAGTGGTGCCTGCCGATGCTGGTCTCGACCAGCCCGCACCGCCCGTTGATCGATTGGGACTTTGAGCCGCGGGAAGTGGATACGGAAAGACAGAAGCAAGCCCTGGGGACGATCAGCCTGCCGGAGCGTTTCATTGGCCGGCGCTCAGACCTGCGCAGGCACAAGAGCGCCCTGCTCAAGGGACGCCTGCAAAAATTGCTCATCACCGGCCCGGGCGGACAGGGCAAAACCTCACTGGCGGGCAAACTGGCGCTCGACCTGCGAAAACAAGGCTGGCAGGTCTTTGCCTGGAGCGCACAGACCGGAAACCCGTGGCTGGACTTTGAATTCGACCTGCAATGGAACCTGCTGGGCGAACTTGCCAATCAATACGACCGCCGCAAACCAGCGCTGCTGAACGACCCGTTCAAGCGCGCCGAAACCCTTTTGGCACTACTCCTGAAACAATTTCACGGACGGGTGGTCTTTTTCCTGGATAACCTCGAATCGCTGCAGGATGAGAGCAGCCTTGTGGTGAGGGACGAGAACCTGGCCGCCTGGCTGGAAGCCGCCCAGAAAATGGAGGGACTGCTGCTGTTGGTCACCTCGCGCTGGGTGCCGCCGGGCTGGGGTGGGGCGCACCTGCCGCTGGCGCATGTGAACTATGCCGACTTTCTGCATATTGCCCGCCTGAATTTGAAACCCGAATTTTGGGAGAAGCGCGAACGGATGCGGCGCGTATATGAAGGCCTGGGCGGCAACCCGCGCGGGCTGGAGTTCTTTGCCGCCGCCACCCTGGAAATGGACCTCAAGGAAGAAGACACCTTCCTGGCTGCACTGGCGCAGACCCAGGCCGACCTGCAAGCCAACATGGCGATCCGCAGGATCTACGAGCGCCTGCCGGAGCACGCCCAGACCCTGCTGGCGCGCCTGCGGGCTTACCATGAATTCGTCCCGGTGGAGGGTGTGCTGAAACTGGCGCTCGACATGCCAGAGCCGGAAGCCGTGCTGGGACGATTGCAGGCCGTATCGCTGCTGGAGGTGCGTTATGAACCGCACTGGCAGGTGACCGAATATAGCCTGCCGCCGCTGGTGGCGGATTGGATGGGGGAGGCGCAGGTAAACGACCCAATCCCCGCATGGCTGAACATCGCTGCAGATTTCCACCTGTACCTGCACCGCTACGAACGCCGCACCCTGGCGCAAGCTGTGACCGCCCAGCATGCCCTGCGCCGCGCCGGGCGGCAACCGGAGGCTGACCGGCTCACCCTGGACTGGATCGTGGGACCGCTGACCTTAAAAGGGTTCTACCTTACTTTGCTGACCGATTGGCTGCCGCAGACCTGCCGCTCGACAGACCGGAAAACCCAGGCAGAAGCGCTGGGCCAGACCGGAAAAATCCTGCTTCACCTCGGAAATTTCGAAGAGGCCATGCCTTACCTCAAACAGTCGCTGGCGATCATGCAGCAGATCGGCGACAAGGCGGGCGAAGGGGCCACGCTCAACAACATCTCGCAGATCTATGATGCGCAGGGCGATTACGCCACGGCGCTCGACTACCTCAAACAGTCGCTGGCGATCTGCCAGCAGATCGGCGACAAGGCGGGGATGTGCGTAACCCTTTTCAATATGGGCCATATGTTTGCGCGGGAGGAAAAGATCCAAGACGCGGTCCAGGCCTGGGTGACCGTCTACAAATTGGCGAAAGAGATCAACGAGTATTCCGCGCTAAAAGCACTCTCTGAACTGGCGCCCCAATTGGGCCTGCCGGAAGGGCTGGAAGGGTGGGAGATGCTTGCGAATCGAAATAAGGAGGAAGAGGCAGCGGGGGAGGGGGATCGAAATGCGGAATAAAAAATAAGGATGAATGGAGCGCTGTCTTTCCAGTCAGTGCTCCATTCATTGGTGAAGTTTTGCAACAGGAAAATCGCAGCGCTCTTTATGTGTGGGGGAGCGGGCAGGGGCTTAATTCCGAAGGCTATCACAAAATCCGCTCTTTTGTTTTCGATAAGTATTATTATCGAAAACATTGACAAACTGACGAAAATTCGTATAATGACGCCATGGCCGAGGCTGAGAACCCACTTCCCACGATCTCCGATGCGATGAGTCAATACCTGCGCATGGTGGAGCGCGCACGCAGCAAACCCACCATGCTGGCGTACCGGAACGCGCTGCTGATCTTCAGCGAAGTTCTGGAGAAACGTGCGCTCTCACCGCAGGTCACCCCCATCGCAAACCTCACGGAAGAAGCCTTCGCCAAATTCGTGGAGCATCTCAACACCTACGCCACCGCCACCGAGCAACTCTACCTGCAGGCCGTCAAGGGTTTCTACCTGTTCGCTGATGCCGAAGGCTTTATGGATGTCAACCAATCACGCCTGACCGTGCTCATCCGTCAGCGTTCGCGCCGGCCCGGGACGCGTGTCCCCCAATTCCCGGCGGAGGATATCGAAGCGCTGCTGGACAAAGTTCAGGATGTCAGCAGCCTGCTCGTCACCGCCAGCGAAGACGAGGACGCTTCCAATATTAAACTACGCGCATACCGCGACCGGGCCTTTCTTATCACCCTGGCCGATACCGGCTTTCGCGTCCATGAGGCCTGCAATCTCCGGCGCGGCGATATTGACTGGAACGAGCAGCGTGCGGTCATCATCGGTAAAGGCAATAAACAGGCCGTGGTGCGCTTCACATCACGCTCCCTGCAAGCCATCAAGGAATACCTGGCACAGCGCGCCGCGTTGGATGGCAGTTCCGGCAAGCAGTTGAGTTCCCTGCCCCTTTTCGCGCGCCACGACAAAGGCGCGGGTAAAAAGGTCAAGCCGATGACACCCACCACAGGCCGCAACATTGTACGGGAACGGGTGCTGCAATTCCTTGGCAAGGAGATGGCCGGGCGCATCACCCCCCACTCCTTTCGACATTACTTTGTCACCTCGGTGCTGCGCGGCACGGGCAACCTGCGGTACGCACAGGAACTGGCGCGGCACAAGAACATTCAGGTCACGCAACGCTACACCCACCTTTCGAATGATGAGTTGGACAAAGCCTTTTATGAAGTCTTTGAGAAACAAAGCAAAGAGAAATAGAAAAAGGAATCAAAAAGCGGCCACAACAAATGTGACCACTTTTTGATTCAAACGCCGCTGCGAGGGTGAAAGCAACCGGAGGAGGTTTCCGTCGCAACGACCTTCTCACTATTTGTAAAATTTGCGGTTCAACTCGATCGCGCCACGCAGGTCAAGCACTTCCCCGGCATCCAGGGCGCGGGTCGTATTCAGCATGACCGCCTGTCCGTGATGGCTTCTGGCGGAGTAGGCTCCGGTCAACCCGATCTGATTGATCAATTCGCCGCCTTTGGCTTTATACGCTGCCGGCACTTCATCCTCGGGAAAGATCGCATGGAATGGACATTCCGGCACACAGGCTCCGCAGTCAATGCAGGTGCTGGCATCAATGTAAAAAGTTGGCCAATCTGCAGCGGGCGTCCCGGCATTGATCGATTCCACCGGGCAGACGTCCGAACAGCCGTTGTCGCGCAAGCATAAACTGGTGATCACATGGGTCATGGAAAAATCTCCTTTTGCTTAAAGTCGAATCCGGCCCTTGAAAGTTATTCCTCAAAATGAGATATGGATGAGGATTTTCTAGCGGATAAAAAGGAGATAGGAAGGGAGACTCTGGCCTTCATCCTGGCTTGTATTGCTGATCTGGGAATCCGGATCGGTCTTGGGGAAAGAGGGACATTCCGGCCAGCATTTGTCACAGGGTAGATCCTGTCCTTCGTGCCCATGTAAGCACTCCAACTCGAGGCGGTCATTCATATCAGGCTCCTGTACCTGTAAATAATTACCTATTCAAGATAGTCGTTTCAGGAATAGAAAAGTTATGCCCGGCTATGGAAGGATGGTTTCGCTTCTTTTTTCGACGTAGGCCTGGTACGCCTTCGAGAGGCGTTGTGCCCACACCCCCACCCTCCCCTGCCCCACCGGCTGTCCATCGATCTTGACGATCGGCACCACACCCCGCGAACTGGATGTGAGAAAGGCTTCATCGAATCTTTCCCCGATCAATGGCGCGCGGTAGTCAACCGACATCCCCTCCCCTCTTGCCAATCGCAGCACGGCACGGCGCGTCACCCCGAGCAGAATGCCTTTTTGCGCCGTGACCAAAGCGGCTCCTGTCCTTCCCATATGCCGGATACCATAGAAATTGGAGGTCATGCCTTCAAGAATGCGACCGTTATGAGTTAACAAGATCTCAAAGACATCACCCTGAACCAACTTCCGCTGTTCGGCGCTCCTGGTGATGAAATCCGTGCCTTTGATGCGCGGATCGCTGCGTGAGACCGTGGATGTAATGACATGCACACCGTCACGATAGACCGACTCGGGCAAGGGGATGAAAGATTGGATCCCAACATAAACATCCCCAGTGTCCCTAGTCAGGATCAGACGTACGCGAGCCTCGCCCTGAATGGTCTCCTGCACAAGCCTGGCCACCTGGTTTCGAAGACCCCGTTCATCGACGGAAGGATGCAGACCCGTCTCGGCCGCCGGCAGGTACAACCTATTAAGATGAGCCTGTAGACCGAGAACGCGAGTCCCCTGGGCGAGGGTGCTGAAGGTGGTGTAAAAACCCTGGGAGAGTTTCCCAGTCAACTTGTCGAGAGAAGAAGCGGTGATGTCGAGAGCAACTGCTTTGTTTTGCCTGATCCAAAATCCTTTGATAGCCATACATAAATTATAATTCTTTGGATGAGTGCCAAGCAGCCCAGTTACCAGCAAGCCTCACAACTCACCGCCAACGATCTGCGGACGGTGGCAAAGACCATCTCGGCCCATCAACTTTCGCGCCTTTCTTTGCCGGAAGTTGAAGCCGTAGTGCAATTGGTTTCGAAGGTCATCCCGGCGGGGAATGTGCCCGGCATGATCTTAAGCGGGCTGGCGCGATTGCCTGGCCGCAGGATCCCATCTCAAAAGTTACATCAAGATGTCAACGCCCTGTTCAGCGGCGTGGAGCAGATCTTAGACAAAGCCGCGTTCGGCGCATTCTTTGCCGGACCAGCGGCCATCCTTTGGGGGTACCAAAACCTGCTCAAGCTGGCCGGCAAAGACCCGGAGTCTGCCTTCCCGGAAGGCATGTGGCAGTTCTATGCCGATTATGCCTTGCGGGAAGATACCGCCCGCCACACCAACGAAACCCATGGGTTTGATTCGATCCTCAAAGAGAACGATATCCGGCTCGATAAGACAGACAGGTTGACGGCCTGGTTCATGGCGGCGGTTTCCTGCCTGCATCAATACCCGGCGCTGCTGGAGAATGAGTGGCGCGAACGTGTTTCGACCTCCCTGCTGGAAGAGGCGCTGCGCGCCGCTTCACTGGAGACGCAGCCAGCCAAGCGCATCTATCGTGAATGGGAGATCATCCGTCCCTATCGCCGCAACGAAGATGCCGCCCTTTTCGATTATCCTCATTATCGCCGCAAGAAATTCGAGCAATTCCTGCAGGGCAAAACACAAGGGATGCCGGAATCCGTAAGAGCGGAATGGGAAGCGAAAGTACAGCACGCCGTTCAACAGGAACTGGCGGCCTACCAGCAGCAAATGTCGATCATAGCCTATCTGGAGCCCGGGCTCTATGGCGAGGCTCGTGAAGCCATAAATTTATCGGATGCGAAGATCGGCATCGTCCATAACGATAGTTATTATCTGCTGCCCGTCTGTGAAGAAGGTTCCTCCAAGCCACTCGATGTGTTAACCGCCCGGGAACAAATTGCAGCCCTGCTTTCTTCCGCTCCCCCCTCCCCTTCCCAGGTCTCGTCGTTGGCGAAGGTCCGGCGATCTGCGTTGGCAGGTTTGCGCAATAAATTGAATCCGATGCTCGTCACAGAGTTGGATAATTTAAAGTTCGCGCCCATACTGATCTCCACAGACCTGCGGGCACGTGCCCTGCCGCTCTCCGAACTCCGACAGTCAGAGCGCGGCGTCGGCTCGCATGCGTTGACCGTCTTCGATACCGGCGAGACCTTTGTCTTTGATCAGTCTCACATCTTCTTTGACGGCGCCTGGGGGACGGCCCTGTCTGAGATCATGACGAACGAAGCGCTTTCATGGGCGCATTATTTGAGCCTGTTGCCCTCCCCTGCCCCAGCCCAAACGCGGATGTACACTTTGCTGTCCTTGCAACTCTCTCCCGCCGACCTTGACCTGGTGAAACAGGCTCCACACATTACCCCTGAAGCCGGGGGCGAGTCTGAAGCGGTGGACCTCAAGGCTTGTATCTCCCTGCGAAAGGCTTTCAAACAGCGCAATGACCTGATTGATATCACAATCAACGACTTGTTGATCCTGTACCGCGCAGTCCATGCCGCCACATACAGCCCCACACCAGGATTGCTGAAGGAGATCGGTGCTTTATCCGTAAGCAGGTCGGACGTTGCGAGTAACCTTCGCACGGTGTTGGAGGATATCAGCCGGGTACCACCGGCGATCCTTATTCCCATGGATGCCAGCCTGCGTTCGCCGCGTGACCGGGTCTATCCGCTAAATGTTGAACCGCCGGTCAAGGAACTAAATTTATTGGAATTGCACGCCAGGACCATAAAATTACTTGATGCATACGAAACGTCAACTGGCAGAGACCAGGCGGATATCTTTACGGCCTTCAAGCAGATGCAGAAAGTCTACCTGGCTACATTAGCCGGGTTTGGCACGTACCTTGCACGTGCCAAGGAGATGGCCATCCTGGGCCAGACTCCCGCATCTGGTGCGATCAAACTGCTGGCTCACCTGCCGGCACCCTTGCAGCGGCTGCTGGATAAAATTCCCGAACGCTTCGAAGTCCTTAACGATCTTATAAAAGGCAATGAAGTCTTCTCGAACGTGGGAGCCGTTGTGTCTGCCAGTACGCTGACCCGCTTCATGACAGCCAAGGATGACAATGAGCACAAGCAACTGGTCTGGGGTATTCTGACCGATTCCCAATCCGTGTTACGCATCCATCTGCGCGATTTTCGGCCCCATGTCGCGGTGCTGCTCTCCATTAGCCGAAAAGACCTCGCCAACTTGATCGCGCAAGACTACCTTGATTCCTATGCCAGCGGATTTAATCAGTTCATACGCGACCTGTCCCGTATTACAATAGCAAAGCAGACATCATGAGATCATCATTCCTCGACAGTCGGTTAACGTTATGAAAGACCCGTTGCTCGGCGCGCAACTGGCGAATTTCCGTGTCGATCGCCTGCTTGGGCAGGGGGGCATGGCTTCGGTCTATTACGGCCAGGACATAAAATTACACCGCCCGGTGGCGATCAAGGTGCTGGACAAACGCTACAAGAATCACCCCGCCTACGCGGCGCGCTTTGTCAACGAAGCGCGCATGATGGCGAAATGGCACCATGAGAACATCATCCAGATCTATTACTCGGATGAAGAATCCGGTTTTCCCTACTATGTCATGGAATATGTGGATGGGCAGGACCTATCCGCGATCATCAGCCAGTATCAGGAACAAGGCAAGTTGATGCCGATCGCCGAAGTGCTGCGGATCAGCCGCGCGATCGCTTCCGCCCTGGATTATGCCCATCAGCATGGGGTGATCCACCGCGATGTAAAGCCATCGAACATCCTGCTTTCCAAAGACGGCCGCATTTTGCTCGGGGATTTCGGCATGGCGCTTGAACTCCGTGACGGGTCACAGGGAACTGTCTTCGGGTCGCCCCACTACATTTCTCCGGAACAAGCCCGGCGTTCGGCAGATGCGATTCCCCAATCCGATCTTTATTCGATGGGGATCATCCTCTACGAACTTCTCACCGGCGCGGTGCCGTTCAACGCGGAAGAACCATCCGAGATCGCGCTTCAACAAATTTCAATGTCGCCCCCTCTGCCGCGCAGCATCAACCCGGACCTGAAACCGGCCGTGGAAGCGGTGCTGCTCAAAGCCTTGCAAAAGGATTCGCGCGAGCGATATCAGTCCGGCGACAAACTTGTGACTGCGCTTGCAGAAGCACTTAATTCGACAGGAGAGGCCAAGAGGACCACGCTCCCGCCACTGCCTGTTGGTGTGCCCACCCTTCATCGCAGAGATGCTTCGCTGGAGAAGATCGCCAACCGTAACGCGCCAAAAGGCCAGGCTGCGCAAAAGCCTGCCGGGAAGATGCCAGCCACCGTCCGCATTAGTGACCCGGCGAAACGCAAAAACTATTGGGGCGCAGGAATCATCCTGCTCGTCTTATTGGGAATCGGCCTAACCATTTTCCTTGCCCGCAAGCCCGCCGTAGCGGCGCTGCCTGAACCCACCCTGACGTTAACGCTTCAGACTCCGACTGAACTTGTTCTCCCTACCCAGACCTTTACCCTCGCTCCGCCCTCCCCCACCACAGAGTCCGCGACCCGTGAACCAACCTTCACACCAATTTCGCTCCCGACGGATACCTCAACCCCACCGCCCACCATCGTCGCACAGCCGACCGTCATGTTCCCGGAAGGCAACCTGTACCGGCTGTTCTACAACGAGACCAGTTTCTACATGCTCAACCGTTCCTACGGACATCGCAGTATCTCAGGCTTTGTCTTCCAACGCCTCGACACAGACGGCCTGCCCATGGAGGATATCTTCCAGGGCTTTCGTTGGGAGACCCCACGGTTCGATTACCTGCCGAGGAACTTTTGTGTGAACATCACCCTGTATGGCGACCAGGATCCGCCTTATCTTGACCCCGGTGAATGCCGTGCAGGCCTGATGAAAACCATCCAGCCGCGTTTTGATAAGCCCGAAGGGATCCTCTTCTGGACGCCCAAGGATGGTTCGACCCAGTTCCGCGTGCTTTGGCTGGATACCGAAGTAGCACGCTGTGAGATCACAGCTGGGGCATGTGATTTTTACATCCCCTGAAGTCTGGCTTGACATCCCGGGGTTTTCAGGTGTAAACTCGGCTCACTGAAAGAAAAATCCCAAAAAGAAAGGAGCGCACTCTTGATGAGCAACACAATCTTCTTCATTTCTCCCGTTGCAGTTGGCTTATTGCCTTCTTGGAGTGCGCCTGTTGACAGACCCTAGGTCTTCACATCATCCCTTTTGTAGTCTCGGGCTGTGGCGCATGCGTCACAGCCTTTTTGTTTCCTTATTGTCGGAGAATTTCAATGACCACCACCTCACCCACATTACCCACCTTTGACTTCCGCAAGGCCCTGAACACGAACCGTCTGGCCGGCCTTTGGCGTATGATGACAGATTTCCGCGTTTCATACGTTGCAGCCACGGTTTCACTTGCGGTTTCGGCACTGGCAAAAACCTCGGTTTATTTACTGCTGCGCTTTTTCGCAGACGAGGTTCTGCAACAAGGCCGGATGCTCGGCACAACCATGACCCAAACCTTTCTGTGGATCGGGTTGGGTTTCATCGGGCTGGCAATGATCGAGGGTGGAGGCGCATTCCTTTCGGGACGACTAGCCGCCTATACCGCCGAGGGCATCACCCGCCGTTTGAGAGACTTTCTCTTCGACCACATCCAGCGCCTGAGTTTCTCATACCACAGCGCCACACCAACCGGTGACCTGATCGAGCGCGTGACCTCGGACGTGGATGCGCTGCGCCGTTTCTTCTCTGAACAAGCCATCGGCGTGGGCCGCATCATCTTGCTGTTCAGTATCAACTGGGCCGCGATCCTGTTCATCAACGTCAAACTGGGACTGCTCTCGGTCATTGTCATTCCGCCGATCCTGTGGATCTCGCTTTGGTTCTTCAAGAGAGTGACCAAGGCCTATGAGGATTACCAGGCCCAGGAAGCGGTACTTTCCACGACCCTGCAGGAGAATCTGACCGGCGTACGTGTGGTGAAGGCTTTCGCGCGGCAGGATTATGAAAAAGAGAAGTTCGACAAGGACAACTGGCTCAAATACATCAAAGGCAAGTTCTTGTTATTGATGCATTCCCTTTTCTGGCCGCTTTCGGATATTGTGCTAGGCGCACAGATGCTGTTCGGCTTTGTTTACGCCGCCCTTATGGCCATCAACGGTGAGATCTCTCTCGGCGATTATGTGGCTTATGTCGGGCTGGTGGTCTGGCTGATCTTCCCCATCCGCAACCTGGGACGTGTGATCGTGCAAACCTCGACCGGGATGGTCTCGTATCAGCGTTTGATGGACATCACCAAACAGGCGCGGGAAGATCTGGATGGCGGCCGAGTCCTGCCGGCAGGTCCGGTGAGAGGCGAGATCGAGTTCAAAAACGTCTCGTTCATGTATTCCGATGGGACGCATGATGTCATCAAAGATATTTCGTTCCACATCCGGCCGGGGCAATCCATTGCCCTGCTCGGTTCCACGGGGTCTGGCAAGACCTCGCTGGTGAATCTGTTGCCGCGCTTCCATGAGTATACCGGCGGAGAGATCCTGCTTGACGGCGAGGACCTGAAGGAATATCCGCGCAAATACCTGCGTGAGCAGATCGGTATTGTGCAGCAGGAGCCTTTCCTGTTCAGCCGTTCGATCCGCGAGAACATTTTGTACGGTGTGGGCCGCAGTGTGACACAGGAAGAGATTGAGGCGGCCGCAAAAGCCGCCGCTGTGCATGACGTCGTTCTGGGATTCCCGGACGGGTACAACACCATCGTCGGTGAGAAGGGCGTGACCCTCTCCGGCGGGCAGAAGCAGCGTGTGACCATCGCCCGCACGATCCTGAAGAATCCGCGCATCCTGATCCTCGACGACTCCACCTCGGCGGTGGACACCGAGACCGAAGCATCCATCCGGGAGGCATTGAACAACCTGATGGAAGAGCGCACGACCTTCATCATCGCGCACCGCATCCAGTCGGTGATGAATGCCGACCTGATCCTGGTGTTGGATAAAGGCCGGGTTGTACAGCAAGGCACCCATCATGAACTGCTCGGCGAACCGGAAGGCATGTATCGTCGAATCTACGATATCCAGACGCGGATCGACGAAGAATTAGAGAATGAGATCGCGAGAGCGAATTAGTAGCATGTCATCCCTGTGTTCGGTGCATGGAAGAGCCAAAACGCGGCTCGCAATGGCATGTAACGGAGAATGAAAAATGTCAGATGAATTATACGAACTCGAAGAAGAGGAACATACCTCACAGATCACCGCCCCGGTCTTCTGGCGGATCATGGGCATCATCAAGCCGCATTGGAAGTGGGTGCTGGGCTTTCTCATCACCATCGGGCTGGTCTCGGGGTTGGATGCGTACTTTACCTACCTGAACAAGCAGATCGTGGACCAGGGCATCAACCTTGGCAACACGGCCATGCTGGGACGCATTGCGTGGATCTACGGGTCGTTGCTGCTGTTGCAGTCGGGGTTCGTGTTCACGTTCATTTACCTGGCTGGGGTGCTGGGCGAGCGGGTGCAATATGACCTGCGTAAACTGCTCTTCAACCACCTGCAGGACTTGTCGCTTTCGTACTATGCCCAAAACGCGGTGGGACGCCTGATCGCACGTGTGACCTCGGACACGGGGCGCGTCTCGGAACTGGTGACCTGGGGCATTGTGGACAGCACCTGGGCGATGATGAACATCATCACTTCGGTGACCTTCATGGCCATCATCAACTGGCGGCTGGCGCTGATCGTTTCGTTGATCCTGCCGGTGATGATCTTTGTGGCGAACAAGTTCCAGAAGTATATCTTGGTGGAATTCCGCACCACGCGCCGCACGAACTCGAAGATCACGGGCGCGTACAACGAGAATATTCAAGGAGTGCGCGTGGTGAAGGCCCTCGGACGCGAAGACGCCAACCTGGTCGAATTCCAGAACCTGACCACCACCATGTACCGCTCCTCCTACCGCGCAGCCTGGCTCTCGGCGCTCTTCCTCCCCACCGTGCAGATCGTCGCCGCCATTGCCCTGGGAGCCATCGTCTGGTACGGCGGGATCCAGATCCAGGTGGGGCTCATCACCATCGGCGGGATCCAGGCTTTCGTCTCGTACCTGACCTTCATGATGTGGCCGGTGCAGGACCTGGCGCGCGTCTATTCGGAGATGCAGCACAGCATTGCCTCAGCGGAGAGAATCTTCAAATTGGTGGACACCCCGCCCGAGGTCCATAATAGAAGCGGGGCGGTCGAGGCGCAGACCCTGCTGGGCGAGATCGAGTTCGAACATGTGGACTTCTATTACGAAGACCGCAAGCCCGTCCTGACCGATTTCACGTTGAAGGTGAAGCCGGGTGAGATGATCGCGCTGGTGGGGCCGACCGGTGGCGGGAAAAGCACCATCGTCAACTTGTTGTGCCGCTTCTACGAGCCGCAGCAGGGACGCATCCGCATTAACGGGCGGGATTACACCGACTATACGCTCGAGTCGATCCATAACAAGATCGGCATCGTGCTGCAAACGCCGCACCTGTTCTCGGGGACGGTGCGCGAGAATATCCGCTATGGCAAACTGGCTGCAAGCGACGCGGAAGTGGAAGAGGCCGCGCAGATTGCCGGCGCGCATGATTTCATCCTGACCCTGGAAAAGGGTTATGACCAGAACGTGGGCGAAGGCGGGAATCTTTTGTCGGTGGGGCAAAAGCAGTTGATCTCGCTGGCGCGCGCGGTGCTGGCCCGGCCAGAACTCTTCATCATGGATGAAGCCACTTCTTCCGTCGATACGCTGACCGAGGCGCTCATTCAAAGAGGCATGGAGGCACTGATGAAAGGCCGCACATCCTTTGTGATCGCACACCGCCTGAGCACCATCCGCCGCGCAGACCGCATTCTGGTTATCGCAGACGGGCGCATTGCAGAACAGGGCACACATGCCGAACTGCTGCGCCAACGCGGGCATTACTACAGCCTGTACACCCAGCAGTTCCGTCATGAGTTGGAGGTGCAATATGGGGTGGCCGAGGAGGGCAAGGAAGAGGAGGATGAGCGGGAGGCGATGGCGGCGGATTAGGTGGGATGAAAAAAAGAAGTAAGAAGAAAGAAGCCCTCCGGGATCTTATCCCGGAGGGCTTTGGTTCTACTATCCGTGCGGACTGCCGTTCTTCTGCCGCAGGTGATACGGAACGTTGATGATGACAATGCCTTCCTGCCGTTTGAGGTGCTTGCGGAGCAGGTCCGCGGTG
>Ga0268298_10003803_pt1 | contig 15117 bp, 12 predicted proteins | sample WWTPWeurt_MetaG_FD_194462 | JGI IMG/M metagenome (GOLD analysis project Ga0268298, IMG submission 194462) | Activated sludge microbial communities from WWTP in Nijmegen, Gelderland, Netherland - WWTP Weurt | ecosystem: Engineered > WWTP > Aerobic digester > Activated sludge | place... | reverse complement strand
GAGCCGATCTGCGGTTCGCCGTCGCTGCGGACGACTCTGGCCGACGGAGCCGATCTGCGGTTCGCCGTCGCTGCGGACGACTCTGGCCGACGGAGCCGAACTGCGGTTCGCCGTCGCCGGTGACGACTCCTCAAAAATCTACATTTTCTTAGTTGCCCCCCGGCGGGGCTGTGCTCGTCGCTGGGCCCTCGGGCGTCACCTCCTCGCGTCGGTGCCTCCCTCGGTCTCGCTCCTGCGCGCGGCCCCGGGCCCCCCAAGCGTCGTGCTCGTCGCTTCGCTCCTGCGCGCGCCGCGGGGGGCCTCAATACCGAGGCGGAAGATCCGGCGGCTCGCCTCGATCCTCGTCGTCGGGCTCCGTGCTCGTCGGCTGCGGCTTGTCCTCGAGCGGCACGTTCACCACGAACTTCTGCCCCTGCGAACCCCCGAGCCACGCGGTGCGCCCGATCGTGGACGAGCGCGGCGAGCCGAGCTGAAAGCGCGGCGCGGCCTCCGTCTGCACGTGGATCTCCATGTTCACGTCGTAGATGCCGCGCGTGAACATGTCGACGAGCCCCTTCAGCACGGGCCGGTTGTGCCCGCCGGGCAAGAACGAGAGATAGTCGTCGTACCCGAGCGGCCCGAGCACGATGTTGAAGCGCCCCGACCCGTCGTACACGTAGCGCCCGATCGTGAGATCCTCGCCGAGCCGGCAGTTCATCACGCCGAGCTTGTTTCGAAGGGGCTTCTCGATCAGCGTCCAGTGCCCGACGAACTGCTCGATGCGGATCCCGAGCGCGCCGAACACGTCGGTGAGCACCACCTCGAGGCTCCGCGACGATCGCGACTTCGACGCCAGGATCGGCGCGTAGCGCAGCAGCATGAACCGATCGATCGGCGTCATCATGTTGCCGAAGCCGTCGATCCCGATCGAGCAGAACATCCGCCGCGTGAAGGGATCCGTGCCCTTCGTGCGGTACATCACGCTGAACCGGTACTTCGTCCACGTCCGGTAGAGCAGGCTGAGCAGCCTGTGGTGGATCATGTCGAACAGCTCGCGCGTCGGCTGCGGTCCACCCTGGTAGTCGTTCAGCGCGATGCGCTCCGCGAAGTTCGGAGGGATCGGCGACGTCGAGCCGTACAGGCTCATGAACGTCGTCGACACGCGCACCCGCTCGCGGTCGTCTCCGTACTTCGCGTTCGTCGCCTCGGTGATGTCGCTCGAGTGGAACACCAGCGAGGGATCGGATCGCAGCCGGATCTTCTCGTCGATCGCGGGCCCGAGCTGCCCGACCGGAGGCGCCTTCGGGAACACGCGCTCCAGCAAGTACACGAGCCGGAAGAACGCGAAGCGCCGCGCCTGCGACTCGAAATCGCGGAGCGAATCGCTCGTGCTCGGGCTCGTGGGTTGGGGCGCCGTCGTCATGGGGCTAGATCAGGTACAGGTTGCCGCTCTTCGGCTCCCACTTGTAGACCACGCGGGTGTTCGTGCCGGTGATCGTGAGCTGCGTGAACGAGTTCAGCGACACGTACGAGGCCAGCATCTCGTTGAGGATGCTCGCGAACAAGTACATTTCGCCTTCGCCCGTGAACCCGCCCTCGTCGAGCTCGATGTCCGCGGCCACCCCGCGCACCGGAGCCCCTCGATACAGCCGATCCGTCGGCCGCACCTTGATCGACTTGATCGCCTGCAATCGAAGCTGATTCGCGCGCGCCGCCTGCCGATCGATGATCGCCTGGAAGTTGTAGAGATCCACGGTCGCGCGGAGCACCTCCACGTCCGTGATCGATCGATAGCTCATCGCCATGTGAGCGATCACGCGCCACTGGAGCTCGCGCCCCGTGGGAGGCGGGAGCGCCGCGGTCACGCCCGTCAGGTTCGTGAAGCTCGCCACCGCGGGGGACGTGGCCGTCGGCACGCGCAGATCGCCGACCTTGAGCTGCGTCGGGAGCCTCCGGTTCGTGCACGTCGACTCGATGCTGATGACATCGAAGTCGGGCAACACGCCCGAGTCCTGCGGCGTCCCGAACGAGAGGTACACGTCGACGCCGTCGCCGATCACCGCGGGCCGCAGGTGAAGCTGATAGAACACCCCGCGCTGCGCGGCCTCCGGATCGACCTCGTGCTCGAACTCGTAGAACGAAGGGATCTCGACGCGCTGGCTCGTCCTCCGAGCGATCCCGATCACCTTGTCGACCGAGTAGATCTCGTACGCCTGCGGGCTCCCGCCCGAGGGCCGCGCGAGGTACTCGAACTTCGTCGTCTCGGGCTTGATCGGATCCGTCGGGTGCTCGAAGAGGTTCACCACGGGCGTGCAGAACAGCCGGAAGTTGTCCTTCGTCACGCGCACCGCGGGCGGCATGCTGTCCTTGAACTGGAAGATGATCGCGAACCTGTCGGTCACCTTGTCCGCCGGCAGCGCCTCGAGCCCGGTCACGTCGAAGAACGCGTATTTCTGCGGCAGCGTGAAGAACTCCTGCAGCAGCCGGAAGCCCGGATAGACCGTCTTCGGGTAGGGGATCAGCGACTCCTCCTCCGCGAACCCGACCATGCGCACCGACTTCGCGGGCAGCGTCGCCACGATCGAATCACCGCGCGTCGGATCCACCGCCGCGAGCGCGATGCTCTCCACGTGCGCGCCGACCCACAGCCGAACGTCGTCTTGAAGCCTTCGCTCGCCGTGGATGTAGAACCGCACCTGCGAGAGCGCGAGCGCCGCCAGCGAGGCCCCGCCCGTCACCTTCAGCTCGATGCGGAGCGACTGCGCGAGCTGCGAGCCCGTGTCCACGCGCACGTCCTCGACCGACAGCGGCAAGAGCTCCACGTCTTGCGTCGTGCGAAAACGGCAGGAGACGCCGTCGATCGGCACGCTCCCCACCTCGGCGTTGCGAGCGACCGTGAGCTTCTCGCGGACCACGTTGGGGAGCGGCGCGAACTCGACGACCGACGTCGACGGGATCTGCCGGAGGTAGTGCGGAAAGAGCAGCGCGCCGACCGAGTGGATGACCTCGGGCAGCTCGTCATCGATCTTCTGCCGGATCCGCCCCGTGAGGAACGCGACGCCCTCGAGGAGGCGCTCCACGTCGGGGTCGGCCCCCCGCTCGGCGAGGAGGGGCGCGATGGCCGGGTAGGCGGATGCGAACTCCTTCCCGAGCTCGCGCAGGTACGTCAGTTCGTCCTGGTAGTACTTGTTGAACATGCCCGCCGCCGACAGTCGACCGTCATGGCGCAGCGCTGTCAACGCTTCGTTTCACCGCCGCGACCACACGAGCGGGATCACCCGAGCTTGACGTTGCCGGAGCTGTCCAGCGCGGTCGAGAGACGCAGCGATTGACGGCGCCCGTCGGGCGTTTGGAACTGCCCGGTGATCTCGAACTCGAGGAGCATGTTGGCGAACCCCTCGCCCTTGAGGTGCCGCACCTGCACGTTCTTGAGCCGCGGCTCGTAGGTCTGGATGCACGCCTTGAGCGATCGTTGAATCATCGCGATCGCGTCGGGAAAATCGTGGATGACCTCGGACACCTCCATGAGGCCGTAGTCCGGGACGGTCCGCGCGCTCCCCATGCGCGTATTCAGGATCTCGACGAGGTGCGCTTGGATGTCGTTCTCAACCTCGTTGCTCCCTCGCGTGGTGTAGTTCCACGACGACGCCGGCTGAGCGAGGTTCTCGATCTTCTTGAACAGCGACGCCATGACCGAACGATACCTCCATCCTCACCGCGGCTCGCAAGCGACACGATGGGCGGGGCGGTTTGCCTCGTTTCGCCTCAGACGCGAGCGATTTCCCAGTCGTCGTCGGCCGTGATGTTCCCTTCCATCCACGTCCACTCGATGCGCTGGTAGGTGAAGGCGATCTCTTCGAGCTCGGGCAGGCGGCTGTGTCGTGGGTGCTGCGTGTTCGGCATGCGGAGCTGGATCGACGCGATCGTCGCGTTGATGAGCCTCACGGTGAACGCGTGTCGCTCCACGCCGTTCGCGGCCGGGTGATAGAGCCGGAGCGTCACGTCCGTGAGGTTCTCGTTGTTGGTGAGCACGTAGTAGAGGATCGGCGAGGCGCGATCGATCTGCTTCGTCATGGTGAAGCGCTTGTGCATGCGCTTCCCCTTCGGTCGCCCGCTCGCCGGATCTCGCGGCGCCACGATCTCGTGAAAGAACGAGATGATCTCGATCGAGCCTTCGCGACCCTTCTGGGTCACCGAGCCGACGATCGGCCCTTGCCGTGTGCCCGTGAGTGTGAGGTAGCCGCTCAACGCCATGAAGCTTGCCCCGACTCTGTCACTTCGCCGCAACGGAGATCAGGGGGATACGCGAATCTACCGCACATGCATCCGCACCGGAGCAGACTTCTCAGAGCGTGCAAACTCTGAACGTGTTCTTGCGGCTCTGCACGAGACGGCTGGATGGGGGGTCCCGGCGCAGCCGGGGGGAAGGGCGAAGCCCTTGCAGCATCGAAGGCGATTTGAAACTGTCGTGCAGCTTGGAAGCGACGCTGGATGGGGGGTCCCGGCGCAGCCGGGGGGAAGGGCGAAGCCCTTCCCACGTAGACAAAAAGGCGACGGGGCGCCTCGATCGCTCGAGGTGCCCCGTCTTCCGGAACCGAGTGCGGGTCGTCTCAGACGACCGGCGCCTCCCAGTCGTCCATCGCGGTGATGCCGCCCTTGACCCAAACCCACTCGATCTTCTGGTACGTGAAGGCGATCTCCTCGTACTCGGCGTACCGCATGAGCTCCGGGTTCTTGTTGTTCAGCATCCGGAAGCTGATGGCCGCGATGTTCGCGTTGGTCAGCTTGACCGTGAAGTGCTGAACCTCGGTGCCGCCGCCGCCGATGGCGCCGCCGACCTGCGGGGTCCAGAACTGGAGCTCCCACTTCGTGATGTTCTCGTTGTTGACGAGCACGTTGTAGAGGAGCGGGCTGGACATATCGAGCTCCTTCGTGATCACGAAGGGCTTGTGCTGGCGCTTGCCGGTGGGCAGACCGCTGGCCGCGTCACGGGGGCTCACGATCTCGTGCGAGACCGCGATGACCATGATCTTGCCTTCGCGGCCCTTCTGGGTGACGGAGCCCTTGATGTCGCCGGTCTTCTGGCCAGTGAGCGAGAGGTACGCATTGAGAGCCATGGTGGTGGACGCCTTCTTTCGCTCGAAATCGCTCTTCTGGACTCAGTCGACGCCCTATTGCGTGCTGGCAGAAGAGCAACCCGATCGAATGGAGACACTCGGTTTGAAGGAAACTTGACGTCGGCCCGAGAATTCCGAAGTCGACCAACGCTAAACACGACCCCCCCGGCCGTCAAGCAGATCCTGAGGCGAGTTTGCATTTTTGAAAACACCCCTCTCGCCTTGTTTTTCAGGGCTTTGGAAGGCTATCAATGATAGCGGCTTGCCCGGATGAAACGCCGAGCCGCCCACGCTGCCGGCACGAAAAATGGATCGGACACCGTCCCGACGCTGCGCAGGGCACCGCTGGGGGACGAAGTCCCGACGCTGCGCAGGGCACCGCTGGGGGACGAAGTCCCGACGCTGGTGGACGCCGGTCGACGATGACCTTGCGCTCCTCTATCGAGAGGCGTCAGCGCTCGAAAGATCCAAGATTGTCCGACCAAGCAGATGGCCTCGTCGCCGCGAATTCGCGCTCTCTCAACGGCGCATGTTACAAGGAGGGTGTGAAGCGCTCGTGGTCCGGGGGCACCTTGGTCAAGACGTTGGCGAGGACAGCGGGTCTCGCTGCTGCCGTCCTCGCGTGGGTCGGATGCGGGGCGGCTCCCGAGCAGCCCCACCTGGAAGCGCCGACGCGCAACCAGATCCCGATCGCCGTGTGCACGACGCCGCTCGGCGCGCCAAAGAGGGCGGGCTCGCGCGCTGTCGTGCGGAACCTCGATCCGGAGGACTGGGCGCGCATCCTGATGCCCAGCTACAACGAGGAGAAGGGCCTCACCGCGACCGAGACGGACTGCACAGGCAACTACGTCTTCGCGAACGAGTCCCTCCGCGGAGGCATCTCGGCGAAGGGTTGGCCCCGCCTCCTCGAGCCCGAAGAGATCGACACACGCGCCGGCCCCGAGGGCATGCGCGTCGTGTGGCTGCGCGTGCTCAAGTTCGAGAACGGCGACGAGGGCGGACCGATCGCGCTCGTCCGCGCCATCGATGATCGCGCCGAGATCTACGGCATCGGCAGCTTCCGCGGCCCCGCGAAATCGAAGATCGATCCCGTGCGCATGGGCAACGAGAACCTCGTCGTCGCCGAGACGAAGGTTTGCCCCGACCCCGATGATTGCCGCAAGCGCGCGCAGTTCTTCCTGGTCCGTCGAGGTCGACTCATCGAAGGCGCGAGCGTCGATCTCGAGCGCGTCGCGGTGGTCCCGTCCGTGCTCGAGCGCGGCCTCTACGCGCGCTACCAGCTCCAGACTGACGTGCAATACAAGCCGAACGGCATCCAGCTCCTCGAGCAGGTGACCGTGAAGATCATCCACTACGAAGAGCCCACGCGCGACAGCGATCGCGAGCTCCGGAAGGTCGAGTTCGCCCGCTTCCTCCGCGTCGAGCGCGACACGCTCTTCTCCTCGAACGATCCGCTCTGGGAGCGCGTCGTCGGTCAGGACTGATTTTCTCTTCCACCGAAAAGAACGAGAGGCGCTCGCGAGGGCGCCTCTCTCGTTTTGTGCGCCGACAGCCGTCGCCTTTGGGCGCGCCGTACGAAGAAGGCGCGCGGCGCGCCGTACGAAGAAGGCGCGCCCCCTACTCGCTGCGCGTCCCGACGCTGCACATCGTCGCTCGGCCATGGAAACGAAAACGCCCCCTCTCTGAAGAGAAGGGGCGCAGCTGGCGGGTCGATCGAATCGACACTCTTTCGTTGCGAAGGGTGATCTCGATCGCCCTCTCCCTCGCCTCAGGCGCGGTGACCTACCAGCAGAAAATGGAGTCGCCGTAGCCGCAGCTCGGACGCTGGAGCATCGAGTAGCCGAGCCCGAGCAGCGCGCCCGTCAGCACGCCGCTGATCGCGCCCGCGGCGATCTGACCGCCGTCTTCGTAGGCTCGGATCGTGACGCCCGTCGCGGAGTCGGTCCCCGTCTCGACAGCGCGTCCCACCGTCCCGAACACGGCCGCGGTGAGCGGGAGCGCGACGTTGCCGATGAAGCTCGGCACGCTGAACCGACCGTCGGAGTACTTGAACGTGTCGACCAAGAAGATCGTGGCGCCCGCGCCGAACGATCCGTAGGTCGCGAACATGTGCGTGGACGGACCGCCGAACGACTCGCAGCCCGAGCCCGGGAAGCCCACGTCGGTGTTCGCCTGCAAGCACCCGGGGCGCGGGCCCTTCGCCGCTTGCTTGATCGGGCCGTCGACGAGGAACGTGAGCCCCATCATCGTCGCCGCGGGGGCGAGCATCGAGAAGTGCCACCGGCCCTTCCAGCCCACCGTCGCCGTCGGATCGCTGTAGTAGATGCGGGGCATCAGGACGGGGCTCAGCGCGCCGATCACGAGCGCGACGTCAGAGACCGTCCCCCAGCCTGCATCGCGCGCCGCGATCTGGGGCACGACGGTGTTCTGCGCCGCCGCGGACTGCTCGAACGCGAGCGTCGCCGCGATGGCCGTTAGACTTGCCGCTACGATGGTGTGGCTGAATCGCATCCGCGCGCCTCGTTGCTCTTGGTGACGAACGCAGGATCGCCGCGCCTCGGGGCGGCGCGCCCTTGCGTTATCGCTTCTGGTTCGAACTGATCGTGAAGCGGGGCTTCGGTCCCGCTTCGCCGGAGGAGCCCTTGTAATCCTCGCCAGCGCTCGCAGCATACGCGCGGGCGAACTGTGGGCCAAAAATAGCTTCGAAGGTTTGTTTGTCCTCGCCGGCATAGTCGCCGTGCCGGCTCTCGTAGAGCTTCCACAGCTCTTCGTACTTGCTCGAAAATAGGCCGCCCTTCTTGCCCTTGCGCTCGAGCTCTTCTTCGAGGGTGCGCGGCGACAGCCGACCGAGCAGCGTCTTCACGCCCTCCATCACGCCGTTGAGCAGCTTCACCTCGTGGGCCATGACCTCGATGAAGTTCTCGTTGAGCTGGCGCGCAGCCTCCGGGCCGCCGGCGGGCGTGAGCAAGATGAGCCCGAGCTCCTTCGCGTCCTTCGCCGTCGCCACGCGATCGTTCGCGTCATTGCGATCGGTGCCGAGCATCTGCTCCGTGAAGGCCTGGTACCCGTCGCGCAAGCTGATGAAGCACTTGAGGAAGACCTCCACCGCGTCGCGCAGCCTCCGAGCGAACTGGAGGATCCCGGCCACGTCGTCGAGCGGCTTCGCCCCGGGCGCCAGCGTGCGCGCGAGCTCGGCGATCGCTGTCTGCGCGGCCTTCGCGGGCCCGATCTCGCCCATCGCCGCGACGTCCACGCCGTAATACGTCGCGAGCTTCTGGAAGTCGGGCTCGCCCGACACCGCCGGCTGCTCCATCCCGAGCCTTCGCAGGTACTGCGTTCGCACCTCGGGCTGCAGCCGCGCGAGGTGATCGTAGAGGATGCGGTACACCGTGCCCCACGACGCGCGGTAGGCCTCCAGGTAGGGCAGGAGCTGGCGCAGGTACGGATCCTCACCGCCCGGTGAGATCGCCTGCTTCCGCTGCCCGTGCACCTGGTTCGCCCAGGCCTCGCTGCTCATGTCGAGGAAGCTCTCGCGGCGCTCTTCCTTCTTCGCGGCGGCCTCGGCGATCGCCAGCTTGAGCGTCACCGGCCCGATCGTGATCTCGGGGTTCGCCGTGACGTCCACGGGCACGTCGCGCTGGAGCCTCTGCCCCGCGTACACCGTCCCGTTCGTCGATCCGAGATCGCGGATCACGATCTGGTGGTCCCGCACGTCGATCGCCGCGTGGAACTGCGAGACGTACGGCCGGTCGATGTGCAGATCGTTGAGCTGGTTGCGTCCGATGCGCACGGGGAAGCGCTCGTACGTCACCTCGAAGCTCTGATTCGTTTGGGTGTCGACCACCCGGGCGACGAGCGCCACCGGCATGGCCCGGTAGCCTAGCAGAGACCCCTCCCATCTTGGCCAATGCACGACACAAGAAGGTCCTCGAAACCTGGATCAGCCATGGATCGAGAGACATCGGCGGCGAAATCTTGGCCGTCGCACCTACATGGTGTGATGCTGCCCCACAGCATGAGTGTCCTCCACAAGATCCCGCCGTTGGTGTCTGCGTTGGCGTTCGGATACGGCGTTGGCATGTCGGCCCCCGAGTCGACGATCACGTCCGTGAACGCGGCCGTGGTGGCTTATCAGGCTCCGACGGCGCGGCCCACGATCGTGCTGGCTGCGCCGCAGGCCGCGGGATCTCCTGTTCGCCCCGGCGGCGACGAGTCTCGCGAGCTCCTCATGATGAGGCGGGCGGCCGAAGAGGACCGTCGAGGCGCATCGTGCGAGCTCGATCGACCCATGTATTCGCGCGGGCCTCGTTACGAGTCTCGCCCGGACTCGCTGGGGGAGGACGCGGATGACCTGGACGGGCCGGGCGTCGAGGCCCTCTCTCGGCTCCAGATGCCGGATCTCAAGCTCTCTGTCACGCGGCGGACCCTCAAATACGTGCGCTTCTTCGCGAAGACCGATCGCGGTCGCGGGATGTTCGAGACGTGGCTCAAGCGGAGCGGCCGGTACCAGGACACCATCCAGGCCGAGCTCCGCCGCCGCAAGCTGCCCGAAGATCTCATGTGGGTGTCGATGATCGAGAGCGGCTTCGATCCTCGCATCAAGTCCCCGGCCGGCGCCGTGGGTCTGTGGCAGTTCATGCCGGCGACAGGCAAGGTCTACGGCCTCGAGCAGAACAAGTTCATGGATCAGCGGAAGAACCCGCGCCTCGCGACGCAGGCCGCGGCCCATCACCTCCGCGACCTCTACCTTCGATTCCAGAACTGGGATCTGGCGCTCGCCGCCTACAACATGGGCTATGAGCAGCTCCTCGACGCGATCGACCGATACGGCACCACCGACTTCAACGAGCTCGCGCGCCAGGAGGCCATCCCCTCCGAGACTGCCAGTTACGTCCCGAAGATCGCCGCCGCCGCGATCGTCGCCAACAACCTCGATCGGTTCGGCTTCGACGGCGTCAACGTCATGCAGCCCATGGACACCGCGGACATCGCCGTCCCGCCGCGCACCCCCCTCAAGATCCTCGCGAAGGCGTGCGGCGTCTCCACGTCCACCATCCGCAACATGAACCCCGATGTCCTGGGCGACAGGCTCCCTCCGGGCCGCGGCGACTTCCTCGTTCAGATCCCGGCAGACTCCCTGTCTCGCGCCCGCGCGGCCCTCCCCTCGATGCTCGACAACGAGCCTGTCGAGAGCGGCGACGAGAGCGTCCTCGACCCCGTGGATCTCCTCGGTGGCCGGGATTTCAAGCCTCGCAACGCGGATCAGGACGGCAGCCTCCTCTCCTTGCTCCCGCACCCCAAGCGGCGCCACACGATGCGCGATCAGCTCGAGTCCATCGCCGAAGACGGCGACACGGCCACCGAGCGCGACGACGAAGATCTCGCGCCTCGCCGCTCCCGGAAGGGCCGAGAGGTCCTCATGTACCGAGTCGGGGCCGGCGACACGCTCGTCGGGATCGCCAAGCAGTTCGCGCTCGACGTCGAGGACGTGGCGCGCGACAACAAGATCGACTCGGGCGACTCGCTGAAGACTGGCCAGCTCCTCAAGCTGCACGTCCGCAAGGACTCCCTCGACAAGGGCGGCGACTCCGCCGACAAGGAGCCGCCCGCCAAGACCTCGAAGGACGACGCCAAGGACGAGGAGCCGAAGCCGCTCCGCAAGGTCGACAAGCACCGGAGGCCCGACGACGGCCCCGCCCACGAGAAGGCCAGTCACCGCTCGCACGACGACGGCGCCGAGAAGAAGCACGCCGCCTCGCGCACCGCCGAGAAATCCGACAAATCGGACAAGAGCGACAAGAAGAAGAGCCGCTCGAAGAAGCGCTGAGCCCCGAGAGGGACCCGTCGCGCTCACCTCGCATTCAAGGACGCGGCCTTGGCCGAAGCCGACGCCGACGCCGCGGGGGGAGCGAGGGCGTCCAGACGACCCGTCGCCGTGCGCTGGAGCTCGGCGGTCCCCTTCGCCCCGGGGCCCGCGGGCGGCAGCGCGACGAGCCGCCGATAGTACTCGATGGCCCGCTCCTTCAACCCCAGCTCTTCGCTCGTCGAGCCGGCCCCGTAGAGCGCGGCGGGCAGGCCGGGATCATCCGCGAGCAGTTTTTGGAATACGTTGAGAGCCGCATCAGTCTTCTTCTGCCTCGCGAGCGCGAAGCCCAGGGCCACGGCGGACTCCACGTCAGGCTGGAGCTGGAGCGCCGCGCGAAAGGCCCTCTCCGCGTCTTCGGCCCTCCCGGCCGAGAGGAGCGCCTGTCCCAGCGCTGAAAACGCGACAGCGCTCTTCGGATCGATCTCCGCGGCCCTCTGGAGATGGGCGATCGCCTCCGCCGGCTTCTGCTGCCGGACGAGCGCGTTCCCGAGCGCCAGGCGAGCATCGAAGTCGTCGCTCACGCGCAGCGCCGCCTCCAGGTGATCCATCGCGCGCGCGACGTCGCCCTCCGCGAGCTCGATCTGCCCGAGCGCGACGAGCGCCCGGACGTTCGCGGGCCTTGAATTCAAGGCCATTTCGAGCTGCGCCTTGGCCTTGGCCGCGTCCTCTCTCTTCGCCATCAAGAGGGTGCCCAGCGCCGAGTGAGCGAGCGCCGAGCTCGGATCGGCGGCGATGGCCTCTCCGAGCTTCGCCTTGGCGCCCTCGATATCGCCCTGTCGAGCGAGGATGTTCCCGAGCGCGGTCAGGTACACGGACGCTCGCGCGCTGTCCTTTTCGAGCAGGAACGTCGCCTCGTACCGCGCGTCCTCGATGGCGTCCGGGCTGATGCGGGCCGCGCTCTCGGCGATGAGGTGGACCCTCGCGGTCATCATCGCGCGCTGCACGCCTTGATCTGTGGGCGCGAGCTCGCGTGCGTGGCTGTATGCCGAGAGGGCCTGCGCATACCGTCCTTCGGCGAGGGCCGCGTCCCCACGCCGCAGGTGCTCCCCCAGGGATTCGGGCGCGGCGGGGCTCGCCTGACAGGCTCCGATCATGAGCGAGAGCGCCGCGATCGCCCCGCGCGCGCCCCGAATGACAGCCTCTCTCTTCATACGAGCCCCGTTCTACGCGCTCGCGCGTCGAGTGACCAGCCATTCATCCGATCGTGTTTCGGGTCTCCGACCTCCGCCGCGGGTAGGCGAGCACGGCATCGCCCCAAAGCGGGCTGCCGCGCTCGCGGGGAATTGGTCGTCACCCTCTACGCGCGGCTACGGTCACGGCGGGCTACGCCACCTTCGCAGTCTCCCTCGCCCCGCTCCGCTTCCGTCCATGTCCTTCGAAGAGAGGGAGAAATGCGAGGGATGATCCGTTGCCCACCCCCGGCCGGCGCGCGCCACTTCGTGGCTCCGCCGTCCGCCCCTCCCAAGTCGCTCTCTGCTCCCTTCGGTCGCGTTCGCGACGGGAGGGGCCCAAAACTGGGGAGCATGTACGAGCGGGAGTTTTTTCACCACGGAGAGCACGGAGAGCACGGAGAGCGCACAGAGATCTTTTGTCCCAGATTCCAGCAGATTCTGCGAGCAACATCAGCCTTGAGACCTCCAAGGTCTCTTCGCCTCCACCGTGAAAATCCTATCGCTGCTCCGGTGGATTGCCTACCACCACGACAGGCGGAGTGAGGGGCCCGCCAGTGACGCTCGCGGGGTCGAGCGGGACAGGGGAAGGCGCCTCGATCACCGGGGGAGTGAGGGGCTCGCTCGTCGGCACGCTGCCCGGGAGGAGCTCCGCCTTGACGTGGATCACCGGGGGAGTGATCGGGTCTTGTGGCGCGCTGGCGAGGTACTCCGCAGGATCCACAGGGGCTGGCGGAGAGGGCCCCGCGGAGGGCTGATCGGAGCTCGTCTCCACAGGGGCGCTCGGCGGGACGGCGGCCGGGTGTTCGACGATGGATGGTGTATGGGATACGATTTGTTCGCGCAGACCCTGGAAGCTCGATGCCTGGCCTGCGGGGCGGTTCATCGCCGATGGGGGAGGAGAGGGGGCCGCGCTCGGTCGCTCGGCGAAGAGGAGCGCCCCGAGAGCGACCGCCGCCGCGAGCGCCGCCCCCACGATCCTGACCCGTGCAGAATTCATTTTGTACACGATCGCGGCTCAGGGCGTGGCGGTGGAGTTGTTGACGCAGCGGTAGGCTCGGCCGTCGTTCTTGTTGCAATGGCCTTCGAAGTTGTTGATGTCCGTGCTGTTGACGCAATAGGCGATGTCGTCGGCCGCGCGGTTGCCGATCCAGTCGCCGTTGAAGAGGACGGCCCCCGTGCCGTTGGCCTGCGCCAGCCTGTACATCTCGTTGTACGTCGCGACGTGCCCGCCGACGGCGAAGCACACGTTCTGTGCGTCGTTGAAGTTCGGGCTGCCGAACCGCACGGTGGCGCAGATCGTGTTGGAGCGCTGGATGCCGTTCATCGTCGTCGTGGTCGTCGCGCCGATGCTGTTGAAGGGCGCCGTGCACTGCCGCGGGCCGGCGCCGATGATCTGGAGCCACGTGGTCGCCCCGGAGTTGTTGGTCTTGCGATACCAGAGGTCTTCGTCAAAGAAGCTGCCGGCGATCTGCATCGCGTAGTTGTTGGCGCCGTTCGAGTGCCGGACATCGATGAGGTGCTGCCAGGAGCTCGAGTTGGGGTAGTAGTTCACCGGGCCGGGGGTCTCGAAGAATCCGCTCCTCGATCCCTGTGCGTCGGCGTTGTCTTTTGACTCTGTCCGAGTGAGGCCGTTGCCCCAGTAGACGATGCCGTCCGCTCGGATGTTGCCAGTCGCGTGCACCTGCTCCGCGGGCCCGCCCGTCCCGACGCCGATGCTCCCAGGGAAGTAGGTGATCCCGGAGGTGCCGCCGTCGATCTGGAGGTAGGAGGCGGTGTCGTTGTGGATGCCGCCGCGAAACTGGGCTTGTGTCTGGAAATAGACGGTGCCCGCGTTGAAATAGGCGCCGCCGGGAACGACGATGTAGGACGAGGCGACGACGTAGGGATTGGCCGCCGAGAAGCGGATGTTTCCGGCGCCGTCCGAGGCCGAATTGACGCTCACGAAGCCGTTGGCGTAGACGTTGGAGGCCGCGAACTGCTCGTATCCTGTTCCGGGGTTGTTGTAGGTGCGCACGACGCCGGCGGAGTCCATGCCGAGCTGGGACGCGACGACGCCGGGCCAGTGGAAGGCGATTCGCGGGGTGGAGGTGGTCCGGACCTCGATGGGGGCGGTGTTGTAGACGGTGCCTGTGCCGCCGGTGACGTCGAACTGGTCGGAGGTGGTGGCGGTGGTCCCGTCGTCGGTGAAGCTCGAGTTTCCGCCGGTGGTGGCGGCGGTGAACTTGATGAGGGTGTTGACGGTTCCGTTGATGTTGGCGGATCCGGCCGGGCCTGTGGGTCCGACAGCGCCCGTCGCGCCGGTGGCCCCTGTGGCGCCGGTGGGTCCGATGGGGCCAGTTGCGCCGGTGGCCCCTGTGGCCCCTGTGGCGCCGGTGGGTCCGATGGGGCCAGTTGCGCCGGTGGCCCCTGTGGCGCCGGTGGGTCCGATGGGGCCAGTTGCGCCGGTGGCGCCGGTGGCGCCGGTGGGTCCGACAGGACCAGTTGCGCCGGTGGCACCGGTCGGTCCGACAGGTCCAGTTGCACCGGTGGGCCCGACAGCGCCAGTCGGCCCGACGGGGCCAGTTGCGCCGGTCGCTCCAGTGGGCCCGACAGGGCCAGTTGCGCCTGTGGCACCTGTCGGTCCGATTGCGCCAGTTGGTCCGACAGGGCCAGTTGCACCTGAGGCACCTGTGGGTCCGACAGGGCCAGTCGGCCCGATAGCGCCAGTCGGTCCGACGGGGCCAGTTGCACCTGTGGCACCTGTGGGTCCGACAGGGCCATCCGCACCCGTGGGTCCGATAGCGCCCGTCGGTCCGATAGCGCCCGTCGGTCCGATGGCCCCAGTCGGTCCGACAGGGCCAGTTGCACCTGTGGCACCTGTGGGTCCGACAGGGCCATCCGCACCCGTGGGTCCGATAGCGCCCGTGGGTCCGATAGCGCCCGTCGGTCCGATCGCCCCAGTGGGTCCGACAGGGCCAGTTGCGCCTGTGGCACCGGTAGGTCC
>Ga0268298_10003802_pt1 | contig 15119 bp, 15 predicted proteins | sample WWTPWeurt_MetaG_FD_194462 | JGI IMG/M metagenome (GOLD analysis project Ga0268298, IMG submission 194462) | Activated sludge microbial communities from WWTP in Nijmegen, Gelderland, Netherland - WWTP Weurt | ecosystem: Engineered > WWTP > Aerobic digester > Activated sludge | place... | reverse complement strand
GGCGGTGGTCTTGTCGGTGCGCGCCTTCTCGACACGCAAACGAGCCTCGGCGATCTGCAACTCCTTGAGCTGCTCGTCCAGGGTCTTACCCTTGGGCTTGTCAGCATTGGGAGTGGCGATAGCGGGCGCATCAGCGCCTGCCGCCGGGGTGACGGGGGTAGTTTCAGAGTTAGTACTCATGATTTGTCTCTCGATTCTGCACCACCTCAGCGGGCGGTGCGGTTAAACTCCGATAAATTGCAGGATGAAAGGGCAAGCACCAAAAGCGGTGCTCACCCCCGGGAAAGAGCGGCAACCGCGCCGACACCGCTCGGAGGAACAGGTCGGCGCGGTTTACCGCAGTCAAGGTCGGCGGGGCTACTCGCCCAGGCGGGCCATTACGCGGTCCACCGGGTCGGGATAAGCGGCCTCATCCTCCTTGCTCTCGACATAGTTGGCGATGTGACCGCCCAGCTCAGCGCCGTAGGTCATCACCAAATCTTCCACTGCTCCGGGTTCAAGCCCCAAAGACAGCGCGCGGCTGAGCATGGAAACATCCACGCCGGCAGCCAGAGCGGAACCGAAAGCGGCCGGGCTCATACCGCTTTGCATAGCGGCATAAAGCACGGTCAAATCGGCGCCCTGGTCAGCCAGTTCGGCCGGGTCCGGGTAGAGAACGTCCACGTCGTCACCGTGACGAGCGAGAACGCGGTCCACCTGGTCGAGATAACGCAGGTCGTCGAGGGCGTGATAGGCCGAAAGGGCCAGATCCGCATCCGAAACAACCGTTGCACCACTGTTGGTCTGATCGCTCATACCGTTCATACTCTTTCTCCTTTGCTAGAAATTGCATTGGTGACCTGAGCCAAGACCTGTTCCCTGGTCATGGCATTGGTCGGGTTGAGGAAGACCAAGACACCACCCTTGGTGCCCTGGTAGTAACTACGCAGAGGGGTTGACTCCTCCGAGTAGGTGCGGAGACGCTCCCGAATCGTTTCGGGGGCATCGTCCTTACGCTGGAAAAGCGGGCTTGCACAAGCGTCGCAAATACCGGCGTTCTTCGGCGGCTCGAATTTCAAGTGATACGAGCGACCGCAAGATTGGTTGGTGCAAGTGCGGCGAAGCGACAGGCGCTCCACCAGGTCTGCCTCCGAAAGCTCAAGCCAGACGATCTTTTCCAGTGACAGTCCCCAGGAAGCAAGCAGTTCGTCCAGGAGGACGGCCTGTGCTCTGGAACGGGGGAAACCATCGAGGATGGCACCACGGGCATTTTCCGGGGCCAAAAGAGCGCGCTTGAGAATCGTGAGAGCCATCTGGTCGGGGATCAAAAGACCCTTTTCCACCAGAGCTTGCACTTGCTTGCCGAAGTCAGTCTGAGCCGCTATCTCCTTGCGGATAAGCGCGCCAGTGCTGACATGAGATAAGCCGAGAGCGGGTGCCAGCTGACCAGCCACCGTTCCCTTGCCTGCGCCGGGACCACCCAGGAGGGCGATCAACCGGGGTCTGGAGGCAGGGAACAGAGGCCAGAGCAGGTACCGCTTCATCCAGAATTTCGCTTGCGCGAAGAAACCACCGGAGCTGAGCTCCGACAGATGAGGCGATGTTTTCATAGACAGTTACCTTTCTGGTACGGGAGCCGGCAGGCAGCCGACAGACCAGGCACAGAGCAGACACACTGAAGACGTGAAGACTGAAGCTGGAACCGGCGAGCAAAGGCGGCGGTCCAACTCAGGGCAGTCTGCCTCTAGGTTGCCAGTGCTGGGAGATGAAGAAATCTGCGGGTTGAGAAAAGCTTGTAAGAACAATTGGGGATGAATAATGCATTCCACCCTACTGATAGACGCTTCAAGAAGGCAAGACTAAGTTTTCGAGAAAGCTCATGACAGATAGGTCTTAGACAAATCTCAGGATAATCAGAGAAATAGCTAGCGCCCGCTAGCGCTGGCCGCGCAAATCTACCTGAAAACGGTTTTACCACTTGGCAGCCTGCATTTTGACCATCGGCGCCCCTTTTCGAAAAATGGTCAAACCTCAAAGCAGGCTACAGATCTAGATCTCAAGCAGGAGTTAATATACCGTCGAGGTGTTCACATCATTCCCACTCCATCTCAAAACCGGCAACCAAACCATCCCCAAAAGTGATTTACTAGCCTTTCATCAGGTTTCCGGCAAGACATGGTCTTGGGGTTCTCTAACCGCTAAATCTAAGGAGTCCAAAATGACAACCACAACTGTTATGGGAGCTCTTCCTGCCCGCGCCGACGTCCCCGTCGAGCTGACCTGGGATCTCTCCAAGATTTTCGCCACCGAGGCCGACTGGAACGCGACTTTCGCTTCCACCGAAGCGCTCGTGGCCAAGCTGCCCGAATTCAAGGGCAAGCTCAAGCGTTCCGGCAAGCAGCTCCTGGCCTTCCTCACCGAACGTGACAAGGCTGCCGAGCTCCTGGACAAGCTTTATGTCTACGCCAGCATGAAGGCTGACGAAGACACCGCCAACACCACCAACCAGGAACGCGAAGAGAAGATTCGCGGGCTCTACACCAAGTTCGGTGCAGCCGTCTCCTGGTCCACGCCTGAACTCCTGTCCATGAAGAGCGAGCGCCTCGCTTCCTTCATCGCCAAGACCCCGGCGCTCAACCTCTGGAAGCAGCAGTTCGACGAGCTGAACCGCGAGCGCGCTCACGTGCGCACTCCGGAAGTGGAAGAGCTCTTGGCCCAGCAGGCCATGGTCGCCCAGGGTCCGCAGACCATCTTCGGCATGTTCGACAACGCCGACATCCAGTTCCCCAAGGTCAAGGACGCCGAGGGCAACGAGCACCAGCTCACCCACGGCTCCTACGGCGTCTTCCTGCACAGCCGCGACAGCGTGCTGCGTGAGAACGCCTACCGGGGCATGATGGAGACCTTCGAGAAGAGCCGCAACACCGTCGCTGCCATCTACAGCGCCCAGGTGCAGGCCAACATCTTCAAGGCGCGCGCTCGTCGCTACGGTTCTTCGCTGGAAGCAGCGCTGGGACCGGACAACGTGCCGCTCTCCGTCTACAAGAGCCTGATCGAGACCGCCCACGCCTACCTGCCGGTCTTGCACCGTCTGGTGGCGCTCAAGGCTCGTGAACTGGCCAAGCAGGGCACCCTGCCTTCCGGCAAGATCCGCCTCTGGGACCTGTACGCACCGGTGGTCGGCTCCGTCGACTACAAGGTGGACTACCCCACCGCCCAGAGCATCATCCTGGAAGCGGTGAAGCCGCTCGGTACCGAGTACGTGGACAACCTGCGCACCGGCTTCGCCTCGCGCTGGGTGGACGTGGTCGAGAACAAGGGCAAGCGCTCCGGCGCATACAGCGGTGGCGCCTTCGGCACTCCGCCCTACATGCTCATGAACTGGAAGGACAAGCTGGAGCAGATGTTCACCCTCGCCCACGAGGCCGGACACTCCATGCACTCCTTCTTCTCGCGCCGCGGCCAGCCGTTCCAGTACGCCAACTACACCATCTTCGTGGCTGAAGTGGCCTCCACCTGCAACGAAGCCCTGCTGGCTCACCACCTGCTTTCCACCGAGAGCGACCCGGCGGTGAAGCGCTACCTCATCGATCACCAGCTCGATGCCTTCCGTGCCACCTTCTTCCGCCAGACCCTCTTCGCCGAGTTCGAAATGCTGGCGCACGAGGCGGCGGAACGGGGCGAAGCTCTGACGGCCGACAAGCTGTCCGAGATCTTCCTCGACCTGAACAAGAAGTACTACGGTGACTGCGTTGCCGACGACGATCCGGTCAAGATCGAGTGGGCGCGCATCCCGCACTTCTACAACAGCTTCTACGTCTACAAGTACGCCACCGGCATCTCGGCGGCGACGGCTCTGTCGGCGCAGATCCTCAAGGAAGGTCAGCCGGCTGTCGATCGCTATCTGAAGTTCCTGTCGGGCGGCTGCTCCGACTACAGCATCAACTTGCTCAAGGGCGCCGGCGTGGATCTCTCCAGCCCGGATGCCATCAAGTCGGCGCTGGATGTCTTCACGGCCTACCTCGACCAGCTCGAAGAGCTGATCAAGGCTGACGAAGCCAAGGCCTAACCTCATCCTGGGGCGGCGCAGAAAGAGAACTATCTCCGGTATGCGCCGCCCCTGTGGCGAGCCAAACAGGCAATCTCGGGCACAGGCTCAGAGCGGACTAACACCCCTTTGAGCCTGTGCTTTTTTCTTTCCACCCATGCCTTTTTTGTTTTTCAGCCTTACTACATTCTATGGTCGCACAAGCAATAGTACGACTGCGGGCAACGATGGCAGACCAATTAAGGCAGGCGGGTCCATGTTTTGCAAGTCTCTCAAGCAAACCGGTCAAGCAAACCGGTCAAGCAAATCTCTCCCCTCTCAAGCAAATCTCTCCCCTCTCAAGCGAAACTTTCAAGCAGCCATTTCAAGCACCTACACAACTTTTGCAGCTCAGCCAAGACGATGAGGAAAACCCAGCCTGTGTCTCACTTGTGGCGCTTCAGTGTCGAAGCTGTGACTACAATTAGAACGCTCAAGCTGATCTTTGTGAGACAGTGAGCGCCGTGTAATCTTTTGCAAATGCCTTCAGTGACGGTAAATACGCAGTTTTCTATGGCTGCAAAAGTGCAAATGTAATTTCCGCGTACCCCAGAAAGCGCCTGAATCCAGGCAAATATGGAGCATAGAGCGAAATCCCGCCTAACAAATCGGAAGTAGAGAATTAAGTAAGAGACAAATATGTGATCCAGCTAAGGTTCAATCACCTAACTTTTGTCTTTTAACCTGAGCACCAGAACAAACTTTCATACAGAACTCCCGCCTACGAAAACTTCCTGCCGACAGCTTGCTGTTTGCAGTGAACCGCTCATGAGGCAGGGTTTGTTCATTTTAGTTTGAAGACCAAGGTAAGGCAGGCAGAAACCACCGCTACCCGTGCGCTAGCTCGCGTACATGGTGGATTGCTCTTTTTGAAACTACCGAGCGAAAGCTCATTTATCTAAAATCAATCCCTGGAGAATCTTATGAATACTCAACAAGTAAAACCCAGCGCCACAGTTCGCCATGTACAAAGACAGCTCGAAGTGGGTTTCAACTACGCAATCATTGGCTGTGCAGTGACATACTTCGACCACCGCATCACGGAAGAAGAAATAGCCGAAACCGTCCTTCACTTCCAGGGCCGCAATATTACAGCCGTGCCGGTCTACGAAGAGGGATGCCTGGACTTCTTCTTCCTCTTCCCGGCCGATGCCTCTCACCTGGAGCATCCTCGCCGCTTCCCCAGTGCTAACACCCAGGTGACTCACTTCATGATCGTCACCCCCGATGAAGTAGCGCGTCTGGCAACGGAAATGGCCGGGCTCGGCTTTGCCCTCATTGAAGGCGACCGTTCCTTCAGCTTTGAACGGGCACCGGCCGGAACAACCATTCACTGATACTTTGCATTTTTCACACTACTTGTGGAGCATTCAAATGAACCAAACCGATGAGCAGTTGAACACCGGCGTCTGGACCATGTTTGAAGGAAATGCATACACCCGCATAAGGGATGGCTCCACCCTCTGTCTTATGACTGAACGGCAGGAGAGCGCCGAGATCGTGGCTAAGCTATTGCTCCTCACCGGTAACGGCTGGGAAGTACTCTACCGAGTCAGCGAAGGCATTAACAATCCGGGTTTCTACTACGATCCGGCTCACGCTCAAAAGAGGCTTGCCGAAGTGAAGGAACACGGAGAGCTGGTCAAAAGGCTGATGCAATATGCAGCCTTGCTCTATGGCGATCGCCTGTATAAAGCGGACGGCACGGAGGTGGCGGAGGCAGACTACAACCTGGTAGGCAACCGCAAACAAAGTCTGTAATTCAGGACCAACAGTCGGCCGGGATTTCAGGTTAGCGAAAGAAACAAACGTTCTACAACACCGCCCCACCGAAGCTGTGCTCAGCTCCAGTGGGGCACCACTTTTTATATCTGAAGAGGAAAAACAAATGAACAACTTAAAGACAGGTGTGCTCCTGGTGGCAAGCTCCGTTCTGGACCGGGATCCGGACTTTCGCCAGTCGCTACTCTTTCTGGCGGCATACGATGGGGCTTTCGTTTTCGCTCTCAACATTGCCGGACCGGTTGAGGAAGACTGGCTGACAATCGGTGGTCCGCTGGATTCACCGCTCTTTATGGTCAGCAAAGTAAACGATGCTACTAAAGAGTATGCCACGGGCGATAGCGGCTATGCCACTGTTCCCATCATGCAAGACGGCAAAGAGCCCCGCGACTTCAAGGATATCGTGGCCCCCCTGATTGCCAAAAATAAAGACCATTGCCTGGCAATAACAGGACATGCAGGCTGGGGCCAGGGGCAGTTGGAATGGGAAGTCGAAACCGGCTACTGGCAGGTGCTGGACGTCAGTCTGGATGAGTTCTTAAGACTACCTCCCGAAGCTCGCTGGCAACATGCCAGAACTATGCTCGCTTAAACGCTGCCTCTCAAACCGTCAGCAATAAATCTAAATTTCAAACCGGAGTACTTACTATGAAAAACAACACAATTGTAACCATTGCTTCTTTTGCTATCGCTACTGCCGCCAACAATCAATTGGCAATTGCACTGACGGTTGAATTGGCAACCGGAGAAACTCTGGAAATCGTGCTCACATCCGAATCGGCTACCGACCTGCATAATCGCCTGCTCGGACTGCTCAAAGTAGCCGGTGTGAGTAGCAGCGATGAGCTGGTGGACTCAGAAATACTCGTGGAAGTAGAAAACGGCGAAATCGTCGCATTGAAGCACCTGCTTGAAGCCAGACATCTGGTTCTGGGAACTCTGAAACTGGCAAAAGCAGCCTAACAACTGAAATTACTCGGAGCTTACTATGGAAAACGATCTGCTCATCGCTCAGGCCACTCTGCGCGACATGCAAGCAACCCTTTCAGCCATGGAAACTAAACTCTGGCTGGTCTATGCAGCTGTGAACCTGATGTTCTTGTTCACCGGCATCTTTATGAGTTTCAGACAGGAGGCGAAGAAGCTCCACCTGATCTTCGGCGCGGGCTACGGTGCAGCATCCTTGCCTGCTGTATACACCAACATAAGCAGCCTGCCAATGTTTCTGTTACCGGCGCTGTGCTACCTGGCAGGAGTCTGGTCGGGAGGCAGACTTAAGGCAAAACTGAAGACTCAATCCTGACTTTACCCAACCAGGACAGGCGCAGGACAGCTCCAATCGCCAGGGACGGCACAATTCAACCATTCACCGGAGATGAACATGTCACACGGTTCTTCACCTTTGATTCTTGCTACTCTCGCCAGCGCTGTGGTGTCCCTATGCCTGATGATCCACCTACTGAAACAGGGATTTCGAAAAGAGTGCCTCAAGAGCGCCTGCGAAACGGCTTTGCTATTCACTGCAATCGCCGTACTCACTGCTTCTGCCGGAGGCGGACTACATGATTTCCTGATCGAGCTGGCCTTCTATGTCACCGGCATCCTCATGATGCATGAGACAAGTGCCGAAGAGGGTCAACTTGGTCTTTGGGGCAACCTACGCTATAGTTCTGTTACCGATGGAATCGGCGACACCTGGAGAAGCAGATTGCCAGTCATTTAATAGCACTAAATGAGGTGCCCTTTGTGTGGGCGAGATCATTTTTGCTAGAACTCCGAAAGCACTGCCTTGCCTGCATTATCTGGCCAGGTAAGCGTTCACTCAGTACAAGCTCCTATTAGAGCTGGTTCCAAGTGTCGTAGCCATCACTTTAAGCGACCATTTTCGGCGCCCCAAGTGATGGATTAGAGCGCCGGGATGCCGCTGTTTTTCTTACTGCCTATGAGCTGGACGGAGTCCGGCGTAGGCTTTGTTGCCGGTGATTTTGCACAATGCAGTGGTGGCATGTGAATCTTCCCGAGTTGCTGTAAGTCGTGGCAAAGCTCAGGGCAGAGCGCTCGGTGCGGTGACCATCGGCTGACCGGTTTTCGGTCGCAGAGTAGAAAGGAGTGAGCCGGGCAACCAGCCTCACTCCTTTCGCTATTCCTTAAAACTTAAATTTAGAAGGTAGAGTTATGAAAACAATTGTAGTTGCAGGTGAAACCTGGCAAATCAAAGGAGGTTGCTATTACGCGAAAATTGCCGGTAAGCAGTTGCGTATCGAAATCAGAAAAGAGCTTGGCTATGTGGCCAGTCTTTGTTTGCTCACCGAAATGAGTTGGATTAGGTTGGCTGACAGGCGCAGTGAGAGCGAACTTGAGGCGTTTAAGTCGGCAGCTAAATTAGTAGAATATCTCATCCCTGATACATCGAATAATCCATGGCGTAAAAGGAGCAACACAGAGTGCCCTGAAATGTTTTTTTATGCGCACCTCGATAGAGTGCGGACCTTGCGCATCGAGGCCGACGCTTTCCTTGATCCGTATTACTATGTGGTGCTGTCTATGCAGGGAAAAGAAACGTGGAATGTACTGAATACCATTGCTTACCGGAGACAGGATGAGAGCTGTAACGAGGAGGAGTGCGAAAGACGCAGGTCTGAAGCTTTTGAGGCGATGGTAGCCCATGTCGCAATGGTCTATACTGGCCGCCTCAGCGAGGGCAAGTTTGTTGGTAATTAACTCTATGCAGAAAAGCATGATTTATCTGCACAGGCTGCTTTAGTTAACCTGGCTTAGTGGCTGGCGTCAAGCGGATTTGACTGCCAGTCCTGATTAATGGGTCGGAGATAGCGATACGATTCTGGACTTTCCAGTCATTGCCCCTGGTGACAGATTCGCTATCTCCGAGCCAAGTGAGCGCTATAGTCTTAACTTAGAAAATACAGTGGTGCCTGTCTTAGGATTAGACAGCCTTTTATTTCTCGCCTGTGGGCTGGACGGAGTCCGGTCTAGGGTTTTTACCTGCCGGTGCGTAAAAATTTTGACGATAATACCTAGACCGGTCTATTACTTGAGCCAACGCGGGGCCGGCGCGCGCGTCTCACCCGTATTAGGCTCGGGGATAGCGAAGAACATTAAATCACCGGAATCGCTAACTGAGTAAGCCTCTCAGCTTGCACGACCCATGTCCACAAAGAAGTGCCGACTTTAGCAGGAGTCGGTACTTTAAGGGCAAAAAGGAACAATAAAAAGCCCTGAAACGTCGAAAGTTCGTTTCCAAATGTGCCGATCTTCCATCTCCGATCCAAAGTTCGGAACTTTAGCCAGTTCCCCGTGACTTTTCCGGCAGTAACAGCTTCGCTCTCACCGAGCCATTAACGGGGGCAATTCTCTTTCAATTGCCGGGGAATTCTCAATCTCAGGCCAAGGCGCCTCAAAACAAAAACGCGGTAGCACAGTCGACAAAGCCATCCAGGCCGGTCGGGCCGGCTACAACCCTGCCCGACCTGAGCGTCAAGAGATACCCAACAGCCACCCGCACACTCGTTTTTCCCGGCAATCGCAGTTGGGGTGGAATCGTAGTTACAGACGAGCCCGTCATCCAGTTTCCAGAGGGAGACACTGCCGGTTGGATGATTCAGGCCTTAGGCACAATCAAGATTCCTCTCAATAAGTTCGTCACTTTCTGTCCAAATTTCATATTTTTTGACAATCCCCATGGGCTGGACAAACTCCCCGCCAAAGCCTTCGACAGTGTTCTATTGCACTTCATGGCCATGGAAGACAAAGACAACGGCAAAGGCGATAGGGCCCTTGCCGCATTGAATCGTTGCCGCACAATACGCAGCATCGACTGCAACAAAGCAAAGGTCTCAGATGAGGGTCCAAGCCAAATCGGAGATTTGCAAGAACTTGAAAGTCACTACCTCTTCAGCACAGAGGTGAAGGGTACTTTTCTGAAAAATCTGAGTGGCTGCCGCAAGCTCAGACTTATCGATCTGGCTCATACCAGCCTGGACCCTAACAACTTGCTATATTTGCGGCAATACAAGAACCTGCAAAAGCTGGGACTGATGCGCACCGGCGCTAAAGGCCCAAATCTAACTCCGCTCGGGCAATGCAGCAATCTACAGAGCCTGGACCTGGCTTATAACCCAGATGTTGACGATACTCTCGTGGCCGCCCTCAAGCCACTGAAGAAGCTCAAATTCGTTCGGCTTAAAGGCACAAGCATCACTGACAGGGGCTTGAAAGAACTAAACGCCCTCGGAATCCACGCAAACAGGGAATCGAGCACACCACCGGCTACCGTTTCGCCAACTGCAAAAGAAGAACTGACTAGAAAACAGGACATCGAAAGAATTCTTGCACCAACTTCCCGCTGAGCACCGGGCATCGCCACCATATACGCCACCAGTGCGGTTTGAAGAAGGCCGGTTGAATTGGTTTTAAGTTCTCTGTCGACATGTGTCCAGAATCCACTTCCAAGCTTTGCCGAAACAGACGCCCCAAGTGTCTCGCCAGATTCGCGCCAAGCGGCTCACCCTGGCGCAATTGGTCAAAGGAAAAAAGGGTGACCGAAAACAGCCACAGAAACCCTACAGGAGAGGGGAAATGCATAGGGCTCCGGCTTTCCAGGGCAAACTATCAGAACTATGCTAAGCCTCAACAAGAAACTTCATTCACTACTTCTCATCTTTATCTAAGCTTATGTAGGCAAATGGTCTTTGAACTAGAGACTGTGGTTTGCTAGGTTGTAAAGATATCATCTCTTTAGATTTTTCGATTCCAAAAGCACCCAAGCAACAAACTAATGCTTACACCAGAACATCTCTTTCACAGCGGGCGCTGTGAATGGTGGAGCGGCTTCTGTGCGCTTTGGCAACCGAAAAGGAGGCTCAAAAAACAATGTCCGACACATCTCCTGCTATTTCCGCACAGCCGGAAAAGACCTACATTCTGGCTCCCATCGATGCCCCCGACCCGGATAACTTCGCCCTGCTCATCGCACTGGCCAAGCTCAACCCCGGCGCCGAGATCTTCGTCATGCTGACAGGGCGCCCCGTGCGCTTCAACGCCGGCAAAGAACATGCCCTGTGGGAATGGGACATGGAAAGCTCACGCATGGCCCAGGAAGCTTCCGCCGTGCGCGCTCGCAACTTCCTCAAGCACTTCGACGTACCGGTATCGAAGGTCTACGATGGCGGCATCGCGCCCCGCACCCTCGTACCGCACTGGATTCACTTCTCGGAATACTACAAGTTCTTGGACGTGGATCCCCTGGCTGCTCTGCGACACAGTGAACTGGAACCCCAGGAAGACCTGGTCAAGGTGCTGCTTTCTCTGCCGCCCAAGTCGGTGAAAGTAGCCGTGGGTGGACCCATGACCGGACTGCATCAGCTCATCGTGCGCTGCCCGGAAGTGGTCTCTCGCTTCGCCGAAGTGCATGCCATGTTCGCCACCTGGGGCAACGTGCAGCTCATGCAGTTCGACGACAAACCCCGCGGCGCCCTGCAGTTCAACGTCGCCTGTGATCCGCAAGGAGCGCACGCCATCCTCATGGGCCTCGACTGCCCCGTCTACCTCATGCCTACCGAGGTCACCCGGGTGCAGGCCATCGGCTTCCCCAATGCCCAGAAGCTCAAGGAAGCGCTGCCCGACAACAAGGGCACCCGCATGCTCTACCATCTCTACTGCCTCTGGTATGACGCGGCCGTCAAGCCACGGCAGGACAAGAACCCGGAAGAGCTGATCTTCATCCACGACATCGTAGCCGCTTTCAGCCTCGACCCCGAACTGAGGCAAGCCATCTACAACGTGGTGCCGGTGGAAATCTCCGCCGTTCCTCACCTGCCCCGCGAAGCGGCCGACTGGGGCAAGGTGTTCATGAAACCCTCCACCAGCGGAGAAAGTAATATCTTCGCCGCCACCGGTCTCACCGCTGACGGAGCGACCAAGTACCTGGAGGCCCTGAAAAGAGTCTTCGCCTGACCGGAGAAACAACTCCAGATAAGAACCAACCTGTTTTTCAAAGCGCAAGGCGCGCCTGACGCAATTCCCAAGTTGGGGTGACGGCAATGCTCAAAGGGAGCTTGCCGCGCCTTCGAATCTAAACTCTCTAACCGGAGAAACTCATGACAGACCAAACCACCACCACCACCCCCGGCAACACCATCTGTGGTGTCAACGCCACCAGCGAACCCGCCGTCGATTTCACCAAGGCATCGGTTTCGCCTCTGATCACCGGTCGCCTCAATAACCACGACCCGCGCTTCAACGTGGCCTCGGTGCACCTGCAGTCGGCCGACATGTTCGGACCGCGGGTGGGCTTCCTCAAGTTCGAAGCCGCCCTCACCGACCCCAGCGGTCGCAAGCTGCCCGGCATCGTCTTCGCCCGCGGCGGCTCCGTGGCAGTGGCGGCAGTGCTCATCTGCGAAGGCAAGGCCTACACCGTCCTGACGGTGCAGCCGCGCTTCGCCACCGGCGTTTTCGAGTTCAAGGAAACCTGCGCCGGCATGCTGGACGGCTCCGGCAACTTCGCCGGCGTGGCTGCCAAGGAACTGAAGGAGGAACTCGACATCGAGGTTGCGGCCGACGATCTGACGGACCTGAGCAGCCTGGCCGGCTTCCCCGGCGGCATCTACATGTCGCCGGGCGGCTGCGACGAGACCATCCGATTCTTCGCCTTCACCCGCCAGGTGACCCGCGAAGAGATGGACGCCATAAACGGCCGCTGCACCGGTGCCCTCGATGAAAACGAGCAGATCACGCTCCAGATCGTGCCCCTGGAGGACCTGCTCACTTACCCCGACGCCAAGACCCTGCTGGCCTATTCGCTGTTCCAGCGCTTCAAGGACAAGGTCCCCGGCGCGGAAGCCATCAAGAGCTAGAACTTCCCTCTAGCCCTGACGAGAGGAGCGACAACCAAGTGGGGTCGCTCCTTTTAGGCTGCCCAGCCGGGCAGTTACGTCAAAAATGTCCGTTAAATGCTCCAAGAACCCCAGAGGAATTTTATGAGCCAACCTAATAGCGACAAACCAAGAGTTCTACCAGTGGCAGTGCCACTCTTCCGCGACCTCTTCGTCATCACCGATCCCGGCCGCGACCAGGACGACGAAGACGTCCTCACCATGCTCAACCGCATGATCCGCCTGGAAATCCTCCGGGTCATGGGAGTAATCGCCAATCTGGCGCCCTCATCCATGCGCGCCCGCCTGGCCAAGGGCACCCTCAAGCAGCTCGGTCAACCCGACATCGCTGTCGGCATCGGCAGCGCCTGCCAGCAAACCGACGACGATGGTCTCGACTACCAGTTCGCCGTCAGCTACCTGGCCGAACACGACAGCGTCGTGGACGGCAAGGAGCTTATCTACAACACCCTCAAAGAAGCCCGCCCCAAGTCCATCGTGCTCCTGCTCATCTCCGGGCTGACCGATGCGGCGGCGGTTCTGCGTGAACACCACTACCTCTTCAACATGGCTGTGCGCCGGGTGGTGATCATGGGTGGTGTGGAAGTGGAAGGCGATCGGCCCAAGCTCGATGCGGAAGGGCGCATGCTGCCTGACATGACTGCCCAGAACCATTCCTTCGACAAGGAAGCGACGGCTTTCCTGTACAAACAACTGCAGGACATGAACATTCCCATCACGGTGTTCACGCGCCATGCAGCAGCCGCCGCCAAAGTACCAAGGTCTATCTACGACGAAATGGCCGCCACTGGTCACCCCGTCGGAATACGCCTCTTAGCCGCACAGAAGAAAGCCATCGAAGAAGTCTGGCACCGAGCTTGTCTGCCTGCAGATGACTCGGCACGGCAAGGCTTGCCGGCCCGCTGCGACAGGAACTGGTTCCTAAATGCCTTCTGTGGCGGGCAGGGACAAGACCGCAAGCCGGAAGACAGCATCTGGGACTTGATCCAGACCTTCATGCTTTATGACCCCTGCACTCTGGTGGCCTGCCTGCCGGATCTGCGCGAGCACTTCTACGCCTCCTGCGTGGTGGAAGTGCACGGTGTCGAGCACATGGTCATCGGCGTCAATCCCAAGGTGCACAATGTGCGGGCTCCCGAGGAACTGGCCGCCTTCTTGAAGAACATGATGGTGGAAAGTCTCAATCAGAGCCTGCAAGCTGCCGAAGAGGAAGCAGCGGCGGCACGAAAAGTGGCGTAAGTCACTGACAATCCGCAGGGAAGCATGGGGCATCAGCGGCTCAATACCGCTGATGCCTTCTCCCCGACTCAAGCAGTCGTTTTTGTCTATATTCAACCAGGAGTTTCCATGAACACAACCATGCCCACTGTCATTTTGCCTGCCGTGCCCACCGCCTGCACCTACGGCGACGAGATCTCGGCTCTGCACCTGATCCTGCCCAACGGCAACCTGCGCCACTTCAAGGGCAGTTCCATCTCGGGCGGCTTCTTCAGCCGCATCATCGCCAGCCGCAAAGGCATCGTCAAATTGCTGGCAGCTGTACTGCCCGAGCCCCTGCCCGAAAACCACTACGGCAGCAGTTATGCCAGCCTCAAGGACCGCGGTCTCTTCATTCTGCCGGTGGACTTCAAGGACACCGACTGGTTGGTGGCCGTAGAAGAACAAATGGGCGGCTGCGATCCGGGCTGGGCTTATCACTTGCTCTTTGGCAAGCTGCCTGCCGGCGCCGCCAATGTCAACGAGCTTTTCGTTCAGCTCGCCAATGCGGAGAGTCTGATGAAATCTTCTGGAGGCACGATGCCCTTCGAGCAATTCCAGCTCTGGCCCGTGGCTCCTGCCACCACCTGAGACACCATCAACTGAGTCCGCTCTTGCCTGATCCAGGCTAGACACAACAGGAGGGAAGGGCGCTTCACGGCCTTCCCTCTGGCTCTTTCTTTCAAAATTCCGCTTTCACTATTGCATATAATATCCTTGCAGACCAGAAAAGGAAACCAGGCAAGAAGCAGCTCTGAGAGCCACTCCTTACCTGGTTCGGCAGTTTTATTTCGGTGCTGCTTGAGAGGTCGCCAGCCAGGCCTGGTGATCAGCTTCGGTCACCATGCGGTAGCACTTCAGGTCGAAGAAGCGCGCCGGCATAATCGGGTCCAGCACCGTGGTGCCAAGACCGAGTAGACCCGTACCGAAGTAGCGATCGAGGGTGATGCCCATGCGCCAGAGCAGTTCCTGCACCGAGCCTACACAGGTATAACGCCCCATCTTGGTGCGCCCCAGAACCAGGCCGAACCAGTCATAGCCGGTGACGGGAAAGACCTTACTCCAGATACGTCGAACAAATTCCGGTAGATGCAGGAAAGCCA
>Ga0268298_10003801_pt1 | contig 15123 bp, 16 predicted proteins | sample WWTPWeurt_MetaG_FD_194462 | JGI IMG/M metagenome (GOLD analysis project Ga0268298, IMG submission 194462) | Activated sludge microbial communities from WWTP in Nijmegen, Gelderland, Netherland - WWTP Weurt | ecosystem: Engineered > WWTP > Aerobic digester > Activated sludge | place... | reverse complement strand
GGATCCGCTGTTTGCCCAGGTGTTCCAGCGGCACACCAACCGCAGCGCCTATGACATGAAGCCGCCGGACGCCGCCGCCCTGCAGGCCATCGCGACCGCCGCGATGGGCCTGGGCGATGCGCTCAAGCTGCGCGTGGGCTTCGCCGGAGCGCAGGATGCCCGCATCGCCGAACACCGTGCCATCGCGCGCGACGCCTGGCGCATCGAACTGGTCACGCCGCGCACGGTGATGGAGTCGATGAAGGTGCTGCGTGTCGGACCGACCGAAATCGCACAGCACCGGGACGGCATCTCGATCAATGAGCCGATGGTGCGCGCGCTGGCCGCGGTCGGCCTGTTCGACCGCAGCAAGGCGCCGGGGCCGGACGACTCGGCCACCACCCAGCAAATCAAGGACTTCAACACCAAGATCGAGGCCACGCCCGATTTCTTCTGGATGGTGACCGACGGCAATGACCGCCGCACCCAGGTCAACGCCGGCCGCGCCTATGTGCGCGCCCAGCTGGCCGCCACGGCGCAAGGCCTTTCGATGCATCCACTGCAACAGGCGCTGCAGGAATACCCGGAGCAGGCTGGGCCGTATGCCGCGATCCACCGGCTGGTGGGGGCGCAGACTCCGGGCCAGACGGTGCAGATGTGGGCGCGGCTGGGTTACGCGCCGCCGGTGGGGGCAGCGCCGCGTCGCGGGCTGGAGGCGCACCTGCTCGCGGCCTGAGACGGCTTGGCAGTCAAACGCGCCACGGCTTGGTTTTGCCTCGCTGTGCGAAACCACTGGCTTCGCGCCTTGTGCTGCGCTTGACGGCCGACCCGCAGGCGTCACTCCGGGCGGGCGGCCGTCAGCCCTGCAGTTCAAAAGCCGCGTCGGCCACCTTCTTTCCGTTGATGCGCAGTTCGATGCGGTGGGTGCCTGGGTACAGCGTGCGCGTGGTCACCGGGCGCAGACTGTGGCGCTTGTCGAGCACCCGTGTTTCCCGAGCGTCCAGCGTCAGGTTCCAGCCCTTGAACACCTTGGGTGACGCGCTGCCGTTGGCACGCACGTGATGCACGACGTAGTCCATCACCAGTGTCTGCGGGTGCGCGCTGGCGGAACGCAGAGTGACGTGCAGGCCCAGTGTGTCGCCGATCGCCACCCGCGACGCCGATAACGCCAGTTCGGCCTGGCCTCTCAGCGGCTGGCCCAGGCCCCAGGCCGCCAGCGTGGGCCCATGGCCCTGCTTGATCAGCGTGCGGCTGGCATGGCGCAGCAACGCGGAGCGCTGCGCGCTGGCACCCAGTCGGTGATCGTGCACCCACTGCGCCACGAGCTCGGGGTGGTCCTTGGCGATGTCGTTCAGGTGGTTCGCCACGCTGCGGCGCACATAAGCGCTGGGGTCGTCCTGCAGGGCGCGCAGCAGCGGCAGGGTGGGCGCCGGGTTGCGTACCAGCAACTGCAGGCGCTGGCCCCAAGGCAGGCGCGGGCGGCTGCCTTCGCTGACCAGGCGGCGCACATGGACGCTAGGGTCATGGACCCACTGTGTCAGCGTGGCCAGCGTGGGCTGGGGATGTTGTGCAATGAACGGGCGGATGGCGAATTCGGCGGAGAAGCGCTGGGTCAGGGCGTGCAGGCAGCGCAGGGCGCGCGGCACATCAATCATGCCCCGGCGCACCACGAACTCGCCGAGCGACCAGAGCGCCCAGCCGCTGAGACCGGCTTCGCGTTCAGCCTCGCCCAGCGCAACCGGCTCGCCCAACGCGTCCAGCGGCAGCGGCAGTGCCAGGCTGGCCTCGATCACCTCCGCCGCCCGCGCGAAATCCGTCGGCAGCGTGGCGTCCAGCGCATCGGCCAGCTGCATGGCCCGCGCCTTGAATTCCAGCGTTTCCAGCCCGGTGCCGGCCAGCGATTCGAAGCGCCTGCGGTCAAACGCCGGCCAGGCGCGCTGAAGGTGCCGGCCGGCCTCGGCGACTGTGCCGGGGTTGATCAGGTTCTTGAACGGCTCGGCCATGGAGTGTCCGGCAGGCGCGGGGGGCCGGGCGCTCAGAGCCGCGCCAAAAGGCCGGCCAGCGCATGGGCCACGGTGGCCTGGCGCACGGCGGCGCGGTCGCCGTCGAAGCGTTGGCGCTCCGCAAAGACGCCGGCGGGTGTGGCCCAGCCGAACCACACGGTGCCGACGGGTTTGTCGGGGCTGCCGCCGGTGGGCCCGGCCACGCCGGTGACGGCCACGCTGACCTGCGCGCGGGAGTGGCGCAGCGCGCCTGCGGCCATGGCCCGGGCCACGGCTTCGCTCACCGCGCCGTGGGCCTCGATCAGCGCCTCGTCCACGCCGAGCAGCTCGGTCTTGGCGTCGTTCGAATAGGTCACGAAGCCGCGCTCGAACCAGGCGCTGGAGCCGGACAGGTCGGTGCAAGCCCCGGCGATCAGTCCGCCGGTGCAACTCTCGGCCGTGGCCATTGTCCAGCCCTTTTTCTGAAGGATTTCAGCCAGTTCCCAGCGTGGATCGGTCATGAGGCGCTATCCATTCAGGAGTAATCCGGCTCACCAGACGCGCCAGGCAGCAATCACCATCAGCGTGCAGAACGCCGCCACGAAGTCGTCGAGCAGGATGCCGAAGCCGCCGCGCCAGCCAGTGCCGTGAAACGCCTCGTCGGCCCAGCGCACCGGGCCGGGCTTGACCGCGTCGAAGAAGCGGAACAGCGCAAAGGCCACGAGTTGGCCCCAGAAGCCGGTGGGCATCACCAGCCACAGCACCAGCCAGAAAGCCACCACCTCGTCCCAGACGATGTTGCCGGGGTCGAGCACGCCCAGGTGGTCGGCGGTGACGGTGCAGGCCCACCAGCCGAGCAGCGTGGAGCCGGCGATCAGCACACCCAGCTGCAGCGGGCTCAGCCACAGCGACAGCACCAGCCAGGCCAGCCACGCCCACAGCGTGCCGACGGTGCCCGGCGCCTTGGGCGACAGGCCGGAGCCGAAGCCCAGCGCGATGGCATGCGCCGGGTGCGCCAGCATGAAGCGCACGGTGGGGCACTGCGGTGCGGGTGGCCGGACGGGATAGATCCGCGCCGCGGCTGCGCCGGCCTGAGCGGCCGTGTGATCGTTCTCGTCGGGCGTGTTCATGGCTGGATTATCACGGGGCCATGCCGGCCAGTCGTCCGGGCCGCCGGCGGGCGCGGGAGCCGCCGGGGCCTGCGGTTCAGCGGCGGCCTGGCGCTGATGGACGCCGAGCCGCTGCATCCGGTCCTTGCGGGCCGAAGCCGTGGGGGATATCACCCATTGGGTGGGGTGGGTCACCCATGCCGTATGGAGAGCTTTTCGATAAATCCTTATGAATCAACGGTTTATTTCGATGCGGCATGGGGTTTTCCGGTGGCACGGATCATGCAATTTGGTAACGGTCCGGTCTTGCCGCCACGAGGAAGGCAGCAGGACGCCGGGAACGATCAACCTTCAAGGAAACACCATGAACCTCAAGAACACCTGCCGCGCACTCCTGACCCTCATCGGCGCCAGCCTGCTGTCCGTCAGCCTGATTTCCCCAGCAAGTGCCGCGCGTGGCGCGAGTCAGGGCCACGGCGTCAAGTGCTACTGGGTGGTGGTTTCGTCCGATCCCGCCACGGGTTCCCAGGTGCTCCAGTACGTGTGCAGCCGCGGAGCCTGAACCTTGCCGGTCACAGCGGCGTGAATGATTCAGCTGGCGAAGTGATCGAATGAAGCAAAGCGCCGGTGGACCGGCTGCCCAGTGGCGTCCACAAGCCGCAAGCCGCTGGCAGCCTCGATCACGCCGATGCGAGTGACGGACGTCTCGGACTGCAAGGCAGCTGCTTTCACCCGGCTGCGCGCGCTCGAGGGCGACGTGAATACCAATTCGTAGTCGTCACCGCCGGCCAGCACGCATTCCAGCGCAGTTTCTGCATCAAATTGACCATTTCCCAGCTTCAAATGGCCTCTATTTGCTATCAAGTTGATTGCAATTGATGTATCGATGCAGGCGCCCACGCGGCTGGCTTTGAGGATGTGGCCCAGGTCGCCGACCAGTCCGTCGCTGATGTCGGCTGCGGCCGTGGCCACGCCGCGCAGCGCCAGGCCCAGCGCCACACGCGGCGTGGGTGTTTCCATGCGGATGCGGGCCGCATGGAAAGCCGGCTGCGGCAGCGACCGCGTGCCGCGGAACACTTCCAGCGCCAGCCGCGCGTCGCCCAGCGTCCCGCTCACGTAGAGGTCGTCGCCGGCGCGCGCCCCGCTGCGCAGCAAGGCCTGGCCCGGCGGGACTTCGCCGAACACCGTGATGCAGATGGCCAGGGGGCCTCGCGTGGTGTCACCGCCGATGAGTTCGCAATCGTGGGCGTCGGCCAGCGCGAACAGTCCGCGCGAGAAGCCGTCCAGCCAGGCCTCGTCGGCCTGCGGCAAGGCCAGCGCCAGCGTGAAGGCCAGCGGTTTCGCGCCGCAGGCGGCCAGGTCGCTGAGGTTCACGGCCAGCGCCTTGTGGCCCAGCTTGAACGGATCGACGGTGGACAGGAAATGCCGACCTTCAATCAGCATGTCGCTGGAGACGGCCAGCTGCATGCCGGGCGCGGGTGCCAGCAAGGCGCAGTCATCGCCCACACCCAGTGCGGCGCGTCGCGCCGGGCGCTTGAAATAGCGGTCGATCAGCTCGAATTCACCCACGGTGCTTCAGGAGGACGATGGGCCAACGCCGGCCACAGGGGGCGCATCGCGCGGTGGCAGCAGGAACGACAGCGGCGCCTGGCGCACCCGTTCAAAAAAAGCCTGACGGATGTGCCGGCGTTCCACCGGCGGGACGCTGTGGGCGGCCAGGGCCAGGCGGAACGCCAGCAAGAAGCTCACGGCAAGGTTCAGCGGGCCGATGACGGCAATGCCGGCGACGGCCCACCAGAATTCCGGCGTCGTCAGAACGCCCAGCCCCAGGGTGTAGGCCGCGGCGGCCACCTGGCCCGTGGACAGGGTCACGTGGCGCACTTCCAGCCCCAGGCCGAAAAAGCCGGTAAAGGCGGGCACCAGGCCCAGCATCAGGCCCAGCGAGATGTTGGCCGCCAGGCCCGAGATGTTGGCGCGCAGCCATTTCGACCAGCGGCGGGCTCGCTCCGTGCCCAGCACCCGGGTGTAGCGCGGGTTCCAGGCAATCGCCGATTCGAGCTGGTACAGCACGAACCAGTTTTCCACCCAGCCCGCGATGATGCTGGAGGCAAACAGCAGCACCCCTGTGAAGGCGGCGTAAAAGGCCGTGGGCCCGAGCAGGCTCTGGTCGTGCATCACGTGGTGCGCGTAATCGGGATCGACCATGTTGCCCAAGCCGCCCAGGTGCAGCGCGCCGCAGATCAGCAGCACGCCGGGAATCACCAGGCCCAGGTTGCCGATGATGGCCGCGATCTGCGAGCGCAGCAGATGCGCCACTTCGTCAATGAAGTTGCCGACTGCGTCCGGCGCGCTCATGTCTTTCAGCCGCGCGGCCATGGCCGGGGCGGTGACGGCCGGCTGCTTGGTGGCCACCGTCCAGTGCAGCAGCATGACGATCACGAACGAGGTCGCGTAGTTCAGGCCGAAGCCGACGCCGCCCCAGAAAGCCGACAGTCCCAGGCCGACAATCGCGAACTTGGCCCAGGTGGTGAACGCCAGCACGGCTCCGCCGCCAGCGGCCGTGGCCAGCATGTGCCGGTACTCGGCGACGTTGCGCGTGATGTAGTGTTCGCCGCTTTCGGCACTGCGCTCGGCCACCTTGGCCGCCGTCAGGTGCGTGCTGCTGGCGATCAGCGCGCGGATGCTGCGCTTGGCCTGTCCCACCAGCGCGAGCTGGGCGAGCAGGCGCGCCGTGGCCTGCGCCGGTTGCTCGCTTTGCAGGCAGTCGAGCAATTGCCGAATACGAACCATGCGCTCGCGCAGCTGGCTCAGGCGGAAAACGATGCCGACCGAGATGCCGTTCTCGTCCAGATGCGCGTAGACCGTATAGGCCGCATGGCGGCAGGCATCAAGCTGCTCGCGCAAGGCCTGGGCAGCGGCCAGTGCCGTCGGACTGCGCGCACCGTCGGTCTTGACCGCGGCCTTGAACGCCTCGAACTGCCCGGGCAGGGCATGAAAAGGGCGCGAATGGTAGGGGTGGGCCTGCGACACCGTATGGGCCATGCGCGCGCGGATCTCAGCCGCAAAGCCGGCCGCGCTGACCTGCCCGACGCTGTAGGTCAGGGCGTCCATCAGAACGCCATTGCCCCAGATGTCGTCCTTGGGCGCCTCGAACAGCAAGGACTGCATGCGGTCCAGCGTATCGCCGTCCAGCGCCTTGATCCACAGCGCGTCGCGCGGATCGGGGAGCAGAAGGTCAAACAGGTTGATCAGGTCATAGGTGTCGGGTGTGATGGGCAGCAGCTTGCGCCGCAGCCGTTCGCCCAGCGCACTCATGAAGGCGGTGCGCGGCGCGAAACCAAAGTCGGCCAGGAGGGGCGCCGGGTCCACCGTGTCCTTGAACAGCTGCCACCAGGCGCGCCAACGCTCCCGCCACTGCGGGCGGGTCTGAACGGCATCCAGCATCAGGTTGACGCGGGCCACGGCGCCGGCTGGATCGGTGCCGGAACCCATCCCGGCGCGGACCCACTCCAGCAGGGCCGTCAGCCAAAGATGGCGCTCGGCGCGTGACGCGCCGGGATCCAGCGCATCGAGAAGGTGGGTCAGGTCGGGAAGGCGTTGCGGCACGGCGGAGCGCAGCCTAGTGCAGCACGCGGCCGCCGGTCTGGCCGGTGGCGTCGAGCGTGAAGCGGGGAATGGGTACCTCGAAGGAGGCGCCATCCTCCTTGACGAAGAAATAAGTGCCCTCCATCGTGCCGGTGGGCGTACGCAGCCGGCAGCCGCTGGTGTACTCAAAGCCTTCGCCCGGCTTGAGCAGGGGCTGATGTCCCACCACGCCCAGGCCGCGCACCTCTTCGCGGTGGCCGTCGGCGTCCAGGATGATCCAGTGCCGCGAGATCAGTTGCGCGGGCACTTCACCATGATTGGACAGGGTGATGGTGTAGGCAAAGCCGTAGGTTTCCTGCAACGGATCGGACTCCTCGGGCAGGTAGCGTGGTTCGACGCGGACGTCAATCTCGGGGGTGCTCATGAGGCAATGGTAACTGCGACAATCCGGCGATGAGCACCACCTACCGCATTGCCCCCTCGATCCTCTCGGCCGACTTCGCCCGCCTGGGCGAGGAGGTCCGCAGCGTCCTTGCCGCTGGCGCCGACTGGGTTCATTTCGACGTCATGGACAACCACTACGTGCCCAACCTGACTTTCGGGCCGATGGTCTGCCAAGCACTGAAGCCCCATGCCAGAAAGCCGGACGGCACGCCGGTGCCGATCGACGTGCACCTGATGATCCAGCCGGTCGATGCGCTGGCCGCGGCCTTTGCCGACGCCGGCGCCGACCTGATCAGCTTCCACCCCGAGGCCTCGGCCCATGTGCATCGCAGCGTGCAGGCCATCAAGTCCATGGGCTGCCAGGCCGGCGTGGTGTTCAACCCCGCCACGCCGCTGGATGTGCTGGACTGGGTGATCGACGACATCGACCTGATCCTGATCATGTCGGTGAACCCGGGCTTCGGCGGGCAGAGCTTCATCGACAGTGCCCTGCGCAAGATCGAGGCGGCGCGCAAACGCATTGACGCGACGGGCCGTGACATCCGTCTGGAAGTGGACGGCGGCGTCAAGACCGACAACATCCGCCGCGTGGCTGATGCCGGCGCAGACACCTTTGTCGCCGGCAGCGCGATTTTTGGCAAACCCGACTACCAGGGCGTGATCGACGCCATGCGCGCGGAGCTGGCGAGTTGAGTGCCCGTGCCAAAGGGCCAGGGCGCCGCCTCAGGGCTTGATGTAGCCGAACTGCTCGCGTGTCTGCAGCTGGCCGATGCGCACCACGCCAGAGGGTGTGAATTCGGCATCCATGCTGAACTGGTCTTTCTTCAGGTTGCGGTTTCTCAGCGTGATTTCGCAGACCTCGAAGCGCACGCCGCGGGCTTTCAGCGCGCTGACCAGTGAGGCGTAGTCGATGCTGGGGTTTTTCTTGTCCTTGGCGCCGTCCATCAGGAAGTCCACGCCATCGGCATGGGTGACCACGATGATCTTCGTCTCCGGCGCCACATCGAGATGGTTGCGGATGTTGCGCAACCCCTTGGTGGCCTGGGCCTCGGCATTGTCGATGTGGTAGACCACCTTGTCCTGCGCCAGCGCAGCGCCGCAGATCAACAGCGATCCGATCAGGGCCAGGAAGGAATGAATAAGGCGTCGCATGGCGGTCTCCTGATGGGAAAGTACAAGTCGCGCAGCATACTGCGATTGAACCCCCCGGTGTACCGGGCAAACGTGAATACGGTCAATGAAATTGAATCTGTCTGAAGCCACTCGCCTGCAGGCCTGCATCGTCGACCTCGACGGCACACTGGTTGACACCCTCGGTGACTTTGAAGTTGCGCTCAATCACATGCTGGCGACGCTCGATCGGCCACCGGTGACGCGCACCGTGATCGGACAACTCGTCGGCAAAGGCTCCGAGCACCTGATCCGCTCGGTGCTGGCCCATGGGGAGCGACAGCGCGGTGTCGCGGATTCCGTCGCACCCGAAGACCTCGTCAACCGGGCCTGGCGTGCCTATCAGGAGCACTACCTGCTGATCAACGGCCGGTACAGCGCGGTGTATGCGGGGGTGCGCGAGGGACTGCTGGCGCTGCGGGAGCGGGGGCTGCGACTGGCCTGCCTGACCAACAAGCCGACCGCGTTTGCGCGGCCCCTGCTGCAGGCCAAGGGGCTGGACGGATATTTCAGTGAAGTATTCGGTGGCGATGCGTTCGATCGCAAGAAGCCAGACCCTTTGCCGCTGCTCAAGACCTGTGAGGCCTTGGGCAGCGAGCCTGCCCGCACCCTGATGATCGGGGATTCCAGCAACGATGCGCAGGCCGCACGTGCGGCCGGTTGCCCGGTGGTGCTGGTCACCTACGGCTACAACCACGGCGAGCCGGTGCGCTCGGTCGATGCCGACGGCTACCTGGACTCGCTGGATGAACTCGCCGCTCTGCTGGCGCGGCGCAACTGACGCTTACTTGCCGAGCAAGGCGTCCTTCAGTTTCCAGTCGGCCGGGTTGGGGCCGAGCCAGATCCGCATCAGCGCGTTGAAGAACTCGGGCTCCTTGAAAGGTTCGCCCTGCACCTTGCCCTTGACGGTGATGACCGTGCCAGTGCCAGGGACCCACTCGATGAGGAAGTTCTCGCCGGGCAAGAGTTTCTTCTGGTCGCTGAAGATCTGGCTCATGCGCATCAGGCCCGGAATAAGCTTGGACATCTCGCTGCGGGGGCTGTTGTCCTCCACGCCGCGCGTGAACAGTTTGCCGAGTTCGGCGGAGTCGATCTCGCGCAGCATGGTGATGCTCAAGCGTTTGGGCCCGGTTGCGACCATGACTTCCTCGGCGGTGGCGGCCTTCTTCGTCAGGTACAGGCCGGCGGCATAGACCTTGAACACGGCCTTGTAGCGCACACCGGCACCGTTGAGCTCCAACTTGGCGCCCCGGAACTCAATGGTGTCTTCCATCTTGACGCCGGACACATCAACCGTTGCCGCCATGCTGACCGCGGTCAGCAGGCTCAATGCGGCTCCCAGCATCAAATTGCGAATTCGTTTCATAGTGGTGCGCTCCAGTATCGGTTCGTGGTTCAGGGATGAGAAGGGCAGAAGGAAGTCTTCATTCTCGTGCGGGTGTTACCGGGGCGTTACAGGGTTTTGCCGTAGTGGGAGGCTTGACCGGTCTCAAGACACCGCGGCGCGGTTTGCTACACTGCGCCCATCATGTTCATCCCAAGCACGATCCATCCGAAGGGTTCCGCAGGTCTTCAGGGCCGGGGAGCCTGGCCCTGGCGCAAGCCAGCAAACGTGCGACTCTGAGCGGCGCGGTCCTCCCGCGCCAGGTGCCCGGCCCCTACCCCGGCTGCGGCGATGGATGAAACAGATGCACCCAGCGCGTGGTGCTGAGCGTGGAGGCTCAACATGATCACCGAACTCGAATTCAAAAGCCTGGCCGGTCAAGGCTATAACCGCATTCCCTTGATGGTCGAGGCGTTCGCTGACCTCGAAACCCCTTTGTCGTTGTACCTCAAGCTGGCGCATTCGAAAGACGGCGGCCGGTACAGCTTCCTGCTCGAATCGGTGGTGGGTGGCGAGCGTTTTGGCCGCTACAGCTTCATCGGCCTGCCCGCGCGCACGCTGGTGCGGGCGAGTGGCTTCGGCCCGCAGGCCGTGACCGAAGTCGTGCGCGACGGCGTGGTCGTCGAGACCGTGCGCCATGCCAAAGCCGGCTCCTGCAAGACGCCGCTGGACTTCATCGCCGACTACCAGAAGCGCTTCAAGGTGGCGCTGCGCCCCGGCCTGCCGCGCTTTTGCGGCGGACTGGCCGGCTACTTCGGCTACGACACGGTGCGCTACATCGAGAAGAAGCTCGAAAAGACCTGCCCGCCCGATACGCTGGGTTGCCCGGACATCCTGCTGCTGCAGTGCGAGGAGCTCGCCGTCATCGACAACCTCTCCGGCAAGCTCTACCTGATCGTCTATGCCGATCCGGCGCAGCCCGAGGCCTACACCAACGCCAAGAAGCGTCTGCGCGACCTGAAGGATCAGCTCAAGTACTCGGTCAGCGCGCCGGTGGTCAAGCCCAGCCAGGGCTACCCGGCCGAGCGCGACTTTGCCAAGGCTGATTACCTGGCCGCGGTCGAGCGCGCCAAGGAACTGATCGCCGGGGGCGACTTCATGCAGGTGCAGGTGGGCCAGCGCATCAAGAAGCGCTACACCGAGAGCCCGCTGTCGCTGTACCGCGCGCTGCGCTCGCTCAACCCGAGCCCCTACATGTACTACTACCACTTCGGGGACTTCCATGTGGTGGGCGCTTCGCCCGAGATCCTGGTGCGCCAGGAACAGACCGATGAGGGTCAGAAGATCACGATCCGGCCGCTCGCTGGCACCAAGCCTCGCGGCGCGACGCCCGAAAAGGACAAGGCGGCCGAGGTGGAACTCGTCAACGACCCGAAGGAGCGCGCCGAGCACGTCATGCTGATCGACCTGGCGCGCAACGACATCGGCCGCATTGCGAAGATCGGCAGTGTCAAGGTGACCGAGGCCTTTACGGTCGAGCGTTACAGCCACGTGATGCACATTGTGAGCAACGTTGAGGGCCTCCTGAACGACGGCATGACCAGCATGGACGTGCTCAAGGCCACCTTCCCGGCCGGCACGCTGACCGGCGCGCCCAAGGTGCATGCGATGGAAGTGATCGACCAACTGGAGCCCACCAAGCGCGGCCTGTACGGCGGCGCCTGTGGGTACCTCAGCTATGCCGGCGACATGGACGTGGCCATTGCCATCCGCACCGGCATCATCAAGGATGGCACGCTCTATGTGCAGGCCGCGGCCGGCGTGGTGGCCGACTCGGTGCCCGAGATGGAGTGGAGGGAAACCGAACACAAGGCACGCGCGCTGCTGCGCGCCGCGGAACTGGTCGAAGAAGGGCTGGAGTGAATCATGACGAAACAGATCAAGCTCCTGATGATCGACAATTACGACTCGTTCACCTACAACATCGTCCAGTATTTTGGCGAGCTGGGGGCGCAGGTTGAGGTGTTCCGCAATGACGAGATCACGCTCGATGAGATCGAAGCCCGGCTGCAGGCCGGCCAGCTCGACCGGCTGGTGGTCTCGCCCGGCCCGTGCTCGCCGGCCGAGGCTGGTATCTCGGTGGCGGCGATACAGCACTTCGCCGGCAAGCTGCCAATCCTGGGCGTGTGCCTGGGGCACCAGTCCATCGGCGCGGCCTTCGGCGGCAAGATCGTGCGGGCCCAGCAGCTCATGCACGGCAAGACCAGCGTCATCACCACCACGCAGGAAGGCGTGTTCATCGCGCTGCCGAAGCAGTTCACGGTGAACCGCTATCACTCGCTGGCGATCGAGCGGGCCAGCTGCCCCGACTGCCTGAAAGTCACTGCGTGGACCGACGACGGCGAGATCATGGGCGTGAAGCACAAGACGCTGGACATCGAAGGGGTGCAATTCCACCCCGAGAGCATCTTGACCGAGCACGGCCACGCCATGTTGCGCAACTTTCTGGTACGAGTCGCCTGAAATGGATCCTGAATCAGTAGTAAATAAAGACCCTTCGACGCTGGGATGAGGCCAATATGATTCAAGAAATGCCGTTGGAGGTCGTGGATCTGCGCAGCGACACCGTGACCCGCCCGACCGGTGCCATGCGCGAGGCCATGATGGCCGCGCCGCTGGGCGACGATGTCTTTGGCGACGATCCTACCGTCAACGCGTTGCAGGAGCGAATTGCCGGCCTGCTCGGCTTCGAAGCCGCCCTGTTCGTGCCCACGGGCACCCAGAGCAACCTGTGCGCCATCCTGGCCCACTGCCAGCGCGGTGACGAGTACCTCGTCGGCCAGATGGCGCATTGCTACCGGTGGGAAGGCGGCGGCGCCGCGGTGCTGGGCAGCGTGCAGCCCCAGCCGATCGCCCACCAGGCCGATGGCATGCTGGCGCTGGCCGACATCGAGGCCGCGATCAAGCCCGACGACGCGCATTTCGCACGCACCCGGCTGCTGGCGCTGGAAAACACCTTGGGCGGCAGCCTTCTGCCGTTCGACTATGTGCAAGCCGCCACCGCGCTCGCATCCAGCCGCGGGCTGGCCCGCCATCTGGACGGGGCGCGGCTGTTCAACGCGGCGGTGGCGCAGGCGGCGCTCATGAAGTCCAGTGCCGAGCTGGAGGCGCGTCGCGTCGCCGCGTGCTTTGACAGCGTCTCGGTCTGCTTCAGCAAGGGCCTTGGGGCGCCGGTCGGCTCGGCGCTGTGCGGCTCGAGGGACTTCATCGCGCGGGCGCACCGCATCCGCAAGATGGCCGGCGGTGGCATGCGGCAGGCGGGCCTGCTGGCGGCGGCGGCCCTGTATGCGCTGGAAAACCATGTCGAGCGCCTGGCGCTGGACCACGCACTGGCGCGCCGACTGGCGGACGGGCTCGCGGGCATTGAGGGTCTGCAGGTACAGGCGCCGCAGACCAACATCGTGTTTGCCGACCTGACCGGTGATGCGCTCGAACGCTCGGGTGCGCTGCTACGGCACCTGGCGGGCCACGGCGTGCTGGCCACGGGGCTGTACCGGCTGCGCTTCGTGACCCACCTGGACGTGGATGCGGCCGGCGTGGACCGCGCCGTGGCCGCCATCCGGTCCTTCTTCGGCCGCTGACCCGAACTGGAGCGCCCACACCGTGCCGAACCTCGACCACCTTGGCGTGTTCATCGCCGCCGGGCTGCTGCTGAACCTGACGCCAGGGCCGGATGTGCTCTACATCGTCAGCCACGCGCTGCGCGCGGGCGCCAGGGCTGGCGCGGTGGCCGCGTTGGGTATCACGGCAGGCTGCTTCGTGCACATCGTCGCCGCTGCGGTTGGCGTGAGCGCGCTGATTGCGGCCTCGGCCACCGCATTTGGCCTGCTGAAATGGCTCGGGGCGGCCTACCTGCTCTATATGGGGCTTTCGATGCTGCGCCCCTGCCGGCCCGGAAATCCTGTTTCGATAGCTGAAAATGACCTATCCACGCTGGGAAATGGCGAAAAAAGCCTGAAACGTGTGTTCTTGCAGGGGTTCTGGACCAATGCCCTCAATCCCAAGGTGGCGCTGTTCTTCCTGGCGTTCCTGCCGCAATTCATTGCGCCGCAGGCACGGGACCAGACCCTGGCCTTCCTGTTGCTGGGATTGCTGTTCAACTTCAACGGCCTTTGGGTCAACCTGGGCTGGGCGATGGCCGCGGCCTGGGCCCGCCAGCGCCTGGGCACCGTGCAACAGCGGCTCAATACCGCCACGCGCTGGCTCGACCGAATCGCTGGTGCAATGTTTGTCGGCTTCGGCCTGAAGCTGGCTTTTTCCGAATTTCCCCAACCATGAGGAGCCTCCCATGCCCATGACCCCACAGGAAGCGCTGCAGCGCACCATCGAGCACCGCGAAATCTTTCATGACGAGATGCTGCATCTCATGCGCATGATCATGAAGGGCGAGGTGTCGCCGGTCCTGATGGCCGCTCTCATCACGGGCCTGCGCGTGAAGAAGGAGACCATCGGGGAAATCACCGCCGCAGCCCAGGTGATGCGCGAGTTTTCCACCAAGGTCCATGTGGCCGACAAGACCCATCTGGTGGACATCGTGGGCACTGGGGGCGACGGCTCGCACACCTTCAACATCTCCACCTGTTCCATGTTCGTGGCCGCAGCGGCGGGTGCCAAGGTCAGCAAGCACGGCGGGCGCAGCGTCAGCAGCAAGTCGGGCAGTGCCGATGTGCTGGAGAGTCTGGGCGTCAACATCAACCTGTCGCCCGAGGCGATTGCGCGCTGCATCGACGAGGTCGGCATCGGCTTCATGTTTGCACCCAACCACCACCCGGCCATGAAGAACGTGGCGCCGGTGCGACGCGAGTTGGGCATCAAGACCATCTTCAACATCCTTGGGCCGCTGACCAACCCGGCGTCCGCGCCCAATATCCTGATGGGCGTCTTTCACCCGGATCTGGTGGGCATCCAGGTGCGTGCGCTGCAGCGCCTGGGCACCGAGCATGCCGTGGTGGTGTACGGGCGCGACGGGCTGGACGAGGTCAGCCTGGGCGCTGCGACGATGGTGGGCGAACTGCGCGATGGCGAGATCACGGAATATGAAATTCATCCCGAGGATTTCGGCCTGGCGATGGCCAGCAACCGCGCTCTGAAGGTGGAGACGCCTGATCAGTCGCGGGCCTTGCTGCTGGATGTGCTGGACAATCAGCACGGTGCGGCGCGCGACATCGTGATCTTGAACGCCGGCGTGGCACTGTATGCGGCCAACGTCGCGGACACCATGAAGGACGGTGTCGAGCGTGCCCGCGCAGCCATTGAATCGGGCGCTGCCAAGGCGCGTCTGGAACAGCTGGTGGTGACGGCCCATGCGCTGAGCACACCGGCCTGACATGTGGCGCGACCCTGGCGCGTGGATCGCCATCGGCGTGTCGCTGCTGTTCCTGGTGGTGGCGCTGGTGATGCACCGTGTGATTGTGAAAGTACTGAAGAACGGCTCGACCGAACCCTCTGACCATGAGTGACATCCTGAACA
>Ga0268298_10003800_pt1 | contig 15124 bp, 15 predicted proteins | sample WWTPWeurt_MetaG_FD_194462 | JGI IMG/M metagenome (GOLD analysis project Ga0268298, IMG submission 194462) | Activated sludge microbial communities from WWTP in Nijmegen, Gelderland, Netherland - WWTP Weurt | ecosystem: Engineered > WWTP > Aerobic digester > Activated sludge | place... | reverse complement strand
GCGCCTCGGTCAGTGCGTCCATCTCGCGGTGCAGGAACAAATCGCGCAGTGCCTCGGCCAGGGCCGTGCCGCCGGGTTCGCGGGTCATCACCACCTGCCGTCCACGCGAGCGCAGGGCATCGGCCACGGCTTCGAGATGGGACGACTTGCCGGCCCCATCGATGCCTTCGAACGTGATGAATCGCCCCCGGGTGCTCATGGCGACTTGCGCTGGTATTGGTTCACCGCGCGATTGTGCGCCGCCAGGTCGTCGCTGAAGGCGCTGCTGCCGTCGCCACGGGCCACGAAATACAGCGCCTTGGTGGCCTCTGGCTGCATCGCGGCGCGCAGCGCGGCAATGCCCGGCATCGCGATGGGCGTGGGCGGCAGGCCGTTGCGTGTGTAGGTGTTGTAGGGCGTGTCGGCCAGCAGGTCGCGCTTGCGCAGGTTGCCGTCGAAGGCCTCGCCCAGGCCGTAGATCACCGTTGGGTCGGTCTGCAGCGGCATGCCGATGCGCAGGCGGTTGATGAACACGCCGGCAATGCGTCCGCGATCGGCCGGGCGGCCGGTTTCCTTTTCGACGATCGAGGCCAGGATCAGGGCCTCGTCAGGCGTCTTCAGCGGCAGGCCGGGGGCCCGCTCGGCCCACACGGCATCGAGGCGCCGCTGCAGCGCCTCTGACGCTCGCTTGAGCACGGTGAGGTCGCTGACCCCGCGGCTGTAGACATAGGTGTCCGGAAAGAACCTGCCTTCGGCGGCCAGCCCCTGAAGCCCCAGCGCCGCCATCAGCTCGGCCTCGGTCAATTGGGACGTCACTGGCTTCAGGTGCGGTGCACGGGCGAGCTCGGCGCGGAACTGCCGAAACGTCCACCCTTCGATCAGGCGAACCCGCTCGAAGGCCTCGTCGCCCTGCACCATCTTTGCCAGCAGGTCGCGCGGCGAGACGCCGGGCGACAACTCATAGCTGCCGGCGCGGATCCGGCGCGCATCCCCGGACGCTCTGAACCAGTGATAGAGCATCCAGGGCGACGTCTGCACGCCCGCCTTCACCCATGCCAGGGCCACTTCGCGAGGCGGCGTGCCGGGCTCGATCGACAGCTCGACCGTCGGGGCCGCCAATGGCAGCGGGCGCTGCAGCCACCAGGCCACGGCGCCGGCCAGGCCCAGGCTGACCAGCACCGCGATCCCCAACAGCCACCACACCACCCTCATCGGACACCAGCCCAAGCGCGCAGCGAGGCCCGACGGGCCGGCTCGGCCAGAAGGGTGCAGGATGCCCTGACTGGGTGGATAGACATGGGTCTTGATGATAATCGCCGACATGTTGCCGACCGACTCCACCGAGGGCGCCGTCCGCCTGACCGACTGGGGCCTGATCCGCGCCCAGGGCGCCGATGCCGCCAGCTTCCTGCATGGCCAGCTGACCCAGGATGTGCTGCACCTGCCCGAAGGCACCGCCCGCCTGGCGGGCTACTGCTCCGCCAAAGGACGGTTGCTGGCCAGCTTCGTGGTCTGGCGAGGCGGGGCCGACGAAATCCTGTTGGCCTGCAGCGCCGATCTGCTGGCCCAGACACTCAAGCGGCTGTCGATGTTCGTGCTGCGCGCCAAATGCAAGCTGAGCGATGCCTCGGCCGACCTGGCCCTGTGGGGCGTGGCCGGCGCGTCCGCCCCGGCTGCGATGGGCCTGCCCGCCTCGGCCGCGTGGACGGTGCTCCGCACGCCGGCATTGTCTGCAGACAAGCAAGCGGGCACCACGGCCATCCGGCTTCCCGATGCGTGTGGCGTCGCCCGATGGCTGTGGGTGCAGCCTGCGCAGTCGGCCGCACCGGCACCAACCGCATTGGACATGGAGGCCTGGCGCTGGCTCGAGGTGTGCAGCGGCGTGGCCCGCATCCAGGCCGCCACGGTTGAACAGTTCGTGCCGCAGATGGTGAACCTCGAACTGGTGGGCGGCGTGAACTTCCAGAAGGGCTGCTACCCGGGGCAGGAGGTGGTGGCGCGCAGCCAGTACCGCGGCACGCTCAAGCGCAGGAGCCTGCGCTACGAATCCTCGGCGGCCCTGGGTGCCGGGCAGGAGGTGTTCGATCCTGCCGACCCCGGCCAGCCCGCGGGCCAGGTGGTGCTGGCCGCTGGTTCCTCATCCGGCAGGTACACCGCCCTGGTGGAAGTGAAGCTGGGCGCCGCATCCTCTGCATTGCACCTGTCGAGCGCAGAGGGGCCTGTGCTGGAGCCCGCCGACCTGCCCTACCCGCTGCCCAACCTCGAGGCCGAGGCGACCTGAATCCCGGTCGCCGCCGCCGCGCTCAGCCCTGCACCGACTTGACCATCTCGATGTGCGAGATGCCGGCCTCCTCGAAGGGCAGGCCCCGCGGCGCAAACCCCGCCCGAAGGTAGAACGGGATCGCCGTGGCCTGGGCATGCAGCAGCACCTCGCGATCGCCACGCTGGCGGGCGGCCTGGGTCAGCGCCTCGAGGACGGCCGAGCCCACCCGGCTGCCGCGCATGCTGGCGGTCACCGCCATGCGCCCGATCTTGGCCACGCCAGGCACATGCTCGAGCATGCGGCCGGTGGCCAGCGGCACGCCGAACCGGTTGCGCGCCACCGCATGCACCGCCACGCCATCGGCATCGTCCCACTCCAGATCGGCCGGGATCCGCTGCTCATCCACGAACACGGCGTGCCGGATCGGTGACGCCTCGCGCCCCAGGTCGTTCCAGGTGCCCAGTTGCACATCGACCATCGATTGGCCGGCCTCGAAGTCGTCCAGCACCCGGCGCAATTCGTCCGGGATGCGCCGGCTGGTCTGGGTGGCCGGGTCGGCGAACACATAGACCAGTTCGCCGCTGACGAGCAACTGCTCGCCCAGGAACACGCCCCCTTCGAGCACCATCGACGAGTTGCCGAGCCGGGCGGTGCGCATGCCGACTTCGAGTTGGTCGTCGTAATGGGCCGACGCGTGGTACTCCAGCGTGGCCTTGCGCACGTAGAAGTCGCCCCCCAACTGCTCCATCGTGTGCTGGTAGGGCAGCGCCATCGCCCGCCAATAGCCGGCCACGGCCGTGTCGAAGTACATCAGGTAATGGCCGTTGAAGACGATCTTCTGCATGTCCACCTCGGCCCAGCGCACGCGCAGGCGATCGAAGTAGCGGAAGTCCTTGCGTCTGCTCATCAGTTGCTCCATGCGTGGATCAGTGCCCGTGCCGCGACGTCCTGCGCGTCACCGGCTTCCTTGAGCGCCCGACCCATCTTGATGAAGTCATGGGTCAGGCCTCGGTAAAGCTCCAAGTCGACCGGCACACCGGCCGCGCGCAGGCGGTCGCCGTAGGCGATGCCCTCGTCGACCAAGGGGTCGCACTCGGCCAGCACGATGCAGGCCGGCGCCACATGCTCCAGGTCGTCGGCTTCCAGCGGGGCAAAGCGCCAGTCCTTGCGGTGTCGGTGATCGATGTAGTGATCGAAGAACCAGGCCACGTTCGCGGCATCGAGCAGGAAGCCATTGGCGAACAGGTGGTGCGACGCGGTGTCGGCATGCGCCGTGGTGCCGGGCGTGATCAGCAACTGCAGCTTCAGCTCGAGGCCGATGTCGCGGGCATGGATGGCGCAGGTGGCCGCCAGGGTGCCGCCGGCGCTGTCGCCGCCGACCGCCAGGCGCTGCGCATCCACGCCCAGAGCCTGGCCATGCCGGGCCACCCAGCGCATCGCCGCCCAGGCGTCATCAACGGCAGTGGGAAAGCGGTGCTCCGGCGCCAGCCGGTAGTCCAACGCAATCACGGCACCACCGGATCGCGCCGCCAGTTGCCGGCACAGGTTGTCGTGGGTCTCCAGGCCACCGATCACGAAGCCGCCCCCGTGCAGGTACAGCAGCACGCCGGGCCGGCTGCCGGCAGGCTGGCCGCAGTACAGGCGGGCCGGCAGCCGCGTGCCGTCGTCGGCCGGGAGATCGAAATCCTCGATGCGAGGCAGCGACGGGCGCGCCGGCTCCAGCACCTCGGCCGCCTTGCGGTAGGCCTCGCGGGCCTGGGCCGGCGTCATCGAATGGAACGGCTCGCGCTGGGCCCGGCGAATCCGCTCGAGCAAGCCAGCCATGGCAGGGGTCAACAAGTGCGCCGTCACCGAAGTGTCTGGTCGTTGGCAAGACTGCGAAGCATACTTGGCCGGCTTAACGCCCTTGCACGTCACGCCATCGGGCCCTTCGGCACCCAGCCCTTGCCGTGGAGCGAGCCGATGCCTTTCGTCCACCTCACCCCACCATCGTCATGGCACGCATCCTCTACCTCACCCAGATCGACATCGACTTTGGCGCCATCGCCGGCCTGGCCGCGGAGTGCGACCGCATCGGCATGGCCAAGCCGCTGGTGGTCACCGATGCGGGCGTGAAGGCCGCCGGCGTGCTTGCATCGGCGATGGCACCGCTGGCCGACCGCGCCTGCGCCGTCTTCGATCAGACGCCCAGCAATCCCACCGAGGCCGCCGTGCGTGCCGCCGCCGCGCGGTACCAGGTCGAGCGCTGCGACGGCCTGATCGCCGTCGGGGGTGGCTCGAGCATCGACCTGGCCAAGGGCGTGGCCATCGCCGCCACGCACCCCGGCCCACTCAAGACCTACGCCACCATCGAGGGCGGCAGCCCGAAGATCACAGAAGCCGTGGCGCCACTCATTGCCGTGCCCACCACGGCCGGCACCGGCAGTGAAGTGGCCCGCGGCGCGATCCTCATCGTCGACGATGGGCGCAAGCTGGGCTTCCACAGCTGGCACCTGATGCCCAAGGCGGCCATCCTGGACCCGGCACTGACGCTCGGCTTGCCCCCGGTGCTCACCGCCGCCACCGGGATGGATGCCATTGCCCACTGCCTCGAAACCTTCATGGCACCTGCCGTCAACCCGCCGGCCGACGGCATCGCGCTGGACGGACTCGAGCGCGGATGGGCGCACATCGAGCGCGCCACGCGCTATGGCCAGGACCGCGATGCGCGCTGGGCCATGATGAGTGCCAGCATGCAGGGCGCCATGGCGTTCCAGAAGGGGCTGGGCTGCGTGCATTCCCTCAGCCACAGCCTGGGCGGCGTCAACCCGCGGCTGCACCATGGCACGCTCAACGCGATGTTCCTGCCGGCAGTGGTGAAGTTCAATGCGGCGGCGCCCAGCATGCAGCGTGATCGGCGCCTGCAGCGCATCGCCCACGTCATGGGATTGCCCTCCTGTGATGCGAAGGGCACCGAGGTGGCCGAGGCCCTCAAGGCGCTGAACGCTCGGCTCGGCCTGCCCTCGGGGTTGGCCGCCATGGGCGTCACGCCCGACCTGTTCGAGCAGGTCATCGACGGCGCGATGGCCGATCACTGTCACAAGACCAACCCGGTGATCGCTACGCGCGACGACTACCGGCAGATGCTCGAGGCCTCGATGGGCTGAGGGTCGGACTGCCCCAACGGTGCGGATGACCTGGTCACAGGACCGCAGGCACTGACCACCCGTACCCAGCCACCAGTAGGAACGGCGCTGCACCTCGCGGTGGCAGCGCCGTTTCGGCGGCGCCGGCGGCCTCGGCCGCCGGCTCGTGCAGCATGGCCGGATCAGCCGTGCTTCTGGTCGAAGAACTGCTCGTCTTCGGTCGAGCCCTTCAGCGCGGCCGTGGAAGCGTTCTTCTCGATGGTGGTGGTCACGGCGTCAAAGTAGCCGGTGCCGACCTCGCGCTGGTGCTTCACCGCCGTGAAGCCACGCTCGGCGGCGGCGAATTCCTTCTCCTGCATCTCGACGAAGGCGCTCATGTTGTTGCGGGCATAGCCGTAGGCCAGCTCGAACATGCCGTAGTTGAGGTTGTGGAAGCCGGCCAGCGTGATGAACTGGTACTTGTAGCCCATGGCGCCCAGTTCGCGCTGGAACTTGGCGATGGTGGCGTCGTCCAGGTTCTTCTTCCAGTTGAAGCTGGGGCTGCAGTTGTACGACAGCATCTTGCCCGGGAACTTGGCATGGATGGCGTCGGCGAAGTCCTTGGCGAACTTCAGGTCCGGCGTGCCGGTCTCGCACCACACCATGTCGGCGTACTCGGCATAGGCCAGGCCACGGCTCACGGCCTGGTCGAAGCCCTTGCGGGTGCGGTAGAAGCCCTCGACGGTGCGCTCACCGGTGAGGAACGGCATGTCGTTCTCGTCCACATCGCTGGTCACCAGGTCGGCGGCTTCCGCGTCGGTGCGGGCCAGCAGGATCGTCGGCACGCCCATCACGTCGGCGGCCAGGCGGGCCGCCACCAGCTTGGCCACGGCCTCGCGGGTGGGCACCAGCACCTTGCCACCCATGTGGCCGCACTTCTTGACCGACGCCAGCTGGTCTTCGAAGTGCACGCCGGCCGCACCTGCTTCGATCATGGCCTTCATCAGCTCGAACGCGTTGAGCACGCCACCGAAGCCGGCCTCGGCATCCGCCACGATGGGGGCGAAGAAGTCGATGTCGTTCTTGCCTTCGCTCCACTGGATCTGGTCGGCGCGCTGGAAGGTGTTGTTGATCTTCTTGACGACCTTTGGCACCGAGTCGACCGCGTACAGCGATTGGTCGGGGTACATCTCGCCGTTGGAGTTGGCATCGCCCGCCACCTGCCAGCCAGACAGGTAGATGGCCTTCAGGCCGGCCTTGACCTGCTGCATGGCCTGGTTGCCGGTCAGGGCGCCCAGCGAGTTGACGAAGGGCTCGGTGTTGACCAGGTTCCACAGCTTCTCGGCGCCACGCTTGGCCAGGGTGTGCTCGATCTGCAGGCTGCCGCGCAGACGCACCACGTCGGCGGCGGTGTAGCCGCGCTTGATGCCCTTCCAGCGGGGGTTCTCGGCCCAATCCTTTTCGAGGGCGGCAATTTGCTGTTCGCGGGTCAGAGTGCTCATACAGGCTCCTGGTGACTGAGGGGGTGGGAGGCGGTTGAAACCGGTGAATCGATGCCGCAAGCGTACCCGTCTGCTCCAGGCCTGTGAAGACTTATGTCTTATAGAAGACTAAAATTGTTTTTCAATAAAATCAACAAGTTATCGCAATGCTTCCATGATGCGAAACCGCCTTTCCTGCCATGAGAAATTCTGCTGCGGCGCAGCATCAGGGAATTCCACGATGCACAAGCGCCGTTTCATATCGTGAAGGCGACCTGTCGCTCAAGCCATCCCGGACACCCAATGCCCATAGACACGATCAGCAAGCCCGTGGTGCGCGGCCATCCAGGTGGCCACCCCAGCCACCATCGCCTCGGGCGTCTGCACCGAGTCTGGATACGCCTTCAGGGCTGACGGGTAGGACGCGTCCAGATCCTGCGTCCATGCCAGCACCTTCGCCGCATCCACTTCCACATGGAACTGCATGGCCAGGTGCGGGCCCAGCCCGAAGGCCTGGTTGGGTCAGGCCCTGCTGCCGGCGAGCCGAACGGCCCCCGTGGGAAGGTCGAAGGCCTCGTAGTGCCACTGGAACACCATGTGCCCGCCGGCATCGCCGAACCACGCGCGCCCTGCTCCCCCGTCCGATTGCACCTGCATCGGCTGCCAGCCGACCTCAGGGGCTGGTGAAGCCGCGACTCGCGCGCCCAGGGCTCGTGCCATCAGTTGCCCGCCCAGGCAGTGACCGATCACCGGAACATCGCGTGCCATGGCCAGCCGTACCAAGGCCTCGGCACGTCGCAGCGACGGCAGGTCGTCATTGGCACTCATCGCACCACCGAGGATCGCCAGCCCCTGATAGCCCTCCAGCCGAGACGGAAAGTCCTGTCCGGACTCGGTGCAGCGCAGGTCCGCCGCGATGCCGTGGCGCTGCAGCCAGGTGGCTAGGTACGCCGGCCCGTCGTTGATCAGGTGCTGCAGGATCAGGACACGCTTCATGCGCTGTGCCTCCGGGGGGCGCCGCCTATGATGACGCGCCAGTTTGCATGAACCGTGTCGATGGAGCCCGGATGTCCAGCTTTGCCTACCTGAGCCAGAACACTTTTCTGCGCTGCCCGCCCCTCGCCCCGGGCCATGTGTTCGCCGTGGCCGGACTGCCATGGGACGGCGCGGTGACCCTGCGGCCCGGCGCGCGGTTCGGGCCCGGGGCCATCCGCGAGGCCAGCCACATGCTGTGCGACGGCACCCACCCGCACTTCGATGTCGACTTGGCCGACACCCTGGGCGATGCTGGCGATCTGCCGCTGCCGAACACCCACCTCGCCGCAGCCAGGGCGGCCATCGAGGCGGCCGCCGAGCCACTGGTTCGCCAGCACCACATGGCCTGGCTCGGTGGGGACCATTCGGTCACGCTGAGCCTGTTGCGGGCCTACCGCCGGGTGCTGGGCAGGCCGTTGGCGGTGCTGCACTTCGACGCCCACTGCGACACCTGGACCGATCACTTCGGCGAACCCAGCGGCCATGGCACCTGGGTGGCCGAAGCGCTGGCCGAAGGGCTCGTGGTACCGGAGTGCATGATGCAGATCGGCATCCGTTCAGCTGCGGTGCGTGAGGCCCGCGACCACGTCAGCGACCGCGGCGGCCAGATCGTCACCGCGCGCGACCTGCGCGGCGTGGAGTCGCCCGTGGCGCTGGCGTCGGTCCTGCATCGCCTTCGCGACCGCCTGGCGCCATGCGGCCACCCACCGCTGTACCTGAGCCTCGACATCGATGTGCTCGATCCCGCGTTCGCCCCGGGCACCGGCACGCCAGAGCCGGGCGGCCTCAGCAGCAGCCAGGTGCTGAGCCTGCTGGAGGCCTCGGCAACGCTCCCGTTCATCGGGATGGACTGCGTGGAGGTCTCGCCTCCCTACGACCATGCCCAGTTGGCTTCGACCGCTGCGGCAACCTTGGTTTGGACCTACCTGTGCGGCCAGCGCAGGCGCCAACTTGGCACCACCGCCCGCTGATCGGCAAGCCAGCCGGGCCAGGTCGAGTTTCGCGCCACCTTGACGCGCATCAGTTCAGCGTCAGCGGCCACGCGAAGAATCGCGCCGAGAACCCGCATGGAGCCGACGATGAGCGCACCCGCCAGCAAGAAGAACCGCCCTGCCCGCACCCCCGCCCCGGCCCTGCCCGGCATGGAGGCGCTGGACCAGACGCATCACCAGATGATGGGGGTGCTGACCGATCTCAGCCAACTGCTCGAGCTGCTCGACCGCGAAGGCGTGACGCCTGCTGCGCGCGAGAGCGCCAAGGCCATCTGCGCGTTCTTCGATGCGCATGCCCGCCAGCATCATGCGGACGAAGAGCGACTGATCTTCCCCGGCCTGCTGCGCAGCGACGACGCCGAACTCGTCCAGCATGTGCAGCGGTTGCAGCAGGATCACGGCTGGCTCGAGGAGGACTGGATCGAACTGGAGCCTCAACTCAAGGCGGTGTCGGAGGGCTACAGCTGGTACGACCTGGATTCGCTGCGCCATGGCGTCGGCATCTTCACCGAGCTGTACCACGACCACATCGCGCTCGAAGAGTCGCTGATCTACCCCCGCGCCCGCGAGATGCAGGCCGCCGGCCGCAGCTGAGGCGCCACCCCTCTTCCACGCCGCCGCGGCCACGGGGTCGCCGCGGTTGTCCTCAGAGCGGCAAAGCGGTCGTCTTCTTCACGGTGCGCAGCACCAGGATGGAGTTCGACCGCTCGACACCGGGCAGGCGCATCAGCACCTGCGTATGGAAGCGTTCCAGGTCTTCGGCATCCCGATAGCTGAAGCGGATCAGGTAGTCGTTCGACCCGGCCACGTAGTAGCAGTCCAGCACCTCCGGGTGATCACGCACCGCCTGCTCGAACGCTGAGAGCAGTGCGTCGCTCATCGTCGCCAAGTTGATGATGGTGAAGCACGTGCCGTGCTGCCCCAGTGCCTTGGCATTGAGCAGCGCCACGTAGCGGTCGATGACGCCTGCCTCCTCGAGCTGCTTGACACGGCGCAGGCAAGCCGACGGCGAGAGGTGCACCCGCTCGGCCAGGTCGACATTCGAGATCCTGCCGTCCAGCTGCAGGGCCTGCAGAATCTGGCGATCGATCGCATCGAGTTGCGGCTTTTGGATGTCTGTTCGCATGGGATTCAGCGTTCCTGCTTGAACTTCGAATTTTATTGCGCAAAGGCAATGGTGAGGCCATGAATGCGCAAGCACATTGCGCGTGGCCATGGCTAGACTCGCCGCCAGCCCATGCACTTTCTTCGCGCCGACCAAGACCTCTCCCGCCGCTCGTATTACGCCGCCACGGCCACCCGGGAGACCTCCCACGCCCGGCTGGAAGGCGATCGCCATTGCGACGTGGCGGTCGTTGGCGGCGGGCTGGCGGGTCTGTCCGCCGCCATCGAGTTGGCAGACCGGGGCCTCTCGGTCACCCTGCTGGAGGCGCGACGCATCGGAGACGGCGCCAGCGGGCGCAATGGCGGCCAGGCCATCCACGGGCTGGCCTGCGACAACGAGGTGATCGAGGCGCAGCTTGGGCTCGACGCCGCACGGCAGGTCTTCGGCATGACGATCGAGGCCCTCGACCTGATCCGCGGGCGATGCCAGCGCTTCGCCATCGATTGCGAGTGGCGCGATGGCTACCTGGGCGTGGCCATCGGCGAACGCAAGGCGCGTACGCTGCTCGCCCACGCCGAGCACCTGGGCACCGTCTACGGCCATCCGCTGCGCACCATCGGGCGCCAGGAGTTGCCGCAGTGGATCGCCAGCCCCCGCTACGCCGCGGGCGTGCATGACCCCCGCTCCGGCCACCTGCATCCACTGAAGTACACCCTCGGCCTGGCCCGCGCGGCCGAGTCCCTGGGCGTGAGCTTGCACGAAGACAGCGCGGTCATCGAGATGACCCCAGGCCGGCGCACCACCCTGCGCACGGCCCACGGCAGCGTCAGTGCCAGCCAGGTGCTGCTGGCCGGCAATGTTTATCTGCAAGGGCTGGTGCCAGAACTGCGCTCGCGCATCATGCCGGTCGGCACCTACATCGTCGCCAGCGAGCCGGTCGACCCCGCGCTGGCCCAGCGGCTGATTCCGTGCGGTGCCGCCGTGTGCGACACCAACTTCGTGCTCGACTACTTCCGGTTCTCCGCCGATCACCGCATGCTCTACGGCGGGCGCGTCAGCTACAGCACCGCCACGCCGGCCAATCTGGCGCAGAGCATGCAGCGGCGCATGACCGGCACGTTCAAGGAACTGGCCGACTGCAAGGTCGACTTCGCCTGGGGGGGCTTCGTCGACATCACCATGAACCGCGCCCCCGATTTCGGGCGGCTGGACGCTCATCCATCGATCTATTACGTCCAGGGTTTCTCCGGCCATGGCCTGGCGCTGACCGGCATGGCCGGCAAGCTGGTCGCCGAGGCGATGACAGGCGATGCGGCCCGCTTCGACACCTTTGCCCGGCTGCGGCACCATGCCTTCCCGGGCGGCGCGCTGTTGCGCACCCCCGCGCTGGTGCTTGGCATGGCCTGGTACCGACTCAAGGATGCCCTCTCATGAATGGCCTCAAGCGCAAGCCCGTGGTGCTGGTGCCCGCATGCAATCGGCAACTGGGTGAGCACCCGTTCCATGTGGTCGGCAAGAAGTACATTGATGCGGTGCGGCTGGCGGGCGCCCTGCCGCTGGTGGTTCCTACCGCCTTGCCCGAGGACCTGGACGCCCTGCTCGACCTGGCCGATGGGGTGCTGCTGACCGGCTCGCCGTCGAATGTGCATCCGGCCCACTTCGACGAGGCGGTGCTCGACGCGGCACTGCCGCTGGACGCTGACCGGGATGCCTGGACGCTGCCCCTGGTGCCCAAGGTGCTGGAGCGCGGCATGCCGCTGCTGGCCATCTGCCGTGGCACGCAGGAAGTGAACGTGGCCCTGGGCGGCACGCTGCACCAGGCGGTGCATGCCGTCGGGCCCTACGCCGATCATCGCGCGCCCGATGGACAGCCTGCCGCGGTGCAGTACGGGCCGGCGCATGAGGTGGAGGTGGTGCCTGGCGGGCTGCTCGACCAACTCGTCGAGGTGCGACGATTCGACGTCAACTCGGTGCACGGCCAGGCGGTCAGCCAGCCGGCGCCTGGCCTGCGAGTCGAGGCGCGTGCCCCCGATGGCCTGATCGAGGCCTTCTCGGTGGCGCAGGCCAAGGGCTTCAACCTCTGCGTGCAGTGGCATCCCGAGTGGCAGGCCGCATCCAATCCCGTCTCGATGCGCCTGCTGCAGGGCTTTGGCGCCGCCTGCCGGGATTGGCGCGACCGGCATCGAAGCCCGATTCCCTGACGATGCAGGCAGGCGGCCCACCGGCCGTGTCCCGAAGGCCGCGCCACACGACGGCGCGGCGAGTGTCCCCAAGTGATCAACGACAGGTGTTCCATGGCGAACCGAGAAACCTACAGCTTTTCCGAGCTCGAGCAGTGGCTCAACGAGCATCGCGTGACCGAGATCGAGTGCCTGGTGCCCGACCTCACCGGCGTGGCCCGCGGCAAGATCCTGCCGCGTGAAAAGTTCACCGAAGACCGCGGCATGCGCCTGCCCGAGGCCATCGTCGGCATGGGCGTGACCGGCGAGTTCCCTGAAGAGGGGCCCTACTACGACGTCATCAAGCCCACCGACCAGGACATGCACCTGAGGCCCGATCCCTCGACGGTGCGCATCGTGCCCTGGGCCAGCGACCCAACGGCCCAGGTGATCCACGATTGCTACAACGCCCAGGGCCAGCTGGTGAGCTTTGCCCCGCGCTCGGTGCTGCGCCATGTGTGTGACCTGTTCGCCGCGAAGGGCTGGAAGCCGGTGGTTGCGCCCGAGCTCGAGTTCTACCTGGTGGCCCGCAATACGGATCCCGACATGCCACTGAAGCCGCCGGTGGGCCGCAGCGGCCGGGCCGAAACCTCACGGCAGGCCTACTCGATCGATGCAGTCAACGAGTTCGATCCGCTGTTCGAGGATGTATACGACTACTGCGAGAAGATGGGCCTGAACGTCGACACGCTGATCCACGAGATCGGCGCCGGCCAGATGGAGATCAATTTCTTCCACGACCATCCACTGGGCCTGGCCGACGAGGTGTTCCTGTTCAAGCGCACGGTGCGCGAGGCCGCGCTGCGCCACGACATGTTCGCCACGTTCATGGCCAAGCCGATCGCCGGCGAGCCGGGCAGCGCGATGCATGTGCACCAGAGCGTGGTCGACACCACCACCGGGCGCAACATCTTCAGCAATGAAGACGGCACGCCGAGCAAGGAGTTCTACTGGTACATCGGCGGCCTGCAGCGCTACATCCCGGCGGCCATGGCCCTGTTTGCCCCCTACGTCAACAGTTATCGCCGCCTGGCCCGCTTCACCGCGGCGCCGATCAACATCCAGTGGGGCACCGACAACCGCACGGTGGGCATCCGCTCGCCGCTGGCGCCGCCGGCAGCCCGCCGCATCGAGAACCGGGTGATCGGCGCCGATGCCAATCCGTACGTGGCGCTGGCCGCCACGCTCACCTGCGGCTACCTGGGCATCCTCAAGCAGATCGAGCCCACCCCGGAATGCAAGGGCGATGCCTACCTGGGCGACTACCAGCTGCCCCGCAGCCTGGGCGAGGCCCTGCAACTGCTGCGTGACGAGACCGACCTGCATTCCGTGCTGGGCGATGCCTTCATCACCGTCTACACCGAGGTCAAGGAGATCGAGTACGCCGAGTTCATGAAGGTCATCTCACCGTGGGAGCGCGAGCACCTGCTGCTGCACGTCTGACCCGGCCTGCCCCTCACTCGAAAGGATCCTCCATGAACGCCCCCCTGCACTTCACGTCCGAGCCTCGCAGCACCCGCCAATGGCAGGCGGCCGATGCGGCCCACTTCCTGCACCCGTTCACCGACTTCCAGTCGCTGGCGCGCAAGGGTTCGCGCATCATCACCCGTGCCGAAGGCATCTACCTGTGGGACAGCGACGGCCACAAGATCCTGGACGCGATGTCAGGGCTGTGGTGCGTCAACGTGGGCTACGGCCAGACGGCCCTGGTCGACGCCGCGGCGCGCCAGATGGCCGAACTGCCGTTCTACAACGCGTTCTTCCAGACCGCCACGCCGCCAGCCATCCGGCTGGCCGAAGTGCTGGCCGAGGTCACACCGCCGCAGTGCAGCCACGTGTTCTTCTCGGGCTCGGGTTCCGAAGGCAATGACACCGTGGTGCGCATGGTGCGCCGCTACTGGGACATCCTGGGCCAGCCTGATCGACAGGTCATCATCAGCCGTCGCAACGCCTACCACGGCAGCACCATGGCCGGTGCCTCATTGGGGGGCATGAGCGGCATGCATGCCCAAGGTGGGTTGCCGATCCCCAACATCGTGCACATCGACCAGCCCTACTGGGTCGAGCATGGCCAGGGCATGACGCGCAACGAGTTCGGCATCGTCGCCGCGCGCTGGCTGGAAGCCAAGATCCTCGAGGTCGGTGCCGACAAAGTGGCCGCCTTCATCGGCGAGCCGGTGCAGGGGGCCGGCGGCGTGATCATCCCGCCCGAGACCTACTGGCCCGAGGTGCAGCGCATCTGCGACCAGTACGGCATCCTGCTCGTCAGCGACGAAGTGATCTGCGGTTTCGGCCGCACAGGCCAGTGGTTCGGCTGCGAGCGCTTCGGCAGCCGGCCGGATCTGATGACCTTTGCCAAGGGCGTGACCAGTGGCTACGTGCCGCTGGGGGGCGTGATGGTGGGCGATCGCGTGGCCAAGGTGCTGATCGAGCAGGGCGGCGAATTCGAACATGGCTACACCTACTCGGGGCATCCTGTGGCGTGTGCGGTGGCGCTGGCCAACATCCAGCTCATCCGCGAACTCAAGCTCGTCGAGCATGTGCGCGAGGATGTGGGCCCGTATCTTGCAAGCGGCTTTGAATCGCTGCGCGAACACCCGCTGGTGGGCGACGCCGAGACCTGCGGCCTGATGGGCGCACTGCTGCTGGTGAAGGACAAGAGCACGTTGCAGACGTTTGACCCGACGATCGGCATCGGCATGGTGTGCCGGGGCCACTGTTTTGCCAATGGTTTGATCATGCGTGCCGTGGGCAACCGCATGATCATCGCGCCTCCGCTGGTCATCACCCGCTCGCAGATCGACGAGATGATGGCGCTGATCCGGCGCTGCCTCGACCTGACGCTGGCCGATGCCCATCGCGAAGGATGGCTGCCATGACACCGGCCACCATCGGGGTGCCGGATACTCCCCTTGGCTTCCCCCGATGAGCGACATCCATCGGCCT
>Ga0268298_10003799_pt1 | contig 15126 bp, 5 predicted proteins | sample WWTPWeurt_MetaG_FD_194462 | JGI IMG/M metagenome (GOLD analysis project Ga0268298, IMG submission 194462) | Activated sludge microbial communities from WWTP in Nijmegen, Gelderland, Netherland - WWTP Weurt | ecosystem: Engineered > WWTP > Aerobic digester > Activated sludge | place: Netherlands... | reverse complement strand
TCGAACCGCTCTACACCGGGCCCCTGGCCGGGAACATGGTGGGCTTTCTTCCCCGGAACGGGGGCGTTTTCGCCGCCGCCGGCCTCTGGGACGAGTGGATTTCAAAGGACAGCGGCGAGGTGGTGCGGTCCTTTACCGTTCTCACCGACGATCCCGTGCCCCACATCGCCCACATGGGGCACGATCGAACCCCGATCTTCCTGGGGGAGGGGCATTTTGACCGATGGCTCAACGCCTCCTCCCATCCTCCGGCCGGTTGGATTGGTTTCCTGCGGGGGAATCGGGAATCCATCGATTGGATCGAGGCCGTGGACCGGCCCCTGGCGCCCGGGTGGGAACGTAAGGCGTCGGGTTAACTTTCAATTCGCGCAATCCATATAGCTATTGAAATGATGCAAAGGAGGGACTAAGCTTAGTTCGCCATGTCCCGCAATGCAATTAAAACGATTTTGGCTACAATGTTGCAAGCATGTGGGTTGAAGAACCCCCATTTGTTTTCGTCACCGAGCGACGACGGAAATTAAAAGGACCCAAGAGGAGTTTCCCATGAAGATGACCATCGAAAAATTTTTCCGCACACTTCTCGCCGCCGTCTTTGCCGTCGGCCTGGCCACGGAGATCTTCGCCGCGTCGCCCGGTGAATTGCATTATCAGGGGAAGGTCACCAACAGCGCCGGCGTGCCCTTGCCGGACGGCACCGTCAACCTTGTTTTTTCGCTCTGGAACGCCGCCAATGGAGGCGCGAAATTTGTCGGAAGCGATGTAACCGTGAACAACGTGCCGATCGCCAACGGCGTTTTTGCGGCAAATTTTGTTCCACCGCTGGCCACCATACAGGCGAACACAACGGTTTACCTCCAGGTCGAGGTCAACGGCAAAGTTTTTGACACCCCGCGCCAACGGCTGGTCGCCGCCCCCTTTGCGCTTTCCATCGCCGGGGACAGCGTGCGCACCGCTGAAATCAAAGACGGGGAAGTGGCTTTGGTGGATATGGACACCGCCAATGTCGATACGCGATACGCCACGTTGGCGACAGCTCAACCCATCAGCGCTGTTAAAACTTTTTCCGCCGCCCCGAGTTTCACCGCTGCGGGAACGCCGTTCTCCGTGACCAATTCCGGCCTCGTGGCCAATCTGAACGCGGATTTGCTCGATGGCCAAACAGGATCTTTTTATACAAACGCCGGCAATCTTACCGGGTCCATTCCAAACGCCGCCATCGATTCTTCTTCGATAACAAAGATGGGCAACACCTTCAACTCCGGGTCCGAGCTTCTTCAGTTAAGCGGTGGTCTCGTTCCCAACGCCAACGTGGACGGTTCTTCCATCACCAAGATGGGCAGCACTTTTGGCGGCAACAATCAGCTCCTCAAACTCAGTGCCACCGGGCTCGTTCCCAACGCCAACGTGGACGGTTCCTCCATCACGAAGATGGGCAATGCCTTCAATTCGGGAACCAATCTCCTTCAATTGGCCGGCGGGCTCGTTCCCAACGCCAACGTGGACGGTTCCTCCATCACGAAGATGGGCAATACCTTCAATTCGGGAACCAATCTTCTTCAATTGACCGGCGGGCTCGTTCCCAACGCCAACGTGGACGGTTCCTCCATTACCAAAATGGGGAACAACTTTAACGGCAACGGCCAACTTGTTAAGTTCCCTACGGGGGCCACCACCTATCCCGCTGGAAATGGATCGGCCCTTACCAGTTTAACCGCGGGAAACATCAGCGCGGGAAGCCTCGGGCCGAACGTGATCGCGTCCTCCGTCGCCGTTAACTCAATCACCAACGCCCAAGTGTCGGCGGCGGCGGCCATTTCCGCCTCAAAGATTGTTGGCGGGACGTTTGGCTCGGGAACCGATTTTCAGATCGCGGCCGGTGACAGCTTGGGCATCGGCGTGGCGCCGTCCAACACGCTCCAGGTCAATGGGCCGATCGCAACGAAAATACGTTCCGTCTCGGCGAACACTTCGCTCGACGCCACCGACAGCATTGTGATTGTTGACACCTCGGGGGGAAATCGAACGATCACCTTGCCCGTGATGGACGCGACCACGGCCGGTCGTGAATTGAAAATTTTCAACGTCGGCACGAACAACCTAACCATTCAGCGGCAGGGGGGGTCCGAAAAAATCAACAACGCCAACTCTTTGACCTCCACAACCCGCTACGAGGTTTTCGTTGTGGTGGGAGACGGTTCTGATTGGTGGGCCGCCAAGCTGACTCCTTGAAGTACCATCGAAAGATTCCACACCGAACGGCAACCCGTTGAAATCAGCTTAGGAATGGAGAGGACGAGTGAAAAATCGGGGTAGGGGCAAGACGTCGATGAGCCGGCTCTCTAAAAACCCGCTTCTGTTGGTGGGTTTTGGCGCGTTGGCCTTTTTCGTCCCGGCCGCACGCGCCTTTGATTCGGCGCCCTCCGACAACACCCAACACCTCCGTGGGAGCGTGGGGGGGGCGGGGGAAGCGTTTGCGCTCGAAGGGGCGGACGCCGATGAATTGACGGGTTCTCTCGAATCGATTGAAACCGTTTTGCCGTATCAAGATTCCTCCACCGACCGTCTGCAGTCCGGCCAACACGCTTCGCTTTTTTTCCCCGACGCCCCCCGCAATTTCCAGGTCACGGCCGTGAGTTCCTTCTCCCTATCGGCCAGTTGGAAGGCGCCGGCCGGCGATGCTCACAACAATCAGGACGTGTCGGCTTATCAAGTTCGTTATTCGTCCACCGTTCCCTCCATGAGTTCCTTCGTCGACTTCGGCAACGCGACCTCCCACGGAATTCGCGCTAATTTCTTTTCCCCCGGGCAAGACGTCGCCCCGCCGGAAGTGCTCAACGGTCTCGAATACAACGCCCAATACTTTGTCGGTATCGTCGCCTACGACACTCAACTAACGCCGGGGAACCCCGCCAACGGGTCGTTGGTCGTCGGTTTTTCAACCTACACGCTTTGCCCGACGCCGCAAATCGTCAGCGCCATCGGGAACATTGCCACGGATTTGGTGACCGTGACTTTCAATCCGCGAAATCCGCTCGGCAAAACCATGTTCTTTGAAATCCAAATTTCCGAAAGCCCGACATTCTCCGGCGGCGGCTCCCACACTTTCACCACCTCGACCACCGACAACAGCTCCGCAAACATCTCTTTTCAAATCCCGGACGCCCGAAATCAAACCAAAACACAATACGTGCGCGTCCGCGCCCGAAACACGGCGACGAACAATTGGTCCCCCTACAGTTCCACCGTCACCGCGACTTTCACGAACAACTACGCGGTGCTCGACCCGATCCCGTCCGCCAATATCTTGCCGACGTCGTTGACGCTGACGTGGACGGGCAGCGCCGGGAATAAATATCAGGCGCAATATTCCTTGACCTCGGATTTTTCCTCCTTCACCCCCGGGTTGAAGGAATTGAACCGATTCAATCAAACCTTCGCTCCCCTTTCGGAGAACACGACCCATTATTTCCGGGTCATCACCTTCAACAACAACGGGACCGTCGTTCTCGACACAACCACGGTCGTTTCCACGATGACGGGGGTTTCATTCCCGTCGGTCGCGGTCAACAACGTAACAACCAACAGCGTGACCTTTGATATCAATGAGACGGTTCCAAACGCTCATTCCTTTCGGGTGGAATTGTCGACGACCGTGGACTTTTCGAGTGGGATATCGACCCAGTCGGTGGTGGCCTTCGGGGGCGCCAGCGATTTTGAACAGCTGACCCTCGGCAATTTAATCGGCAACACTACTTATTACGGGCATATTTGGGCGATCAACCATTTGGGCTTTTGGGAGTCTGCCACCTACAATTCAATTCCTACTTTTATCACCAAGCCCGCCCCGGTTTCGGCCTTTACGGCCGTGACCTTGGCGCCCGTATCGGAGGCCGAGACAAAGGTGAAATTTGGTTGGGGATTGGGAAACAACACCGCCGCCAACACGCGGTTTAAAGTGGTCCTTTCGAGCGCCTCCGATTTTTCGCTGAACGCCTCCACCGCGATTGTCGGCCCCAGTGTGTTCGAAGTCCTGTTTACCACCAACAATTTCCAGCCCCTTATTTCCAACAACACTTATTACGCCAAAGTCGAGGTCTTGGACGCCGATTTAAGCCGCTCCCAATTAAGCGCTTCCGTAACAGCGTCCACGGTGACTAAACCCATTCAGCCGCAAAGCCTGAATTTCGTTGAAGTGACGACGGGAAGTGTTCACGTCCAATGGACCGGCGACAGCGTGGCCCTGCCCGGAAGCAAAAACTCAGCGACCACGCTCTACTCCGCCTGGATCGGAAACGGCGGCAACCCCTTTGTCCGGCAGATCGGTCCGGGGACAATTCTGGACGCTCAATTCATACACGCGAACCTCCCGCTGGCCAACAACGTGTTGCCCAACACGACGTACCTTTTCACGATCGTGGCGAAAGGCGTTGGCGGATGGGCCGACGAAGTCATCGCCCAGTCAACGGTGACGAAAGCGCGTCAGCCGGCCCTAACGATTTTCGGCGTGACTTCGACGAACACGATTCAAGTCGATGTGTTTCCGTTTTCGCCGGCAAACCCATCGGACAGTCTTTACACCTACGAGTGTTTTTACGCCAGCGACGTGGCCCATCTGAATGTCGCGGACACCATTGTCAGCACGGATCAGGAAGTGTTTTTCACCGGATTGCAATCCAACAACAATTACGACTTCCACGCCAAAATCACAGACCACGCCGGGCGGGACACGTTGTTCTCCAATTTCGTCAATGGAAAAACCTTCGCGGTTCCTCCGGTCATAACGCCGTTCGTGCTTGCGGATTTGACGACCGGCACGGCCCGAGTCAACTGGTCGCTCAACGGGAACAGCTCCGAATCGACGTTCCGCCTTTCGGTGGACGGATCTTTGGTTTGGACGGGAACCGGCACTTACAGCGTGGCCGACATCACCGCACCGGTGCCGGCTTTCAAAAATGTTCCAAATTCCACCCACACCTTCCGTTTGGATACGGTTTCCGTTGTGGGTGGACAACCCGCCCAATTTTCAACGATTTCAACCTGCACGCTGGCCAACGTCCCCTTGCCGGCGCAGCCGAACCGTACGATATTGGCCAGCCGCGTCCAATTCACCCTGCTGAATTCGAACAACCCCGATTACACCCAATTTGCCATCCTTCTTCGGTCAACCGACGGAGTCAATGTGAATTATTTCGACGACCCGTTTGCCGTGGCGGACCCTTCCATCGAAAAAATGGCTTTCCCAAACCAGCCGTCGCCGAAATGGCACACGCTCGGCGAATGGGCGAAATTTATTGCCGGTTCCACGTACACCTTCACGGCGGACGGATTGCCCGTGGACAGTAAAACCTACGAGTTGGTTTTATACGCTCGAAACAAGAATGGAATTGAAACCGCCGGGAGTCTCCCCCTGACCGTCGCCCTCCAATCCGGCTACCCCGAGGTGAGCTTGACGATGCCCACCGGCGAAGTTTTCGTCGCGACGAACAGCTACGCCGTTCCGATATACACCAATGAAACGCTCCTGAAATTTCGCGCCCTTGGGTCCGGCCACTTCAACGCGCGTGTCACGGAGGATGTGGCCATTTCAACCCCCGAGGCCCTGAACCTCCTGTCGCCGAATGTTTACAAACTGTGGACCGGTTGGAACGGGACCATTCTTCCTTTCCCCGCGGGCGTGACGGCCACCAACAGTTTCCCCGACCCGTTTTACGCCGATCCTTGGTCGGAATTTGATTTTCAAACGGAAGGGCTTTGGTTCTTCAACATCGCCGGAACTCTTTCCGACCTGGGAACGCCCGCCAATACCTATATTTCCACCTCCCCTTTCCGCGTCTTTATCGACACCACCCCCGTGGACCCCGGGACGATCCGCGCGGAATTCGGGCAGGACGCCACCGGCACGCCCGACCACACGGAAATCCTTCCCGGGTTGCCCACGGGTCACCAAAAACCCGAATTTTTCTGGACCAAGACGGACACCCAGGGCAAACCCAACCCCCGCAGCCCCATCGTGGGCTGGAGCTGGAGTTTTTCCAGCAATCCCGTCGACACGCCCGTTCTTAGCTCGGCCCAACCTCAATTCTTGCCCGCGAGCTTGTTCGTCGCCGCTTCCTCCGCCAGTTACCGGGTCTTTATGGCCACCTACATTGCGAATTTCGACTTGGTTTTTGAGTCCACTTTTTATTTCAAAGTGGCCGCCCTGGACAAAGCCGGAAACTGGACCCCCATCCCGTCGGAATTTCAATACAACTACGTGAAGGACCAGGTCCCGCCCGATTTGCTCGGGTTTGACTTCCCCGGGGTGGAAGTCTGGACTTCGTCGCCGACACGGTACGAAGCGGTGAATTCCACCGTTCCCGTCCAGGTGATCTTTTCGGAATTGATGAATTTCGTTGGCGGCGACCAAGCCATGAGCATCGTTCAAACCCAGGATCATTTGGGCAATCCCATGGGGACCACCATTCCCTACACCGTGGCCTGGGTCGAACTCCCCACCGGCACCTCGGCCGTCCTGACGCCGTCATTGCCGGGCAACCAATGGCCCACGGGAAGCCGTTTCGTCCTGCACATCGACGGGTTCTTCACCCGCGACCTCGCGGGGAACCGTTTGAACGTGAATTACGATGTGCTGTTCAATACCGCCATGGACCCGGCCATTGTAAACATCGGGAAGAGCGAGGACGGCAACACCACCGTTACCTTCCAACCGGGGGCCTTTGGGCCCAATCCGGCCGGGGCGGCCATCGCCGACAATCCCGCGACGCGGCCCGTCAGCGCGGCGCCCGGTTTGGCCGGAACCGTTCGGAAAGCCGTCGAAACCATCGTGAAAACGAAGGGCGGCGATTACCGTAAGATCCTGTCCATCAAACAGTTCGAACTTTACGATTTGAACCGCCAGGCTTTGAAAACGCCCTTCAACGGTCAAGTCCTCTTGACCTTCCAATACAACGACGTCAACGACAACGGCATCGTGGACGAGACCGAGGCCAAATTCCCCGTGAAGGTGAAGGACTTGGCCATTCACTGGTTGGACGAGAAATCCGGGGCTTGGATCAAATTGCCCGAAAGCAACGTCGACACCGCGGCCAAAACCGTGTCCATCCCGCTCCAGCATTTCTCCGTCTACGCCCTGATCGGGGCCCCGTCCCTGGATCTTTCCAACGCGCACCCCTTCCCGGTGCCGTACAAAGCGTCCACCGATCCGGCCGGCATCACGTTCACGGGCCTTTCCAGCATTGCGACGGTCAAAATCTTTACCCTGGACGGCCGGCTGGTGAAAACCCTGACCGACGACTCCGGCGCCGGTTTCGTCCGCTGGGACCCGGTGAACAACGAAAGCGGCGACCCCGTGGCCAGCGACGTCTATCTCTATGTCATTGAAAACGATCAGCAGCGGCGGATCGGAAAGTTGATGGTGATCCGATGAACCGTCGACATTTATGGACCGGCCTCGGCGCCTTCCTCCTGGGGGTCGGGTCGCTTTGGGCCAAGGCCTCGGGCTCCAGCACGGCCAATTTTTTGAAACTCGGCGTGGGCGGCCGCGGCGTGGCCATGGGCGAGGCCCACACGGCGGCGGTGGACGACGTCATGTCGCTTTATTGGAACCCGGCGGGATTGGGGTACCTTTACCTGAACGAAGTCGGGTTCATGCACAACAATTTTGTTCAAGGGATCTCCCAGGACGTGTTCTATTACGCCCGCCCCACGGAAACCAAAGGGACCTTCGGCGCCGGGGTATCGATGCTCCGCATCAACGACATCGCGGGGTTCGACGCCTCCGACATTCCCACGGGCAACGTGCAGGCCTCGGACACGATGCTGACTTTTGGGTGGGGGAAATCCATGGAGCAGTTGGTGTGGTTCCGAGGCATGCGCGTGGGCGCCAACCTTAAAATCCTTCGCAAAACCCTGGACCGCACCTCGGCGTTGGGCTACATGACCGATTTGGGCCTTTTGTATGAAACCCGGGGCGGCTGGTTCCACGGGCTGAACACCGGGTTTGTCATTCAAAATCTTGGGACGGGCCTCTCCATGGGCGGCCAAAAATCCAATTTTCCGCTTCAAATGAAGCTGGGGTTCGCCTATCCGATGTTCGGTGACAACCTGGTGCTCGCGACGGACCTGGTGCTGCCGACGGACGGCAGTCTCTACATCAACATGGGAACCGATTACCGCATATGGGATATTTTGGCCTTTCGCCTCGGCTACCGCGGGTCCAACGATTTGGATTCGGGCCTCACCTACGGCGTCCGTCTGGGCAACGAACGCCTTCACATGGATTACGCCTTTGTGCCCTTCGGCCCTTTCGGGGACAGCCACCGGGTCAGCCTGGGGGTGCGTTTCGGCAAGGCCTTCCGCGAAGGGAAGGTTGCCGATCAAATTCAAACGGCGTATATGCGGGCCGAGGCGAAATACGGTCAGGGTCTCCTGGTCGACGCCTACATGCAAGCCACCCAAATTCTGGACGTGGCGCCCTGGCATCGGGCGTCCAAATTGCTTACGAAGAGGATTGAGAGCGAATTCAAGGCCATGGAAACCGAGGCCCGCCGCCAGCAGCTACAGGCCCAGGTGGATGAACACTACGCCCGCGGCGAGCAACTCTTCCAAATCGACGATTTGCTCCACGCCAAACGCGAATTCGAAGCCATATTGGCTTTGCAGGCCGATCACATGGGCGCCAAAACCTATTTGAATCGCATTGAAGAACGGTTCAAGAGCATCGTGGACAGCTTCTACGAAGCTGCCATGCGTTCTTTCGCCGCCGGGGACTACAAACAGTCCCAGGAATACCTGCAGCGCGTCCTGGTGGTCAACCCGGAACACACCGAAGCCCGGGAACAATTGGCCCGGGTGGAAATCCTGCTCGAGAAGCAGGCCAAAGCCATGGAGGAACAACAACGGTTGGAACGTATTCGACCCATTCGCCAGGCCGCCATGGTTTTCTTTGAACAAAAGCAGTATGAAGAGGCCCTCTCCAAATTCGAGGAAATCTTGACCATCGACACGACGGACCAGGAAGCCATCCGTTACCGCGGCATTTCCCGCAGCTTGATCGCCAAGGAATCTTACAACGCGGGGTTGAAGGCCGCCCAAGACGGCGATTTCCCCAAGGCCCGGGAACAGCTTAAACGGGCCCTCCATTACGACCCGGACAATCCGGACATCCGGAAAATTTACGCCTCGGTGGAAGACCGCCAGCATGAAAAAGACCGGTTGGAATCCCAGCGGGTTTACCGCGACGCCCTGGACGCCTTCCTGGCCGGAGATCTGGAAAAATCCCTGCTTCTGGCCCAGAAATCCCTTGAGTTGGATTCCGAAAACCTGGAAGCCAAACGCCTGGTGGAACGCTTGACCCAACGCCGGGACGCCCCCAAACCCGCTCCTTAAAGGGCGGGTTGACAAAAGATGTTTTATGAGGGAAACTTAATTGAAATTGATCATGCGTTGAGCAACGATCGGCGGACCCGTGGCCAAAAAACCGGCGGCGGGTCTCCTTATTGTTCGATCCCCCGAGTCGTTTCGGGAAGGCGGAAACCATCACCCATGTGTCGCACCCAGTCTAATTTCCGTTGGTTTTTTCTCGCCGCCCTGACGGCGGCTCTCGGGACCTCCCGCTTTCTTTGGGCGGCCGCCTCCCCCGTGGAACTCATGCAGGACGCCCTCGAGGCTTATTTCGACGAGCGGTATGAAGACTCCGTCCATCTGTTCGCGAAAGTGCTCGCCCAGGACCCCAAGAACGGATCGGCCCAAAAAGGCCTCAAAAACGCCCAGCGGCAGCGCGCGGCCCAAATCCAAAAAATCAAGGAGCAGGAACGCCGCAATATTTTCTACGTGGAAGATCGCCTGAAAGAAGGGAACCTCGTGGACGCCTACGAGCGCTTGCGCGACGTTTTGTCCCGGGTTCCCGACCACCCGGACGCGCTGGATCTCAAAGTGAAACTTCGCGCCAAGGCCGAAAAGGCCATGGCCAAAGCGCGGCCGGACAGCTCCGATTACCATTACGCCACGGGCGTGCTGGCCTACATGGACGGCGACTGGTTCAAAGCCGCCGACAATTGGCAACGCATTTTGGATTTCAACCCCGATCGTTTGGACTTGGTCGCCAAGGTGGAGAAAGCCAAACACAATTTGGCCGAGGAACAGCGCCAGGAGCGCCTTCGCGTGCTGACCGAAATGGCCAAGACGAATTTCAAGGAAGGGCGCTTCGCCGAGGCCAAAGCGAATTGGGAAGAAATTTTAACGTTGGAACCCCACAACGAAGCCGCCAAGGAAGGGATTAAAAAGGCCGTCAAGTCGGCGGAAGACGAAGTCCAAGCCCAACGCATGGAGCAAATTCAGAATTTCCAGGTTCAGGCCATCGACGCTTATTCGTCCGGAAAGTTCAAGGAATCCGTTCGTCTCTGGGACCAGGTGCTGCGTTTGGACCCCTCGAACACCCTGGCCCGGGATTACATGGACCGCATCCGTTCGGGGGGGAGCGGGCCGACGCCCGGCGGGTTCTCGGGAGGCCCCCGGGCCCCGGACGATTTTGTTCGGGCCGTGGGGTATCTCAAGGAAAATCGGTTTGTGGAAGCCATCGAGGCGTTGGAACGCTATCTGGCCCGCAACCCGACGGATTCCAAAGCCGACGCCCTGCTCAAGGAAACCAAAACGCGTCAAAAGGAACAATTGGACCTTCTCTACAAAGAGGGCCTGACGGCCTACGCCCAAGGCATGAAGAACCAAGCCATTCAAAAATGGCAGGAAGCCCTGCGCGTCGATCCGGATTTCGTGCGCGCGAAGCAAGCGCTGGTTAAAACCATGCAGGAGGTTCGCGGACAATGAAAACCCATCGAGCGGTAAATTTCGCCATCGCGATTTTGATGGCGGCGCCCACCCTTCGGGCGGAGGAACCCCGCCAGGAAAACACCTTGGAATCCGTCACCGTCCAGACCACGGGTCGGTTTTCAAAAGTCATTTTACAATCCGCGCGTTCGCTGAAATACCGCGACATGAAACAGGAGTCCGCCGTCGTCCTTTACATGCTGGAGCCGACGTTGTCGCGAAAGCCCCCCGTTGAAAAAACCTATAGCGATCTGGTGGATGAAATTCGATACACCTACAAAGGCAACCGGACGCCGATGCCCGGGGGGAATCCGGAACTTCTCGAATTCGTCACCATTCATCTGAAAGAGACCGCGAGCGCCAACATCGTCCAAAAGGATTGGTTGTTGGCGGTTGAATTGCGGCGGGGGGAGGCCGCGGCCGACGCCACGCCCGGCCTCGCGCCGGAGCCTTTGACCGGAAGCGCCCCGACCGTCAAACAAAAAGGGATTCACGCGCTCCCGCCCAATCCGACGTTGGCGGATTTCCTGGAGGTGGGTTTGGCCAATCACGCCCCCCTGCGCATCGCCCAGGACGAATTGAAGCTGGCCACCGCGCGCCACGTGGAATCCATGCGGAATCTGCTTCCCTCCGTCACGGGGAAATACACCTTTTCCACCGGACAAATGGTTCAAGACCCGACCAAACCCGATGACGACGTCGCCTTCAAACGCAAAGAATTGGGATTGGAGATGGGAATGCCGTTGTTCCACAGCGGACAAAACGTGTACGCCCTTCGGCAGGCCGCTTATCAAAAACGGGTGGCCCAACAGAACGTCGCCAAAACCAAAAGCGACATCACTTTTGAAATCCGGCGCGCCTACTTCAACATGGTCAAAGCCCAACGATCCCTCCGCGTCCGGCGGGAACTCAACCAGAGGACGGAAAAGATTATCGAGGTGTCCCGCAAAAAGAAGCAGTTGGGTTTGATCACGCAGGCGGACGCCCTGGGCGCCGAGTCCCTCTATAGCCAGTCGTATTACCGCCTTCTTTCGGACGAAAAGGAGCTGGAAATCGCTCGGTTGAAGCTGAGCGCCTTGCTGAACACGAACGACCCTCTTCCCGAGGTCGTCCCGGAACCCAAGGAAACGACGGATTCTCGAACTCTCTTGGAATTGAGCGTTCCTCCCGAATCCCTGATCCAATTGGGGATGTCCCACCGCCCCGAACTGCTCATTTCCGAATACACCGCGGCCGCCCAGCATTTCGCCGCCCGGTCGGCGCTCGCCAAGAAGCTGTTGATGGTGGACGGGACCTTCTTCTCGGGGCGGGCGGGGGGGGCGTTTGAAGACCAGCCCCTTCAAATGCGTTACAGTTGGAACGCCGGCATTCAAGGAAGTCTCTATTTCGGCGGAAGCACGGTCAAGGGAGCGCGAACCCGGGAACACACCGTCCCCGATTTCGGCGAAACCACCGCCACCAACATCGCGGCCAACACCGCCAGCGTCGGTTTTTTGGACGCCCTGCGCACCGGGAGCGAATACCTCCAGGCCAAAATTGAACGCCAAAAAGCGTTCAACGACCGAAATCAAGCCCGGCGCAACGTGGAAATCGACGTCCGCGAAGCCTACTACAACATCCAAAAGGGCAAAATCCAGATCAAAGGCGCCGAAGCCGAATTGGATTATCGGGAGAAGGAATTGGACATCGCCCGTCAAAAAGAACGGATGAACCTGATTGAACCGGCCCAGTCCCTCGCCGCCGAAAGTTCCTACGGCGACGCCGTGGCCAATCACGAGGAAGCGTTGTCCTTTTACCAAGTGTCCTTGGCCGGTCTGGAGCGGGCCGTGGGCATGCCGTTGGAGTCCATCCCCGAATTTCGTTAGCCCGCCTCTGTCCCGCGGGAGAGGAGATCGCGCATGACGATGGCCGGTTTCGTCGCCCGTCGTCCCGTCACCGGGACGATGTTTTACATGGGCGTCGCGCTCATGGGCGTTATTTCCTGGTTTTTCACCGCGCGGGAACTTTTTCCGTCCATTTCCTTCCCTCAACTCCTGGTCATCACGCGCTACGGGAACGCCGCCCCCGAGGAAATCGAGAACCTCATCACCAAGGTCATCGAAGAATCCGTGGGGACGGTCCCCAACCTCAAGCGGGTGAGGTCCCTGTCGAAGGAAGGCGTTTCCTTGGTCACGCTGGAATTCGACTGGGGGACGGACATGGGCTTCTCTCACTTGACGGCCCGGGAAAAAATCGACCAGATCAAAGACCGCCTGCCCAGCGAAGCCGAAGAGCCCATCATCAACCGCATCAACCCCTTCGCCCAACCCATGATGATTTATTCGGTCAGCGGTTCCCTGCCCATTCCTCGATTGACCGAGATCGCCAAACAAGTCATCAAACAGCGCCTGGAGAAGGTGACGGGCGTGGCGTCCGCCTCGATTTCCGGCGGTCAAGAGCGGGAAATCTTGGTGGAAGTCGACCGCCCCCGGATGGAAGCCCAAGGGATTTCCCTGGCCTCCATCGTGGACTCGTTAAAGGACGCCAATTTGAATTATCCCGCGGGGACCGTCCAGGGAAAGTTTTACGAGTATCTCGTTCGAACGATGGGCGAATTCAAGAACATCGCCGAAATCGGACGAACGGTCATCAAGGTCGAGCGGCCCCAGGACGAGGAGGAACGGGACCGTTACGGAAACAATCGGGACCGTGAGAACCATCCCCGGGAGGCCCGCCTCAGTTACCTAAACGATTTGGCTTCGGTCCAAGACACCTTTAAGGAACGCACCAGTTTTTCCCGTTACAACGGCCATGAGAACATCTCGATCACCATTCAAAAACAAGCCGACGCCAACGCCTTGACGACGGCCCAACGCGTTCGCGTCGCCACCGAGGAACTTCAAACAATTTTGAAGCCGAAGGGCGTCAACGTGGAGCTCGTTTACGACGAATCCCGGTTCATCGAGGACGCCATCAGCGGGGTCGCCACGGACGGGATCGTGGGCGGCATCTTGGCCTTCTTCGTGCTTTATTTTTTCCTAAAAAGCTGGACCGTCGCCGCCATCGTTGCGTTGGCCATCCCGGCCTCCACGTTGATTACCTTTACCGGGATGTTTTTCAAAAAAATCTCCATCAACATGCTCTCCCTGGCCGGACTGGGCCTTGGCATCGGGAACATGGTGGACAACTCCATCGTCGTCGCCGAAAACATCGCCCGTCATCAGACGGAACTGGGCAAAGGGCGCATCGAGGCCGCCGTCGACGGCACCGACGAGGTGGCCCCCTCCATGGTCACCTCGTCTTTGACCAACGTGGCGGTCTTGTTGCCGCTCCTGTTCGCCAAGGGCGTGGCCCAATTGGTCTTCCGGGACATGTTTTTCATCGTCACCTGCGCGTCGTTTGCCTCCGTCTTCATTTCGATCACGTTGGTCCCCTTGCTGTCGGCGCATCCGGTGTCGTTCGCTTTTATTAAAACAATGCTCGGGATTCGCGCCGCCGAACCCGTCCCCGGGGGGGAAATCCCGCCCCCGGAAGCGCCGCCCGCCAAACCCTTTCTCGACCGCTTCCCGCTGCCGGTTCAAAAAGCCCTTCGGTGGTTTTTGGACGGGTTTTCCGACGAAGCCTACAACCGGCTCATGGCGCGTTACAAGTCGCTTTTGGAGTGGGTGTTGAAGAACCCCAGCAAAACCGTTGTGGGGATCACGGGGGGGGCCTTGTTGAGCCTCGGGCTTCTGGGTTTCCAGGACCGGGTGTTCATGCCCAAAGTCGACCAGGGCCAATTCATTCTTAAAATCCAAATGCCGGTCGGAACGCGCCTGGAAATCACCAACGAAGTCACGGAAAAGGTAGAGGCCGTTTTGAAATCCCTCCCCGGCTTCCGGGAGGTGACCGTCAGCGTCGGGTCCAACAACGTCGAGGCGGTCGACGCTCTGGGGGACCACCAGTCCCAGGCCATCGTCAATTTGGATCGTTCCAAAGTGGCCACCGAAGATTACATCGAAACCCTCAAAGACACGTTGGACAAGCAGGATCTCCAAGGGGCCGAAGTCCAATACGTATTGCAGGACAGCCTTCTGGCGTCCGCCTTCGAAACGGCCGCCCCCATCGTCATCGAATGCAAAGGGCCCGACATGACCACCCTGCGCAAGATCGCCGACGATATTTTACGCGACGTGACCGCCGTGCCGGGGGTTTTCGGCGCCAAGACGAGTTTGGCCCTGCCGTCCTCGGAAACGCGCGTGGAAATCGACAAGCTTCGGGCCGCGTCCTACCACCTGAACACCGCCGAAATTGCCCGAACCGCCCTGATCGGGATCAAAG